>Ga0307518_10002914_pt1 | contig 12420 bp, 12 predicted proteins | sample 25_EM_MG_FD_203889 | JGI IMG/M metagenome (GOLD analysis project Ga0307518, IMG submission 203889) | Populus trichocarpa ectomycorrhiza microbial communities from riparian zone in the Pacific Northwest, United States - 25_EM | ecosystem: Host-associated > Plants > Roots > Unclassified | place... | reverse complement strand
CACGTGATCGAAGGCGTAACTCACGTGATCGAAGCCGTAACACCGAGTGCGGCCTCCAATCACGCGAGTTACGCGCCTGATCACGCGAGTTACGCCTTTGCCCACGCCGCGCGCCTGTGTTCCAGTCCGTGAAGGCCTCCTTGAGGGACCCAGAGTCCCTCAAGGAGGCCTTCACGGACTTCCCGTTTGCCTCCGCTCCCGCCGGGGAACACAGCACACAAGATCGATTAACACCTTGTGGGGGATTAACCGGTGGGGCGCAACCTCGTCGGCGGACGACACGTCTACTGGACGGTGGGTCACCCGGATACAGGGAGGCGAATGACCATGGTTCGTTCGAAGTTGATCTCCATCGGCGGTCTCGTCGCGGGTACCGCCGGGCTGTTGCTGTTCAGCGCGTGCGGTTCGGGGACCGCGCCCGTCGCGCAGAACACGTCCCCGTCACCGTCGAGCTCGGCGCCGGAAACCTCGGCGGCGCCCAGTGCGACTTCTTCGGCTTCGACGCCGGCTCCGCAGCCCGTCCAGCCGCCCGCGCAGGCGCCGAAGAACGACGGGCTCTGCAAGGCGGGCGACGTCAAACTGTCCATCAAGGACAGCGACGCCGCCGCGGGCACGGTGTACCGGAAGCTCGTCATCACCAACACGAGCGGGCACCCGTGCACCATCCAGGGTTTCCCCGGCGTCTCCTACGTGACGGGCGCCGACGGGCACCAGGTCGGTGAGGCCGCGTACCGCGACGGCGCCAAGGGCGACCCGGTCCAGCTGGGCAACGGCGAGAGCGCGATCGCCGACGTCGGCTTCGCGAACGTCCGCAACTACCCCGAGGAAGTCTGCAAGCCGGTCGAGACCAGGGGCCTGCGGGTGTACCTGCCGCAGGAGACGGCGTCGAACTTCCTGGCGGTGCAGGGACTCGGCTGCACCGGCAAGATCTCGGGCAACCAGCTGACCGTGAAGACCGTCCACAAGGGCTAGATCCCGCTGCCTCGTGAGTGGGAAGGACGGTTCTAACCGTCCTCGCCACTCACGAGACGTTTCGTGGGCTAGAGCTGCGTGCAGAGCTGTTCGGCCTGCACGAGGTGCCGCTGGCCCGAGATCTGGTTGAAGTGCAGGCTGAACACCATCCGGCTGACGCCGTCGATGTGTTCGGCCAGCGGCCGGTAGGTGTCGTTGGCGGCGGCCGCCGCGGCGGAGAGTTCACGCGCGGCCGTCATCCGGTGCAGGACCTCGGGCGCCAGGACGGCCACGGTCCGCTCGCCGGGCGCGGAGTCGGTGGTGTCGGGGATCGTGCCGACCCGGGCCAGCGCCGAGCAGGCCGCCTGCGCGTCTTCGAGTGCCCCCGCGTTGACGCCCGAGAGCGCCCAGAGCATGCCGATCACGCCGCCACCGATCACGAAACCGGCGACCGCGGTGAGCACTTGCGGGCGTCTGGAAGGTTCTGTCGTCCCCACGCCGGCCTCCGGCACCAGTGTCTGCTGCATCGCGGACCTCCCCGTCACCCGTGGCGGTGATGGGCTATTTCAGCACCAAAGACCTGGGTTTTCACCGGTCTTGGTGGAGAACCCGCTCCTCCGTGGCCGATTCGTCATCGAAGGCGCCGGGCCGTAACGAGACGAACGCGAAACCGGCTACGCCGAACAGCAGAAGCCCGGACGTGAGGAACGTCCGGGCCGCGGAACCGAGGGCGTGGGTGAGGACGCCGCCGAGCAGGGCACCGATCGGGATCGCTCCCCAGACGACGGTGCGCCACACGCCCAGCACCCGGCCGAGCAGGTCGCCGGGGACGAGGGTGTGCCGTGCGGTCCCGAGCACGATGTTCACCGCGACGACGGCCGCCGCGAACAGGCCGAACAGCGCCGCCCCGGCCACCGGCGAACTCGTCAGGCCCATGCCGGTGAACGCCGCGCCGCAGCAGGCCGTGCCCCCGAGGAGCACCGCGCGACGGCTGGACACCTTCACCAGCCGCGGGGCGACGGCCGCGCCGAGCAGGCCGCCGATGCCGCCGACGAACGCGAAGAGCCCGAAGGCCGCTTCGCTGAGGTGCAGGTACTCGATCGCGTACAGCACCAGCTGCGCCTGCGCGAGTTCGCTGACCAGGCTGATCGCTCCGGCGAGGACGACCAGGCGCAGCACCAGCCGGCTCCGCTTCAGCCAGCGGAAACCCTCCGCGAGTTCGGTGCGGAGGTCGGTGGTGGCGCGCTCGGCGGATCGCGGCCGGTAGCTCCCGGCGAGGCCGATCAACACCACCGCCGCGATCGCGAAGCCCACCGAGTTGAGCAAGAACGGGAAGGTCGCGAAGAGCGCGAAGGTGGCACTGCCGACCGGTCCGCCGAGGAAGGTCTGGCCGACGATCTCGCAGGCCTGGAGCTTGCTGTTCGCACCGTCGAGCGAACCCTCGCCGACGACCGCCGGGATGAGCACGTTCGCGGCGCTGTCGGCGACCACCTCCGCGAAGCCGATGAGCAGGGCGGCTGCGTAGACCATCCAGATCGTCACGCCGCCCGCGGCGACCAGCGCGGCCGTCCCGCCGACGACCACCGCGCGGACGCTGTTCGCGAGGATCATCGCCCGCCGCCGGTCGACGCGGTCCAGCAGCGCGCCCGCCGGGAGCGCGAACAGCAGCCACGGCAGGAACTGGGTCGCCGAAAGACCGGCGATGAGCAGCGGATCCCGGGTCAGGGTGACCGCGAGCAGCGGGAACGCGACCTTGCCGATGCCGTCGCCCAGGTTCGACGCCGCGCTGGACGCGAGCAGCCAGCGCAACCGCCGGTCGCTCCTCCTTCGCACCGTCGACTCGGCCATGCACCGCCTCCCCAGGCATTCGCCGGCGAAGGCCGGCGACAACGTGTCGAAAAGTTTAGCGGGGCTGTCGCCCAAAGTGGCGGGGTTGTTACGCCCAGTTAAGAATCCGAAGAACCCTTGGTGCCGCACGCACAAAAATCACCGACCATGCCGCCTCCGGCGCGGAATCCGTCGCGAGGGAGCAAGGGACCTTTGCTATCACGCGCGCGGCGGCTCAGCCCCAGCCGAGTTCGTGCAGCCGCTCGTCGTCGATGCCGAAATGGTGCCCGACCTCGTGCACCACCGTGATCAGCACCTCCTCGACGACGTCCTCCTCGGTGTCGCACATCTGCAACAGCGGGCGCCGGTAGATCGAAATCCGGTCGGGCAGCACCCCTCCGTACTCGTGGGTCCGCTCGGTCAGCGCGACCCCGTGATAGAGCCCGAGGATCGTGGGCGACTCCTCGTTGAACTCCTCCACGAGCACCACGACGTTGTCCATGGCGTCCGCGAATTCGGGTGGGAGCTCGTCCAGCGCCTCCGAAACCAGCTCTTCGAAACGCTGCTGGGTCATCTCGACGGGCACGCGATCACCCTCCGGTCTTCGGGGGCGAGGACGACGACGGCGGCGGGGCCTCGCCGTTGCCGACCTTGACGCTCCCGGTGACCGGCGCCAGCCCCTTGTTGTCCGGCAGGACCGCCGCGACCTTGCAGTTCACCAGCGTGGACCCGGCGTCCCAGCTCTCCTGCTCGCGGACGTCCCAGCTGATGATCAGCTTCTTCGCCGCCAGATCCGCGTTGCCGGTGTACTCCTGCGAGGCCGTCGAGCATTCGGTGTCCAGCCAGGTGTTCTGCTGCTCCTGCGACGGGTAGCCGTCCTTGAACTTCGTCTTGAGGTCGAGCGTCGCGAAGATCTCGTACGAATGCGCCTGCGCGCAGTCGATCGGGTCGCCGAAGCTGTTGTTGAGCAGCGCGAGGCAGGTGCCCGGCTCCCACACCGCGGACTGGTTCTGCTCCTTGGCGGGCCCCTTGGTCGGCTGCAGCTTGCCGCCCTGGCCCGCCCATTGGAGGCCGCACCGCAGCTGCCGGTCGCCGTCGGCCCACTGCGCGGGCGTCGGCCGGAGCAGGTTCATGCTCAGCTTGCCGTAGGGATCGAGGTTGCGGCCGAGGTACGGCTTGACGTCGATCGTGCAACGCGAGCGGGAGATCTCCTGCCACTGCTCCAGGTTCGGGCTCGGCACACCCGGCGGGTACTGCGCGCCGATGTCGACGATGCTGGTGACCTCGAACAGATGGGACTCCGCACACGGTACGCGCCGCGCGTCGGTGGCGTCCGGATTGTTCCAGGTCAGACAGGTGCCAGGGGGAGACTGGAACGCCTCGGCCGCGGCGGGCGACAGTTTGGGGGCGCCGCCGCCCGCACCGCCCTCCGGGCCCACGTTCCACGAAAACGCCACACTCAGCGAAAGCGCGATGATCGCGCCCACGAACACGCCGGCCATGAGAAGCCGGGTGCGCAGGGTGCTCAGCGCGTTTCGCGGATCACGGAACCGCTCGGCCTGTTGAGACATCCACTCCATGATGCCCGCGCCGCACGTAAGGTGCGCGTACCGGGTGGTTAGTGTTGGACACGAGTTCGGGCCGGCGGGCGATTACGGAGCTTCGATGACGCAGGATGACAACCAGGGGGCACAAGCGCCTCAGGAGCCGCCGAAGCGCGGCACCATGCGCTTCCAGGACAGCAGCACGCAGGCGCGGCAGCCGTCGCTGGCCGAGCAGCGGGCACGCCAGCAGGCGCTGGCGGAGCAACAGCGCCAGGAGGCGATGGCGGCCGAGGCCGCTCGCGTCGCCGAGAAGAAGTCTTCGACCAAGAAGAAGGTCCTGATCGGCACGGGCGTGACCGTCGGCCTGGTCGGGCTGGTCGCGACGTTCTACACGGTCGCGAAGCCGGAGAACGTCACGGCCGTCTGCGCGGCCAAGGACACCGAGATCATCAGCGACGACAACAACTGCGACGAGCGGTACGTGACGTCGCACGGCGGCTACCACTCCGGTGGCTTCTTCTTCATCCCGATCGGCGGCGGGCGGTACGACAGCTACCGCTACAACTACGGCGGCACCGGGACCATTGGGCAGCGCGTGTCCGGCGGTTCGTACACCGCGCCGTCGAACGCGAACGTCAGCACGAAGTCGGGCAAGTCCGTCCAGCGCGGCGGGTTCGGCATCAGCGGCAAGAGCGGCTCCGGCGGCAGCGGCAAGAGCGGGGGCTCGTAGGTGTACCGGGATTCCAAGCCGCCCCGGCGGGATTGGCAGAACATCGTCGAAGAGCAGGGGCTGGTCTTCGGCACGCCCGCGCGCGACGGCTCCGGCAAGTCCCGGCCGTACTGGGACGAGTCGGTCCACTACGTCTTCGACATGGACGAGATCCTGTCGGTCGAGGCGGACGTCGAACTGCTGCACTCGATGTGCCTCGAAGCGGTCGACAACGTGATCACCACCGAGCAGTACCACCGTTTCGGCATCCCGGAGTGGGTCTGGCCGCATATCGCGGAGTCGTGGAAGCGGCAGGATCCGCACGTCTACGGCCGGTTCGACCTGCGCTACGACGGCAAGAGCCCGGCGAAGCTGCTCGAGTACAACGCCGACACCCCGACCTCGCTGCTCGAGGCCGCGGTGCTGCAGTGGCACTGGAAGACCGCGGTCTTCCCCGAGAACGACCAGTGGAACTCGATCCACGAGAAGCTCGTCGAGCGCTGGGGCGAACTCGCCGACAAGCTGCCCTCGAACGAACTGCACTTCACCTGGTCTTCGGCCGATCCGTCCGGTGAGGACCACGTCACCACGGCGTACCTGCAGGAGACCGCGGCCGAGGCCGGTCTCGACACCGTCGGCCTGTCGATCGAGGAGATCGGCTGGGACCCGGTGCTCAAGCGGTTCGTCGACCTCGAAGAGGCGCAGATGGCGACCGTGGTGAAGCTCTACCCGTGGGAATGGGTGGTCGACGAGGAGTTCGGCCGCTTCGCCGTGGAGACCATGCCGCGCACGCTGTGGGTCGAGCCGCTGTGGAAGATGATCCTCTCCAACAAGACCCTGCTCGCGATCCTGTGGGAGAACTATCCGGGGCACCCGAACCTGCTGCCCGCCTTCGCCGACGACCCCGGTCTGCTGACCGAGTACGTCCGCAAGCCGAAACTCGGCCGCGAGGGCGCGAACGTGCAGATCGTCGCCACCGGCTACGAGACGCAGACCGACGGGGTCTACGGCGCGGAAGGGTACGTCTACCAGGCGTTCGACCCGCTCCCGGAGTTCCAGGGTTACCGGCCCGCGCTCGGCGCGTGGATCGTCGGGGACCACGCCGCCGGCCTCGGTATCCGCGAGACCGCGGGACTCGTCACCGACGACGGTGCGGCATTCGTCCCGCACATCATCGTCGAGTCGTGATAGAAGCAACCGCACAAACCTGACATTTCCTGACTTCTGGAGAACCCCTGTGACCACCACCCTTGCGCTGTCCGACACGTTCGGCTCCGACCTCGTGCGAGGGATCGGCGCGATCCTGCTGTACGGCGTCGTCGGCCTGCTGATGATGTTCGCCGGGTTCTGGGCGATCGACTGGACCACGCCCGGCAAGCTGTCCCAGCTGGTCACCCGTGGCCTGCCGAACGCGGTCATCGTCACCGCTTCGGGCCTGCTGTCGATGGCGTTCATCATCGTCGTGGCGATCGCGAACTCCGCCAGCGACCTGACCGAGGGCCTCATCACCTCGCTGGTCTACGGCCTGCTCGGCATCATCGTGCAGGTGGCCGCCGTCCGGCTGCTGGAGTGGGCGACCCGGATCGACATCCGCTCGACCATCGAAAGCGAGAAGTTCGCCCCGGCCAGTGTCGTCGTGGCCTCCGCGCACCTGGCCCTCGGCCTGATCGTGGCCGTTGCCATTTCGTGATTTCCTGACGTACTGAAAGCGGCATAGGCGCACGATTCCCACTAACGTGGGAGTCGTGCGCCTTTTAAGGACACCGGACGACCGGTTCTCGGACCTGCCCGATTTCGACTTCGAACCGCGCTACGCGGAGCTCGTCGACCTTCACGGCGGCGTGATCAGAGTGGGATACGTGGAGGCCGGACCCGAGGACGGACCGCCCGTTCTCCTGCTCCACGGCGAGCCGACCTGGTCTTATCTCTACCGCAAGGTCATCCCGGTGCTCGCCGACGCCGGGCTGCGCGCCATCGCGCCCGACCTGGTCGGCTTCGGCCGCTCCGACAAACCCGGTGACATGGTCGACCACACCTACCAGCGGCACGTCGAGTGGATGCGCGCGTTCGCCTTCGACGTCCTCGACCTGACCGACGTCACCCTGGTCGGCCAGGACTGGGGCGGCCTGATCGGCCTGCGGCTGGTCGCCGAGAACCCCGACCGCTTCGCCCGGGTCGTCGCGGCCAACACCGGCCTCCCCACCGGCGACACCGACATGCCCGAGCTCTGGCACAAGTTCCGCGACGCCATGGAGAACGCCCAGGTCATCGACATCGGGCGATTCGTCCAGTCGGGCTGCCAGACCAAGCTGCCCGAGGAGGTCCGCGCCGCCTACGACGCGCCCTTCCCGAACGAGATGTACAAGGCCGCGCCGCGCGCGATGCCGTCCCTGGTGCCGATCACCCCGGAAGATCCGGCCTCGGCCGCCAACCGGGCCGCGCTGAAGGTGCTGTCCGAACTGGACAAGCCGTTCCTGGTCTCGTTCTCCGACGGAGACCCGATCACCGCGCCGTGGGGCCTCGAACTGCGGGCCTCGATGCGCGGCGCCCGCGAACTGGAGCATCCGACGATCACCGGCGCCGGTCACTTCCTCCAGGAGGACGCCGGCGGGCGGCTGGGCGAGGTCATCGCCCGGTTCGCGCGCTCCTGATCCTCGTGAGTGGCAAGGACGGTTAGAACCGTCCTTGCCACTCACGAGGCCCAGTTACCAGCTCAGGAGATGGCAGCCAACGCGTCCACGATGATCCCGAGGCCCTCCGCGGCCTCTTCGGCGGTCAGCGTCATCGGCGGCGCGATCCGCAGCACGTTGCCGTGCAGCCCGCCCTTGCCGATCAGCAGCCCGCGCGCCTTGGTCTCCTCCATCATCCGCGCCGCGGCGCCAGGGTTCGGTGTCATGCCGCCCGGCTCGACCAGCTCGACGCCGATCATCAGGCCCTTGCCGCGCACGTCCCCGATCAGCGGGTTCCCGGCCGCGCGCAGGCCGTCGAGCAGTTCGTTGCCGCGCGCGAGCGCGTTGGCCTGCAGATCGTGGTCGGCGATGTGGTCGAGCACCGCGGCCGCGCCCGCCATGGCGACCGGATTGCCGCCGAAGGTCGAGATCGAGTTCGCGGTCAGGCAGTCGACGAGGTCGCCGCGCGCGACGAGGCCGCCGATGGCGAGACCGTTGCCGAGCCCCTTCGCGAAGGTCATCGCGTCGGGGACGACGTCGTGCGCCTGGATCCCCCAGTAGTGTTCCCCGGTCCGTCCCCAGCCGGTCTGGACCTCGTCGGAGATGAACAGGATCCCGTACTGGTCGAGGACCTCCTTCATCGCCTTGAACAGGCCGTCCGGTGGTGAGCTGAAGCCGCCGACGCCCTGGATCGGCTCGGCGATCATGCAGGCGACGTCGCCTGAAGTGCCCGTCTCCAGCACGTCGACGAGGTCCGCGACGCACGCGTCGATGTACTCGGTGTCCGAAAGCGCCCGGAACGGGCTGCGGTACCGGTAGCCGCCGTGCACGTAGCTCACCTTCACCGGGCTGAGCGACGACGCCGACCAGCCGCGGTTGCCCGTGATGCCGACCGTCGCGAACGACCGGCCGTGGTACGAGTTCCGCATCGCCAGCACCTGGTTGCTGCGCCGGTACTGGGTGGCGAGCATGAGCGCGGTGTCGTTGGCTTCGGTCCCGGAGTTGGTGAAGAACACCTTCGCGTCGGGGATGCCGGAGAGCTTCGCGATGCGCTCGGCCAGCTCGACCTGCGAGCGGATCAGGTACAGCGTCGACGTGTGCAGGATGCCGGTGTCGAGTTGCTTGCGCACGGCGTCGCTGATCGCGGAGACGTCGTAGCCCATCGAGTTGGTCAGGATGCCCGCGAAGAAGTCCAGGTAGGTGCGCCCGGTCGAGTCGATGACCCGGCGGTCCTGCGCGTGCACGATCTCGATCGGCTCGTCGTAGTAGAGCGCCAGCCACGACGGCAGTACCGCCTTGTGCCGCGCCAGCAGGTCCGCATCGGTCATCGGGTTTCTCCGTCCGCAGCAGGGAGATCCCAGTATGGGGAGCGGCTGAAACGGGCGGCAACGATCAGACTGTCGGGTCATCCCCGCGGACCCGCACATTCTGTGCAGGACCCCCACATTCCGTTCGACCAGCACGGACTACCCTCGGCACTCGTGATTGACCCCAGGACTCTGCGCGATGAACCGGACGTCGTGCGCGCTTCGCAGCGCGCCCGTGGCGAGGACGAAGGAGTGGTCGACAAGCTGCTCTCCCTCGATTCCCGCCGCCGGTCCTCCATCGCCGCCGCCGACAAACTGCGCGCCGAGCAGAAGTCACTGGGCAAGCTCATCCCGAAGGCGCAGGGCGACGAGCGGGCCGAGCTCCTCGCCAAGGCGAAGGATCTCGCGGCCCAGGTCAAGACTGCCGAGGTCGAGCAGACCGAGGCGTCGGAGGAGTTCGAGCAGCTGCACCGCCTGGTGCCGAACCTCGTCCACCCCGACGCGCCCGAAGGCGGCGAGGACGACTACGTCGTGCTCAAGCACGTCGGCGAGCCGAAGAAGTTCGACTTCGAGCCGAAGGACCACCTCGAACTCTGCGAGGGCCTCGGCGCGCTCGACATGGAGCGCGGCGCGAAGGTCTCGGGCTCGCGGTTCTACTTCCTCACCGGCGTCGGCGCCCAGCTGCAGCTCGGCCTGCTGAACATGGCGATCGCGCAGGCGACCGCGAACGGCTTCACCCCGATGATCACGCCGACCCTGGTGCGGCCGGAGATCATGGCGGGCACCGGGTTCCTCGGCGCGCACTCGTCGGAGGTCTACCGGCTGCGCGACGACGACCTGTACCTCGTCGGCACCTCCGAGGTCCCGCTCGCCGGCTACCACGCCGACGAGATCCTCGACCTCGGCAAGGGCGCGAAGCGGTACGCGGGCTGGTCTTCCTGCTACCGCCGCGAGGCCGGTTCGTACGGCAAGGACACCCGCGGCATCATCCGCGTGCACCAGTTCGACAAGGTCGAGATGTTCGTCTACACGCGTCCCGAGGACGCCGAGGCCGAGCACGCGCGCCTGCTGGACTGGGAAGAGCAGATGCTCGCCAAGATCGAGGTCCCGTACCGGGTGATCGACACTGCCACCGGCGACCTCGGCACCTCCGCGTACCGGAAGTTCGACTGCGAGGCGTGGGTGCCGTCGCAGGAGACCTACCGCGAGCTGACCTCGACGTCGAACTGCACGACGTTCCAGGCCCGCCGCCTCGGCATCCGCTACCGCGACGACGACGGCCGCCCGCAGACCGTCGCCACGCTGAACGGCACGCTCGCCACCACCAGGTGGATCGTCGCGATCCTGGAGAACCACCAGCTCGAAGACGGTTCGGTCCGGGTGCCGGAGGCGCTTCGTCCCTTCCTCGGCGGAACCGAGGTGCTCACGCCGACATCGAAGTAGGGTCCGCACCGAGGAGGGACCCGAATGAATCGCCGTCGCACGCCGATCACCGCGCTGTTCGCGGTGGTCCTCCTGCTCGGCGGATGTTCCGAGACGATCTCGGGTACGGCGTCGCCGGTGCCCGGCCAGGGGCCGGTGCTCACCAAGGCGGCGCCGTGCTCGTTGCTCAGCCCCGAACACGCCGACGCGCTCGCGCTCAAGCTGCCGGGTGTGGAGACCAAGGGCCACAAGGCCCAGCTGGTCCCGCCGATGTGCCTGCTGTCCGAACGCGACGATTCGCCGCGCGGGGTGTCCCTTTCGATCACGCAGAGCGTCGACATCCCGCTGAACGACTTCTACGCCGGTGCCCAGCCCGGTGAGAAGTACGGCATCGGCGGCTTCACCTGGACGCGCTACGCGTCCCCACTCGGCCCGACGGCCTGCTCGCTGAGCACCGAACTCGGGCCGTCCTCGTTCGTGGAACTCGGCAGCGAGACCCAGACGGGCGCGTCCGAGACGACGGCCTGCGATCTCGCGCTCGCCGCGGCCCCCGCGATCGCGTCGAAACTTCCCGGCGGCCAGCCGAACCCGAAGATCGTCGCGCCGCCTGGGCAGAAGAAACCCGAGCCTTCCGGGCCGTTGCTGCAGGTCGACCCGTGCACGCTGCTGAAGCCCGACGAGGCCGCGAAGCTGGCCATCGCCCCGGGCACCCCGGTCGATCCGGCCAATCTGGCCAATCCCGAGGACAAGGGCTGCCAGTGGAAGGACTCCGACGGCGACAAGGGGCAGCGTCCGCTGGACGTGACGCTCTTCGTGTCGACGGCCGTCGGTGACGTCGCCGGGCTCGAAGGCACTCCCGAGGAGATCGACCTCGGGGGTCGCAAGTGGACGGTCCGGTCCGACGCCGCCACGAAGTACTGCACGGCCGCGCTGCCGATGAGCGCGACGTCCACCGTGAAGGTCTCCAGCGGCCACTGGGACGACGGGGCGAAAGCCTGTGACCTGCTGCGGGCCGCGCTGCCGACGGTGAGCGCCGCGCTGCCCGCCGGTTCGTGAACGGCGGCCGCGCACCAGTAGTGTGCGAGCCGAAGAGGAGGGGACGCATGCGGTTTCGGAACACGCTCGCGATCGGGCTGGCGGTGCTGACGCTCGGCGGCTGCACGTCGACGATCGCCGGTACGGCCTCGCCGGTGCCCGGACAGGGACCGGTGATCACCAAGGCCGAGCCGTGCACCCTGCTCTCGGAGGAACACGCGAACGCGCTGGGAGTCACCTATCCCGGGGCGGAGCGCCCGGCCAGACCCGAACAGAAGGTCCCCGCGGTCTGCCGGTTCCGCGAGCCGGAGGATGTGCGCAAGGCGTCGAACCTCGAGGTCGCGCTGAGCAAGGACCTGCCCTTGAACGAGTACATGAGCGGCGCCCAGCCCGGCGAGAAGTTCGGTATCGGCGGCTTCACCTGGACGCGGTACGCCACCATCCTCGGGCCGACCTACTGCTCGCTGAGCACGGAGCTCACGCCGGACTCGTTCGTGGAGATCTCCAGCGAGAGCCCCGACCACACCGAGGGCAACGCGTGCGACCTCGCCAAGGCGGCGGCCCCGGCCGTGGCGTCGAAGCTGCCGGGCGGGCAGCAGGACCCGCAGATCACCGCCCCGCCGGGGCAGAAGCCCGCCGAGCCGGGCGGGCCGCTCGTGACCACCGACCCGTGCGCCATGCTCAAACCCGAGCAGACCGCCCAGTTGCGCCTTGCCCCCACCGGTGAGCCGATGAAGTCCAGCTCCGACCCGAACCAGGTCGGCTGCGAGTGGGCCGACACCGACGGCGAAAAGGGGGAGAAGGCCTTCGACCTCTGGTTCTACCCGGCGAAACCGATGGACGAGGTCCCGACGCTGATCACGCAGGGGCAACCGCAGGATTTCGACTCGGGTGATCGCAAATGGAAGCTCTACGCCGAGTCGGGCAGCAAAGTGTGCGCGGCGGGTATCTCGATC
>Ga0307518_10002912_pt1 | contig 12424 bp, 11 predicted proteins | sample 25_EM_MG_FD_203889 | JGI IMG/M metagenome (GOLD analysis project Ga0307518, IMG submission 203889) | Populus trichocarpa ectomycorrhiza microbial communities from riparian zone in the Pacific Northwest, United States - 25_EM | ecosystem: Host-associated > Plants > Roots > Unclassified | place... | reverse complement strand
AGATTTATTTGAAATTTTATTTCTTAATGCTCATGAATATTAACTCAGCATACTTTGGCTATTTATAGCTTTATAAGAGTTCTAATAAAATAAAAATTACAACAACTAGGGGAATAATCATAATCTTTATTATAATGTTTTTGATAATATATAATAGAGATTTTATATAAAAGCTAGTGCCAAAAAGACTTGCTAATTAGAAAAAGAAAAGTTGTGTTTGTGTATATAGACATAGAGGAGAAGGAAAGAAAGAAAGGAAAATTCTATATCAAACTGAAAAACTAAAATAGTGAGTCTTAAAAATCTAATTTGTCCATTATAAGATCCCTTCAAGGGGGCTTATGTACATCCAGGCCTGTATAATGAAAATTCATGTTAGTAGACTTAACCAAAGAGCCAATCTCTGAAGTATAAGATGAAAATCAATATTTCATTCCCAATCCTTATCCTGAAACATTATGTTATTTCTAGTCATTCAGATCCCTCAAAGAATTCTATAAAACAACAATAAAATTTCTCACCACTAAAATCTCATTATCACCAAATGATCCCACTGCAACAAGACATGATGAATTGAATTTGGCATGCACCACTAGATCCTAAGCCAATTCCTAATTTTTTTTCCATAGTTTTCATGGCTCCAAACAATGTAGGAACAGGTGACTGAAAGATTCTGTTTCATATTCACAAATCGGACAAATCGCTTGTTGATGGGATATGATATGTTTGTAGGCTAAGAACTTCCAGGTATATAATTTTTCATACATCAATTTCCAAAGAAAGACTTCAATCTTAGGAGGTACTAGACCTTTCCAGAATAATGCAATGGTCGTAGACACATATGTGAATATTATCCTGTCAATGGTGATACATCCAGATTTAATTATGTAATCACCTATTGTGTCAAAATCCCAACACCATCTATCTATCTTATCATATAATAAGACAACTTTTGCGTTACATGTGACAAAAGGTGTAGAGATTGTAGTTCTGTACCTCTCAACTCTCTTTTCCATTGTAAGTTCAATCTTAGGGTCACCACATCATAAGCCGTTGCTGCTGGTTATAAAGCTATAGCATAAAGGCATGGAAACGTCTCCTTTATAATTCCACACAATCATTCCACCTGTTTGTCCAGAAACTAACTGTTATCTCATTTACTTTAAAGTTATAAACTCCTAATTTCTACCTCAAATACTCAAATTTGAACTTAAAATGTGCTTTTGTTAGGATGTTTGCACTTTATTCTTCAGTTTTGCAATAACAACAACCTCACTTCTCCTTCCTTTTAAACTTCTCTTATAAAGAAAAACTTAATTTTGAAGTGTTTTGTTTACCATAAAACACTGGATTATTAGAGATAAATATTACAGCTTGTTTGTTTATAAATAATTGTGTGCTTTCTTATTGTTCTAGATGCAAATCTACATAAGTTTCCTGATCCAAAGTGTTTGGTTTGCAGTAGTAGCAACAACTATATATTTTGTTTATGTTGTAGGTTGAGCTAGGATTTCTTGCTTCTTTAAACACCATAAAAACAATTCAAAACCAAAACTGAAACAATAACCTGAGGTGCTTCTCATATCATCAATACTGGCCAATCACTATTAGAATAGCCATGAAGATTGAGTTTTTCAACTTGACTGAATCTAGTTCCATAATCAATTGTGCCCTTTATATATCCAAGGATTTTTTTTTCTATTTGAAAATGAATTTCCTTAGCATAATGCATATACATGGATAGCAAACTTAAATCATACATGATATCTAGTCTGGTTGTTATTAAATACATTAGGTAACTTATTACGCTTTTGTATAGCCATTCATCCATCTTTTCAACTTTATCTTCCTTACAAAACTTCTCCTTCTGATTCATTAGAGTTACAGTAGGCTTGCACCCTTCCATGTTTAATTTCTTGAGTTACCTTTGTATATTTATGATGACATAGGAATATCTCATTTTGTTTTTGAAATATCTGCATGCCAAGAAAATATATCATTCTTCCAAGGTTTGTCATTTCAAAGATAGCCATCATTTTTTTCTTTGAACTTATCAATCAACTCTTTGTTGCTTCATGTGATGAGTAAATCATCAATATATAAAGGCACAACAAGTACTTTAGCATCAACTTCCTTGATATATAGAGTAGATTCGGTTAGACTTCTTTCAAAACCTAAGTTTTCCAAGTATGCATCAATTCTGCTATACCATGTTCTTGAAACATGTTTTAAACCATACAAGGCTTTTTTTAGTTGATATACATTTTTCTCTTGTCCTGCAACATTAAACCCTTTAGGTTGCTCCATAAAAACTTATTCCTCTAAATATCCATTCAAAAAAGTTGACTTGACATCCATTTGATATAAAGTCCAACCTTTTTATGCAACAAGTGCTAATAACATTCTTATTGTATCCATCCTGTAAAGTGGAATGAAAGTTTTAGAAAAATCTACCCTAAACATATGAGTATATCTATTGACAATAAGCCTAGCCTTATACTTGTTCACTGAACCATCAGAATTCAATTTGGTTCTATAAACTCACTTGACTTCTGTAACTTTTTTTTTTTGTTGAGGTTTGTCCACTAATTCCTATGTCTGATTCTTTTTAATCATCTTTAGCTCCTCCTTCATTGCAGCTATCCATTTCTGATCAATTATAGCTTCTTTATAGTCTGTAGGTTCTATTACAGCAACATTGTATCTTTGATAAATGTAAGAAAGTGTTTTGGTTCCTTTGACATGTTCATCATTTGTATTATTCTTTTGTTCCTAAACTTCAAATTGCTTATCATCCTTCCAATTCCAGCTACTAGACTCAAAAAAATTAAACATCCCTGCTGATGATTACTTTATTCCTTTGTGATAAAAAGATCCTATAAGCTTTTGAAACAAAACTGTAGCCTATAAAAAATCCAGCTTTAGCTTTCTTATCCAATTTGTCTCTCTTGATCTGAGAAATATAAGAGAACCACAAACAATGTGTTCTTTGGTTTGTATCCATACCTAGTTTCAACTAGGGTTCTTGTTTGCAAGGCTTTTATTGGCAATCTGTTTAGCATAAAAACTTATGTGTTCACTGCCTCTCCCTAAAATTTCTTTGGAAGCCCTTTATCATGAAGCAAACACCTTGTTGTCTCCATCACTGTCCTATTTTTTTCCTTTTCACAACTCCATTTTACTGAGGGGTATATGGTGTTGTTAATTGATGTTCAATGCTTGCATTGCCATTTAGAGATGGCGTGTTGATTGGTCCTTCAACATCTGTATATGTCAATTGCAGCTTCTGTGTGGCTCTTCAGGCCTTGCTTTGTTGAAAAGGAAACCTTGATAGTTTTCCATATTGACAAGCAGCACATGTAAGGGAATCCTTTTCCAATTTAGGCAAGCCTTTCACCATATTGTTCTTCTTCATGAAAAAGCAAAGCTTTATGATGATAATGCCCCATTCTCTTGTGCCAAAACATTGAATTATTATCTTCTTTGTGTACCACAATCTGCTCATTAATAAAATCCAAAACAATGTTTTTTCCTTTCATTTGAAGTTTGAATACCTTTATGCTTTTTGCATCTTCAATCACATAGTTCTTGTTAAGAAACACTTAACAAATTTTAGTTAATTTCAGAAACATATAGTATATCTTAAATTAATTTTAAACTTGAGTGTCCTTTAATAGCTATTGTTCCTTTGTCTTCTACTGTCAAGTGTGATCCATTTTTAATTTTGACTTTGAAAATAACATTTTTGTTAAGCTCTCTGAAGAGCTTTCAATCATTAGTCATATGGTTTGTATAACCACTATCTATAAGTCAGCTTTCTATGAAGCTGTTGGTGGCTAAGCATGATACCATAAATAATTGTTCCTCTAGATGTTGATCCTCGTCAACCTTGGCTTCTCCTTGTTATTGTTGAATCTTGCATATCTTTTCCATATACCCTAACTGACCACACTTGAAACATTGTGCATCAGGCCTTTACCAACACTTTTTTTGTGGGTGATTTTTTTTTCCAGTAAGGGCAAGGAGGAAATTCTTGAGTATTACTACTCCTGTTGTTTTTTATATTGATTGCAGAACCTCCAAGCTTGTTGTTCTGCTTTGTTTTCTTATTCTTTCCATCATGGTTGTTTTGAGATTTGGCCAAGAAATCACCCTCCACATATTCTTCTTACCTTATAAGCCTCATTTGCTTTTATGCATATAGTGCATTCAACAATTATGGTAATGCTTGACAGATCTTTTGAGTTTTTCAAAGATGAAATTGTTGCCTCAAACTTCTCAAGAATTATTACTAGGATCTTTTTAACAATTCTAGAATCATAAAAATCAATATCAAGAAGTCTTACATTGTTGACAATGTCAAGAAGTTTGTTAGGATGTTCCTTGATTGTTTCTGATCAAATTCAGCACTTGCATACTTTTGATCCTCTCATTTCCTTTGTATTCTTGCTTTAAAAAATCCCAAATTTCCTTGGCTATTTTCAGAGTCATTATTTTATTAAAAATAATTGGTGAGATTGTTACAAACAAAGTTGCTCTTCCATTTGATTTTCTTTGCTTTCTCTCCTTGTGATTTTTTATTTGTGCAACAGCTAGATTGTCTAGCAGGGGTGGAACTTCATATACTTGTTCAACAACTTCCCACATATCATTAGTATTAAGATAAGCTTCCATTCTGAAAGCCTAGACCTGATAATTTATCCCATCAAACACTAGAGGTGCAATTACAGTGAATAACATTTCTAAATTTATATTGGATGTGTAGTGTTAGGTGATAAGTGTTTAAAGCTTGTGTTTTGGCTCTCTTAATCTCACAAGTTCCTCAAAATAACCAGCTTTGATACCAATTTGTTGGTTATATAAAAGATAAAACAGGTCTTATATTTCTTAAAATGTAGAAGATATAATTATTTTATTTAATATCAAATCATTTATTTATACAATAGAAATGAAACTGAATTGCTAGAAAATCTCATTGGATATCAGATTTTTCTGTTACATAATAGAAAGAACTCGTCATAGCCACAAAAATAGCAATAAATAGGAAAAACTGATTCAGCTTCTTGAGTCATGCTACGTGTCCTGTGTCCATTATGTATGTCATATAAATGTGGAATTGATTAATCGCTTACGAATTCACTGTCACTGTCATTGAAGCATTTGGTTGAAATTAATAGAATGGTGGGGGCTTTCTTGATGCTGCCCTGGGAATCTTTCGGAACTATTCCAACAATGGGAGTTTCTTGTCCATGGGGAGTTTCAAAGAAAGGTGTGGTCAATGTTGTTCTTTGCCATATCTTGGTCTACATGGATTCTTAGGAAATGATCGAGGCATTCTATCCTGCCTTCTCATATTGTGCACTAGACCTTTTAATTTTTGCTGATGGGTTAGTTAATGGACGAATGTCAAGAAAATTAGACCTTCTATTACATGGCTGCTTTTAAGCCTACAATAGTACTCAAATGGAATGCTGATGGCTCATCACTAGGCAAACCTGGTATGGCTGGTGTTGGTGGAGTTTTAAGAGACTGCAATGTTAAGGTGATATGCTTATTCTCTATACCTATTAGGATCAAAGACTCCAATGAAGCTGAACTTATAGATGTTGTGAAAGCGTTGGAACTAACTTCCTCAAGAGAAGATATGTTCGGAAGAAGTATAATGGTTAAATCTGACTCAGCAAATATGGTACATCGGGTGCTTACCCCAAGTAATAGACTGTGGTGTTACCAAGAACTGTTCATCCTGGCTTCTAGATTTTCATATGCTTTGAGGACTGTAAATTTCACACATACTAGGAGGGAAGCAAATCATATGCAGACCAACTTGAGAAATAAGCAGTTTCAAGAATCTGTGAGTTTGTGGCTTGAATGTGATGTTGTGACGATGTTTTGATATTAAAAGAGCTGGGGTTAAAACATTGGCTGTGGAGTTTTGATGTAGTTGGTTTCAGCTACATTTTTCGTGATGATAAATCTCTGTAGTGTTTGTTGCTGCTCCTAAAATTGACTACTGTTATGTGCTAAAAAGTCAAAAACAGGTTCTGCTGAAGTTACTGAAGCTATTTTTTGGGGGATTGCAATTCATTCTCTATGGTGCTATCTGCTGTTAGTTTTCTGGAAAAGGCATCAGTTGGGGCCGGCTCGAGTTTTTTTATTGTTGTATTTCTAGTCTTTGTGTTTTCCCAGGTCTCTTTTGCTTGGCTATTGTTGTTTAACTGATGTTTTTTTCAACTAGCCCCTTGGGTTGCTGTTTTTGCCTTTTGTAGGCTTTAACTATTTTGCTTATAAGAAAAAAAACTAAGAGTTTGAAGTCCTGGCTCCAATGCTTCAATTGCTTCTTATGGGATGTCATTCATGGTAGCCTCTCAATAAGAACACCAATGACGAGAACTCAAGAAGGAAGAGAAGGTTTAGAAAAAGTTTCTAGATTTATTTGAGATTAATTTCTTAATTAATTCTGATGAATGTTCTACATTCACTATTTATAGCCTTCCAATTAAGAGTTCTATAAAAGGAAAATAATTCTAATCTTATAAATCAGAGATTCTAACCCTTATTGACTTGTAATTGGATTCTGCCGTTGATCCTCTTCATAATGTTAGATAAGGTTGGATAGTAAGGCTTGAAAATAAGATGATTCATCTTCCTTATAATCGATGATCCAAGGGAGTGAAAAAAATGTATTTTGAGCGCTCAAATTCTATCAGATTGAAAATAAATGCTTCTGTAAACAAAAATTATAGTAATTATAATTATGGATATACGATTTACAACGTGAAAAATACTCCAAATATTACAATTAATGATAAAAATGTACTGTTTGAGATGTGTAACTCGTGGTTGAAGAAAACAAAAAAAGCACGAAGCCACGAACCCCTTATAAAAGCAGATGACTTGCAACGATAGAAATCATCCCTCGTCTCTCTTGAATTCCCATTTCCTCACAAGAGTTCCCTGCATACAGACTTTCATTGTTCGTATTCTTTTTCCCTCATTGCCTCCTTCCATTTTCCTTATTTTAGCTATATATTATGATTAGCATATACCCCCTCCATTCCATAATGAGAATCCTTTTCTTATTTACATGTTTCAATATATATATATATATATATAAAGTACAAGAATTCAGTACCAAATAAATTTTACTGCTCTGCCTCTCTTTGAATAGATTTCACACATATTTATTCCACTCCATTTAATTTTAATAGATAATATACTAAATACAATAAAAGTGCATGAGTTGACATCATATTGAATGCATTCTATTTAATCTGTGTGAAAATCCCAATAAAACTCTCATTTTATTTTGACAGATTAAACAATTGAAAGGAAATATGAAGCTGTGGATTGTGGTGGCAACATATCTTTTGTCGACTGTACTCGTGGTGAGTACAGAAGCTGGGAACATGGACTCATTGGCAATAGATCAAACTGGGAGGGACATGATCATCCGCTCTGTCGTGCCAAAAAATGATGATGTTGTTTCTGGTGCAAAGTCCACACAACACATTGTTGGCATAAATAATTTGTGTGTTGACGTGCTTCTTGATCTCTATTTTGATGGAAACGTTGTACAGTTGAAGCCGTGTAAATCTAACGGAGATGTGAATCAACAATGGAGCTTGGAGAAGGACGGAACCATTCAATCTAATGGCATGTGTTTGGCCACAAACGGCACAAGTCCAGGAAGCGATGTATTTATCTATGACTGCAACAAGGTGAAGGCTAGCGCCACAATTTGGAAAGTACAAAAGGATGGCTCCATCCTAAACCCCTCCTCGTCACTAGTTTTGACCTCAAAGTCGGGGAAAAGTGGCTCCCTACTCACCTTGGAAACCAATGTTTATGCCTTGGGCCAAGGTTGGAATTTCACCAGTGTTTCAAAACCATCACCAAAGTCCATTGTCGGGCTTTGGGGCTCCTGCTTGGAATTTAACAAATATGTCCCAAAGTTAGCCAAGTGCGTGAAGAACAAGACTGAACAAAAATGGAATTTTTACGCAGATGGTTCGATAAGGCTTGATGCAAACACAGATTTGTGCCTAACTAGTAATGGAAATACCAGAGGAAGCTCGGTCGTCGTTGTCTCCTGTAGCCCTGTGTCATATAACCAACGTTGGACGTTTGGGGACAGCCACGGCGCCAAAGCTTCTTTCACCATTTTGAACGTGAATAATGCATTGGTGTTGGATGTGAGCTATTCCATTCTAAACCCGTTCAAAATAATAATTTGGGATTTCAACGGAGGAGCTAACCAGGTATGGCGTCTGTCGTAATAATTACTCATACGCTCCTTTGGCCCCAAAGTCTAGGCAATATCTAGCAGCTCAAATAAATGATAACAAATTATTGCTGTCCCTTAAAACTGTATTCCAATATCCATATTATTTTCAATTCCCTAATCCCCCTATGTATGATGTTTGAGTATGCAATATCATTATATAAAATAAATAAATCTTTTGTTAAAAATGAAGGTGTCCCAACTGCTTCTCTCGTAGAAAGGAGATCTCTTGCTTACGAGTTCGTCTTTTTTTCATTTTTATTTTGGTTGCATGAGGTTTAAGGACTGGCGAGGGCCTTGTATCTAGTTATTGATGTTTGTGGTAGTCCTCTTGCAAGAATTTGTGTCTGGGTTTTGTATTTAAGGGCTACCATTTTTTCTCTCTCTCCGTTCTAAATAGAAAATAAAACTATTTTTGAAGCAAGAATAGATAATAAAACTGCAAAAATGAAGCAAATCCAAAGAGAGAGATGGGTACCAGGAGATGACAATGAGGAAGAAGAGGAGGAAAGTGAGATTGAGGTGAGAGGATTGGAGATGACAAGGAGTGACATAGTTCTGAAAATTTTTTTGTTCTAGATTAGATTTTTTTTTGTGTATTTTATTGTTTTAATGTGTTAATTTAAAAATATTTTTTTGAGCCCTTTTCTTTTATCATCCAAAGCTTAAATTTTATTTTCTTTTAGCGTGAAATTTAAATAATGTTATTCATCTCAAAATATTTATTTAATGAGTTTTTTTATCCAATTATTAATATTATTTTTCAAAAAGAACTTAGCATAAATATTACGGGATGGATAGCTTTATTCTATTAGTTGTGTTAAAAAAAAACCCTATACATTTTTTAAATATAGTTGAATCTCTCTAAAAAATCAGAATCTCTCTAAAAAGATCTTATTTCTCTTTGAAATAAAATAAACCTACTATTTAGCCATAGAGGGCTGTCGCTACCCAATTTTTAGCCAGTGGTGAGTCGAAAATCTTCCTTGCTTCGTCTCCTTCCTTTTTTTACAATTTCAAGTTCTTCGGTTTTCTATTTTGAATAAAAGATTTCTAGATCTTCATGGATCTAACTCCAATGTTCTTTGTTATTATAGTTTTAGATCTAAACTATTGTTTCGAGTCCCTGTTTATCCTATTTATTAAGATTTTAAATCTCTATTTCCACCAAATCTAAGCTAGTCCAGCTTCGGTGACCATGGGTCTGGGCATAGTAAGTCTTCATCTTGAATTCTAGACAGTGTTCTATTCCTCTATTCAGCTCGTGAAGGCTAGAGTCAAGGCCTGAAAGTAACCCATGTTACCTGGCGGTCTGTGGTCTAGTGGGCTTGGGACACATGGAATCCACTTTTTTCAGTCTCACAAGAAATTGGTAAAGGGCATGCTACCTAGTTACAAATTTGAAGCAGCAAAATAATGGCAATTACATGATGTACTGAATATACAATCTTTTAACAAGTGCTTAAAGGAAAGTTTACATATACAGAACAGGCAAGAATGCCTAGCATGGAATCAATGGCTCGTCCAGGCTACAAAAAAGGGTTGGAACTGAGCCTGATGAGGCCAAAAGTTTATGTTTGATAGGCTCCTTCAAGTATTATTTATACGGCTATAATCTTCATTCTCCAACTTCATGGACGTTGAAACTGAACAGAAAGAGAAGGGATGTTTTTGACTGAATAACATCACAAGCACGGCTGAATTTCTGTTGTAGGGAATCTGCATCTGCTCAGTCTGTTACATCAAATACGAATTTTGTAACGAAAAATATATATCCTCAAACTGAAAGCTCATACAAGTCAGAAAGTGGACGGATTAACTTCCATCACTTGAATCCAGTGCCCAAAAATAATCAGTTTTGTCTTCTCTTTTTGTTGAATTCTGGGGTTTTTTAAACTTCATACAAAGGAGAAAGAAATGGTTTTTTGCTGACCAATTTCCTACTGAGAATAAGAATAAAGACAGAATCCGGAGGAGTTATTCAATATTACCAGAGAAATAAAATATCCCTCAAACAAGGCTTTATACCCAACGGCTGTGACTAAAGAGTGGATGAATTTGAGAACTGAGGTGATTGGGAGATCATGGTACAGCAAACAGGACACAGATTAATGACAGTTTATAAACTTTGTGAGAAATTGCATTTGTTCGATAAGGAAATATTCAATAGATACCTTTCTTGAGTACAATTTGAGCCATGAAAGTGAAAGACAATGAGCATAGAGCAGTTCAATAGTGATACCTAACCGCTGTGACTAGAGAGTGGATATATATGAGAACTAAGGTGATTGGGAGATCATGGTACAGCAAACCGGACACAAATGAATGGCAGTTTGTAAACTTTGTGAGAAATTGCATTTGTTCCTTAGGAAATATTTCATAAAGACCTTTCCTGAGCACAGTTTGGTCCATGAAAGACAATGAACATAGAGCAGTTCAATAGTTAAACCTAACCGCTGTGACTAAAGAGTGGATAAATTTGAGAATTGAGGTGATTGGAAGATCATGGTGCAGCAAACCGGACACAGATGAATGACAGTTTGTAAGCTTTGTGAGAAAGTCAATTTGTTCCTTACGTTATATTTCACAAAGATCTTTCCTGGGCACAATTTGATCCATGAAAGACAATGAACATAGAGCAGTTCAATAGTGAAACCTAACCGCTGTGACTAAAGAGTGGATAAATTTGAGAATTGAGGTGATTGGAAGATCATGGTGCAGCAAACCGGACACAGATGAATGACAGTTTGTAAGCTTTGTGAGAAAGTGCATTTGTTCCTTAGGAAATATTTCACAAAGATCTTTCCTGAGCACAATTTGATCCATGAAAGACAATGAGCACAGATCAGTTCAATAGCAATAGGGCTATATAATAGAATGCACATACATCAGGAAAAAAAAGGTCTTGAGGGACTCAAACTGAAGTTAATATATATTCATCTCTGTGCCTTACTATCACAGAGTAACTATTTACACAATGGCTATAGTAGACTCCTAACGACCATCAAGCTTCCAGCACGAGAATACTAGTGGTTCACCCTTAAAACAACCACATAATTTCTTTCTTTTCTAAGTTTGTTCTTCTCTTTTTCAAGAACTCCTTTCCTCTTGTAAGAAAATCTCTCAGTGTCTTAATCTCTATCCTATTTGATTTCAAACAAACGAGATTATTTCTCCTCTTTTCATCCACCAACTCAATCAAACTCATCGAAATTTCATAAAGAATCACCACCTGATTTACTCACTCAACAAAAACACTGCACAATTAACAAAAAATTACAGACAAACAAGTTAATTTTAGTTATCAATTATCATGAAAAGAAGCACAAGCAAAAATCTCCATGATCTCTGATTCAATTCCATGACACGTGGACATCAATCAATCCACATTTACATGACTTCATAAACAAATCAACTCTATAGAATACAAAAGAGAAACCTGCAAATTTTAGATCATTATTTGAGATAGGAAATGCACCTGCAAAACAACAGGCAGTTTAGACATTCTTCAACTTGTTTACTTTTGATGGTGGCCACTGTCCCCTCTTCCTCATCCCTCGCTTCCGATCAAGCTTCTTACTCCTAAGCCTTATCTTCTTCCCCAACTTCATCTTCATCTTGTGCTCAAGCTTCAGCTGCAGCTTTGAATCCAAAGGAATTTTATCAAGAACCACATCCTCCTCTTCATCATCACTTTCAGACACAGGTTGCCCACTATCTGGACTTGTCCCCTTACTGTCAGACAACGCCTTAACTGTCATTAAACCCTTTCCCACGGGGGTGCTTAAGCAAATTCCATCAAAAGACTTTGAGAGTACACCAATGGGTAACCTGCAAGCTGAAAACCAGTACCAATCCATGGATTTCAGAGTATAAATAAAACCAAAAGTAGGCACTCAAAGAAAATTGGATGAGGCAAAACCAGGATACCTAAAATCTACAAGTTCAACCAAACAATGGAAAATGCACAAATCATGTTTGAAAGAAAACCCAAAAAGGAAAAAAAATATTCGTTTTCATTTTCTTCACCAAGCCCCCTGTTTTCCCTTTTCATCATCTTTCCTAGAAACAGAGTAGGAGCTAAAATTGGCGATAGAGAGAGACTTACATGGGAGACCAAGAGTGACCCTGGTTGATGAA
>Ga0307518_10002911_pt1 | contig 12424 bp, 12 predicted proteins | sample 25_EM_MG_FD_203889 | JGI IMG/M metagenome (GOLD analysis project Ga0307518, IMG submission 203889) | Populus trichocarpa ectomycorrhiza microbial communities from riparian zone in the Pacific Northwest, United States - 25_EM | ecosystem: Host-associated > Plants > Roots > Unclassified | place... | reverse complement strand
ATGGGTATGTCCTGGGCATGGGTATAGATCAGCCATGAGACACCCTTGGATTCCCTGTGCTCTTGCCTAGTTCTCATCAGTCCTGGGTGGTCCTGATATCAATCTGCACCAATCCTTTGAAAGGACCGGTCCGGACTGGTCCTAGGACCAGCCCAGGACCGATGAGGACCGGTCCTAAGTGGTCCAGTCCTCAGTCCTCCCTTTTTCTGAGATTTGGAGGACTGGTCCCAGTCCTGGTCCTCCCAAAAAAGGGGTCCAGGACCGGACCGGACTGGACCTTAAAACACTACACGCGCTCAACTGGCCAAGCCACAACAACGACACACTGTGGAGGTGGAAGGAAGGTGATCAAAATGTTCAGGTAATTGTTGCCACCGCCATCTTCGCTGTTGGCATGGATGCCTTGGACTTTGAAGACGTTATTGTTTTTGGTGAACCGTCGAGTGCAGATATGTGGTGGCAGGTCCTTGGGCGAATCCGTCCACGCCAGGCTGCAAGCATGCCCCGTGGTATCTGCTATGTCACACCAAATGCTGTGTCCATTGCCAAACAGGTGCTTGAAGGAGCAAGTATGCTAGACACGCCACAGTCAAGCCAGAAGCCAGGTAGAATGGACCAATCAATGGCCCGGATTATCCTGGCAGAATGCAAGGTCAATGCCTTGAATGAGCTGTACGAGAACCCACAAGACGAAACACCATGTACCTGTTTGACATGCGCTGCATCAGCCCTTTGTCAGCAACCTACTCACGACACAGGTTCCTGGACCTGCGACTGCAGTGGTTGCCAGCCGGAGCCCCCTGAACACACCAATATGCCTGTCAGACCACGTGAGCTGATGAAGAAGCGGGGGCGCAAACACCTAACCAAGTTAATGCGTGCGCACAGAATGAAAGAGCTATATGCATGGCGAGATGAAACCTGGCGCACACTCGACAGAAACCTTCAGTGGGTGGCACCCAGCGTCTTCTTTCCGGATTGGAAGATGAAGGAACTGTTGGATGGCATCTCTAAGATTGCATCCATCGACACTCTGGTTCAGTTCATACAAGATGTCAAGTGGCTCGTATGCAAGCAGGTTGGGTTGTATGTTGCGATTAAATCCTTACAGCAGGACTTTGAAAACATGCGGATTGCATGCAACACTGAACTTTGTGAGCGTCATAAAAAACGTCGATCCGAATTGGTCATAAATGACCTCCCACCAAGTGGCGAGTCGGAGTCAGAAGAGAGTGAACCTGATGATGAGGCAGGCGGTGATCAGCAAGCAAACATTCGCTGGAAGATAAATATTAGGTATGTTGTTGAACAAAACATAATTGTAGACAGGTTTTGACATATCATTGGCGGCCTGCAGCAGGAGCACCTTCGAATACTCCACTGCTACTTGACATTGAAGCCGCGGCAGCCCTTAGTACACCAATACTATGGGACGATTATCAACTATAAAGTGTGCTGTAATCACTAATAATCAGATACTGCCGTGCACGAGGATCATTTAGTAGATACTTACAATATTACTGCCAATGCTCTGTCTCACTCTGGTCAGCAGTGTCTGGCCCACCCTCATCAGTTGTGTGGGTGCCATCACTGGGCATCATGTCATCCAATACCTGGATGCTTTCAGCTATGTTAGTCTCAAGGTCACCGAAAATAAGCTCCCCATCACACAAAGTTATATCTCCAAATGTAGTAAGGTCAGTGAAGTCCGAGTCCGAGTCTTCAGAGGGTTCTAACTCATTGGAATCGAAGACACGCCCAGCCAATGTATCCTTAATCCAGTTGCGAAGCTTGGTCAAGGAGAGACGGCTGACACCCGAAGTGAAGTCATCCAGTTGCGCAGATGTGATGTCTTCTATTTTGCGTCCAGGCCGCCTGTAGTGTAATTGATGGCGCTGGTACACATTAAGTAGACTCTTGACTTCGGGTCGTGTGTGTGGAGCTGAATGACAGCCACTACGGTCTGACAGTCCCACCCCTTCGCGAAACTCGTTCTTGATGTGGACAAAGTGATGTAGGTTGCGAGCGACGACATCTCGTATGTATTTGTCACCATAGTCTGCCCCCTTTCGCTGTACAATTGCCTGAAGGAGGCGGTTGAAGTATTCTTGCATCAAATCGAGTGCAAGGAAAGAACCTGGGCGACCTGTGAGATTGATGAGGGTGCTCTGTAGTACGGCTGAACGAAGTTCTTCGCTTGACTCCAGCTCAAGTGAGACTATGGTCTCAAGCAAGTAAGACACATATTTTGAGTGGCTCAAACCAGCAAAGGAGAAGAGCATGACCTGGTTAACAAAGTGAGGAGATAGTCACGAGTGGCAATGAATCCTATTACCTTCATGGTTTCATAAACTCGGCCTGCATCGCCCTTGGCCATTGCAAATACTGCTTCATGTGAGATGAGAGCATCACGCATGAATGCAATACTACGTGCAAGAACAAGGTCACCGGTAAACGATGGCTTGATCTCTCCTTCGATATTCAGGGTATCATTTACTATCTGAGACTGTGAGAGAATAGTATCATGAGCCCTACGACATTGACATTAATGTGCTCTGTCACTCACATCCCAAACAGAGCCACGGGGGACAACCAAGGGCCACCCAGGGGTTGAACTACTGGCATCCGCATCCATGAGTGCCCTGTGCACCGCAGACGTGCTGGAGTAGGCATATGACAACTCAGCAGCTTGGCACTCAAGATCTGCAAGGTCTGGAAGGTTGTCGTGGGATGCAGCCTCGGTGAAGTGCAGGAATAAGTCTTCAACACCAAGATGGATTCTGCTTGGCCTCGTCAGTCGACTGACACGAAATCAAGAAGTAAGAATGTCACCTCCAGCAGTCAAGCATGCGGACATCTAGAATAAGGTATATGAGCTCGGAGAAGGGGTAGTAGTCAACCTTTTTTAAACTTGGCGGAGGGGAGCGCCCAATCCGAGTGGCACTATGTCCAAGTGTGGACGGATCGTGACTTAAAGTTTCTCCCCAATGAGTTTCACAGATACGGCTGACATCAGTCCACACTGTGTGCCATAAGCAGAGAGATGGGAGAGTAGTCCAATGGCTCTCAAAGTCATTGTTGTGATACTGAAGGTATTTCTTGAGCTGATGTATTTTTTCGAAGGTCAATCCATCACTGGACACTGGCATCAGCTTTCGCTGGTAATCCTCTGCCATCTGACCAACCTGTTGCATGAAATCCTCCAAGGCATCTCGAAGCTCAGTTGTCACGGTTTCATTCTTGCCAGATGTCGCCAGTGGGTGGACTTTGTTTGCCTTGGAAGGGAGCTGCAGTTTTGCAGCTCGGGTGCGGAAGGATGTGGAGACATGGCTTTTGATGTGGGCTAATTCTGGGATGTAGCGCACAAGAACAAGCAACCAGTGTAATGAGAAGACGGTGTCGAGATGTGTTTGATCAAGGAAGCCCAGTAAGTCTTGTGTCGTGAGATCCATGCGAGCACTTGTGCGGATACGTCGTAACTTGTCATCTAGGTTGTGCGCTTTGGGATCAACACCCTCCACTTCAACGTAGGTGGCAGCAATTCCGATATTCATCGTATGGACTCTGCCGATGCGAAGATCCTGCTGCAGCAGATAGTTTTGGACGTTGTCCAAGACAATGACACCCCAAATGGTAATATCACGACCACATTCCTTTGTCGTGTTTGCTTCTTGTGCTGATAACTCCTTCAACAGATTATAGATAGTTGACCATGCCATGGATTGGCCAATGCGACAATTATACTGAAAGGTATCATAGGATGCTGACATTGCAAAGTCATACACTGCATGCGCAACAGAGAGCTTGTTGGCATGCCGGTTACGACAAAAGTCCAGTGCAGCTACTGCATGTGCGCACACCTGGAGTTAGGTGGTTCAGCAGCATCCATTTGGTCATGTGAATTCACGTTACATATTTGATTGGTCGCACATGGCGTGCTTCAATAACACCATTTTGTTTGCGGGCCTTGGCAGTTGCAATCGTTGTTACACAATGCCATGTTAAAGGTTGGTGTTCTTTGATTGAGTCCAGGACGCTGCTAACGGTCATGGTGCCCATATCTGCCCAGTGATGAAATCCACCTTCCGTCTTTGAAAACACATTCAAGCCATTCCCAGGTCGAACGGCATGTTCAGCTTCCTTGCTGAGCTGCTTCCGTACCAGTTGGGCAGCAAAAGCAGACATTGCTGGGCGAACAGACTTGATTTCCACGTAGGGGGTGTCTATATTGAACATTAATTCTTCCTCTTTGCTGCCAGCCTCCACAGCTCCATAAGGGGACCTGAACCATGCATCAAGAATACTCCCAGGACCATAAATACACTCGCCAGTGAGGAATTTCGAGACGGATTGTACTCGTTGTTGGTTAAATGTCTCATCTTTGCTCCGGATGCGAAAAATGTGATGCAGAAGGTGCCCGATAGTCCACCGATATTGTGCAAGCAGTGAAAATATGTTCTCGAGCTTGTCGTCATCAGACAACCCTGCAGAGTAAGTTCTTTTTAGTTTCTTCACTGATGGAGACTCGGATGCACTGGGTGGCTGATCTGTGTTCAACAGACCAGCATCACGAGATTGGGATAGGGCAGGGGGATATTCCAGTGTCCTGGAGCGCTTTCAGGGTGATGTGAGACCTGGTATCGATGAGATTGGCAATGTGTTTTCATCACATGGTTCGCCGGGGCATGTGAGGTGGCATTTGCAACCACAAGTGCTGAATGAGCGGATTCCCGAAGGTTCCGGAGTTATCCAAGCAATCAGAACTGCAGGATGTGGTTGGAAGGGTGTATAATTGTGGTATGTATTGGGGATACTGAAGGGTGGTGACATGGTTAACATCATAGTGTAATCTATTGGAAATATCTAGTGTTCGAACTTAGAGAAATTTCGTGGCTGTAGCATGACAGGGGATATGCCCTATTTGTAAATAAGGTTTGACAGTCCAGCAGAGTCGCGGGGGTCAGCACTGCTTGGCATGCACCTTTTGACACGAATTGTTGACCTCCTCTGACAGGTGTGCCAACGAAAGCAGACCATAGTCGGAGAGGGAACGATTGTCTTCCATCGAATCTTTGGTCTGCCTTGGGGAGACTAGATCGAAGCGTACATGCACACCACACGAGGTACATCATATGGTACATCATATATAAGTCATACCTACGAACCTACGTATACAGTGTCGAGTTTGAATCGAAGCCGTCTCGTCGACGGTGTCGTCCGGATTCCTGTCGTCGCGTTTCTGCCAACACATTGTACGTCTTGTCTTGGCGCAGCACTTCTTGGAAGGAAGAAACGACACTTTCCGGTACTAGACCGTGCAGTTCTACGATGTCTCTGCAAACCAGCAACAAGCGAAATTTGGCCATCGAGCAGCAGTACTGGCGTGTGCTTTTGGAGAGGATGCAAGGGTGTTGATGGAGTGCGCGAGTGCGTACTTATGTCTCGATTTCCTTGTCTCCCCGCTGACATGCACGCGCGACGGTGTTAGACTCGATCCCGAGACAGAGAAATTGATACATCTGGGGAACCATTCCAATGCGGTATCTGTGATGAACTTTGCAAGGGAACAAAGTATGCCCATCCCTCTGCCCTGAACATCTCTTTGATTCACACGGCCCATTGATCCCTAGACATGCTCACCACCGGCTCATGGGATCTCTTGCTCAAATTCTGGGAACCCAGTGCTTCCGCCGGTACTTCGAACGCCAACACCAACATCGCCGTATCAATACATGCCCTTCCTGAGCGTGTCTATCATCTCGACCTCGTCAACAACACACGTTGCGGCCATGGTGAGTCGCCTATTTCATATACACGGTATTCGGAAAATGGTGGAGCCTGTGCAGACGAGGGAGAGTAGTTTGAGGTTTATGACGTGGAATCTGGCCTGTATGGCGGACGGAAAAGGTGCTCTCTTTTCCTATTCTTTAATTTATCATCTCAGGCGAGTGGGACGACTGACACTGACGCACATAGGACACAGGTTATGCGATCGGGTCGGTCGAAGACCGGATCGGTGTAGAATACTTTGTCCCAGGTTCAGAGGTTCAAGACCAGAAATATGTGTTTAAGTGCCACAGACAGACTATCGATGATGTCGACTACGTGTGGCCGGTTAACGCGCTTGCTTTCCATCCCATGTACATCCTTTCCCTTTTTCTCAGTTTCATATCCCATACATCTTCCCAATTTTATGTCTGCTGATTCGCATCCACCTGCCAGATACAACACATTCGCATCAGCAGGCTCAGACGGCACTGTCCCAATCTGGGACCACAAAGTCAAAAAGTGACTGCGACAATATCCACCTGCTTGCCTAGGTGAGCTGCATCCCAAGATATATGGCTCCGTTCATCGCTTATGGGGCTCTAGTTGCAGATGGAGGCAACCAACGACGTTGGGAGACAAGCTCAGTCCGAGCACAACAAACTGCCATCCACTCGTTGGCGCGTTCAGCTCACCATGCCTTCCAATCCTACTAGGTATGGGGAGGATATATGCGACACTCGGACCCAAGTGCGTACGGTAGGGCTGTAATAAACCCGCCAAGTGGCAATATAGTGAGTGGGACTGCCCCCCAGGTTTAATGTCCATGAAATAGACAGTATCAGCACAATTGCAAGGGGCACCTACCTTCCATTTGTCTTCCAAGACCTCCAGGCCCCCGGATATGGTATACCTACCGTGATCTGCCGGTCCCTTCTGGGCTGGTCTACAAGGCACCCAAAGTACTGGACCCGATCGTGTGTAAAGTCGACGAGTGAGTGGAGACAGTTACAGGTAAGTGCCACAAAAGTGCTAGTAAGAGTTCAAGGGAACGAGGACGCACACCCATTGAAATGTGTAACCTATTACACAGAATACCACACTCCTTGCTACTACGCTTCATTTGTGCATAGTAGCGCCGTCTGATGGAGTGCACGTCATTGATCCGCAAGTTTCCAAACTAACAGCAACATGTAGTGGCCAGGCCACACCAGTGAAGTGGTGACACTCGTAGATAAAGTCGGGCATCCTTCGGACATGTCACTCACTTCTTTCGAGACATCTTGGCAGAGTCTATTCCATATCCTGAGAACATAAACCAACGTCAGAAGAACAATATGACCCCTTCATACCAGCACGGGCCGATACCGCTCAAGCGGATGTCCATACAACTCGACCATGTTAGAGCAATGTGTCGCTGCATCTGCCCATACCCGCTCAACCCTCTGGTGCCGGGCAAGCCACTGCTGCTGATCCAGGAAAACCGGGTAATATCGTCGCCGAGGATGAGCAGAGACGGAAGCTTGGAAAGCGGAACGGGTGGGTGTGGCGACGACAGATGATTTCGCTGGGGAGCCTACATTCATGGTGGATGTTGACGTGCGAAGGGTGCGGGGACGCCTTGGTGTTGATGAATCGGCATCATCGGGGATAGTATGTGTATTGAGTAAACGAGGCAATGGAAGAACAGGTTGAGCTGGCCTTGCTGGACTAAAAAACATGTGAGGCCAGGTCGGTTATTGCTGCATGGAATGCCGCCATAGCTGTGTCTTCATCTGTAGCCCTCGTTGTGCGTTTCCTAGGGGAGGTGGCTATACCCGCCTGACCAGTAACATTGGCAAGAGAGTCTGGCCTGCGCCTTTTGGTGGGGGTTGCAGGGAAGGACGCATCGTCGTCCATTTCGATGGGGCCGCGGATTGATTGGGAGAAAACGACAGTGCGTTTCCGAGCAGGCTTGGATGGCGTTAGCTCTTGCTCGCGCGACTTTCCCTTCATTGCAGACTTGGTCGGTGACTTTGTAAGGGAAGCTTGTAATTGAAGACGGGTGTTCGGATAAGACTTTGAAGGAGTCGCCGATGAACTGGTCGACTGATGGGGGAGGGCAGAGCGGATGCGGTCTGTGATATCACCGCAGTGCAAGTCGAGAGTGTTCGTGATGCTCTTGAGGGTTTTCGAGGGTACATTGTAGCCTGCACAGATTTCCTTGTTTGCCACGGAGTGCTGGCAATGATTGAATGCACGCATACAGATAGAAGCATTAGCGCACCCAGCAGCGCCTCCTCCGCCTCCTCCATCCATTCTACCGCGTCTAACGCGTCCTGTGAGACATGAGACGCGACAAGAGTCTGGTATGCGTCACGTTTTCAGATGCGCCACGGTGATCCTAGTCGTCATCGTCGAACTGAATAGCTTTGCGCACTTTCTTGAGGATATCCTCGAACACGCGTCGCTGGACGAATGCGGAGACTGCAGCGGTTTTGAGAGTGACCTCATTCGTTCCAAGCCTGTGAATAACGTACACTCGAGTGGGGGTCAACGATAAATAATCAGGCTTACACGCACTGCTCAGATGCAAGGTATGCTGCGACAGCAGGGAGGGAGGCAGTGTTGCCAGGAAAGTCTGTGCCGTGGCCTGTGCGTAATGAGGAAAGGTTTAGGATGGATTTGGCTCGCTCAAAGGTTTCTTGTGTCAGACAGAGGCCTTTGAGCTGTTGTTGGTAGAGAGTGGACGCCATAAGGTAGTATGCAAGGACTCCGAACGCCCGCAGGTTAAGTGCCAACCGGGTGTTTCTGTCCTGGAGGAGAGGGAGCAGAGAGAAGCCGGTTTGAACGTGTCCGTCGACTTGGGGTGAGTGTGATATTCTTCCGGTAGCTTGCCATGATACACAAGTACTCCAACAGGCTGGTATCCGCGTTGATCTTGTAACATATTTTAGCCTGCATTCGACCCCTGTACGAAGTGAAACGTTCGCGAGCCTACGAATCCATGTCATAAAGTAAAACTACTGCGCAAGCACAAGTTCCGTGCCCCACGTATCACAGTTTGGAATCCTTGGGGACGCCTCTTCGATCGTATGGGGTGCAATTCGCAGTCGCGAGTGCAGCGTGCATGGAACTCACCAGCGACTGCCCCTGTTCCACTTGCACCTGCACCACCATACTCAGCTGCATCCTTGGCGATTGTGGTTGTGATGCCCTTGCGCCGAGTTGATCGTATTCTTGGGAGACCTCAGTGTGCAAATTTCAAATTTCAAAATTTCCTCCCTGCTTCCGTTGAACACCACACGCGTCTGAGTGAGAGTAACCCAAGTTGGCCGTCCCCGTCACCTTTGGGTAATCCAGAGTCATCGAACAGTGCATTGAGATATGTTGATGCATTTTTAGTGGACTTCTCGCGTTCGACGGTGTTGAATGTCAGCTTTCGTTTCGACTGCATTGAACCGCCCTGTCAACCTTTGGTGTCCACCGCGGGAACGATGTTCCTAATGTTGTCCACGCCTTGGTCAACGTGGAGGACGTCCGCAACGAGGACGCGATTTGTGCTGAAGGGACAAACTCAGTCCATCGTGGGCTAACCTGCAGCAGCAGCAACAACAACAGGGAATAGCCTTTGGACAACCTGGCGCCTTCGGAAGCGAAGGTATGTACAAGTCGTTACCTCTTTCCCATGAACGATCGTGTCCTCAACAACTTTTGGGTCAACCAGCGCATTTGGTCAGGCCCAGGGCCGGGATCTCAGCTACGTCAGTGCATCGCACTTGCAAACCTTTGCATACCCCCTTGTAGTCAGCTTCAAGACCACGATGTTCACCACACAGGACTGACAGCGGGGGCTTCGCATCATCCAGTTCACACTCGTGAACGGGCCAAGGTCTCAGCATTCAAATCCCCTTCGGTCGACTCTCGCAGGGTCCAGTCATACTAACGACTGAGCGACGTACCAGACAACCAGCCTTGACGCTCGTATATGCCCAAGATGGTCGAACCGGGGGAGGCTTTCGGGTAACAAAGGCTTTGACAGGTATCGCGGGGATCGGGCGAGGCTCTTCCACATAAGTTCCAGTCCCATCCCACCTTTATCGCGCAGCTGTGTCTGCTGAAGAGGACACCCCTCCCGTGCAGTACATCGTGTGGGCCAGTGGCCTGACTCAGCCTCCACTGATCATGGCGGAGTTGAAGGTACCCATGAACATTCTTACATGAAGATATTGCGTCCGAGTCAGCATATGGAGGTACTTGCGGACAGGGAGTATCCACTAAGCGGTACTGTCCGACATAGGAGAGCCTTCGGCGATCTTGGACCTTTTTCTGGGGAACATTCGTTCGCGGTTGACGCCGCCTTGGTTTGAGATAAATCCATTGTTTTTGCACGGGATGTGTGGATGGTAATGGGTCACCCTCCGGGAAGTTCTGCCATCGATTCTGCGGACGAGAAGGCGGGATGGGATCCTTGATGAACGGAGAAGTATTACCACGTCCTTCAGTTCACTTCGTGGCTCACGTTTTCTCCCTTCACGGGATTGTGAAACTCGATTCAGACTACTCCGAGGCTGGTCTAATTACCTCCTTCGTGGAGGTATTTTTCCGACTGAAGAGGAATGCGAGTTCGCGGTGCGTTGACAGTATCTCCACGAAGACAATTATACTCAATAACTAACGCGCTGTGGCCTTGGTCAACGAGTTTGTGCGGATGCTTTCTTCATATACAACTTCAACTTATGCGTGCATAGACCACTACAAGCTTGCACGACGTTATATGATGCATCCCTAAACATATGCTATTCTGACACGGCACCAGCCTAACCATCATGTGGAAACTGAACAGTGTACACATCATATATGCATTTATATCCTGTCTCATCTCAATCTCACTCCATCATCAATAGATTAAATACCTTGCATCCCCACAGTTCTCCCCACATACATACATCTTCTCGTCTTCTTCGTACTTAGTCTGCCAGACACAATACAATCACCGATTTGCAACCTCAGACGGTACCACCCCAGTCTAGGACCATGACGTCCAAAAGGTGACCACTATGCCGATCATAGTCCGACCCAATTCACTTTGTCGGGTTCATCTGTGACGGGATAAGGCTTGCGGTGGGTGTCAGGTTGCCTGATGCTAGTCGGGTCAAAGCACGACCATCAAACGAGCCAATCGCATATCATACATCCAAAGAAACCGTGACAATGCGAATAACAGTACTCACTTTTTCCATCTGCCATGGCAAAGTGCGCGTCTTGAACTGCGACTGTCCCTCCTTATCTGCAGAGCCCCCGTATTGTCCTCATGTTGCAATAGCCGACTGGCCACGACGAAGTAGAGATTCAAGACCTGCAATGAGCACGTCCTAAGTATGTATGTGAGCGGCATCAAACGGACAGGGAGAACGTCCTGTTTTCTTGTATAAATTTCACCGCCGACACGAATTACGCGGCATCCCAAATACGTCTTGACCGTGAAGCTTGAGATTGAGTCTGCGATCACAAGGCGGGTGGCCTGTTGTCAGATCAGACCTATCTGTTGACGAGCCTTGGCTGTCCCAAAGCCTTCGATTCGTACCCACCTATGATGGCACTTGAAAGCTGAGTTTAGCCAGTTCAGTAGCATTTGCTTGCTCCCCAGGGGAGAGACAGTCGCAAAGAGATGAGAAATTCGATGTATGCCCGCAGAGGAGACGTCGACAAGGCGAGATGTCCAGGGTCGCTACAACAGAGTGTCCTGCTGCTTAGACTCGACCGCGCACGCGAGATACTATGAGATTCACCGAGGATGAGGACAGCAGCAGCAGAAGGGGACATATCATCCAAATGTCAAGACCTACACTGGTGCACTCACCCATCATGTTTGTGTCATCAAGGCGGGTATCATGTGTACCCTGTGGAATGCCCAGAGACGCAGGTGATATGTAGGCCATACATGGAGGGTTAGACGGATAAAGGGGTGGAGTGCACCTTCTGACGAGATAAAGTTGACTGTGAACTTGAACTGTGGAATTTGTAAATCATGGCGAGCTTTCCACGAGTGGGCCAATCGGAAGAATCACTCACCCCAGTCGACGGACACCTTCGAACGCCTTCTAGGCTAAGTACATATGTTGGGCATTTGCGGTGCTCCTCGACTCGTGCCAAAGCTGAAATGAAATTTGAAAACCCGACTCTGCAGCGTGTAAGAGCTAGTTTGGGAGGAAAGTCCCATGATAAATCTAGGTAAAAAGACGCACAAAAAAATCCACAGGACTGTTGACATAAGCTGCAATATTCCAGCGGAGTTCAGGCTCTGGCCGAGATGCCGTGTTGGAGGCGGGGTTAGTATCAACACCACAGTGTGGCTCACACGTCGCTCTCTCTCTCTCTCTTTCTGTGATGACCTCCAAGAAGTCACCCACCAAGGGTACATCTACTTCTCACCAAGTGGCCACATCATCGGGATCAGCATCATGGCCGGATGCGGATATTAACACTCTCCTCAATCTAGCTATTTCTCACAAGGCATCGGCTGGCCAGGGCACGAATTTCTGGGCAACTTTTTGGAATGGAGTTGCTGCTGCTCTTGCCAACCCCAGCAAAGGAGGACCCAAGACTCCCAAAGGATGTAAGGACAAGTACAAAAGGGTGAGTAATTTTCGGCCTAAATAATGGAATAATCAACTGA
>Ga0307518_10002910_pt1 | contig 12425 bp, 8 predicted proteins | sample 25_EM_MG_FD_203889 | JGI IMG/M metagenome (GOLD analysis project Ga0307518, IMG submission 203889) | Populus trichocarpa ectomycorrhiza microbial communities from riparian zone in the Pacific Northwest, United States - 25_EM | ecosystem: Host-associated > Plants > Roots > Unclassified | place... | reverse complement strand
TGTGTGGGACACCAAGGCACGCCGAGCAGTGTTCCCAATGTCGCATCAGGACAGTGAGCATCTCTAATGCGACATTGGGAACACCGAACCAAGGGTGCGTCGAGTCCGGTCTATCCGAAGAACTCTTAAGTACGCGAAACCATGAATGGACCGTTCATGACTTCCGGGACTTGACACATCACTAGGCGGATGGTTCAAGATAGAGAGGCGACCACCGCGGACCCGAGTTCGGCGGTGGTGGACTTCCCGCCGAGGTCAGGGGTCTGCACGGTCCCCTCCTCGAGAACCTTTTCCACCGCGGCACGGACATCTTGTGCCGCAACGGTTTCCCCGAGATGTTCGAGCAGCATCGCCCCCGCCAGGATCTGCGCCACCGGATTCGCGATGCCCTGCCCGGCGATGTCGGGAGCGCTGCCGTGTACCGCCTCGAACATGGAAGGGAGCTCACCGGTCGGATTGATATTGCCCGAGGGCGCCATTCCGAGCCCACCCGTCACGGCCGCCGCCAGGTCGCTCAGGATGTCGCCGAACAGGTTGGAAGCGACCACGACGTCGAGCCGGTCCGGCGCCTGCACCATCCGCGCGGCGAGCGCGTCGACATGGCATTGTTCGGCGTGCACGTCCGGATACTCCGAAGAGATCTCGGCGAAGATCTCGTCCCAGAACGGCATCGAGTGAATGAGCCCGTTGGACTTGGTCGCCGAACAGACCTGCCCCGTCCGCGTCTTCGCCAGCTCGAAGGCATAGCGGATGATCCGCTCCACCCCGACCCGCGTGAACACGGATTCCTGTAAGACGAACTCGTTGCCGAGACCGCGATTGTGCCTGCCGCCGATCTCCGAGTACTCGCCCTCGGAGTTCTCCCGGACGATCACCATCTCCAGTTCGTCGGCGCTCCGGCCGGCCAGCGCCGACGTCGTCCCCGGCAGCAGCCGGACCGGCCGGAGATTGACGTACTGACCGAACGCGCGCCGAACCGGAATGAGGAGGCCCCACAACGAAACATGATCCGGGACGCCGGGAAAGCCGACGGCACCGAGGAAGATCCCGTCGAACCGGGAAAGTTGCTCGATACCGTCTTCCGGCATCATCGAGCCGGTCTTGGTGTACCGCTCACAACTCCAGTCGAATTCCGTCCAGGACAAGGAGAAACCGTGCGATGCCGCCGCGCGGTCGAGGACCTTGCGGGCCTCGACCGTCACGTCGACACCGATCCCGTCGCCGGGGATGCTCGCGATCCGATACGAAGAAGTCACAGAGCCACCGCGATGTACTTGGTCTCGAGGAACTCGTCGATGCCGACCGTGCCGCCCTCGCGGCCGAGGCCGGATTGCTTGATCCCGCCGAACGGCGCCGCCGGATTCGAAACCAGCCCCTGGTTGAGGCCGATCATGCCGGCCTCCAGCCGTTCCGAAACCCGCAATGCCCGCTTGAGATCGGAGGTGTACACATAGGACACGAGACCGAATTCGGTGTCGTTCGCCGCGGCGATGGCCTCGTCCTCGCTGTCGAACGGAGTGATCGGGGCGACCGGCCCGAAGATCTCTTCCGAAGCGAGCCTGGCGTCCTTCGGCACGTCGGTGAGCACCGTGGCCTGATAGAAGTTACCCGGACCGTCCACAGTGGATCCACCGGTGAGGACGCGCGCTCCTCGCTCGGTGGCGTCGGAGACCAGGCCACTGACCTTCTCGACGGCGGCTTCGTCGATGAGGGGGCCGACGACGACACCTTCCTCGGTGCCGCGCCCCATGGGCAGGGCCTCCATGCGCTCGGTGAGGCGCCGGGAGAACTCGTCGACGATGCCCCGCTGGACATAGAAGCGGTTCGCGGCCGTGCAGGCCTCACCGATGTTGCGCATCTTCGCGGTCATCGCGCCTTCGATCGCCGCATCGAGGTCGGCGTCTTCGAAGACGAGGAAGGGGGCGTTGCCGCCGAGTTCCATCGACGTGCGGAGCACCTTGTCCGCACACTGCTCCAGCAGCTTCCGTCCGACGCCGGTCGAGCCGGTGAAGGACAGCTTCCGGGCACGGCCGTCCCGGATCAACGGCTCCATCACGCCGCCGGAGTCCGACGTCGTGAGCACGTTCAGCACGCCTTCCGGCAATCCCGCTTCGGCGAGGATGGCCGCGAGGGCCAACATCGAAAGGGGGGTCTGAGCCGCGGGTTTGATGACCATCGTGCAGCCTGCCGCCACCGCGGGCCCGATCTTGCGGGTGCCCATCGCCATGGGGAAGTTCCACGGCGTGATCAGCAGGCACGGGCCGACCGGCTGTTTCGTCACGAGGAACCGGCCCGCCCCGTTGGGAGCGACGGCGTAACCACCGTCGATCCGGACGGCTTCCTCCGCGAACCAGCGGAAGAACTCGGCCGCATAGGTGATCTCGCCCTTCGACTCCGCGAGCGGCTTGCCCATCTCGAGGGTCATCAGCAGCGCGAGTTCGTCGGCGCGTTTGATCAGCAGTTCGTAGGCGCGACGCAGGATCTCACCGCGTTCACGCGGGGCGACGTTCGCCCAGTCGGCCTGCGCGGCGACGGCCGCGTCGAGTGCGCTGACACCGTCCGCCGGTGACGCGTCAGCCACCTCGCACAGGGCTTCGCCTGTCGAGGGGTCGAGAACGGGGAAGGTCTTCCCGTCGGCGGCGGGCACCCATTTGCCGCCGATGAACAGTTCCTTGTCGACCGACGTGACAACGCCGGCCTCACTGATCGAGCTCATCCCAACGCTCCTCCATGTTGTCCCGAACGCCATGCTATGGATATTGTCAACAATCGACAACAGCTCAGCCGACCTAGGAGCGCAGCCCATGGCCCAGCTATCACCGCTGCTCAAGCAGGCAACGCCGGTCGTGGTCGACCACGGTGAAGGGGTTTACCTCTACGGCACCGATGGCAAACGTCACCTGGATTTCACCGCCGGAATCGGCGTGACCAGCACCGGCCACTGTCACCCGCACGTGGTGAGCGCGGCGCAGGAGCAGATCGGCAAACTCATCCACGGGCAGTACACGACGGTCATGCACAAGCCGATGCTGGAGCTGACCGAGAAGCTGGGCGGTGTCCTGCCGGAGGGCCTGGATTCACTCTTCTACGCGAACTCAGGCAGCGAGGCGGTCGAGGCGGCGCTCCGGCTGTCGCGGCAGGCGACCAAGCGGCCCAACGTCATCGTCTTCCAGGGTGGATTCCACGGCCGGACCGTCGCGGCGGCGACGATGACGACGTCGGGCACCCGGTTCAGCGCCGGGATCTCGCCGCTGATGTCCGGGGTGCACGTCGCGCCCTTCCCGTACGCCTTCCACTACGGCTGGGACGAGGAGACGGCGACGAAATTCGCCCTGCGCGAGCTCGACTACCTGTTCGCGACGGTCTGCGCGCCGAACGAGACGGCCGCGTTCTTCATCGAGCCGGTGCTCGGCGAGGGCGGCTACGTCCCGGCGAACCCCGAGTTCCTCGCCGGGCTGCGGGAACGCGCGGACAAGCACGGGATCCTGCTGGTGATGGACGAGATCCAGACCGGTTTCGGCCGGACGGGCCGGTTCTGGGGACACGAGCACTTCGGGGTACGCCCGGACATCGTGCTCATCGCGAAGGGGCTCGCGAGCGGCTTCCCGATCTCGGGCATCGCCGCGTCGGAGGAGCTGATGGCGAAGGCGCTCCCCGGTTCTCAGGGCGGGACGTACGGCGGCAACGCCGTGGCCTGTGCCGCGGCGATCGCGACGCTCGAGGTGATCCAGCGCGAAGGTCTGGTCGAGAACGCCGCCGAACGAGGACGCCAGCTCCTCGAAGGCGCGCGGGTGATCGCGGACAAGTCGCCGTCGATCGGTGACGTGCGCGGGCTGGGGCTGCTGGTCGGGTCCGAATTCACCACGCCGGACGGCGAGCCGGACACGGCGAAGGCACAGGCGGCGCAGAAAGCCGCGTCCTCCAACGGGTTGCTCTTGCTGACCTGCGGGGCGTACATGAACGTCGTCCGGATGGTGCCGCCGTTGATCGTCGACTCCGAACAGGTCGACGAGGCGCTGCGGATCTGGGGTGACGTCGTGGCGGGGGTCGAGTGATGGCCCGCTACATCACGATCACCCTGGACAAGCGCGGAGTGTCCTGCCGCGCCCGGCTGCTCGACGCCGAAGCCCCGCGGACCTGCCGGGCGGTCTGGGACGCGTTGCCGCAGAGCGGTTCGGCCTACCACGCGAAGTACGCGCGCAACGAGGTCTACACGCTCGTGCCGCCCTTTGCCGAACCGAAGCCGGGCCGCGAAAACCCCACCGTGACGCCGATTCCAGGGGATGTCGTGTACTTCGGGTTCGAGGCTTGGGAGATCGGCAACCCGGCGTACGGCTACGACGAGGACAGTGAGGCGCACAGCGATCAGGGCGCGACGGATCTCGCGATCTTCTACGGCCGCAACAACCTCCTGATCAACGGCGACGCGGGCTGGGTGCCCGGCAACGTGTTCGCGACGATCGAAGAGGGATTGGCCGAGATGGCGGAAGCCGCGCAGGATCTGTGGCTGCGCGGTGTCGAGGGCGAGACGCTTTCGTTCGCCCGCGCGTGAAACCCGTGGGCGGTGCGGGTTTCCACCCTCACCGCCCACGGGCCGGCACCCCACCCTGGCTTACTGTGGCGATTCGGAGAGCCGGTACTCGACGCCGCCGACCTCTTCGCCGCGCTGGTCGACCTGGGTCACGTTGACGGTGTACTGCTGGCCACCTCCCGCCTCGGCACCCGCGGTGAAGCTCAGCCTGGCGTCCACCTGTTCGCCGGACTTGAACGTCAGACCGCTGATCCGGGCTCGCTGCGGGTTCACGATGGCCAGTTCGGTCTCGCCGATCCGTTCGACACCCTCACCCTTCGCGCCGGATGCCCGCCAGCGTGCGGCGAGGTCCGGGCCGAGATCGATGGTGATCCGTCCCGGGCCGGTGAACGGCCTGCCCGGCTGGGTGAAGACGATGTCGCCGACCGCGGTGGGGTCGGGACCGTCCCAGCCGAACACGATCGGCCGATACTCGGGGATCTTGATCTTGAACGGCAGGACGTTCACGTTGTGCCAGCCGATGTTGTTGTTCTTGCGCGCGTTGGTGGACGTGCTCAAGCCTTCGGTCGGCAGATCGGTCGGCGAAAGCCACCGAGCCAGCAGGCAGAAGTGCGAGCCGAACGGGACCGTCCACGGGATGACGACCGTCTTGGTGCCATACGGAACGGACACGCCGGTCTTCGAGCCGATGTAGGTCCACTGGCTCGCCCATTGGGCCACAGTGCCTTGTTTCGTGTAGTAGACCTGCAGTGTCCCCTTCTCGAGCCCATCCCCGTACGGGCCGGGGTTGTTCAACGTGACATGGATGTAGACCTGCTCTCCCTGGTGGACCGGCTGGTCACTGGCGCAGGGAGCCAATCCCTTGCACACCCGGATGTCGGGGCTCGAGTAGAGCGAACCGGTCGAGGGTTCGAACCCGACGTCGGACGCGTTGTCACGGATGAAGACGTCGCTCCGGACCTCCGGCGCGGCCTGCACCGCCGGTGCGACCCCCGCGAACAGCGTCGCGGCGGCCAAGACGGCCGAGGCGAGCAGTGCTCGCCGTCGACGCGGTTTCCTGCTGATCATGTTCCCCTCCTTGGGCGAAACGTTCGACCCGTTGACCGTCGGTCAGACCGGTTGTGGCGGGGTTGTCGAGATCGTGTGCCCTAATTGGCCGATTTCGGTGGGTCGTCGCCCGGATACGCTCACCGAGGTCACATGCCGGAGGGAGCAGGGTGCCCGGGCCAGGGGAACTACGGGTGCTGGGCCCGGTCGAAGCGATCGGCCCCACCGGGCGGGCGGAGTTGCACGGCGCCCGCCAGCGAGCCGTGCTCGGCGTACTCGCCCTGCACGCGGGCTCGGTCGTCCCGATCCCCCGGCTGGTCGACGTGCTCTGGGGTGAAGATCCGCCACGCACCGCGGTGAAGACCTTGCACAGCCATGTCGCACGGATCCGGCAGGCATTGGAGGACTGCGGGTTCCCGCTGGTCCTCCAGACGCGCAAACCCGGGTACGTCCTGACGGTCGCACCGTCCTCTGTCGACGCTCTTCGCTTCGAGGAAGACCTTCGTGCCGCCAAGCGGAGTAATCCCGGTCAGGCGGTGACGGCGTTACGTGAGGCGTTGCGGCTCTGGCGCGGCGAAGCCTTCGCGGACGCCGAACTCGACGGCTGGGGCCTGCGCGAGGTCGAACGGCTCCAAGAGCTACGGCTGTCCGCCTGGGAAGAACTTTGGGACGCCGAGCTCAGGCTCGGCGAACACGAGGAGGTCCTCCGGGAACTTCCGCGGCTCCGGGCCGAACACCCGTACCGCGAACGGCTCGCCGCACTGCACATGCTCGCCCTGCATCGCTGCGGCAGGCATGCCGAAGCGCTGGAGACGTTCCAGGCCGTGCGCAGAGGGCTGGCGGACGAGTTCGGTGTCGATCCCGGACCGGAACTGGTCGTACTGCACACGTCGATCCTGAGACGCGCGCCCGAACTCGATGCACCCGCAAGAGGCACCGCCCCCGCACAGCTCCCCGCCCGTGTCGGACACTTCACCGGACGACAGCAGGAGCTCGCGTCGCTCGACGCGCTCCTCGACGAAGCCGAGCCGCCGGTCGTGGTCATCTCCGGGGCGGCGGGGATGGGCAAGTCCGCGCTGGCTGTGCAGTGGGCGCACCGCATCGCGGATCGCTTCCCCGACGGTCAGCTCTTCCTGGATCTCGCCGGGCACGACCCGCACGAGGCGGTCTCGCCGGGTGACGCGCTCGCGCATCTGTCGCGGGGGCTCGGCCTCCCTGACGACCGGCTGCCCGACGCGACGGCCGAACGCGCGGCGCTCTACCGCTCACTGCTGCACGGCAGGCGTTGCGTGATCGTCGCCGACAACGCGGGCGGCGTCGACCAGATCCTTCCCCTCGTCCCCGGTACGGCGAAGGCGATGCTGATCGTCACCAGCAGGCGGACGCTGGCGGCGCTCGGCAGCAGGCACGCCGTCCGGGTGTTCGCCCTCGACGCGCTGGCCGATCCGGAATCGATGACGCTGCTCACCCGGGTGCTGGGCGCCGACCGGGTCGCCCGCGAACCCGCGCAGGCCGCACGGCTGGCCAGGCTGTGCGACGGGATGCCGCTGGCGTTGCGGATCGCCGCCGCGCGCCTGACCGGTGAGCCGAGCCGTCCGATCGCGGAACTCACCCATGAGCTGACCGGCGTCGGACGATTGGAAACCCTTGCGGTGCAAGGGGATTCCCGGACGGTCAAAACCGTTCTCGCCAGTGCGTATCTGCCGCTGGAGCATGCTCCGGCCCGGTTGTTCCGGCTGTCCGGGCTGATCCCGGGGACGTCGTTCAGCACGGCACTCGGCGGCGCGCTGTGCGGGGTGCCCGCAGAAGCGGGCCGGGCCGCGGCCGCCGAGCTGTCCGCGGCGCACCTGATCACCCCGGCGGGCCCGGACCGCCATCGCCTCCACGATCTGATCCGCGAATTCGCCGTCGCGTGCGCCCGCACCGACGAAACGACGTCGAGCCGCGCCGAAGCCGCGGACCGGCTGATCGACTGGTATCTGCACGTCGCCGCCGAGGCGAACCGGATCATCGACCCGAACCGCGATCTGGTCGTCCCGGCGTTGCGACACCCTGCACCCGGGCGGCCGTTCCCGGCGGAAAGACGTGCGGCGCTGGCGTTCCTGGGGGCCGAGCGCCCGAACCTGCTGCCCGTCGTCCGGTTCGCGCGCGAACACGGCCGCAACACCGCCGCTTGGCAGCTCACCTACCTGCTCACCAGTTTCTACGACACCACGGGCGGCTGGAACGAGCGGATCGGGCTCTGCCGCGAGGGGGCCGCGGCGGCCGCCGAGCTCGACGACCCGTTGGCGGAGGCGGAAATGCTGCGTGCGCTGGGCGCGGCCTACTTCATGACCCGCAGGCTGACGGACGCGCTCGAAACCAACGCCCGCGCGTTGAAGGCCGCCCGCGCGGCGGGTGATCTCGAAGGCGAAGGGCACATCTACAACAACACCGCGAACGCCTACGCCGCGCTTCGCCGGTTCGACGAGGCGATCACCGCGTACCGGCTCGCGGTCGAGCGGTGCACCTCGGCGGGCAACCGGCTCGGGCGTGCCCTGTCCCAGCGCAACCTCGGCCACGCCTACATCCGCCGCGGCCAGCCGATGGACGGACTCAGTCCGTTGACGGCCGCGCTGGAGACGTTCCGCGAACTCGGCAACGCCCGGCTGGAAGCGGCCACCCTGGACACGCTCGGCGAGGCCTACGAGGAACTCGGCGATCACGACGTCGCGCTGGACCACCTCGGCAAGGCGCTGGCCGCGTCCAGGGCGATCGGGGACCGCTGGCAGGAGTGGGAGTCGCTGCTGCACGCCGGCCAGGTCCACCTCGCCCGCAAGGACTTCCGGGCCGCGCGGGACGACTTCGACCAGGCGCTGCTGATCAGCCGGGACGTCGGCAACCGGCACAGCGAGGCGGCCGCGCTCGACCGGCTCGGCCGCGCCCACCTCGGGCTCGGCGACCTGGCGGCGGCGCGGGAAAGCCTCGAGCGCGGGGTCGCGGTCCGGGCGGGTGTCCCGGATCCGTACGAGGAGGCTCATCTGCACCGCGACCTCGGCGACCTGGAGGCACGGTGCGGTGACACGGCCGCCGCGGCCGCCCACTGGGCTCGAGCGATCGAGCTGTACCGGCGGGCGAACGCGACGGCCGACGCCGACCTCGTCACCCGGCGGGGCTGATCACCACGGTCGAGGTCGCGTACACGAGCCTGCCCTGCGACGGCTCGAAGAACTCGACCCGCGCCTTCCCCGTTTGCCCGGGCAGGACCGTGAGCTCGGCGTATCCCCTGGTCTCACCGGGCTGGAAGGTGACGACACCGTCCTGCACCGGCTCGTGGGCGGAGCCTTCGGTGCGGTAGCGGATCGTGAGCGGTCCCGCGAGCCACGGCCGGGAGAGCACGAGCGGCACCTTGCAGGTGGCGGCCTGCGCGAAGTTGGGCGGGAGCGACCAGCAGATCTCACCTTCCTGCGTGGTGGCCAGTGGCACGGTCTTGACCTTGTCGTCGTCGGCCACCCAGGCGACGCCGACGCTGTGCCCGATCCGCACGCCTTTCTCGCCGTACAGGCGCAGCGAGAACATCTCGTCGTTCTCGACGAGAGAATCGGCGCGGACCTTGACCGCCACCGTTTGCGCGTCCGCCCGCCCGGACCAGGTCAGCGTGCCCGCACGCGGCAGATAGTCGACGCTCTCCTTCGCGACGAACGCCGGATCGACCGCCGAGCCGTTGCCCTCGATCGTCCGGTATTCGACCGAGCCCTGCGGCGCGCAACCGCCGTCGGCGAGTGAAACGGTGAAGAGAAGGGTGGTGTACCCGGAGCTTGTCCCCTCGGCCTGGCTGACGCCGCTGACGTTCACGACGGGCGCGGTGCAGCCCGTTTCCCCGCCTTCGGCCGCCGGTACCGCGAGCCCGAACGCGATCGCGAACGACGCCCCCAGCGCCGCGATCCGTCTCATCCTTGATCCCATCGAGCGTCCACCCCTTCCGGCGGGCCGCCGCGGCCCGCTGCGACATGGGTATCCGAGTGAGGTTGTCGTGAGGTTGTGACCAGCGGCAGCAAACATGAAAATGATTCATGGCCATCCTTGTCCACGACGTACTACGCTTCGGTAACCAGGCAAAGAAGCGTGAGGAAGGGCAGTCGATGGGCGATGTTGCGGCACGGTTCGCCGAGATCGTCGGGGACGCGAACTTGCTGTCAGGCGAGGCGATCCCCGAGGACTACGCACACGACGAGGCTTTGACCACCTCGGCGCAGAGGCCCGCCCACCTGGCGAAACCGGGAAGCGCCGAAGAGGTCGCGGAGCTGCTGAAGGTGGCTAGCGAACACGGCGTGCCGGTCACCGCGCGCGGGTCGGGCACCGGCCTGTCGGGTGGGGCACGGCCTCGCGAAGACGGCCTGGTGATCTCCTTCGAACGAATGAACGCCGTACTGGAGATCGACACCGAAAACCACGTCGCCGTCGTCCAGCCCGGCGTCACACTGTCCGATTTGGACGAAAAGACCACGGAGGCCGGACTCGGCTACACCGTCTATCCCGGGGAACTGAGCGCGAGTGTCGGTGGCAACGTCGGCACGAACGCGGGCGGTATGCGCGCGGTCAAATACGGCGTCACGCGGCACAACGTCGTGGGCCTGCAGGCCGTGCTGCCGACCGGCGAGATCATCCGGACCGGCGGCAAGACCTCGAAGGTGTCGACGGGGTACGACCTGACCCAGCTGATCATCGGCTCCGAAGGCACCCTCGCGATCGCCACCGAGGTCATCGTGAAGCTGTATCCGCGCCTGCCGCACGGTGCCACGGTGTTCGCCCCGTTCGAGACCTTCGACGAGGTGATGACCGTCGTCCCGAAGATCATCTCCAGCGGGCTCGCGCCGCACATCCTCGAGTACATCGACAACCTGACGCTCGCCGCGATCAGCTACAACGAGAAGCTCAGCCTCGGCGTGCCGGACTCCATCCGGGACACCGCGCAGGCCTATCTGGTGGTGGCGCTGGAAAACCGCGACAGCGACCGCCTGCACGCCGACATCGAAGAACTCGGCGGACTGCTGGGAGACCTCGGCGCGATGGACGTGTACGTGCTCGAAGGCCCTTCGGCACGCAAGCTCATCGAGGCACGCGAAAAGGCGTTCTGGACGGCCAAGGCGGCGGGTGCCGACGACGTCATCGACGTGGTGGTCCCGAGGTCCGCCATGCCCGAGTTCCTGCGCAAGGCGAGGGAAATGGCGATGTCGCGTGAGGCGGGCGCGCTCGGCTGCGGACACGCCGGCGACGGCAACGTCCACCTCGCCATCTTCTGCAAGGACGCGGACAAGCGGAAGCAGCTGCTGACCGACATCTTCGCGCTGGGCATGGAACTCGGCGGCGCGATCTCCGGCGAACACGGACTCGGGAGGGCCAAGGCCGGTTACTTCCTCGACCTGGAGGACCCGGCGAAGATCGCGCTGATGCGCCGGATCAAGGAAAGTTTCGACCCGGCCGGGATCCTCAACCCCGGCGTTCTTTTCGCTGAGAGGGCTTGAAAAGTGAGTGAGATGAACGGCGCCCAGTCCCTGATCCGCACCCTCGTCGACGCGGGCGTCGACGTGTGTTTCTCGAATCCGGGCACCTCGGAGATGCACTTCGTGGCAGCGCTCGATTCCGTGCCCGAGATGCGCGGCGTGCTCGGCCTGTTCGAAGGCGTCGTGACCGGCGCCGCGGACGGGTACGCGCGCATCGCCGACAAGCCGGCCGCGACCTTGCTGCACCTCGGCCCCGGGCTCGGGAACGGGCTGGCGAACCTGCACAACGCACGCCGCGCCCACACCCCGATCGTCAACGTGATCGGCGATCACGCGACCTACCACAAGCAGTACGACGCCCCGCTCGAATCGGACATCGAGGCCGTCGCCGGTTCACTCGAAGGCTGGGTCCGCCGCTCCGAGCACACGAAGGACGTCGGTGCCGATGCCGCGGCGGCGGTCGCGGCCTCCCAGGACGCCCCCGGTCAGGTGGCGACGCTGATCCTTCCCGCCGACGCGTCCTGGGGCGAGGGCGGCGAAACCTGCGCGCCCATCCCGCCTCGGATCCCGCAGGTCGTCGACGCGACGACGGTGAAGAACATCGCCGAGGTGCTGACCAGCGGTGAACCGGTCGCCCTGCTCGTCGGCGGCAGCGGCTGCCGCGAGACCGGCCTGCGCGCGACCAGCCGGATCGCGGCCGCGACCGGCGTGAAGACGTTCGTCGAGACCTTCCCCGCCCGGCTCGAACGTGGCGAAGGCCTGCCGACGATCGAGCGGCTGGGCTATCTCGCCGAGCAGGTCGCGTACCAGCTCGACGGGATCAAGCACGTGATCGTCGCCGGCACGAAGGCGCCCGTCTCGTTCTTCGCTTATCCCGGCAAGGCGAGCAACCTGGTGCCCGAAGGCGCGCAGGTCCACGTGCTGGCCGAAGTCGCGCAGGACGTGCCGCGAGCTCTGACCGACGTGGCGGAACTGGTCGCGGCCGAGACCGAGCCGGTCCTGCAGGAGGCCGCCCGGCCCGCGTTGCCGTCCGGGCCGCTGACCCCGCAGAACTGGGTCGAGGTGATCGGCGCGCTCCTGCCGGAACGCGCGATCATCGCCGACGAAGCGAACACCTCCGGGCTGTTGCTGCCCGCCGCGACCGCGGGTGCTCCCCGGCACGATGTGCTGACCCTGACCGGCGGCGCGATCGGTTACGGCATGCCCGTCGCGACCGGGGCCGCCGTCGCCGCGCCGGACCGGCCGGTGATCAACCTGCAGTCCGACGGCAGCGCGCTGTACACGATTTCGGCGTTGTGGACGCAAGCCCGGGAGAACCTCAATGTCACCACGGTCCTGCTGAACAACCGCGCGTACGCGATCCT
>Ga0307518_10002909_pt1 | contig 12425 bp, 6 predicted proteins | sample 25_EM_MG_FD_203889 | JGI IMG/M metagenome (GOLD analysis project Ga0307518, IMG submission 203889) | Populus trichocarpa ectomycorrhiza microbial communities from riparian zone in the Pacific Northwest, United States - 25_EM | ecosystem: Host-associated > Plants > Roots > Unclassified | place... | reverse complement strand
TAGTATTTTACTAGTTAGGAATCCTAATACTAGATAGATTCTATTATTTAGGTAGGTTTTAATTAAAACCATTTTCTATAAAGAATTTTAATTTTAATTAGAAATTAAGAATACTTTCTCCTAAATGATGTTAATTATAAACTAATATAAATAAGGAACTAGTTTATTTTGAGATTCATATTCAAACTATTTTGATTTTTAACAAAATACTAGAGAGTTTTCTCTAAATTTCTCTACAACTTAGGTATATAATTTTAGTGCTTGAGAACCCTAACTTCTATCCATGCTATACACCATGTCAAATTCATTTACATTTTATTTGACAAGCAACTATTTATTAGTTTTAAATATCACTCATACCTTCGCTTATAAAAAAAGCTCATTCATTTTATAAAGAAAATAACATAATATGTATTAATATCAATGACTCTAATTAATATATTGTTTTAATAGAGTATTGACTAGAAATATTTATAAACAATGTTTTGATACAATAAGAATCCTTATAATTATAATAATTTTATAATTTTCCTTACAAAACACTTTTGTCCTAAGAACTTTATATTTACTTTGAACTCATTAATCATACATAAATGAATATTAATGATAAAAAATATCAATTATGAATATGTTTTTACATGAATAAAGTTAGTGTCATATGTAACCAACTAAACTTTTTTAATGCCCTCAGTAGATTTTTATTTTTTAGAGACAAAACTCTTATTCTTCTTCTTCTTAGACTTATTGAAATACTTAACAAAGAATCATATAGCCTTTTTCCTACTAAAAGGCCTTTTGAGCAATTTTAAGCATATTAAGCAATTTTGGTACCGTACTATCCAACTTTTCTATAAGATAGTTCATCATAAATCTCAAAAGCTTTGGGTAAGAATTTCAAGACCAAGTTAACACTTAAGTCATGGTCCATGAAAAAGTCTAATTAACCTAATTTCTCAATAAAGCAAATTACTTTCAAAACAGAGAAATCCTTTATCATTTTGTAGCAGAACATTTCCTTATAGGTCCGTATACTTCTTTGTCCTACGAACCACATTAAACAACCCTTTAATGTGCATAATTATTATATGAGCATCCATATTCTCTTACTACCTTTGAAGTTTAGGTGACATGCTGGGCAACATCACATATATAGTCTACTCATCGTCATTAATATGACATTGATATTCATTTCAAACTTTTTCATTAGCATCCTTATAAGAGGTATGAAGAATTAGATTTTCAAGAACATATATAACATTATTTATTACTTAAGAATAATTCTCACATTACGGTACCAGTTCAAGAAGTTTGGTATAGTTAATTTGTTAGCATCAAGTATGCTATGTAAGAATATGTTGCTACTCATTTTGATCTATCAATATATTCATGTAAAAACAATAAGTATTAGTTTCATGCATATATATTTAAAATCATATTTAGATAAGATCTTTAATAATAATTTAGTCTCCCAATATTTTCATACAAATTAGTAGCCCTCCTAATTAGTTTGGAAAATCTTGCATAGATCTCCTAGCGGGCTAGGATCCCATTTAATTTATCTTCATTAGCTTAACAAATAAAATGAAAAAAATTAGGTGGATAACATAGCTTATCAATCGCATCTCAGTGTGATTCATAGATTAGATAGGTGACAACTCTTTATTTAAACATATCATATATGTTTCACTTAGTTATTGCATCTAATCTTATATAATCATAAATGAAGCATCCAAATTATATAAGTTTGGTTAAGTAGGATCCAATTTCTATAGCATTAAACATATTCTATTTAAAGTGACCTTGAGTAGCTCAATAAGTAATTCATGAATGGAACACTGATTTCATACATAAGAAATTAGAAGGCAACAAATTTTGGTCTCAACATATACTTAATATATTAACGAGATATTTATTTCATTAATTAGGTCTTATTCCATGACATGTTTGATATATTATTAAAAAAACAATTATATATAGACATGCACTCCTAACATGTCATTCTAATGAGATGATTATGGATATATCTTAAATAATTCTTTTGAGTCATCGAATGAGATTAGGTGTTCAAAACCTAGGTAGTTGGTGTCAATTTTTATAAGTTCTAGCGAGAATCATGGTTGTATCCTTGTTTTGCCATTCTTTCTTTGTCTTGGATTACAAATTAATTTTTCTATCTAAATTTCTATATTTTCCAATTATATATCATTTACATTATTGATTAAGAAACCTCAAGTTATATTTGAGGAGAATTAGATAAGAAAAAAATCTTACATCATTGAACAAAAATATAGAGAAAAGGTAAGGCACACAAACTCTATTTAGTATTACAATAATTCAAACATTGAAAAACACAATCACATTGGTCTCTTAATGTCCATAAATATCCATAGTGTATAAACACATGTTATTATGCACAATAAATATATTACATGCTTAAATTCTAATTATTTAACAATTTTAAAATAATATTTGTATCATTTAAAAACATTAAATAAAACTCAATTTGATAATTTCCCAAACTTTTTAAACTTTATTTCACACAGTGGTAGGTCCTTAAATTATAAAATATTCTTAAATATTTAATAAGAAAATTAATTATATTAAAATTATTATTAACATCCTAAACTATTTTATGATCAATTAAATAATTTTTTTAGCATAAAAAAATTTCTTTGTTTTATTTTAGAAAAATCATTTTTGAATATGTACTCTCTTGGTGCCAGCATTGCTAAACAACCTGGTGCCTTTTCATCTCTATATAACTATTTTGCATATGTACTAGTTCATGTGTTACTTCTTTGCTTGTCATAAAATTATATATTTGAAAATGTAAGATTTTTTATATGAGAATTGTATATGATTTTGTGTAGCTATTTGAATTTTGTAAGAATAAAGTATGTTTTTTTCAAATTAACTAATATGCATCACTTGGAATTTCTCAGCAATTGAATGGTTGTTGAAACGAATCAAATGCACTTACAAATCTTTTATTTATTGGAATTTTGCAAGAAATTGTCTACACTTTATGAGAATGAAATAGCTTTGTTTTTCTCAATGACTAAGTAAAACATTTTAAAAAAAGATCACGTGATTATAAAATTTATTTTCTATAAGAAACTAACAAATGGATTATTTACAAGATGATAGACACACTTAACATAAAGATTGAATGGATTTTGAAGCTTTCATGGGTGATTGTTTTGACAACCTATTTGTGATATGGATGGTGTCTATTTCGTAACCTGTTGCAGGTAAAAATAATGGCTGATTTGACTTCTCATTATAAGTAAAAGTGGGGACTATTTCAGCAGCAGCATATTAAAATGAGTCTAAGGTTAAGGCTTGCTTTTAGACAACAACTTGATGTGTCTAGCTAGAGGGCTATTCCAACAGCATATTAAAGTGAGTATAAGGGCTATTGTTGGACAACAACTTGGTGCATTTTGAAGGTTGTTTCAACAACATGCTTATGAGAACCAAAAGGGGGCTATTATGATCATGTAGAAGGGTATAAGCATGGGCTGATTTGTTATGGAAATTGAATCTCCATATGAGTTGTTATCCAGAAAAATATATATATTTTTAGTGACTCAAACAGAAAAGACTTTACCAAAAGTTTATCAAAATAAGATTATTAAAAGCATAATACATAAAAGTGATTATATGATTGGATTGTCATTGCATGATTGAAAAAAATTACCCTGTTCTACTGAAGATTAAGGCTCGTAGACTTATTATGACATTGAGAATTTACAGGGTGTTACAATATGATTTATATTTGGGTTAACTTATTAGAAATCTAATGGATCACATACATTAAGAACCATTTTTCATAAGTTAAATCATGATGGTTAATCAAGTGTGACTTGATTGTAAATATATTTTATAACTTCAGAACTAGAATGTAATTAACACAAGAGATTACAATTCTAAACCTAGAAAAATCAAATAGGAACTTGATTGAATAAATATCTAAAATTATCCTAAATTAACATATGTGATATTATTTAGTAAGCAAATTGATATTTTATCATTTATAGATTTATTAGATTTTTTTATAAATAAAATGTTATGTCTCATATTTTGTGAGAGTTATGTAGATGTTACAGCATATACGGTACAGAGAAACACTTGAAAACACAAAAAAACAAAAACCTAGCACTCAAAAGCATAGTAATCCCTCTCTCCAATAAGAGTTTTAGGAGATTTATCTCTACTGGTTCATGTGAATTATTGTTAAAAAATAAATACTTGGACGACTTGTGGTATGTGACAACTCAACCTTGAAGAAGTTGAACAAACATTAGAAAAAAGATCTAATTTTCAGGTAATCTTTACTCAAACTCTAAACAACCCTAGATTGTCTAACAGGGTCCTTGGAACTCTAAAAAAAATAAATTAAAATTATCATTTTCGTTGTCTAAGAGTTTTGGGAAACCCAATACATATTAGTTTTAAGTATCTCCCACACCTCATCTTATGATATCAGTTGTTTCCTTTAATAAGAAAAAAAATATCAGTCTCAACAACTCTAATTAATATCCAATTTTAATATAGCATTGATGCAATAAAAGTTCTCGTAATTATAATCATTTTATAATTTTCTTTTTGAAAAATTTTTATTCTAAGAATTTTATTTTTACTATAGAGTCAATAATCAAACTTAAATGAAAATTAAAGGTAAAGGATACATTTATAAATATAAGTATATATTTTATATGAATAAAGTCAGTGCCATATATAATCACTCGATTCTACAAGGCATATACATTAATAATTACGTGGGTAATAGTTGGAGTGAATGAGAGGAGAGAAAGAGAGTTGGGGGTGTTTAGGTTTAGGGTCGGCATTTATACCTCATTTTTATTATATATACTTGGTTTTTTTGGTTTGGTCTGGGTCTTTCCATTTCAATTTTCAGTTAATTTTAGGTCAATTTCTATGGATATTCTAAATAATTCGATTATTCTTCTCACCCTTTCCTTGAATCTACAACTTGTATTTTCAATATGCTTGAAACTTGAAAAGGATTGCACCGAATGTAGTTTTAATTTGCAATTAAGTTGTTGATTGTATATTGTTGTTGTTAGTTTTCCTTATGGAGTATATGTTCTTGTCCCATTAACCATTTGTTTAACCTTCCATGTTCTTTTGCCTATATCCATGTTCAGTATTTAGTTGAGACACTCTCCTTGCATCATATTTCTTCAGTTTACACATGAGTGAGTTGTCTTAAACATGAGATCTAGGCTTTTCCTTCTGTTTTTCTTTCATTAAATTATGATCCTCAATCTAGAGGTTATCAAGGTGCTTGGCCTATTGTCATGGACCAATTTTAGGTACAACATTTGGCCTCCTCCTTTCCATGCATAAATAGTCTACATGCATGTTTGCTTTCCATGTGGAAAAAATAATTAATTTATCATCATTAATTGCTCCCTTTTCCAAGCTTCAATTCATTAAGAACAAAGTAACAAAAAGGGCAAAGCTTAGACTTACATTAACACATTAGGATTATTATATGCATGGATTGGAACCATGCCAAACATGATTCATAATGTGCATTGTCTTGAATAGTCTACTTCGAATATGAAAGGAAACCAGATAGAACAATGAAGCAACTCTACAACCATGTCTTCAATTTGCACGAGTGAGTTATCTTCAACATGTGATTTGAGCCTTTTCTTTTCTTTTGTTTTTCTTTCATTAGCTTATGTCATGAGCTTGGCCTAATGTCATGCACCAAATTTGGATATAACAGTGAGCATAAGATAATGCATTAGGGCGAAATAACTAGGGCATATTCTTCTATCCTAAATTCCATAACGTAAATTTACGTTCCACGCATCCTAGCTAGGATTTAAACGTAACTAGATATGAAAATAACGCGGACCAGAGTGAAAACGAAACTGAAAGCAAACGATCATTTGGGTATAAGGTGAACGATGTAAACAAAAGAACACCACCTTACAGCTAGCTATTTGAGGATTACAAGAACACCTTGTACGCTCTTGATTCCAATATACACATGAGCACACAGAGGAAAAAAATTGGGCATGCTTAAGATTAATATTAACACATTTAACAGATGTAATACAAAGTTTGGGGAATTTATCCGCAAGACTACTGCTAATTGGAACGTATGGAAGGCATATTTTTGATCATTCGATTTGAGGATCTTTATAGTTACAAGAAAAGATTATACTGCGTGGCAAAATAAAATTGAAAAGCATTCATCATGTGATTTAAAATACAAATTGAAAGCTAGAATCTTCATCAGAAAAAACCCTTAACAAACAAGGTCTAACACCATTAAAAAAAAAAACAAGAAGAGGAAGAGTTTTGATTGAGGATGCATTATCTCACATAGCATTCATCTCAGCCTAGTTTTCATTCCTCGTCACTATCATACACCACTGTCATTCGACGACCCGATTGAATCTTTCTTGGAGGAGAGTCCTCTTCCGACTCAAACCCAATCCTCTTGCGACTGCTGCCAAATTCCTTCCCCTTTTGCTTTGGCTCCTGCAAAAAGAAACAAAAAATTTAGAAATTATCATGCTCAACATCAAATGGATAAAAAGAAATTTATGGTGTTTGGCATCATAACTAGAAAACTACCATAAGAAAACCCATTACAGTAGCAGAGCAGATTCCTCCCCACATGCCAACACCATAACAATATAGAAAAAGGATAAAGAAAAGACACTCCAAATCATTTTATTTTATCCATCTTACACATTAGTTTTTACCTACACATCAGTCTTATCATATCCAATAACTATTCTCCTAAGGTTTCACGATGTCTTCTGTATCTGTCACCAAATGTTAATCATCATCCCAGTAATTTGCATGTCCTTCACATAAGTCCTGCCCAATCTTGAAGAAACCAAATTTCTCATGACAGAAAAATTTATCAATGTTTGGGCTGCATCACTCAAATGAGAGGAAAATAATCTTTAATTCCAGTCTTAATGTGTTGGCTTTCACACTTTCTGGCTTTTCTGTCTAGTTCACAACAGGTATAGAATAGCCAGACAGCCAGGAAACTGGACACATCAGGTACTGGGAATTAAAAAATGCACATTATGCTGATCCTGCATTCATCAGGCAGCCCTCGGTAGAAAAGTCATTAAAATCGTTTTTTTTTTTTTTTCAGATAGGAAGCACTAGAAAATTTTCATCTAAACAACCTTGCAGAGAATACAGGCAACCCCTTAGTATATAGGCATGAAATCTTAGCTGCTGATGTTCCTCGATATGACTAGGTATTTCCTTTAAAGTTTGTCATGGACCAACAATTCAATTTAGTATAGATTAAAGGAGACGAATCCTTCCAATTCTGTAAATAGTGACACAGAATACAGGATTGAATCATTAGACTTTAAAACTCAAAAGACAGCAAGAACAAATATTGTATTGTATTTTGTGCACCAAACTTATTTTGAGGAACATTTACAATTTGCAGACACACTTCTCTGCAGTGGTTATGAAACAAGCAGTACAAACAAAATAGTAAGATACATTCACATACCTCTTCCTCCTCTGAGGCTCCATTAACTTCTGTGTCTTCCTCATAGTGTTCTTCCTCTTCTTCATACTCATGCTCTGGTTCATCAACCCTCTTATGAACTGGAGACCTCTCATATTCATCTCCATCAGTTTCATACTCAGATTCCTCTCTTTCACTATCAGAGAAATCCACTGGGCGCTTTGATGATTTCACAGCAGACATATCAGACTTCCGCGGAATGTCTCTCTGTCCCTATTGGTATTAGTGCAAATGTCAAAATTAGGTTTTTCAACAAAAAAATAAATAAATAACAAATTGACTTGATGTTAAAAAGACCTTCTTAGCATTCATAATGCGTTTCTCTGCTCGAGCTTCAACTTCCAGATCTTCCTCAAAGCGGCGAGAACGACGAGAGTTATAGTAATCTGGTTCATCGTCCTGATCAAAACAGTAGAGTCAGAAAACTAGATAGGATAGGCAAAACTTTCAATTGGATTTGCACACAGAATGTCAATTGATTGGTTCTAACAAAGACCTCATCAAGAGCACCCTCTAAAAATCCTGGTGATAGTTGGCGCCTCCTCTCTACATTTGGTGTATATTTCCGGCTCACCTTTTCCCTCTTTCGGTTGAGAAGTACATTTGCTCTTATTGTCTGACTTTCAGCCTATAAAACCATACAGACAACAGAACTAGAAACCATGAAACCACAAACCAAATACAAGCCACTGTATCCTTAAGTAAACTAGTTAGTTACCTTTTCCTTTTCCTCCTTTTCTCTCTCAGGATCGATGTCGGTGATGCAGTTCTTAACTTTATAAGCCTTTCTATGGCGAGAGTCAACAAGGGCAGTCAATAGCCTATGGGAATTTGATGACAATGATGATGGCATAAACCTCATCTTCCTTAATATTCTTCCTTGTGATTGAAGAAGTGACTGAAATACAGATTAAGTTAAGTTCCCCAAACAAAGTTTCAGACTTGAGTGATGTTTACGAAGACGTAAAGAATATTTTGACTCAAGAAGCAAACGGCAAGTTTCACAAAAGGACTTCACATTGGAGGCAAAAAAACTATGACAACAACCAGAATCAAAAACCAAAAAGTATTCATTCTGAACTTTGAATGTAAATAAATGCATGAAATGAAGTCTGTAATAGCAGCTCCTGTGACTGCTATGAAATTTACACAAAAAAGAAATACCATCAAGGAATTTTAAACTTCAGTTTACATCCAACAACCAACTTTGATCCTTTTGCTGTATTATTCATTATCATCCTGTTCCCAGGATAGAAAGTAGTCTTTAGTCACCAAATAAAAATAAGGAAAAGGAGAATAGGTCAATAAAGGGGCACGCAAACAATTTCAAATGCCAAATCCCTCAGCAAGAAGTAGCATTACCATCAAGGACTGCACTATCAGAGGCTTTACAGCATGTTAAACGATACCAGATATCTAACAGCATCACCTTCCCATAAAAAGTAACTACAGAATATAAGTCCCATAATCAAGGACTCTAACTTGCAGCCATTTCCCAATTATTTCAACAAATTCATGTCAAAAAATCAGGCTTATGCAATCATTATGTTAGGAACTTAAGCCAACTCTAAGCAGGTAAATGAGAGACTAAAAGATAAAGCAAGCAAAATATCATCATTTCCAATCACATATACACAGACTTGAGATGTCACCTTGTTATGTCTAAGAAAAAGGTGTGTTTGATCCTGTTGCGCATCTTGCACAGATATATCAAGAACTTCATTCCCAATTAATAACTGTAGACTACCATCAGACCATCTCACGAAGCGTGCATTGCTTTCAACCTACAGATCAAACACAAATGTAAAAAGTTTTTAATTGGAAGAAGAAGAAGAAGAAGAAGAAGAATCTGCTCACCGAATTCGAGCCATCAGGATTCTTAACAGTCCTCCATCGTACAATATTGTTTTCTAGGCGTATTCGTTTTTGAGCTCCAGATTCATCTGTCACAAATGTTTTCTCTTCCACATACGTCTTAGGATCAAATTGGTTGGGGTCAATGCCCATAATATTGGATACTTTAATCATGTTCATCTACATATAAGAATTAGACAATCACCACAAGTCAGAACATTTATACATCTAAAGTAGCAAAGAACAGAAAACATCATCAACAACAACAGCCATCAGGCTGGTAAATTACACCTGTGGCTCCCCAAGTTTTAGATTTTGATCATTTAACCCCTGTACCACAACTTCAGGCATGCTAATTCTCACACTTTCAATTTATGGTCACACGGTCCCTTCATCCACTCATGTGTACACATGGCAAAACATGCAGGCATCTAAAAACCATTAGTTTAGAGACCAGAAATTAGAACTGTAAATTTTCTCAACCCTAAAATGACCAAAATCTACAAATTTAGAGACCACATGTAATTAACCAACCATCAGATATATTGATAGAGATCAGGAACATTTTCTTCAATGTAAAATATACTTTGACAAGTATTCAATCAAACAATGAAGAATTTTTTGCCAGCACTGATAACCCCTCCAAAAACAAGAAGAGCAGGGATGAAAAGCACATCCAAAACTGTTCCAGCAGTATCTTCAAGAAGGAAAGACACTCCCCAACTCTACAAATTTGACACTTTAAAAAACAGAAAGAGATACACAAATGAGATCCTATATAATCTAAACAACTACTTTCAAGTTGTTTCCAATAGAGGCCAGTAGACCACTTAAACTTATTCTATATTCTGTTTACTTGCTATTGAAACTTGAAGAAAAACCATGCATGCATATCAAGCAAAGGAGAACTCAAGCACCAAAGAAATGATGAGTTAGTTAACATTTTAGAAGCAGATGGAACAAAGAAGAGAACACCTTCTTAGGATCGGCTGGAGGTGGGCAAAATGGCATCTCTATCTCCAATGGGGGGCCAAGTGGCTTCTCTTTAGGTTTAGCCTCTCGGTTCTCCTCTTCTGACTCATATTGAGCATCTTCGTCAGCTAGCATATCCTCTGGTCTCAGGTTCTTTTCATAGCTTTCCTCCTCTTCCATAGGAGACCTCTGAGGATTGAGAGCAAAATGGGTGACCCTTGGAGCCATTAGTGTGAATGGGAGCACCAAGCAATTAACATATATGACAAAAACATTTGAAACATGGTATACACACATTAGAATCTTGCTCAATGTCATTACGAACTGCATATGCATCCTCTTCTTCATCCTCAGAGTCCCCAAACACATCACGAATCGCAGGAGCCGATTGTGCATTTTGAGCCTGATCTTTCTCCTCCTCAGGTGATTTGCTATTAAGAAATTCGAATATTCAGCAGGTTTAATACAGGAGAACATAAATAAATAGACATCCAAGGAACTTGTGGCTAATCTTTAAGAACAACTTCTTTTTACAGTGGTGGATAGATAGGTTGCAGAAAGTTCTAGATGACAGAAAAAAGGTGAGGAAATAACCTTGGACTTCTAGCTTGATCGACCTCCTCATCGTCATGATCAACATAATGATGTTCCTCTGAACCACTTTCAATTACATCACGTCTGCGGCTGGTAGCCACTCTGTGACCATACTCTTCTTTAGCATCACTGTCAGAATCTTTTGCATCACTTTCATCCCTCTGATCACCGATATCTACCTCTTGGGAACTTTGTTCTCTTTCACCCTCACTTTCTCCAGGATCAGGTTCTACTTCACGCATTTCACCTTCACTTTCCACATGTACATCCTCCTGCCCGTCAACTTCACCTTCACCTTCACCTTCACCGTCATTCCTCAGCTCTCCCTCAGCTTCATCCTGCAAAGGAAGGAAACCCTTACAAGGATAAAATTATTAAAATATAAAACCCTGGCTAATTTCAAACAAAACCTAATAGCAGCAGCATTCTAATTCAATCAACTAGGTAGTTCAATTGAGCAACAATGCAATGCATTGCAACCCAGTTAGGGTTTTTAATTTTAAGAGGAAAAAAACCCTACGTACAGCGAGGCTACAAATCCAAAAGATAATATTGAGAATAATATATAATATATATAGGAGAAAGGGTGAACTGAGTATTTATTTACGGAAGCATAATTGGGCTGGGGATTGGATTCGTGCTCAGAATCGATCTCTTCTTCTTCTTCGGACTGATCGCCGAACAAGTTCTGCATCATCTGATGCCTCTTCTCCTCCCCCATCTTTAACGGAGTCTGAAGGTCTCAGTGCCTGCGATTGATTATTTATTAATATCTTTCTATCGGGGATATATTTGCTGCCCTGCTACTGCGCCATCCTCTCCCTTTCTTTTGAATTCCTTTTCTTCTTTCCCGTGTTTGAGCTTTTATGAAAGGCCGTGTAAATTTAGGAACCATCGGTGATAGGGCCTCCCCTGAGCCAAATGGGTTGGATATTTCATCTACTTTGACAAAAACAAATTTTATTGGGCCCAACTTGGTATAAAAAGAACTCAACTTTAAATTTTATTCTTTCAAAAATCACAATAGGAGCTTTCGTAAAAGTACTTTCAACTTCTTTCTTTCTTTTTTCACTAACACTATACTTTTCTTTCATGGATCAGAAGAACATTGGCAATATAAATAATTTTCTCATAGAAAAATAAAAGGAGAAATTGTTTCTCTCTTTCTATTTTTTCTATTCTCTTTTACATCGTTACTCTTAATAGATCTTTTAAAAATTATAATAATAATAATATTGTTTAAGGAGCTTTTATCAAAGTAATTTTAATCTTCTTCTTTTTTCAATTATACTAGATTTTTTTTTCATGGACCAAAAAAAAATATACAATCATTGACAACATAAGATTATTTTCTTTTGGGATAAGTTACTTACCATCACTTGGTTTTCATCCTCTTAAAAATGAGAAAGAGACAAAAAAAAAAAAAAAAAAGTGGTCTAACTAGGCTGTAAAA
>Ga0307518_10002908_pt1 | contig 12428 bp, 16 predicted proteins | sample 25_EM_MG_FD_203889 | JGI IMG/M metagenome (GOLD analysis project Ga0307518, IMG submission 203889) | Populus trichocarpa ectomycorrhiza microbial communities from riparian zone in the Pacific Northwest, United States - 25_EM | ecosystem: Host-associated > Plants > Roots > Unclassified | place... | reverse complement strand
GCTGGTCTTCTTCCTGGTCCGCGCGGAGCGCTGGTCCGAGGCGATGAACCAGCTCATACACATCGACGGCCATGTCGGAGCCCTCCCCTGGACGCTGTCGCCCGACCCGGCGGCGGAGTTCGCGGTCTACCGGGCGCTGGCGGTCGCGGGCTACGAGGCGAACGGCGGGAGTCCGGCGAGCCTGCCGCACTGACGGCCTGGGGCCGCAGGAAGCGGCAGGGGCCAGCGGGGTTGGCATGAGGTCGGCGGGGTTGGCAAAGATCGGCCGAGGTCGGCAGAGGTCGGCAGAGGTCGGCGGCGGCCTCTGGCCCGCCGTACGCGAAGGCGGGACCGGAATTCTCGAAGACCCGCGCCCGTTGCGATGTCAAGCCCGACGAAGAGGTCTGCTCGGGCCTGACCGGCCACACGGAGGCGGTCCGCGTGGTCCACGACCCGGCACTGATCTCGTACGAGAGGCTGCTGAAGACGTTCTGGGAGTCCCACAACCCGACGCAGGGCTTCCGCCAGGGCAACGACGTGGGCACCCAGTACCGCTCCGCGATCTACCCCCACACCCCGGCACAGGCAGCCGCGGCGGAAGCCTCCCGCACGGCCTACCAGCAGGTCCTCACACGTTCGGGCTTCGGGACGATCACCACGGAGATACTGCCCGCGGAGGGGCGGGTGTTCTACCCGGCCGAGGGACATCACCAGCAGTACCTGGCCAAGAATCCGGCGGGGTACTGCGGGATCGGCGGGACGGGGGTCAAGCTGGGTGACCCGTCGGGAACGAACTGGGGGGCGTCCTGCCCGACGAGGCGCACACCCGCTCCGACGGATGACTGAGCGCACGCCGGGGTCCGTCTTCGGTGATCGCCGTATCGGTGAGTTCGGCTTCAGGGAGTGGCTGCTTCTCAAGCTGGGCCACCACAGCAGCTTCGTGTGGTCCCGTCTCGTGACGGAGCTGGTACTGCCTGAGGCGTCTCCTGGCCGGGGCTACCGGGACTACCGGGACTACCGGGACTACCGGGACCAGGAAGAGAAGCAGAACAGCGTGGTTGTCGAGGCCTGTTCCGGCTTCTTGGAGAATTCCTCCAGGACCGTGACGTGAAGCGAGACGGATTGCGAAGCATCTTCCGCGACTACGCGCTCCAGTTCCGGGAGTGATCCGTGAGCCGCGGGACCGGCGGCTCACTCCTCGGGTTGAACACCACGTTCCGCAGCGATCGCGCGCACAGCCCGTGGCCACGCCGCCCAGCGCGCTCCGTCTCGGGTGCGCACGACCTTCGCAGGTGGCGCTGCACACGGTTCGGGGGCGACCCCGCTATACCTGCGAGGGTCCGGCGCCATCCCCGTCCGGTGACGGCTCGACGGACACGGCGAGATACCGGAACTCTCCGCCTGCTCCGCCCAGTTCGGGGCACACTGCTGTGGGCCGAGGGGTTGGTGAAGCCCTTGCCCGCGTTCTTGACGTTGTCCAGACCCCTCTGGACGGCATCGGAGAGGACGGGGTTGACGGCCAGTCGGCCCAGGCTCGACACGTCGGCTTCTGCCGGCGCGTCCAGCAGGCTCACCCCGCTGCCCGACAGACGCGTCGTGCCGGAAAGCTTGCCGGTGAGGAACACCCGGCTGGTGCCGGCCTGTTTCAGGGCGAGTTGCTCCACCTTGCCGGTGGCGACAGTGGCGACCTTGCCCGCTGTGTGTGTCTTGGCGTGTGTCGTGGTGTTGCCCGTGCGGTCGAGGAAAGCGATCTTCCCGCCCGGAAGCGCGTGAATGTCGTACGGGGCCCGGCTGGTCCTGACGAGGGTTTTCGCGCCGCCTTTGCGGTCGATGTGCACGAGCTGGTTGCCGAGCGCCGCGATCACACCGTCGCTCACGGGGACCGGGGAGGTTACCTGCCGCTGCGCGACGGTATCGGCCACGGTGCGGCCGTACGTGTCCACCGTCATCAGCCGGGCTGGTCGTCCCGCTGCGAGGTGAACGCCGCCGTGTGCGCAGCCGGGTTGCAGGTGGGGTCGAGGCAGGCGAAAGACGCGGTGAACGCAAGCTTGTTCACCACTCCCTTGTCGAGATCGTGGATCGGCAACGCGTGCGTCATCGACCACGCCCATGCAGCGTTCGTCTATGGCCCGCGCACCTTCACCGACCACCCCGACATGATGCTCGGGGGAGCCTTCACGGCGATCGTCAGGTGTCACCGGGCATGCCCGGTTCGTTCAGGACGGCCGCGGTCTTCCACGTGTACGCGGATGCGCTGTCGGCGACCAGCAGTTGGAGGCCGTCGCTGTCCGCGGCTGCGGCCCGGTCTGTAGACGTCTTCCAGTCCGAACCGAACGTTCTCGAACAGATGCCCCAGCTTGAACCCGTCCCACCCAACCCGCGATACTCCGTCGGATTCTTGTCGCGGTGCCACAGCTCATCTCAGTTGATCACCCGAAGCGAAGGAAGCCGCTGGTAGGGCTGGGCCGACGGACTGTTGAGCACCGTCGCGGGGGACAAACGCCGTCTCAGCCACCCGTACCTCGCCGAAGCACGGCGGATCCCGCCGAACCCCACGCCGGTGGCCGCAATTCGGCACCTTCATGGCCGGAGAATCCCGGGGTGTGGCGAAAGTCCACGGAACGCCCGCACTGAAGCTTGTTCCCGTTGGGTCATTCAGCCCATGATCCGGGCCGGTCCGGATGCCCAAAGCTCCACGAAGCGCTTCGCTTGTCATGGCAACGCAGAGCGGGATGGGAGACAGAGCATGACAATCACAGGACCCCTGCTGTCGGACAGCCGTGCGCTCTCCGCGCCCGTCGATCTGAACGGGACCGGGCACTACGTGCACTGGGGCGTGATCCAGTTGTCCGTCTCGAACCTCGTGGTCATCGGTGTGATGGTGGTTGTCTTCGTCGCCGCCTTGCTGCTGCCCTTTCCCGGAGGCCGCAAATGAGCGACCCCGGTGAGCCCAGCGCGGCCGACGCACCGCAGAGGAACGAGTCCGCCTCGGTCGGCTGGACCGGAGCGGTGCGGCGACGGGCGGTTGCGGCCCTGCCCCCGGACAAACTGCTCCCGGACACCCAGCCGGCCTACATGGCGTCATGGATCTACGTCTTCGGTGTACTCACCGTGGCCTCACTGATCGTGGTGCTCGTCACCGGCGGGGTACTCGCGCTGGAGGGGCCCGCGTGGTGGCACGTCTCGGCGACCGGGAAGTACGTGAACGGCCTCCACCTGTGGAGCGTCGAGCTGTTCATGTTCTTCATGGTCATCCATCTGTGGGGCAAGTTCTTCATGGCCGCCTGGCGCGGCCGGCGGGCCCTGACCTGGGTCACCGGCGCGGTGTGCTTCTTCGCCTCGATCGGCACCGCCTTCACCGGCTACCTCGTCCAGCAGAACTTCGACTCGCAGTGGATCGCCGGGCAGGCCAAAGACGGGCTCAACTCGGTCGGTATCGGCGCGTTCTTCAACGTGCTGGACTTCGGGCAGATGCTGATGTGGCACATCGTGCTGCTCCCGTTCGTCCTCGGTCTGTTGACGGTCTGGCACATCCTGCTGGTCCGGCGGCGCGGAATCGTGCCGCCCATCGGGGCGACCGGTCCCGCGGACAGCACCGCGGCCACGGCCACGGCCGCACCCACCTCCGCCCCTACGCCCGCACCGGGGGAAGTGTTGTGATGAGCCGACGCCCAGAGACGTCCCCGGTGCCGGACCCGGCCGACTTCCCCACCCGGCCGTACGACCTCGTCAAGGAGTTCACAATCGCCCTGGTGGTGGTCGCGCTCCTGACCGCCGGTCTGGCCGCTGTCTTCTCCTCGCCGGACGACAAGCCGGTCACGCTGGCCTCCTGGTCGCGTGCGGACGGCGCGGACTTCACGGCGACCGCAGTGGCCGAACTCGGCGGCACCAGCGGAACGGCCGAGTACGGACCGCCGTACAACCACACGTCCGACGCGGCACAGAAGCTCGGCCCGCTCGGGCTGCAGAGCGCCGCCGGGGTCCGCATCCCGATCGACACCGCCAACGACTTCGTGCTCCGCCCGCTGGCCAAGGCCCCCGAGTCGCCCGGAGTCCGCGCGGCCCTCGCCATCTGGTCCGCGGCTCCGGCCTCCCGGCAGCAGGCGTGGACCAAGGCCTACTCCGACGCCCTGGCCAAAGCGCCCGGCGGCGACCCCGCGAAGGTCGCAGGCGGCGACTACGGCCCGGTCCCCGTCCTCACCACGCGCCTTCTGGGCCTGGCCAGGTCCGGTGCCCTGGACGGGCAACTGCAGGCCGAGGGCAAGTTCTACCAGACGGACTACACCCGCCCCCTGCTGTTCCTCTCCGACGGCTCCTACCTGGAGTCCCTGGCCCAAGCCCAGCACCTGGGCGGCGACCAGTGGGGAATGATGAACGAGACCGGAAACTACCCCGGCCAGGCGTGGCTGTGGCTCTACACGTTCTGGTACCAGATCGACCCCTTCAAGTCGTCCGGCAACGCCGACGCCCTGATCTGGGGCCTGATGGCTCTGCTGAGCCTGGGCCTGGTGCTGGTCCCCTTCATTCCCGGCGTGCGGTCCGTCCCGCGCTGGACGCGCGTACACCGGTTGATCTGGCGCTCGTACTACCGTGAACAGGAGGCTGCGGTACGGGCCCGGCAGTCAGGGGACTGAAGGACGATCGCAGGTGCGCATCGTCGTGCCGGCCACGGCAAGGAGCAGGGCGCCACGATCGAGGTAGTCACCGGTGAGTGAGCGAAGCACGCGGATCGTCAAGGTCGGTCGCCGGCCCGCCCCGGTTCTCGACGCCCTGTCAGTCGACGGTCCGGTAAGACCGATCGTGCCCGTCCAGCTTCGGGTGAAGTACTTGAATTCGATCGCGGTGCGACTCTCAGGACCGAGGCACAGAAGGTCCAGGTATTCGGTCTTGCCCGCCACTCGCTGCGGCACCTCAAGCCTGGAGTCCACGTCCGACGCCAACTCCCAGAGCACCCGGGCAAAGCTGTGTTGAAGGTCAGCTTCGGAGTGGAAGACCGGCCTGAGGTGACAGAGCTTCGCCATGACGTCGTTGAGCAAGGCCCGTTCAGCGATGACGGCCATGGGGTCCGACGGAGCCGTAGTCACGGCTCCATTGAAGTCGTTCCACACCTGAACTCTCAAGCTCCGCAGCGCCTTTCGGTCTCCCTCGACCAAGCGCAGAAGGCAACTCCGCCGAACGGAGAAGTAGGCGGCGGTCGGAGGTGAGAACGTGTAGCTCTCAGCAGTAGGGACGGCGCCTGAGCCTCACAGTGTGGCGCCGTAGGATCCGGCGCCGTGCGTCACGGCTGCGGTTGTGCCGTCGGCGAGGACTCCGGTGATCCGGAAGTACGTCGTATCGCCGTGGACCCGCGGCACGTTGGCCTTGAAGAGGGGGCCCTTGGAACTCGCGACCGTGCTGACTCGTTCGTAGGTGTGGGTGGACGGGTTCCACTTGTCCAGCTGGTACTCGGAGATGGTGCCGCAGAGGGTCTCTTCGTCGCAGGTCCACTGGACGTATCCGAGGGTGCCCACGGTGTCGGGGTTGGCGATGGTGAGCGGGCCGGTGTCCGCGCCGCGGGCGTCGTCGGGCCTGTTGTCGGGCTCGGTGACGGTGACCGTGGAGGCGTCGGCCCAGGGGATGTGGTTGTCCCAGCGGTCGAGCGCCGCGACGAAGAAGGTCACCGTCTCGCCGTCCAGGGGACCTGCGCACAGCAGCTCGTTCGGTACGTCCCTGTCAGGGAACGTCGACCCGGCGTCGCTGCACCCGGTGGCGTCGTAGTGGATGCTGCCGTCGGGCCGCTGGACGACGCGGGCGGCGACGTAGCGCAGGCCGCTCTCGGTGGGGGCGCCCCAACTCAGCACAATGCCGTCCGCACGCGGGGTCGCGGTCAGGCCGGTGAGCGCGGGCGGGGGAACGCTGTCGGGGGTCACCGTGACCGGCTCCGACTTCGGGGACACGTTACCGGCGGCATCGGTGACCACGGCGGCGTAGGTGTAGGTCGTGCCGTCGAACGCCGGCAGTGCGTCCGTGAAGGTCTCGATCGACGGTGAGGCCGCCGTCACCGTCGCGAGGAGTTCGGGGTTGTCGCCGAGGCTGTCGACGGTGGAGCGGTAGAGCTTGAGGGTGCCGCCGGTGCGCAGCTCGTTCTGGGTGCGTTCGCTGGGCTGGTCCCAGCTGATGTCGAGGGAGCTGGCCGTCCCCGACTTGTGGGACACGGCGAGGACGGGTGCCGTCGGAACGACGGTGTCGGGCGGGGTGACCGTCAGGACAGGGGTCCGCTCGGACACGTTCCCCACGCGGTCGGTGGCCTGGACGACGTACTGGCGGGGCCTGCCGTCGGATGTCACGTCGGGGTCGGTCCACGTGGTCTTGTTGGTCGGCCCCATGGAGATCCAGCCGCCGTCCGCGACCTGTCGGTACACCTGATACGGATAGGCGGCGAGATCCATCTCCTTGTTGGGCGCCCAGGTGACGGTGGCGGAGCCGACGTGTTCGTCGTACGCCACCTTCGTCCCCGCGGGCGCGAGCGGGGCGATGTCGTCCGGGCCCGAAGCGCCGGGTGTGTAGGCGAACTTGACGGCAGCGGAGCCGGTCCAGTTGACGTAGTCGACGCGAAGGACGTGGGTGCCGCGGGGGATGGTGAGGGCGACAGTCTTGGAGACGGTGGCGGTGCCGTTCTTCCACAGGTCGATCTCGCGTACGCCGTCGAGGTAGACGCGGATGCCGTCCTGCCCGGACGCGGCGAACGCGAAGGGCCCGCCGGAGCCGAAGTCACGGGTCACGGTCCAGCGGACGCCGAAGTTGTCCTTGCCGACGCCGGAGACGCCGGGCGCGTTGGCGCCCCAGTTCTCGTTGACCGCCGTGTCGCAGTCCGTACGCTTCGCCGCACCCGAGAAGGCGGTGTTCGCGAAGACCTGCCGGGTGTAGGTGTTCGTCGTGCAGGTCGCCGCCGACGCCGACGAGGTGGCCACCGCGGCGAGACCGCCCGTCAGCACGGTCACCACCGCGGTCGCGGCGGCCAGACGGGATCTTCCGACACTGCTCACTGAATCCCCTTTTGAACACGTGGCTGCCCCGCAGGCAGTCCCACCGGGATAGGGGATTCATAAGAGCAGCCTGTGGTTGTACGGCCAAGCGGTTTCTTGGCGCTTTCGATGACAGGGCATCGGGTGACTACGTCGATTTGCACCGCTTCGCCCCAACTGTGGTCGGCAGACCCACCTGTTCGCGACATCCAAGCCCGCGTCAGCAGTGGCAACCAGGCCTCCTCGCCCGACTGTTGCCACAGGAACACCCATATCCTGTCGGAGACGAACTTCTTGCCCACCTACGGGGATGACGGTTTGCTTCACTCACCAGCCGGCCGCGGCCGATGGTTCACACAGCGGCACAGGCTCGCCGGGACCGGCATGTCCTGCCCGTTCGGTGTGGCGTCGTCCGATGACTGATCCATCCGCGCCCACCGCGCAGGAGGCGTTCACCACACTGATGCGCGCACGGATCGCTCCCGGTCTGCGCGCGCTGGGCTTCAAGGGGTCGGGGCAGACGTACGAGCTGCCCCATCTCGAGACCTGGGCCCTCATCGGCTTCCAGAAGTCCGCGCACAACACCGCGGGGCGGGTCGAGTTCACGCTCAACGTGACCGTGGCCGACAAGCTCGGCTGGGCCCAGGCCCGCAGGCGTCAGCCACATCTGCCCGCCCGCCCCAGCCCGAACACGGTGTACGGCCCCGCTGCCTGGCACTGCCGCATAGGCCAACTCCTCCCCGCGAAGCGCGACACTTGGTGGACCGTCTCGGCCACGACCGACCCCGGACCCGTTGCCCGCGGTGTCATCACCGCGGTGACGGAGTACGCGCTCCCGGCCATCCGGGAGCAGCGGCGTTCATGACTGCCGAGCTGAAACGCCGGCAGTACCTGGCCGGGAATACGGCGGGGTGCTGCGGGACCGGGGTGTCCTGCCCGACCAACATGGCGTCGGCCGAAGGATGAGCGGCGACCTCGACAGGGACCGGCTGTCCGCGCTGTGGCGGTGTCGGTTCCCGAAGGGGCCGCCTGTCGCCCATGGACTGCGCGCCGCCTACAGCGACCGCTGGGTGCGCTTCCACAGTCTTCCGGGCTCGAAGCGCTATCCGGAGACCGAGGCCGAGTACGCCGTCGTCCTCCACCGGTACAACACGGTCCTGGACGAACTCTTCGAGGGCGCCGACATCCACGTCGTCACCGTGGCCTGGTCCTGGGAGCCGGGCGGGCCGGAAGTCCCGCAGCGGCGACGCGAGGTGCACCCCGAAGGCAGCCTGTGGACGACGTTGGCCTACGAGGACGACCCGGACCCCGAACTCCACAGCTACACGCACCTCTACGCCGACCTGCGTCCCTGGCGGCCGGGGACGGTCGACGACATCCTCCGCGAGGTCGCGGACGACGTGCTCGGCGGAGTGATCATCAGCGACAGCGGACTCGCCCGTGTCCACCATCCCTACGACGGCGGCGCGGACGTCATCGCGACGAGCCCGGAGGAGCGGGACCGACTGCGCGCGAGCCACCCTGACTGGCTGCCCCGAAACCCGAGCGGCCTTTGAACAGAACCAGTAGCCCCCAGTGAACAAACCCAGCAGGCCCCCGGCCCCACGCTGTGCCCATAGAACAACCGCACCGCCAGATCCGTGCGGTCCGCTCGGAGTCCGCGTTCACAGACCAGTACCCGCGTCTGCTGGGGAATCCGACAGCCCGGTGCCGCGATGTCAGCCGTCGAATCGGTCCCACTCGATCGGGGCGTCCTCCAATGGAGCGAGAGCGCTGCGGTGGGTGGCGCCGGCCCAGGCGCTGAATCCGTTGTCGTCTCCTTCGTCCGAGACATGCAGGACGAGTCCCGGTGCCACGTAGAAGCGGGTGGGGGCCCCGGGCCGGAAGTGGCGCAGCGGGACGGGACGAAGTCTTTCGGTGAGCTGGTCGACCTGCTCTGCGGTGAGCCGGCGTGCCAGTGCCACGTGGTCGGCGCCCATGGAGGCTTCATGGAGCGAGAACTGCATGAGGAAGCCGCTGAGGGGTTCCTGCTCCGCGATCGGAGGTTCGTCGTATTCACGGAACCAGACGGTCGGATCGGCTTCCGGGCCGTCGAGCGTCCACAGCAGCGACCAGAAGAACCCTCCCTGGTTCTCCTCGCCGAAGACGAGCATCTCCCCCTTGGGGTCGGTCCGATGCTTGGCCATGGGAAGGATGCGGTTCTGAACTCCCAGGCAGCGTGGGCGGTGCTGTGCCAGCCGGTAGAGCTGGGTGAGTCCGGCCGGCGGATCCGGGACAGCTGCCGGCACCGACGGTGGCTCGGCGGTCTCGGACGTGGTGGGATGCCAGCCGGTGATGAACTGTTCGAGCGCACCGGCCCGGTCGCCGTTCACCTGTCCGAGCCATTCCAGGTTCGGGAGAGCTGATGGCGGTACGGGAGGGCGGACGCGATCCAAGTCGGGCTTCCTCAGCGGTGAAGCGAGTCGAAGGATGCAGTCTGTGAGAACGTGTTCGTCGGAGCCCGGGCGGAGTGCCGTGCCGGCCCGGGTCACGGATCCCGTGCCCAGATAAACGAGGCCTTCCGGGTTCCGGACCGTCAGATGAATCGGCAACTTCGCGTCATCTGCGCCCCGCTCCCAGGGCTCTTCCAAGAACCGCTTCCTGACGGGCGTCGGCGCAGGGCCCAGCACACGGACCGCGTCGGCGTTCCACACGCAACTCCTGTCGAGTGCGTCCCCGGCTTCCACGATGATCAAGGTCCCGGCATCGCCCAGGACAACGGTGGCGCTCCCGAAGGTGAAGCCCTGCACGACCGCCGTGCCACCGCAGAGCGCGTACGCCCACTCGTCGGTGACGAGCGGCCTGGGAGATATCCCAGGAGAGTGATCGGCCATGGGCGCATCCTCCCCGACGGGACCTTCGGCTACGGCCCCTCCCCCTGCCGACCGCTCCTTGCAGCTCGGCCTCTCCGGAGAGGCCGTACGGCGTTACGCCGACGAATGGACGGTCGCCATCCGTGACGTGACGCCGCTCGCGCCTGAGACACACGCGCTGGTCGGCCGCGGTCGGCTCGACTCGGCGGCGCGGTTGCTGCCCCGGGAACGTGCCTGCCCGTGGAAGGGGCTCAGCCCTCCGTGCGTGCCGGCAGGCGCCAGCCCGGGCGAGGGAAGTGGCAGGTGTAGCCGTCCGGGTAACGCTGCAGGTAGTCCTGGTGCTCGGGCTCGGCCTCCCAGAAGGGGCCGACCGGCTCCACCTCGGTGACGACCTTGCCGGGCCACAGGCCGGAGGCGTCCACGTCCGCGATCGTGTCCTCGGCGATCCGCTTCTGCTCGTCGTCCACGTAGTAGATCGCCGAGCGGTAGCTGAGGCCGATGTCGTTGCCCTGGCGGTTCTTGGTGCTCGGGTCGTGGATCTGGAAGAAGAACTCCAGGAGCGCCCGGTAGTCGGTCTGCTCGGGGTCGTAGAGGATCTCTATGGCCTCCGCGTGCGTGCCGTGGTTGCGGTATGTCGCGTTCTCCACGTCGCCCCCGGTGTATCCGACGCGGGTCGCCGTCACTCCCGGGAGCCGGCGGATCAGCTCCTCCATCCCCCAGAAACATCCGCCCGCCAGTACGGCCCTCTGCGTCTGCGCAGCCATCGCGATCCCTCCACTTTCTGTCGGCTCGGTCACCCACAGTCCACAACGCGCGAGGGCGCCCCGCGATTCCGTACCCGCAGGACCGGGCGGCCTGGAAGATCGGTTGCTTCCGACGGCACCGAGGGCGCCGAATGCCGGACAGGGCCGGTATCCAGGGATCGTACGACGACCTGTTCGATGCGGTACCCCGTGCGCCGGCGCAATGCTGGACGCCGGTGACGCGGGTGCCTCGGTCGCGGTGTTCGTGGACGGTGAGCCGGTGGTGGACGTGTGGGGCGGGTTCTTCGCGACGGAGGCGGCCGGCCCGCTGGGTGCGATCTTCGAGCGGGTTCGGCAGTGCCCGCTCGGTCGCGCTCGTGCAGTCCGTGCCGGCCCGGCCCGGCGGCAAAGCGTGTGACAGGGGTGCCGGGGGCCGGGATTTGATGCGCTGGTGAACGAGCCGGGCGAGCCCACCGCACCCAGCACCTTTCTGATCGGCAGCTGGGACACCCCGGCCGTCCACGCTCCCTTCCGCCGCGCCGCGGCGGCCTCCGCCGGGGGCCGTGCCCCGCATCGGCTGTGTGATCGTCGACGAGGGTGAGGGCGACGGGGACCGTCAATTCACGTGCTGCGACGTCGTGTTGAGGGCCGCCGCCGACTGCACACCCGTTCCGTCGCTCGTGCCGATCGGCGGACGCTACGACATCCGGGCGGCCTCGGAAGTCCACGGGCTGCTGGTGTGCGGCGGGCTGACCCCCGCCTGCCAGGACGCCTTCGCCGACTGTCTCGGCCTGTTGCCCGGTCTCCTCGCCGAGCGGCGTATCCCGTACGCCGGGTTCTCCGCTGGAGCCGCCCTCGCCGCAGGGTCGGCGGCCGTCGGGGGCTGGCTGCTCGACGGTCTCGCGGTGTGCCCGGAGAGCACGGCGGAGGACCTCGACGGGATCGCCGTACGGCCGGGGTTCGGGCTCGTGTCCTTCGCGGTGGACGCGCACACGGCGCAGTGGGGACGCTGCCGCGGCTGATCGCCGCCGTCGCCCGTCACCGGCTCCCCCATGGCGTCGCCGTCGACGAGAATACGCCGGTCGAGGTGGCGGCGGACGGTCGTACGCATGTCTCCGGGCCGAGGCGCGCGCACTCCGTACGGCCGTCGGCGGACGGTGGTGCGCTCGTACGGTCCTATGGAGCCGGCGAGTCGTTTCCCGCCCGCTGAGCTCACTGAGTGCACCGAGCCGGCTGAGCCCGTCGAGCCGGCTGAGCCCGCTGAGCCCGTCGAACCCCCTGCCCGACCCACTCCGACGGCAAGTTAAGGTAAGCCTTACCTCGCCAGTTTCGATCGGAGTGACAGTGACAGTGCGTGCGTTCAAGGGGAAGGCTGTCACGGCGGTGGCCGCCGTGGCCGTCGTCGGGGGGTTGCTGGCCGGGTGCTCGTCCTCCTCCGCCGACAACGATGCCGAGAAGACGGGCGAGGGCTCGCAGAACAAGGTGATCGGCGCTTCGGAGGGACCTTCCGCCGCACCGAGCACCCTCGCGACCGGCATGGGCGCGGACACCGACACGGATGGGACCTTCCCCCGGACCGTCACGCACTTCGAGGGCAGTACGACGATCAAGTCGAAGCCCACGAAGATAGCCGTGCTGAGCACCGGGCAGCTCGACGACCTGCTCTCCCTGGGCACCGTCCCGACGGCCACCACCCGCGCCGACAACGCCGGACTCGTCCCCGACTACCTCGCGGACGCCTTCCCCGCGGACAAGTCGAAGCTCGCCGCGATCACGGACGCGGGCACCCGCCAGGCCCCCAACCTGGAGACGCTCGCCGCCGCCAAGCCCGACCTCATCCTCGCCAACGA
>Ga0307518_10002906_pt1 | contig 12432 bp, 4 predicted proteins | sample 25_EM_MG_FD_203889 | JGI IMG/M metagenome (GOLD analysis project Ga0307518, IMG submission 203889) | Populus trichocarpa ectomycorrhiza microbial communities from riparian zone in the Pacific Northwest, United States - 25_EM | ecosystem: Host-associated > Plants > Roots > Unclassified | place... | reverse complement strand
TTTCTTTTTTGTTTTCTGTGCACGTAAGCTTCTTATCCTGCAAATCTAGAGAATTTTAATTACTGCATGAGAGGGTATTTTTGTGTCTTTCACTGAATCTGTCTTGCAATGTTTCAAGATCATGATGACAGGTTTAAACTAACACAAATTAAAAAAGAGTATGCATATGAAACCAGTTTTCAAGTCTTCCAAGCCTTTTGTTTAATTTGAAATAAATAGGGAGATAAAGTTTCTGTATACCATGTCCATTATCTTTACAAAAAGCAATATCAAAACTTTTTTTTTTTTTGTGTAAGCCATGCAACTTCCAGCTTACCACGTTATTGTCATTCTTAAAACCTGTTACTTTTCTCCAAGGATCCATTTAATTCCACTAAAGTTCCCTTTGCATGAAAAAATAAAAACAGTTTTTAGAGGTTAAGTTTCCATTTGTTTTTAGCAAGTTCATGTCTTAGGATTGCATCTTCCTTCCATATAAAATACATACACAGTCTGGATTTTTCTTAGTTGCATGAGGGATAGTTTCCTTCCATATAAATTTTGTGAAATACATGTCTTCTATTTAAGGGATCGATGTTGAATTCTTCGTGAATGATTTTTTTTTAAGTTCTTTTTTTAAGGATCGATATCGAATTTTCTTGAAAACCAAAGTTTTTTTTAAAAATGATTGATGTCAAAATTTTCATGAACAATCAAATTGAAAAATCTTTTTTAAGGGACTAGCATTGATTTTTTTAACTAATTAGAAATAATTCAAAATACGAATAGAAAACGAGCTTAAAACAATTAGGAAATTAATAGCAACTAAAAAATAGATTTGTGAGAAAAACTCAGTAAAGGTAACATTTCATTTGAATGAATGTAGTAAAGGTGACATCGATCTTCTATTAGGTATAACTAACCCTTTTACCCAAATCTATAAGACTAGTGCTTTGAATTAGAGTCATTGGTATCTTTTATTTACTAGGTGACAACTCTAATTTTTTATATTTTTTTTCATTTTATTTTGGCAAGTTCAATTTATGTTAAGGTTGACAACATGGTGTGACACTTTTTATATATATATATATATATATATATATAAACAATATGTATGAGATTACAATTAGATATTTATGTAAAACTCAAAATTTGTACCAATATAAATAGGCCACCTAGTTATTGGAAATGATAGCCAACCCTACCTATGCAATTTCTTTCAATACTTATATTACTAGGAATGATGGTCATTTTTCTTAAGGTCTAAAATCCTGATACTCCCACACTCTCTTTGGTTTTGAAAGGTTGCTATTTGTCTCCATTCAGGAATAAATTCATAACTATACTTTCTTCTAAATTAGAAAGAAAAAACAAAGAATAAATAGCATAATTAATCATAGAATTAATAATTGGTAAACAAACTAGTCAGCGATTAATCACACAATTATCAATCATAGGGGACTAGATTGACACTCTCAATGGGACTAGATTTACCATTTATCTCCTTGATTAGCAATCATGCCACCAAAAAAGAATACAAGCAAAATTGTTGTCACAATACCTAATGATCATTTAATAAATGTAATTGATAGATGTTAATCCGGAGCCTAATAATCCATCATCACCATAAATTAATGTGAAACAACCAACGTTAGATGTTTTATGAGATGATTATTCATCGTCTAATTCTTTGCACCAATAGAAAAATGCATAGAGGCAGAGTCTTAATTTCCTCATGCAGCCCTCTATGTTCCTAATTTTTTTGACATCATTACTAGTATCAACCATTAGGGTATATTGGCGCTTTTATGCCTCTAGATTATTCCCAAACATGTCCTTTCTAGGGAAACAATGATGTTATTAGATGGTCATAACCTATTTTGATAAGTTTTAGTCAGCTTACATTGGTTCCTCCTAAATGAACATTTTTCTCTCAACTAGTATATTTAACTTATGCTAATATAAGGACCATCTAAATGGAGATGAAGAACTTGAGAAAACAACTTACCATAATAAAATTATGGTAGCGAATAAGACTATACAAACCATATTTGCTCAACTCAATCAAATTCAAAATGAGTTTAAATTGAGCAGGTTTAGAACACTGCTTATCTAAACCTCTAAGGGAAAAAACTAAAGATTTTCTACAGTCACAAGCACCCATATCAGAGCATCGCAAGCTTCTTAACTATATAAAAGATATAACATGCTCACATACCATACACTACTACAAGTGCATACTAACTTGGCTATTATTGCTTCTAATATCCTAGCTTCTCTATAAGTTTATAGGAAATACCAAGATAATTATATGGTCCAACAATCTTATCTACAACAAAAATAACTTATAGATAGGAAAATAAATGCCCCATATGTTGATGACCAACTTAGAAACCCTAATCCTCCATCACCCTAAGTGCGTGGTGTTGATTAACCCGTAAAGAGGGTAATTGACAAAGTTAAGTTTGCTCAACACTAAAAAAGAATGGTTTTAGAAATTGGATGAATAAATAAGCCTATTTATAATCGTTCATATCTAGAGAAGGTGGATAGGTTGCACCTAAATAATAAAGATATAAAATAGTTGATTTTAAAGAATTATATGGTGAATAAAACTAATTTATAAGAAAGCACTTTACTAAATTCATTAATCAATGTGGCAATGGTGCAACAAATCCCTTTGTAAAGCTAAGACTATTTTGTTCATCACTAACTAGAACAACCTTTCAATGGTTCTCTACATTACCTTCTAACTCTATCAATAGTTAGGAAGATATAAAGACTATTTCGATAAGCATTTCTATAGAAAAAACACTAGATGTGATATTGGCTGACTTAGCTATGATGGTAAAAGATCTAGGAGAATATGTATAAGGTTTATGTTATTCTATTTAGGACTTTAAAAGTTAAATGCACTACAATTATAGAAAAGCAAGAGTACATTAAACTCGTTTTAGAATAATGATGTGAACCTCTTAATCACATGGTCAAGCAATCCACAATGAAGATGACAACTCACGGAAAACCAAGAAATCAGGTTTGATAGGAGTGTAACACAATAGAAACATGTCTTAAGGCACCAGTACTATTGGAATAAGAAACCCTCACTCAACGAATACCAAATCGCAAACAAAAAGTATATGAAAGGCATCATAAGGTCAGTTATACCTTGATATTATTCTTTGTCTCAACAAAGAAAACGTGCTACAGCACGCAAAACACAAGTTTATTATATAAATCCATGGTCTTTGTTGCCACCTTTAAATATCCAAAATAAGCTAAGAAATTAATTGCTGAAGTTGTCTCCCCTTCAGTTTCTTTGTTTTTCCAGGATAATTAATTATAGCTTTAAAGAATCCTTTCAAAATATGGAAACTCTTATTGCCTTCATTTAACCTTCCTTGTATGAGCAACTCTCCAAAATAAACAAATCAACCTATTATTAATTACCACTAGCCTTTATGTCCTTGTGTAATTAGGATGAATAAGAAATTTGTGTAAGAAAAGAACTTTTGAACATTAATGAATCCTTGTCACACTTGAAAATTATCTTGTAGCCTATTAAAGATCCTTGTATAGAATTAGAAAATTCTCAAAACAAGCTACACATCTTTGTAAAAAAAGGATCATTGTCAAATAAAAAGTCCACAAGTCAAAAGGAAGTAAATAACAAAACTCGTACAACTTATTCTGACCTATATCACAAGGCTTTTCTAAACTCCGATTGACCTAGAATTTCACCCCAACATAGAACAATATTTTGGGAAACTCTGAGTAAATTTGTAGCTTGATCCAATTGTTGGATTAAGAATTATAATTGTTGTTGTAAAGCTAGATAGTAGGCATAATTACTCTAAAATCCAAATTTTCTTATTCAACCCTTTCTTAGATCGTATCAAATATAGTGGAATATGAGAAAGAGGTGATAATCAATTACTTATATATATGTACCCTTATAAAAGATGATATCCACTATTAAAAGATGTTAGCAAAATAAGGAGAAACAATCCACTTAGAGGAACATAACCATTTAGCTATTTGAATTATGTTGAAAATACACAATCAATGACTTAGAAACTGATCAAAATATTAAGGAAGTCTTTGTGATGTTTATATGCAAAGACTTGTAAAAGTATCTGGTATGACGAGTTTATCAAATTTGTTTGTATGAGAAGCAAGATGAAAACCCAGTTAATATACTAGAGAGCCTATGTGTAGGGGTATGCCCCATGTTTTAAAAAAGAATTTCTAAATATATAGAGGTGAACCATGAAGGAAGCCATACTTAGAAAATTTCCAGGCGGGTTAGTTGAAACCATAGATGAATCCATATTTAATTTTTATAATAGATGGAGAAATCCAAAAAGGGTGAGCCTATATTTAGAATTTTTTCTAAGAGGGTAAGAGGAACCCATGAAGGTTGGAACTTGTACTTAGAAAATTTCTAAGTGATTAAGGGGAACCCAAGGAAGGTGAGCCTATATTTAAAAAACTTTCTAAGAGGCTATCGATGCCCATACTTGAAAATTCTCCAGGGGCGAAGGGAACGTACTCATGTCGACACCCATACCTAGAAAATTTTCTAAACGATGAGGGGAACCCAAGGAGGATGAGCTTATACTTAGAAAATATTCTAAAAGGTTGAGGGGAGTGAATCCCTATTGACTCCCATACTTAGAAAAAATTTTAGGGGTGGAGGGAACGTACCCATGTCGATGCTCATACTTAGAAAAGTTTCTAAGAGGTGAGGGAAACCCAAGGAGGGTGGTGTTATTGCACAAAGGAGACCAAGTCAATCCCTTTCTTGGAGAATTATTATATTTGTTTAAGAGATGAAGACTTGTGGCCTTTCTAGTGATGACATAAGGCATAAGAGCCCCTCACTAGAGAGAGAGAGGCCAAACCTGAAAGTAGGAGATTCAAGATCATCCTTGGCGATATGATAAGGTTCGAGAGCCTATCTAGAGAGTTGTGTGTAGTTCTGTGGGTTCCAATTAACCTTAGTGGTATAAATTTAGCCATAGAATGTGGGTCCTATTGCTTTGTTGAAATTGGCCATCTCAAGCTATCATGAAGGGTGGAGAAACCACACTAGGGAGAACCTTTTCCAATGAGATTGTGTGGTCGCACTAGGGAAAACCTTTTCTAAGGAGATTGTGCAGCTGCATTAGAGAGGGATAACCTTTTCCAAGGACAGTGTGCACCTGCACTAGAGAGAATCTCATCCAATGAGATTGTGTAATCGCATTATGGAAAACTCATTCCAAGGAGATTGTGCAATCGCACCAAGGAGAGCCTCTTCCAGAGAGATTGTGCAAAAGTTTAGACGCCTTCATTAAAGATATATAGATAGAAAATGTATGTCAGAGAGACAATTATTTTAATTTAAAATAAACTTACTTCCTATCAAGAATAATATAGCATGAGGTGATTTGTTGGACTTTAGGTAGCCCTCTCATTCATCCCTTGGAGAGTGGTGTTATTGCATTAGGAAGATCCCTAGTCAATCATTTCTAAGGATAAGGATGTTACGGGTGCCAATATTTACTAAACTGCAAAACTTGATTTTACCCTTAATTGACCAACACAACTCGGGTGATGGGTTGCACTTGGTTGATAAGTTGTTGGAAGTTTGAAAGGGAAAAGGTGTTGATGGTAATGGGTAGATCTATCAAGCGTTTTAGCCCAAGTGTTTTATGGTTGTGTGTTATGGAATGACTTGGAAATGTGATTAGAAAGAAACTGATGGTTTTTTTTATTAGTTTCTCACAAACGGTGTCATAACTCAATCTTAGATCCCTAAAATTATTTATATATACCTTTTATTATTTTATTATTATTAAAATAAAATAAAATTTTAGGACACAAGGAGACAAGCTTTAAACCACAGAAGATAAAGAAGTTAGAAGAATGACCAGATTGGAACATTTTGACAAGATAGTAAGCTGAAGAAAAACTTAATTTAAGACAAAGTTTAAGGTTGAAATATTATTTGACCAAAATTAGAAGAATTAATTAAGTTTGAGAACTTAATTAAACTTTTAATGGGTTAAATTGACTTAATTAAGGAGTTAATTGAAGCAAAATTAAGTTTAAAAGTCAATTTGGCCAAATTTGGAAACATTAGTTGAGTTCAAGGATTTAATTAAACTTCTAATTAGTTTTAAGAATTCAATCACGGACTTAATTGATGGGAAATTAAGTTTTGAGGCCTAATTCGTAAATATTGGAAGAATAGGGACTCAATTAAAACTTTAAGGAACCAAATTGGTGTAATCAAGGGTTCAATTGAAAGAAATTAAAAGTTTAAAGGATGTTGGAGGGTCAAGATTGAAGACTCTCATGACCAAGGACCAACTTGTATAAAACGCGTAGCTTTAAGGTTAAAATTGATCAAAATAGGGGTCAATTTGAAAGAAATTAAAAGTTTAGTGATCAAATTGAACAAATTAAAAACCAAGGACCAATTTGAAAATAAAGCAATTGAATCAGAAGAGACAATTTAAAAATTTTAATGGTACGATTGCATAAATTAAGAAGTTGAAAGGCTAATTGAGGGCACACGTGATCAAATTGAAACAACAAGGACCAAATTGAAGATTACTCAAAATTCCAATTAGGAAACCCTAATTTCTAGGGTTTAAATAGACAACGTGTCATTTGCCTTTATTCCCAACCGATAGCGCTGAACGAGTTGCCACTTTCAAGCGATTAAACATGGCGACTCCAACCACCTCTTGGACTCCAACCATATTAATCGATAGAGGAGTTTCCCTTCTTCACGGTGGTGCCACCCTTGTTCGATGTTTGTACCCCACCTGCCATGTGCAAACCCTCAACTTCTTGTCCGAAGTCATCTTTAACTGATTCAAAAATCTTGACAGTTTTTCATCCAACTTTGAATCAATGGTAAAGAGCTATACGTCTCCCAATGAAGTGTGGTTTGATTCTAATTGAATAAAAACATCCCCTTTATAATGTCTATGGCTTAATCTGTTCCAATAACTTCTCATCTGCCACGATTAAATCAAATAAGAGCTATCTCCAGTCAACCATTTTTTGACTTGTTTTAGCCTTTTATTTTCCAACAATTTCTAAAAGCTTCCAAAGGTTGTCAGGGGCCTAGACACAAGAAACATTGAAAGGAAAGAGATGAAAAAACAATCTCTAACATAATAGATGAGAGAATCCTCTATATGCTAGTTTTAACCAAGGATGAAAGATGGTTTTGTAACCTCCTGCCCTTGAAAGGCTATAAAAAGGAAGAGAAAAGACAGAAGAGAGGATGAAATGGAGAGACCTGGAAAAAAACACAAAAAAGAAAAGAAAAGTTAGATAACAATCTCTAGAGCTTTTAGAATAAAAAAGAAAGGGAAAGAAAGAAAAGAAGTGTTACGGAAGGAAGGAAGAGATTCTTAGTCATTTAGAGCTCGAATAGAAGCTAGAATTTTAGTGGAAATCAACAAGGAATCAGGAGGAAATCCATTACTCTTATTGATTATGTAAGTTTTCAACCTTTGATGAAGGTGAAGAGCTAAATGCACACACCCTTCTCCTCTCTTTTAATCCATATTGTAGACTGTTATTAGGTGGCTTAATGTTTATTTTTCTGGTTTTAACAAGTTAATGTTTAAGTTTAAATTCATCTTTGCTTTTTCTTGGATTATTGAGTAGATATATATGTTCTTGTTTGAATGATGTTTGTTTTGTTGTGTCATGAGTATCATCTTGATGAAATTAGTTGGTTTAGATGTTAGGTTATCAAGATTTGATGTTATCTTGATTATTTTAGTATGTTTGTTAAGTCAATTAAGGTATTTTTATGTTTGTTGTTGTTTAGGTCTGTTTTATGGGCTATAGCTATCATTAGTTTATGTCTTTGCAGCTTGGAATGTGTGATGGATTAATGATTTTAGCTTGTTAGATTTCTAAATGTTTTTGTAATGAGGTTTGAGCATGACACTGTTACATTTAATTTATGGGTTTTAAGGTTGTTTAAAGCATGTTCTTGTCTCCTAAGTTTTGCTTTAGTCTTGTGTAATGTTAAAATGTTTGGTTTGAATCCAAAATTGCATATATAAATTTGTTGTTTTGTCTTGACTGTTTTGAAGTTTGGACTTTATGTATGAATAATGATTTGATGTTATTTATTGTTGATTTTGATTCAAACATGTTTAGTTTTGATAATATGGTGGGCTCACTAAAAATAGTATGGTTTAGAGGTCAAAATGCATGTTTCTAAGTTTGGGCAATGGTTCATGCTTTCTAGACATTTTGGGTTCTGTTTTTCATGTTCTTCTAAGAACATAGCCGTGTCCTGGTATTTTGGATTTGATATATTTTGTTTCTTGGCATAAATATGTTAGGTCATCATCTTTAGCAAATAATCTAAGAAATTTCAAAGACTATTTTCAATTAATTTTTTTAGTCCCTCGCATATTTTTTTGGCATTTTTATTTAATATTAGGATAGTAAACTTATAGTGTGAGATACTGACCCATTGTTAAAATACCTGATTTTCATTGAAAAATTCCAAAAAAAAATCAAAATTTCTTATTAAAAAAAATACCAAAAATTATGTGTTTTATTTGTGTGCATATGGCCGAATATCTCAAAGATAAAATCATATTTGCATAAAAATAATAAAATGGTACATGGCATGATTTTGCATGTATTTTTTTTATTTAATAACTAGTTTATTAAAGCCATAAGAATTTGTCTTGCATTTAAAAAACATATACAAAAAAATTATTTTGGTTTCATTTTACATTTGGAATTATGAACTTATACGTAAGATATATTCCCGATATTAATATAGCTTTCTTCATTTTTTATTCATAGACTTTAGAATAACTAGGTTTAAACTTGATAAGATAATGACCTCCTTGCTAACAAAGACTTTTCTTAAACTTTAGACAGATCAATGGTTACAAAATACAACAACCTTAGTTTTTTCAGACAAATAGCAATGCAGCTTACTCTAGGTAAGGTGTTTTAAGGGTGATACGTCCTCCTTATTCATAACTTGTCCCCTTATCCAGACTCTTGCATACCAATAGATTTTCTAGTGACCATAATACTAGGTGACAACTCTTATTCCTTTGGTTTCATTAATAAATGACAAGAATTTCTTATTTTTTCCACCCATACCCTTTCACACTAATCTCGCTCCTGGAGGATGGTCATCGCAACGTCGCACACATGCGACATATGGCGTCAATAATGAGGTTCCATAAAATCCAATAGTCTTCAATTTTATCTTGGATAATCGATTAATCTCTTGGTTCTGGTAATATGATTCATTCTTCCTAGTCAATGTGTCTAGAGATGGGTGTCTAATACTACAAAAGATCCTCTTTTCTAAATTTGAAGACTATTGGATGATTAATTCAGTGAATTTTTGAGAGAAAATGCAATAAAATTACAAATAAATACTCTAGAAATAAATACACAATAGAGAATGGAGATTCCAAACATTTTTGTTTAAATGATTCATATTCTATTTATAGCTCATGAGTCTTTTTATGGAAAAAAAAGTTAAAGTGTAATATTGTCCTGATAATATTAAAAAGAAAAAATATCCATGATATCTGTATTAATGTAGATGGAAATATAGTGGGTCTTTAAAGAACTCTTACACACTATATCTTACACAACATTAATATCAATGAAAATATAGTAGGTCTTTAAAGGACTTTTATACACTTAATAAGTGTAAGGAAAGTATGATCCAAAATGTAAATGTGTCCAAAATAGATGTGTCTTTCCCTTGTCTGAGCCCAAGGGGAGGTAGGTCCTTTTTCTTGGTCGAGCCTAAGAGGAGGTGGGTCCTTCCTTAAGGTGAGCCCAAATAAGGGTGAGGTCCTTCCCTTGACTGAGCAAAAGGAAAGTGGGTCATTCTCTTGGTTGATCCTAAAGGAGATTAGGTTTTATGGGGGTGATTTTAGGCCATTAAATTTGGGTTTATCAGATTGTGAGGATTCCAATTAGCCAACCTCGTAATAATATATGCATGTACAATATATGAGATTTTTTGTAATTTTATCATTAAGGATGAATGCTTATATGATTATTTTATAGTTTAGACGGTTCTTTTTCTATTTCGCAACCAAAGCACCACCTAGGATGCCATGTACACCTACTTGTTTCAAGTTTGTCATGAAAGTGTAAAACACTCTTCCAATAAAGTTTTCTCTTTATTTTAGTCATGAGAATGTTTTATTAGAGCCCCTAAGTTGTTGTGACAAAGCAAATGCATCCCTGATATATGCATTCTCATTCCTAAACAAATGATTTACTTTAATCCAATTATGGAAATATCTCATTACAATCTTTAAATTCTTGTGTTATTATGATCACACCCTTAAAATTGAAAATTAGGTGTCTCTACTTTGATAAAATAAGAATGCACAATAAAAATAAAATAAAAGTAACAACTCATCATTAACCCAACATCAACACTACAATCATATATCAATTTATAAATTTAGTCTTTCCATCATCCTCAAGTAAGGAGACGGGATGGGTAAACAACCCTCCAAACTCAATCTCATAATAACATAAACTACGATCATCAAATATAATCTACTCAATATCAATTAATCAATGCAACATAATTAAAGTTAAGGATTTGTTACCAAAATTGATTACTCGATGGACTAAATAAAATATTTAAAGATAGAAGTTGTGATGATCAACACATTTGTTTTTCATCATTGCTATAGTGGCTGGATTAGATATGATTTAAGTCAATGAAGGAGGAAAGTTAATGGATATATAATGAAGTCATCACATAGAGGCTAAACATTTTGATCTAAAAACAATATCATTGAACTCATTGAAGGGGAGATTATTTCTTGAATGTTGATGATTCTAGAATCAATATTGATGGTTGGACAATGTCGTTGCTTAAACAATGTCATCCAATGCAAGGGAAGCTCTTATCTAGATCAAATGTTACTTTTATTAGAGAAGAACTATGATAGAGGATTGTGTTTGGAAAACTTTGAATTTTTATTTCTATAATTTTTTGAAAAAAAAAGATATTATGGAGGAAAATAATACTTTAAACTAAAAAATATTAGGTATAATTTTTTTTTATTTTTCAATCACACTTAGATGCACTATGGATGACTTCATTTTCATCATGTTTTAGTACTTAGGTCCTGAAATATGAGAAAACAAAAGTCATTGAAAAAGGAAGAGGGGAGAGACAGTTCTCGACCAACCACATTTTAGCTATAAAAAAAAAAAAAAAAACTCAAGTTTGATGTCAATGGGTTCAGCTTGAAAAATGGAAGTTTTATGGAGGTGATTTGAAACTTTAATTCTTTTAGAAAAAAATAGATCATGTCTCAGAAAGCTTTTTTATTTGATATTTTCTTATGAGATTTTAGACTGATTTTAAATGCCTTATAAATAGGGTTATTAAAGGGTTATTAAAAGGTTATTAAAGTTTGTGTGGTGTTTTATTATGTATTTTTAGGTGAAAATGAGTTTAATATTGGGTTTTGTAGGTTAAAATGACTTAATGCCTGATTTTCTAGCCATTGAAGGTGGCAACAAATGGTTGTAGAGGATGGCATGTCACTTGGTCACGTAGACGACAAGTCGTCCATCATATTTAAAAAAATAATAATATATAAGATGGATGGTTTTCTAGTCGCTAACGCACTTGAGCTTTTTTCCTTAAGGCCAAGCACACAAACCCATCCTTCCAAACTCATTCATGTTTGGTCCACTTCTCCTTTTGTTTTTTTTTTTCTATAAATTTAATAATAAAATTCTATCTAAAAAAACTATTGAAATGATATTTTGAAAATAATCTGATTATGCCATGGTTTTAAAAAAAAGATTAAAGGTTTTACGGTACTATTAACAAATACTTTATGTATTATTATATGTGAAATTGAATTATTAGCTCCTTTATTTTTTTTATATAGTCACATTAAAATAATCAAGATATTTTTTTGTTTCTTTGTTAAAAATTACTTTCCAAATCATGATAAAGTTTTATATGAAGAACTAACCTTCTTTAGAAAAAAGTATTGCTTATCAAAATATAAAAAAGAATTAACAATGAAAAAGGAAGTTTTTTTTTTATAAAGAAATACATTTTCTTATAAATCTAAACCATTTCAATTCTTATAAACTTATATTTTAATTTCTTTAGGATTGTATTAAAAAAAATCCATACTATTGATGAAAAACTCATGGTCAAGTTAAAAAAAAATGCATAAATAAGAACACATAATGTTTTTTTAATAAATACATTTTTTTTTGGAATTTAAATCACTAAAATTCTTTCAATTATTTATTTTAATATTTGTAAAATTAGATAAAAATAGGTTTTGAGAATAGTTATGCAACATCACACATTTGTAAAAAACTAGTTCTCTTCCAAATTAGGTAATAATAATGAGTATTTGTGCAAGAAAGAGCCTTCTTTTTGTA
>Ga0307518_10002905_pt1 | contig 12440 bp, 7 predicted proteins | sample 25_EM_MG_FD_203889 | JGI IMG/M metagenome (GOLD analysis project Ga0307518, IMG submission 203889) | Populus trichocarpa ectomycorrhiza microbial communities from riparian zone in the Pacific Northwest, United States - 25_EM | ecosystem: Host-associated > Plants > Roots > Unclassified | place... | reverse complement strand
TATATTTATTAATTATTTCTCAAAAAAAAAAAAAAAAAAAAACAATTTATAAAGGATCAAGTTAAATGCTGTCCTGATCTCCAATTTGGCTCATAACAGACAAGACAACATCATTGCAAGGAGTGGAATGAAGAGGTAAGAAGCAATACTTACAGTACTTCTCATATGTTCAGCTGCAAGGGCAAGGACAAAAGCAATGAAATCAATGGCAAAGATCGCCATGAACACAAGTGTTGATGCCATTGCAATCCCCACCCACCTCTCTCAAGCAATGAAATCAATCAAATCAGCTAGGCTTTCTCTTTGGGGCTTGACAAACATCAAAATATTCGAAATAAAATTAGCGGTTTTGAAACACAATTGATTAAACACAAAGATCTAAGGTTAATTGAGAATATCAAAGGAAAAATCATAAAATTCTTGGGTTTAGGATACAACTAACCAATTTATTTCCTTGTGAATGAGCAATCGATCCGATAGAATCCTTTCAGGGTTTTGATTTTGGTTTAGATACGGTAGGGGAGCACAACGAAAGGATAAAAAAGAGGAGGGGGAGAGTTTATCGGTTTGATTCTGTGTTTTTGTACCGTTGATCTTTTTTTTTTCCGGTGTTTTAAAATGGATTCAGAAGCCAACCCAATCCTTACAAGTTTGATGTCATTATTTCTAACCCAATTTGATTTACTTTTATTATTTATCCAAGAATTTAATTTTTATAAATTTATATGGTCATTGACAACAACTGCAGGAAGAGAGAGACAGTTTCTATATATATATATATATATAAAAAGTGTTAAAAGAGTTCATGTTGTTGTGCTTGCCGATTTACAAGTTTCTCCTTCATCTCTTATAAATAATTAAAAATAAATTTTATATAGATTTTATATCATTATATTACATATTATTAAATTTCTTAACTTAAAACATATTTTATAATAATAATTCTAATAATATAAAATATATTTAATTTATGATAAATATTAATTTTAAATATAGATTTATAAAATTGATATATTTTATGATTTAAAGAATTAATTCATGTGTTTAATTATTGAAATTAAAGTTTAACAAAAAGAGATTTGATAATAATGGTTTCTTTTTTATAGGGATTTATTGTTTTTTTTATTGTGGAGTGTTTATAAATAGTGTAAGTGTAGTTACTGTTGCTTTTCAAAGAATTTTGTATTCGGAAATGTATTAAAATAATATATTTTTTATTTTTTTAAAATCATTTTTGATATCAGCATATTAAAAACACCAAAAAAATATTAATTTTAAATAAATTTTTTTTTTTAATTTTTTTTAAAATATTTTTAAAAAATAAAAAAAAATGGTTGGATTTGTGAGGATCAACTAAAAAATCGTCGACAAACGAAATTGAATTGTTTCATACTGAACTTCTATTTTCTGCAAGGGGATCCTTCACTACTTAGACAGGTAGATACACAAACTGGAGTCTTCTACTATTAAATTGTTTCTTGTTCAACAAGGTTACATCACCAATTCTTTATGCGCTACGTAGATACACAAACTGGAGTCTTCTATTATTGATAGGTATGGGAAAAACAAAAAAATTCACATCATGTTGAAAGAAGGAAAAAAAATCATGAATATGATCTAAGATACAAACTATCACAAACTGAATTGAACCCTTAATGCAGTCTAAAAATGAGGCCATGGCGGAGGCAAATTGATGTAGAGATCTATGGTTACATCAGATTTACCCAGCTCACTTGTAGGTTCCCATACCCACACCAACGTCTCCACTGTATGGATGGAAGCTGTCACTGGCCCTGGAATAGCAAACATAGTAGAACTCGGAAACTATGGCAGTGAACAAAGTAAAAGCAGCTCCTGCTGCAAAAACTCCTTTCCTCAATGATGGGCAATCCAGGTTTTCACCGAAAAAATTCTTGTACTTGGTGTGGTAGGCATTCCTTATTGAACCCGCAAACAAGCATATTTCAGCAATGAAGAAAAACACCCTGGAGAGGACAATTGGAAAAGTTCAGAAAAAGATAACATGGGTTCTATAAGATACATTGAAAGAAATAGACCTGCTAATTTTAGCTTGCTCACAAAAACATGGTTATGGATAAAGGTTAGCAGCATCTATGTTCAATAATGGATACTTTTCATAGTTCAGCTTTGGATTAGCATCACCTACCAGCAGACTATAAACAGGATAACTGCACAAGCCCTTGAACCTCCAGGACTCAAAGGCTTGCCACAGCAGAAACATTTACTGGCAAACATAATAAGGACTTGGCTAGCCAATAGGAACAAAAATGCGCCAACACCATAGCCAGATGCAATGTCTGAATCATAGATGCAGTAACTGTAATCTTTTTCAGAATCTGGTCGGACAGTGGCCTGCAAAACAAGATATTGTAAATTTGTTGCGTCACTACAAATCAACCACTCAGCTGCCAATAGGTGATTGCTATAGTAAGAGGTCTACCAGACATGTTACAATCTTGGGGAGCATTTTGAGTAGTTCTCATATAGATCGCACCACCAAGCAGTATTAAAATCTATTCAAGAGCTACATATTGACTTTCAAGATATAATTTTTTAATGTTCAATCTCCAGGTTGTCTATAATGACTCATTGTTTAATCTAACTGCTGGCAAAAGGTTGGCAAAGGTAAAGAAAGTGAAGAAACTTGATTTTTGGAACTAGATTTACATCATCAAGGGCCCCAGAAAAGGAAAGCCCACCTCTCCTCAACTTAGACAAGTACAGCTATTAGCAACTAAACTATGTGATGGCCAGGGAAGTTATGTGTACTGGGTGAAATGTAAGAATCAATCTAGATCCTTCTCTCTCCTTGTGAAATTGGTAGCCGGTAAGTGTCGATCAATAACAGGGTGAAATAGATACCAGAATATTATCCCACAGACACTTTGAGAAAAGGTTCTAAATATGCTCCAGGTTATAAATAAATTTTGCAAACAAAATCTGCCTGGAAAATTTTCTTTTTCCTTCCCATCTCATTCAAGCTTCAGTTTCTTTCTAGTAGTGTCATGGATATATGTGGTGAGAAAGGAAGTGATTTGCTGTTTGCATTACTAAAAAGTCTAAAACACTATTCATATAAATAGATCTGGTAATTTGATTGCTAATATACTTTCAATACCAATTCAACGTTGAAGATTTTGCTTCATCAAGTCAAAAATATTATTGCATCTAGATCTGCTAGTATGAATCCCAAAAACACCACCAATACCCCTAGCCATATGATTTCCAAGAAAATCCGAGAGAAAAGAAACAAAAAAGGATATGGTGTCACTCACAGCCATACCATTAACAAAATGCACAGCTTAAGTAACAAACATAACAGAACTTATTCTTGCTCAATTAAACGTATTAAACATTTTCAGATAAGAAACTGAAAATTCATGTCAGTTGGTTCATAGTCAATCAAGATTCAGTATTTCTTCATTTTCTTCACAATTCTTCAGATTTAGTACTTCTCTCTCTTATTATTTCATTTTTCTTGAAAACCAACAGACCCCTCTAGCAAAACCCCAAAACCTCACATTTATATCTTCAAGAAAACCAGAAACCACGAAAAAAACAAAAGATTGCCCAAACTTGGTACACATAACCAAGGAAGTTAAAGAAGGGACTATAAACATATACTTACAGTGCTTCTTCTCTGCTCAGCTGCAACAGCCAAGCCAAATGCTATGAGATCGAAGATAAAGACAGTAATCAACAGTAGTTTCGAAGCCATTGCAAAGCAACTTTACTACCCTCTTCACAGATCTTGCTGCTTTCTCTTTATTTCTCTCTAGCTTCTTCCCTGCCTCCCTCTGTCCCTCTTTCTCTAAATATGCAAAAAGACCACCTGTGCAAGCATAGAAGGAACAGGGAAACTAGAGCCATTACAAAAAAAATAAAAAAATAAAAAAATAAAAAACCTATAAAGAAATAGACAGTATACCCAATTCAGTTCATTGAAAATGGGTATGTCACCTGCCAATCGTAAAGTTAGATGCAAGGGTGTTTTGGGAATTGCATGTTGATAAAGAATTTCTGTTTTTGGTACATTGTAATAAAGTATTTGGCAGCTTAAGCGATTTTCGGGAGCGCGTTATAATCGTGTTTTTTAAAATTTTAATTTTTTAATTTTAAATTATTTTAATATACTATTATTAAAAATATATCTTAAAAAATACCCAGCTTGATGCTTCTGTAAAGTAAAGCCTACCCCAAATTGTTATTATTATTATTTTTATTATTTTTGTTATTTTTTTGTTCTTACAAATAGATAGGGACTTGGGGTGGCATTGCTCTCAAGTCTCAACAAATTTCATAATGTCTCGACGGCTAAATCAACCGCCGGTCCCCTGTAAAGCAAAGTATGGCATTCATGCTTTGAGTGGCCATCAACAAACAAACTTGCTTAAGTAATCTGTGCTTACAAATCTTCAAAGACTAGTTGTTCAAGATTAATAACTACCAAGGTAAAGAACAATGCCTCATGGAAAGTAACTAGTCCTCGAGAAAAAAAATAAAAATGAAGGCTTTGCAACAAATACTCAAGCAGCACCAAGGAGTTCTGGGTTTTACATACAAGCAGAAATTTGAATGAATATTACAAGAGCTTGAAAAAGTATTTCCTGCATGATATACAGACCCAAAACACACACCAAATAAAAGAATAACTCTTTACACCCTCAACCTAGCAATTCTCAAACCTGATAAATTACAAAATATACTCGTATGGCAGCAACACCAAAGGCCTTATTATGTATGAGAGCTAATTCCTGGTCTCGCTTCTGTTGTTTTTGGGAGGTGGGTAGCTGTTGGCTGGGGAGGGTACGTGGTTTAACTCAATAGATATGCTGCATCATCCAACACTTGTTCACAAGTCCAACCACTTGTCCTGTGGGATCAGTTTGCAGCAGTGGCTCGGCCTTTCCTTCCAAACAAAAGAAGCTTTCTAAAACCTTTTGCAGCTTTAGGAGAGTTCTCATCACTGTTCCATTTCTTCCTGGAGTGGATTGGTTCTGGGTTTATTTCATCAGGTGGTGGGGTCGATATTTCTATTTCAGATTTCTCAGGTAACTCCAAAATTTCACTGAATCCACCATTTTCTCTGATATTGACAGCGCATAGGTTCAGAGCCTTATTTGGTGACTCTGGCACATGATGTATTGTTGTTTCAGATGTGTACTCACCATGATCACCAGGTGTTTCTATGTATTCACAAACAACTGGAGCTACTTTAGAGAATCCCTCGTCACCTGCAGATGAGTCTTTGTGGAGAGAATCACCATTGCAGCCTTTATCATCTAAGCTATCTCCTGAAATCATATTTCCTGCCTTATTTTTTGCGGAAGAAACACTCTGCAACTCCTTGATATCTCTGAAATCATTAATTCCTTCTGCAGATTGAGATGCTTGTGTCGGTATTAAATCCACAGGCTTCTCTGCTGTGGCTATTGTTCCATCCTTCTTTCGGTTGATGTCAGATTTGACCGTGTTTGGACTAGTATTTCCAGCACCAGCAGCCTTTTGTGATAAAACATTTGCCTTCAAGGTTGCCTTTTTGGGTTGGGCAGCTTTTGATTCAGTTGATGGCAACTTTGGGGTTGCCCGAGCAGTAGCAAGGCGATCAATAGTGGAACTCCTAAAGACTGGTTTCTTCGTATCTTGGCTTGGAGATTGGGTTTTAGGCTTCTCATTCTTTATAGAAATAGCAGTAGGTACTTTCCCTGCAGGGATTCTCTTAGATGTCGCTGGACCACTGCCACCAGAACTCCTTTCTGCAATTCTCTTCTGACGTTCAATTGATAATTCCTCCATTCTCTTCCTGTTTTCTTCTTCCTGTTTTCAAGTGGTAATATTAAGTGTCAACCAAAAAAGGGAGGTTAAGTAATGGTAAAGTGAACAATCAAGTAAGGAAATTTTGTTTAACCGACAGCATCTAACAATTTCAGATACAATGAAACTCTTGTATGGTTTCTCTTGCTCCAGTTTCCATTAAGGGAATGAAACAAAAGAGAAATGCTTTAATGCTAGCTTAAATCCTTGTTCAATACCTTCTCAGATTTGCTCTTCAGAAGTGTGGTTCTGCTTGCTGAAGTTGGTTTCTTCGTCCTTGACATGATGTCAGATTTGCTCCTACCAAGAGATCCATTAGGAACTTTTGACCTGGCTTCTTTACCAGCAACTTTTTTACCAGGATTTCCACTTTTTTTGCCATTGGTGTCCGTACTGTTAGAAGGAAGCTTATCCTGAACAGCATTTGTTTCATAATCCATTTCTGGAGTCCAAGATGATAGAGCATGCTCAGCAACTGAATCCCGCCCAAGCACCATGTAAAGGTCATCTGGTTCATGGACATCAAATACCTTAGATTTATCAAGCGAAATCTCTGTTCTACCATTCTCATATTGAGTAGCTTCAACTACATCTGGAGCAATGCTTATGTCTGTTCGTAATAGTGAATCAGACTGATCATCTACTAAAGGTCGAGCTTGGATCATGAATGAGTCATCCACTAATACATCTTTCTTATTTTTCCCAGTTTGGAAATGCTCACCAGTTAATGATGAATCATAATCACAACTGAATGCTTTATGGTCTCTGTGATCATCCATGTTTACTGACCTGTCCAGTTGGCTGCTAATAAACCAATCCCCTTCTTTTTTACTTTTGGGTATTGGAGATTCAGTGGAGTAATCAGCAATGATAGGATAGTTCCCCGATTCTCCAGCTCTTTGAGAAAATAACAACTCCTCATATGTGCTATCCCTTTTCTTTATCATTGGGTGGGCATTTGCACCAGCTTCAAAGTTTTCAATACGAGATTCACCTTCATTACCAGACTCCCTCTTTGTTGCGATGAATGAATCATCTGATAATGCTCGCTGCTTCCTTATTCCCTCAGATCCCAGGTTTAACTCCAATGACCTTCCCTCCTCATAGCTCTTAGCTGTAATGTCATCTCTCTGAATCTGTCGAGGATCAGGTTCAATTCCAAAAGAGTTCGGCTCTCTTTCTTGCATGAGAAGGCTCTGAAAGGCACCCCAATGGTCCTTTCCTTTTTCTCCATCAAGATTATTTGCCATTATATTCTTGCCTTCCTGATCAATAGCATCATTTGAACCATCTATAGTGCTGCGCTGTGATTTCTTGTGTTGCCGAGAGGTTGATTTATGCCGTCTCTCCAACGAACCAACAGCTTCCTGTACTTGCTGCTTGAGAGATTCTCCATCAATAAATTCATCCTCATCAGATGTGCAGTCAGATATGCTGCCCTTTTCTCCATCCTTCATTGAAGTAATGTAATTGATGTTGCGAATGACAACCTTTCTTGAGGACTTCTTCCCATGCCTTTTCCTGTGCATCTTATCCACCAAAGACCTCTTTTTGTCACTTTGCAGATGTTCATCTGATTCAGTCTCTGAGCTGGAATCACTGGGCTCAGTGGATTGATCTTGACTAGAAGCTTGCCGTTCTTTTCGATGAGAAGACTTCTTCTTGCTCCTGGAGGATGATTTACGATTTTCACGATCATCAGTTTCCCAATCTCGACCAAGGCTAGAATCATCAACATTTGGAGGCCATTGCATGTTCCCTGGAAAATATGGAGACCCAACCCGCATACCAGGAAAAAGGTAGCCTTGATACGGGGGCATTTGTTGAAATCCAGGACCTTGAAAATTGTGCATGAACTGAGGATGATGGTTTGGCCATGGCATTGGCATATGAGCTTTCCCATCAGTTGATTGCATCTGAGCTGATGGTGGAAAACCACTATCTGTAAAGACATTCAGCTACTTCAAAGATTGGCCAATAGTACAATAGACCTTAAACTATTGCTAGTTCTCTACTTATTTTCATCAGCTATAAAAGGGGCACAGATAATTCAGGAATAATGATCACCATTTACTTCCTAAATTGCATGTGATTGTGGCAACAATAATGGCAAGGCACATTTGATGGCAGTTACACCTAAATGCTCTTGCAGAGAGAGATTAATATAAACCACCATAGGTTCATGTCATGAATGACTAAACCATACCTGGGTTTTGTTCTAAACTTCCAGGACTTGTAGCCGAGTCTGATGCATCCATTGAACTATTCTGCTTCCCACCAGAGAGACCACCAATTTGACCAGGGTAATTTTCCTCAACGGAAAGTACAATACCAGAAGTTCCCAGATAAGGCAATTCCAGCTGCGATGCCTGCATTGCTGCTATTTCATCCATCCAAAGCCGATCTTGATTCTTCTTCTTGCATAGTTCCATGAAATTTATGCATGCTTCCCTAAGTGAAATCAGATATAGGTTTTAAACCTTGACTAAAATTTTAAGCAGGGAGCAGGTTTTGAATATAATGAGGTTGACTTTTGGTAATTCAACCACAAGTTGTTCAGGCCAAAAAAATAACATCCAGAATCTTGAAGATAAGAGAAAAATCATAAAACTAGATTGTTTTCTTGAAATACAAAGTGACCATAAATAAAGATGATTAAATGTATTCATTTACAATGTCATTTGTCAATGACCAGTTAAACTAGTTGCGCCACCACTTAGCATTTTGTCTCGAGAGCCAACTGAACCTGAGGATAGGTGGGAAGGGGTTCCAAATGGGTGTGCGGGCATTCCATTATGTGTTGCCCGATGACACCATAAAGAAAGAAAAAGGTCATTACGGACAACCTGAATGGCCATTGATTTTGTCTTGTATAAGTTGTGTACCTTAAACGTGAAGCTCCAAAAGCATCAGCAAAGCAGATAAGATCATTTATAAAGTCTGGTTCAAATCCAGTGACCAAGGCACGGGCATATGCCATTGCTTGCTCTTTGTGAAGAACAGCTTTCCTAGTTTCCAAAGCACGTTGAAGACGAACCCTGTTCAAGACCGGTTGAATAGTCAATGCATAATAATTTGATGGCATCTCAATCAAGTATATTATATCATCAGATATGGTGCTATGTAAAATTAAATATTACTTGGAATTTTCTTCTTGTACACCATCACTGCTTCCATTTTGATTTCCTTTGGACTAAAAAACCAAGGCATCAAATACAGGTAGAATTATGATTTGAGGATTTGGGAAAAAAACAAACAAACAAGGTCTTATACATGGAGTTTCAACTAAGTGGCATACCTTAGATGAGACAGTTGACTTTTGGTAATTCCCAGCAGCACCTGAAAGATTTTTCTCAAATCCAGGTTAGTCCAGTAAATGTGATGTCTTATGATCACAGAGAATTTGTCATGACAATTACAAGTTATGTGCAACCCTACTTTCCAAATGAACCACCAACAAAAAGCAAATTCAGATTTATATCAACAGCTAAATGAGATGTAACCAAAAGTCCTAAGATTGAGCTTCAACCATGAGCAAGGTAAGTAATCCATACTATTACATTGAACAAAAAATATAGCGCCAGGCATACCTTCTGCATCTCCATTTAATAGCTCATTTGATTGAACTGAACTCTCAATCTGCTCTATTTCTGTCTCTATTGTCACAAATCTCTCAAGAACTTCTGGTGAGCTGACAAACCTCACAAATCTGCAATGGCAGAAACAAATCATAAAGTGACAAATGCACAAACAGTAACCAGCTATAAGGTCATCGTTAAGAGATTACAGTTTTAAAGCCACCAATTTGTCATAATTTAGATCCCAAACTCAGGGACAGTGAACTATGGCTAATAGCCTTTTTCAGGCAAATAAAAAGATGACCAAATTCACAGGTGTTTGGATCACGTAAGCCTTCAAAATCCAGTTCAAGATTGAAATACTTCATGTCAACTTTGATCTGTACTAACTTATCTTTCAACCTATCCAATCATGATAGCCACTCCAAATTCCAAAACAGTGATCTTGATTAATAATGAGAAATAAACCACAACATTTGACTCAAACACTAATCTCAAACCTCGAATCTACTAGCCACCGACCAACTAAAAGATCAAGCTTTTCTACGACTAGAAAAACCAGGATAAAAAAAAAGATCCCTCACAAACTCTACTATAAGTTGCAAGCCAAATCTCGTCAAATTGAGCAAGATTTACAGGGGAAGATGTTTGCCACATAATTTTTATGCCAGTAAATTTTTTCCGCGACTAACACTTTATCAATTACTAGGACCATACCTCAATGCAACAAAATATTTGCCACAAAATCAGATTATGCAGTAGTAATAAACAAGAAATAACAACATTCTGATGTGCAAGTAATTACCTTTGGAGAGTGGCTTTAGTGAACCAGAAGGCATTAGGAGACAGAGGACGAAGAGAAATGGAATACCCTCCTTTTGATATCTGATCTTTAGCAGTTTTTAAGTGTTGAAGGAATGGTTCTAAAAGCCCAGATGCCAATCTCTCATTCACACCACCAGCATAAATCACCAGATCACACCTTCATGCAACAAGAAAAAAAAAAGAAACCCCCATTAACAAACACAGAAAGAAAAACATTTGAGGAGCATTAGTTGCAGTGTTTATGCATTTGGGTGTTGAATACTAACGTACCTGGTTCTAGTGGGTGTGAGTTGAAAGAGAGCATGATCAAGAAAAGTTCTTGAATCCATTATTAGAAACAATCTTATCGAGAGAGAGAGATAGAGGGAGAGCGAGGGAGGAATGTGTCAAAAAAGGGTGTTAAAACTAAGGGTGGCTGATTTTACAGTTGGATTTGTCGTTACATAGCTTCATGTTTGGATTCTTGTATATAAAACACTACTAGAATACAAGCAAGACTTGATGGGAGCTAAAATCACATGGCAAGATTTTTGAGGGAGGTACAGACAGATGCTTGGCTTGTGGTGTGAGACTGTGAGAGGGAGTTTTTTTTACCGGTTTCAAGAATGTGGGTCCCATGTGAACTCGGGTCCCTCGTGAAATACTGACAGACACTCTCTTCTCAGATCTGATCTTTACCACATTAACTGACATACAACTGTACAAAGAATGAAAGAATTACCTCCACAACTAAACAAAACTGCCTTTTTTTGTTTGGTTCTTCACTTTTTTTTTCATAATCTTTTATGTATGATCCAGATAAAGTTTTTAATTGAATTAGAAAGAAAAAAACTAAAGTAAAAGAACCAAAATGTAAAACTCACAAAATTCATGGTCAATCCAAAACAAATTAAAATTAAGTTTTGATTTAAAATTTCAGTCTTTAAATTAAAGAAATGAGACACAAACTTATCAAAAAGAAAAAAGAAAAAAAAAAGAGACATTTATCATTTAGTCACAATACAACAATATCATTTATCTTTTAGACAAAAGAAAAAAAATAGAAAAAACATAAAGTGTATTAACGTAGCTTTGCCCACGAGTAAGGCCTTTATCTTTTAATAAGCTAGGTGTTTAGTTTTTTTTTTTTTATTAATTTTTTTTTTCAGAATTTTCTTTTGAAGATTTGAAAAACACACATTTTAATATATTTAAAAAATTTATGATATTTTTTAAATAAAATTATCGAGCAATATTGTTTCCTAGCTTTTCATGGTTTGCCTTTGTTTCTACTCTTAAGTTTTGGTTTTTCTTTGTAAATTTTTCGGTTTTTCGCATTATTATAAAAATGTTTGGAAATGCAGGTCAATCCATGTTTTTTTAAAATTCAATTATTTTTGCTAAAAATTAATTTTTTTAATGTTTTAAATTGTTTTGGTACGCTGATTTCAAATATAATTTTTTTTAAAATAAAAAAAAATTATTTTAATGCATTTTAAGATGAAAAATATTTTAAAAAACAACGGCAACCACACTCCTAAACAGGTCTAAAAACAGATTCAAAAAAATTCCCATGTATTTTTTTTTTCATATCTCCACGACATTATTATGAAAAACAATTAATTAAGATCTTCTTTTATAATTCTCATTTTTTTTTATGTCCAACAAGTAAATATTTTGAAAAAAAATAAATTATAAATAGCACCCTCTCTTCTATTTTTTTTTTTAATTTTCAGTAAGCGTTTTTTAATTAGTAATTAGTTTTAAAATTTGATGATTTTCCAAGGAGATTGTTTTAATTTATCTTTATTCGTATTTTATATAAATAAGTTTTATTTCAACGATGTATATGTAAAAATAAAATTCACATGTATAAACTGTATTATATTTTTCAAAGAATCCCAAAAGCTTGATTCTGCGAGAGGTGATGATGAAAGAGTGGAGTGAGAATGGGCAGATGAGTGGTAGTTTGATTTTATGGATAAAGAAAGTTTGAGACTTTGAAAGTGGTGACCAGCAGTGTAAGATCGATGTGGAGTGACGATGCAGCAAAGAATAGCTGTAGCAACTTCTTCAACTGCCATTTTATATATATATATATATATGACGAGTAAATGTTTTTCAAGGGTTGGTTTGGTATCAAATCTGGGGTGCAGTTTTTGGATAGTGTTTTTTTTTTTTTTTTTTTTTTTTTAATTTGGGTGTCCGGGCCAGATTGCGCGC
>Ga0307518_10002904_pt1 | contig 12441 bp, 18 predicted proteins | sample 25_EM_MG_FD_203889 | JGI IMG/M metagenome (GOLD analysis project Ga0307518, IMG submission 203889) | Populus trichocarpa ectomycorrhiza microbial communities from riparian zone in the Pacific Northwest, United States - 25_EM | ecosystem: Host-associated > Plants > Roots > Unclassified | place... | reverse complement strand
AGCTTTCATCTCTGAGTGTGGCTCCTCGAGCACTGTCACCAAGAAGTCGTCCAGAATATTAATGACTGCCTCAAACATTAGTGAACTTGAATCAGAATTATCGTTCATACATTTGCCCAGCAGCGCATGCCATTTATCAATGAGGGGAAGTACATCGCGGAAGTATGGTGCGATCTTGGACTGGATTCTCTGCAATTGAGAATCCACAAGGAAAGCAAATTTGGCATTTTTTGTGATATCCAAGTCATCTGTTGCCTTTTTGGCCCATAAGGCCAGCATTGTGTCAGTGTGACTTATATCCTGTCTGTAACCGTGGGGACCATTGTAGAGAATGGTGATCCACACAAAGACATAGAAAAGAGATTCAATGTTGTCTTTGTATGAATGATGGATTGCGAGGCGCCTGTCAGTGGTACAAGAACCTTGAGTAGTTTTGCGTGCAGATGAAGCTGTTGACTTGCGAAATTCTGTTGCGAGCTGTCCCAGTAGATTGACGGAAAGGAAGGGAAGAGTCCCCTGTGATACTAAACGTCAGGCAGGAGAAATTGTCAGTGCATGGACACTTACAGTACCACCTAGATCATATTCTCCTTGCTTGGTGATCTTCACTGCAAACTCCCAGTCAAGCAAGAGGCCACACGAGCCATCGTCGAAGTCTTCAATCATGCTGTTATTCAAGCTGCAATCCCTGTGAAGAATACCCCTCTCCCAGGCCTTTTGTTGAACTATCCAGGTGGCGGTCAGAGATAGTGAATAAAAAGTAAGGAATTCACACCTTTTACGAGATCTCTGACACAGGAAATGAGCTCTTTCTTGGACTTGAACATTGTCAGTGGCCTTGCGCAGGGTTTCATCACTAACTGTACATGAGTTTGACATGACTTCATGGTCCTGTGGTAGCTTTCCTTGCGATACCTCTCCGTCTTGTCAACCACACCAGGTGCAACCTCAATGATACAGTAATCATGTAGCTTGGGTACGCTGTCAATGTCCTCCAGTAACTGCATCATCCTCACTTCGTGCAAAATTGGTCTCTCATCTGAGTGCTCGACCCAATGATCTTTGACAACATAGAAAACCCCCTTGTAGCGCGCGAGATAGCAGGTAGTTCCCCTGCCGAGGAACCCTGTACTTGAGAAAAGGATATCGATTAACTCATACACAGTTTTATTCACCTGGATGTGTCCAATCGCGGGAGGTCAGATGGTGTAGGGAAGTCTGCAGGGCTCAAAAGGGTGGGGAACGGTAACACAGGTGCTGTAGCTGGAAGAGGAGGTGAAACGGAGACGGGTTCCAGTGAGGAGAGGCCAGTGGAATGTAAGTCACGCGGCGAAGGTAGGGCAGTTACTAAATCTGAATCAAGTAGCAGAGGTGTTGGACTGGGGGAGTACTGAGGTTTGCGAGCATTTATCAGTGGCCCTTCAGTATTGTGACGGGGTTTTGTGTAGAGCATATAGAGTTCACGGTTCCACAGAGGTGCAGGAGATATCACCATGGTAAGATTGAAGCCTACCGCCAAGTGGCAGCCAAACGACACAGTACAGAGAATATAGATAAGTGCAGAAGGCCATGTATGAATATTGAATGGGGGGGTGGTGACTCCACCAGAGTGGTTGTAGAAGTGAACCCGTAGCTCCAAATTTGCAAGAGAGAGCCCCAAGACAAAGCGTCGCCAGGGCTGATCAACAAGGACTAGCCACGCCTTTGTGTCCATGGTCTTGCCAAGGCGGGATCGTGGGCGATAGGACTCCTTCAAATATTCGGCAATGACTTTGGGACTTCGCCAGGAAACTTCATCAAGACAATTTATTACATCGTCCACCAGAACTAGGTCCGGCATCTGATTAACACCTGTAGAACTGGGCATATGCATCTTGCTCCAGTCGGCCATCCATTGCCTCGGATCATTGTTTGCAGTCAGGTGAGGGTTGTGAGCCTTCGCCGCGGTGATTATAGCATTGCAAAATAGGGCCACCTATTTCTCGAAGGTAAGCTTCTCAAGTGTAAACGATTAAACAAAACAAAGATCACCTGTTTCTCAGAGGTAGGCATCTCTGTGGTAGTCAAGCGTACAGGGGTCAAGTTAGGGGAGGGGGTAGATCCAAACCCCGGGAGAATCCAATTCCAGGACTTGGTAGTACTATCGTAGAGCTTGACAAGACTGGTCTCTGATAGACCATCATGTCTGAAAGCCGGGGAGATATCACGAACATAGGGATGGATTGTTTCCAGAGGGACGGTCAGAGAGTCAGCGATCACACTTGAAAGGTCTAGCGATTCCTTGGTCGACGAAAAAATGACATCTAAAACAAAGCTAAGCCTCTCAGATAACGCAGGATTTTTGGGCATAGCTTCGTCGATGATAGCATTTCTGAGTTCCGAAGCTGTGAATTTGTCCATCGTTTTGACAGTGCGCCCTTCTCTTGGAGGAGGGAAAGAGCCCATAAGTTTGACCGTAGTGTCGATTGTTGAATACTTTGTGCGCCCTTTAGCCTGTCGTGGTGCCATTTGTTAAGCAGATGATAACACGTGTGCACCAGTTGACAGTTGTTCCCATATTCGCTTGCTCTCATGCGCCTGATGTCATTTACGATTCCAAAGAGTTGAATGCTGTCAAACAATTATCTGCATCAGCTCCAAAACGAGGGATGAGGTGTGCAAATGCTCGAATTTGGTTCAGAGGAATGACTTCGCCAAGGCACTTGCTGTTCGATCGCTTCGCTCGCCTGAGTATCTGCATTTGCGTAGAATCCTCTCCTGCTACATCAAAACGTTGGACGTACACCAGGAAACAGTCTGTCCAGGGCCACTTGGCTCCTTTCTTACCAAGGGGGCGCATGATGAGACGAATCTGGCCAACCACATGTCCTGCAAATAAATACTCAGCGGATTAACATAAGGAAGGGGTTCTTTTACATACCTTTTAGGCCATCCGCCAGCCATGCAGCACTATTATCAGCGTTGAAAACGGCTGCGTCATAACGACCAAGTGTCCAGGTGTCGCAGGGAGGGGAGCAATGAAGAGTCTGTGCTGGGAGTACTTCTGCTGCATTGTGTACTGCTGTGTTCTGTAGGCGTACTTTAAACCAAACCTGGACTTCTGTAAATGGCAGAGCAGGATAGCTTGTTCCATGACGGCGGCCACTGATAGGATGAGAGTAACTTGAACCATAAGTTTGCTCACAGTGAAGGTAGTGTGCAAGGGCAACACGAAGGTCAGGGAGGCCGAATTTCTTTGCAACATCATCAATGTTGGTACGTCGTAAGGATGGGTCGTATGAGAGATTGATCGCAGTTCCATTTGCTGTAAAGCTCTGAAGGGGAAGGGGAATGGATCCTGGGCCTTTGGACGCGAGAGAAGTAGCGATAGAGAAGTAATTAGTGATAGGTCGTGCGAGCCCAACCCCCTTGATACAAGTGGTGTCTTCATCGCCATCCGAGTCAGACTCCTCAGCTGTGAGTCCCCCTTGCATAATACTGTGGGAAGCTGCGTTGGATTCTGCGAGTGACGTAGTGAGCTCAAACATCCTGCACTTTTCGGAGCAGTCAAGATACTGGCATATCTGAGGGTCATAGTTATGATTATTACTGGCCTCTGCAGGTGTCTTGATCTCCGTGACATGGGCATGCTCTGTCACGTCAGCGGTCCACTGGATGGCAACTCCGACATTCCTGATGCTAGGCACAAAGCTTTGCATGAGTTCCAGTTTGGGTATGTACCAGTTGTCGATGATTCTGCTTCCCTTGCCCCGATGTCCGCCAAAGTCGAGGACAGCTTGCTTATGTCTGTGAAACTCGTCCAGTGCAGCAGATATCTGCTGCAGATCATCATCGTCGATAAGATAGGATTGTACTCGATAACGGAAGTCCATGAGTGTGTGAATGGCACATAAAATTTCGCAAGGTGCTGCTCCTGCAATGATACCAACAATGTAACGCTGAACATCGCGGTGTACACGACCAGTGACCTGTTTCAATTTAGAAATTCCACCCTTGAAGTGGTGAAAGCCAGCTGTGGGCTGTAATACAGAGAGCCTAAAGTCAATTTCAGCATCGCCGACAATTTGCAAGCACCACTTCACATCATGGTCCCAAAAGAATTTATGTAGATAGTGGAGGATCTCCAGGGTAAGAAAAATACTGGGGCAGCACAAAGCAGCATTTCTCCAAAATGGTTCGTGAACACCATTGAGGCGAAATTGTTGTGCCTCACGAAGGTAAGCCTTAATGTCGGAGGGGTCTACCTTTGACTTCACTACTGCCAACTGGGCCAGGGTGGTGGACGCCATGCGCGGCTTGTGCCGAAAGGGATCTCCGAATTGCTTATACATAGCCATGGTCAGGGGTGAGGTTTTCCTCCCAACTGTAGCAAGCATTGCCACCTCTGGTGTGTTGGCTATATAGCTGACAATGGGAGTAAAACAATATCGCTTGTAGCCCAAAGGGTCGGGTAGCATGATACCAAGGCGTGCAGCTTGCTTGACGGGCTCTAGTACAATGTCCAGGCACTGATGTATTAGCCTGTCCTCAAGGAGGCTTCACATACGCTTGTTCTCATGAATGAATTTAGGCACAGGGAGGAGGGCAGTAAGCATGAACGAATTTGAGGACAATTTGAGACGCGTGGACATTTTGATGTTTGCCAAGCTGATAAGGAGAGGATGGGCGACTCTTACCCCACACAAGGTCGTGATGTTCATTTTATCAGAAGATAATATAGTGCCTAGAAGGGTAGCTCCACTTGGGAGCTGTGACTACGCTGATGTTAGTGTGAAGCGTTGCTGTTGATTATGAGGGAAACATACCTGCATATTCCAAGCTTTGTCACCCGTCATCCACTTGGTATATACCCGGCAAAGCTTCTCCGACATCCTGTATACACGATGCGGAACGAACTCGAGCACATCGCGAAACAAGGGATGGTTAAGGAGCCATGCAATACACTCCAATGGATCTCGCCAGTACAAGTACACGGGTTGTTTTGTTGGGTGCGTTGTTGATACCTCCATTGCACGCCAATGTGGTCCGCTTGGAAGAAGCTCTGTGCGCCCATGGAGTTTTTTTGCAGTCGAAAACGAAAGACAAAGGGTCCTTATCTACAAAGTCCAAGTTGTAAATAAGATGCGAAGAAAGTGGGGAATGGACTCACAATTGGTAACGATAGAAAGGCGTCCATGGCTCGCATGCTGAGCCCAGAGCGAAGTAGCCATAATGCTAGCTCCCATTCGCTGCGGGAAGCGAAGGGATAATACAGGTTTGACTTCTGGAATTCACTGAACTGGTCGCTCCCAAATGTGTCCATAAACATCTGGCCAAGTCCATATGTTTGTGCTGCACCATCAAAAGTGTCCATGGGTACGGTTGGCATGTCACTACTGGACAAATCCATCGAGGGCGGTTGGAAGGCTATAGTGGGGTTTGAGGGATCCACGGAATGTTCCACCTCGACGTCCATATCGATAGAGTCGAAATCTTGGTCAGCTGAAGTCGGGATCTCAGTATGCAGAGACTCGTGAATACGAACTAGATTATTGATCCAAGTGTTGCAGCCAGAACGAGGTTGGCCCATGTGCATTGCTACAGAGCTTTCGCTCTTGAAGCCCTTACCGCAACTTGGACAATGAGGCATTGTATGGGGGAAAAACCTGGGAAAACTGCATACGTAATATATTATCAGCCCCCATCAGTGGCTGAGCTAATGGAACTCTACTCATTATGCCCGACTCACTCCATGCTGGCAATAACTCGTCTCATTGGAGGCGCAACTTTCCTGTCACGAGTACACTTACTCACTATCCTGATATTACTGAGTCCAAACTCGATGCATTTGGCACCCTCTCCGAGTTGTATGAGGCTCTTGACTCACCGTCACAATCAGTAGGTGACCTGTAAATTTACCCTTGTCCCTTTGCTTATCACAGGTCATTTAGCTACCAAATGATCTTGAAGAGAGTGACAAGGCGCTTCTTGTCCTGGACATTGCGAGGGCACAATGAGAAGTCGTCCGAGCTGAGCAAGTCCTGGCAGCTTGCCTGGCTCATCAACACGAAGTAATTTCCAGGCTCTATCAGCATCAAGCTCAGAACAAGATGACTCAGGTTCATGAGAAGGATATGGACGTGGGGGCGTTACGAGTAGCGATGAAACAATGCGGATTGAGCGAGCTGTCTCTGTGTCGACCCCTCGCCCATGATTCACGACAGTTTACCAAATGCCAAGGTACGTTTTACACCTTACCAGACTAGTTTTTATTGTACTCATCAATTCTAGGAACAATTGTTGAGCGAGCTGGTGATCGGCTATTGATGGCTTGTCTGGACTAACTTGTAGTCCATATAAATAGTATCATGTTGTTCATACTTGTATGTCACAATGTGGATGGTATGTGCCTTGTATTGAGTTGTGCGCATGGAGTGTACTACTAGGATAACGAAATTTTATGAGTTTGGCAATTACTGCGTGAAAACTTAGTCACTTGGATCATTTGTAGTCTGATGTACTTGAATGCTACTAGCAGGTAAACAATTTATTATGGCCATTTGTACCCATGATGCATTTGTGCTGTTATAAGCCTTTGGCTTGCTCTCCAGTTTGCATAGCAGATTTTCTGCATTGCTGGGCAACACTGAGCACCTGGGGGGAGGTTTGGCTCAATCTGGTATACCATTTATATTATGGGCTATTATGGGCCACTATGAACACTTATGTGTAATCAAACAAAAGAAGTGATTTACTGATGCTGCCCAATTATTTCTAAAGTGATTGAGGTATGGATGGCGTTTTCTGGCCTATGGCATAGCACTTGTGTTGGTACCAGTGTCATCCAATGCCAAGAAACTCACCACTTCAAATATATTAGCCAGGTCACGCGTACTCTGTTGACGGTATGTTCTTTGCAAGTCGAGACCTCCTTCATGGCAAAGGGCACGAACAGTGCGCTGGGCGGGCAAGTGTGTCACAGTCTTCACTACATTAGGCAAAAGTCAAGTGACATACCTGAATATTGAGGTATGTCTGCCTTTTATCTTGCAGTTCCATCTCATCAATTAAAACAAACCCGTTTCCCGCAGAACCCTTCAGTTTGTCAATGCTTTCTTGCCCTTTTTTACTGTCACTGCCGATTGCCACATGACGCTCCATGTCACATTTGGCTGCAAGGGCTTTGTCAAGATCAGCTACATCGGATAATCAGGCAAGTGAATGTAGCATTTTCTAGTGACCTCGCACCCTTAAGCCGTTGTAGTTCAGCCTCTTGCTCATTAACTCTATTCTGGAGTGCCTGTCGTACAGCCATGGCTGTTTGTCCATGCAGTGGTCATCCTTGTCCAGGCAGATTCTCTTGGTTTGATCCAGGATGAGTTGATCCCAGACGTGAGCCATGCGCGGGAGAATTCGAAGGGGGCATTGATGAATCACAGAAGGTGGAACTAAGGTGAGGGCTTTTTTTTTTGTTGATCAACTTTTAACTTCTAGTGTTTGACATCGGCCGGCTGTTGCTTTCCACCCCGGATCTACGTGTTGATGGGCATATGATATTCTGCAGTTCCACTTTGTATTCCGGTACCTGTCTAATATACATGCATGCACGGACCAGCTGGTCCCAGTTACTCTACAGATTCAAATTTGGGCGCAATTGAAACCAGTTGCATGCATCAATTTGGTATGTTCGTACACCTCATCCTGAGCTCAGTGATCGTGCTAGGGCTATCCGCCATGCCAAAAGTTCTCTGTGAGTGTGGTTGTGGCCTCAATGTCTCTGTTCAAACAGCAAGGCGCCACCTAGATGGTAAAGCAAGGCCCCATATCAAGGCAAGCACTGGCCATTGGGACCCAGTGTTGGTTGTACATACACCCTCGTCATTCCCAGAAAACTGCATTACAGACTCGCATCGCTGCTGATCCAAACCCTATACTGGTTCCTCAAGATGCTTGTGATATCTCCGAACCCATGGACTGGAGTGCAGCGGACTCACCACTTAGGCAAATGTCACGTGATCTTGTCTCACCCATACAGGCGACTACTAGTTTCTCTTCTGAGCAATTTGTTCACTTAGCAAAGTCATTGCGACCACTGCTCGCAGAGTCGGATGATGAAGATAATGTTCCGAGAAGAAGCCCATCACCCACATCGGAATCAGACTCTAGTGGGCCTTTGAGTAGTTCTGAAGATGAGGGTGAGGGTATGCCCCGAGATGGACTTTCAGCTTGGGATTCATTGGGCAAGCATTTCGAGCACGACCTTGCTGATATTGGTGTGTCTAAGACATTCTGGACCATCCTGACCTTTGATTTACATTGACGTTCACCCATAGCTATGGAGATCAGTGATGAAGACCTCTCTATTCTCCGTGCATTTGCACTCAAGATCAAGTCATGTATGCCAACTCAAATGTACTCCATGCTGGCCCATGCCTTCCCCAAGGAACCACCTCCTAGTCTTGCCCATGCCTGCGCACGTGTCTTGGCTTTATCTGGTGTGAAGCCCACTTTATTCGATTGCTGCGTCAATTCATGCTGTTGCTACATCGGCCCTTATATCAATGATCAGAACTGCACCATGACATTGCACTCGGACTCTCCACAGACGGCTTTGCACCTTTTCGACGATGAAAGACTACTGCATGGCCTATCATCATATATAACTACAACCTCCTGCCTGATATTCGTTTCCATCGCCAATATATCCTCTGCCTTGGCGTGGTTCCTGGTCCCAAAAAACCTAAAGACTTCGACTCATTTCTGTGGCCTGCTGTCGAGGAGTTCTTGATGCTCGTTCTGGGTACCCATGCATATGGTGCACTCCTACGTGAATTATTTCTCCTGCGGGCACATCTAATAGTCATTGGAGGGGACATACCAGCCATCTCGATGGTCATGCGTATAAAGGGTCACAACAGTCTAAGCCCTTGTCGGATGTGTAAGATCAAAGGCCTCCACATTCCTAACTCATGCACCACTACCCACTACATTCCTCTTGACCGACAATGACATCCAGATGTAGGCAACGCTGCTGCAGAAGCCACTGTGATGAAGTACGATCGCGGATTTGCCTCTTCGTCAGCATGATGAAATTCTCGAGATGGGGAGACAGGTACAGCATGCACCTACCAATGCAGAAGCTGAGCAACTTGCCAAGGAATATGGGGTGAAAGGTGTGCCCATCCTTAGCTTGATCTGATCTGTGCTGTTCCCGTGGTCTTTTCCGTTTGACTTCATGCACCTCATCTTCGAGAACCTTGTACTGAATCTGATCCAACTGTGGACTCATGATTTCAAGGATTTGGGTAGCACAAATGATCCATTTGTTATCAGACCTACTATATGGCAGGCGGTTGGTGCAGCCACAGCATCCTGTGGCCCGACCATCCCATATTCCTTTTGCAGCCGTCCCCAAAACATCGCTACTGACAAGTCACAATGCACTGCTGACGCATGGTCATTCTGGCTTCAATACATCGCCCCTGTCGTACTAGAAAACAGGTTCACTGAAGACAAGTATTACTGGCATTTTGTTATGACCATGCCCAACTCCGGGTCTTATCCGGTTACTCCGGTCGCATTGCAACTCTACAGCTCAACTCCGGTTGTCCACAGTTACTCCGGTCACGGTCGCGCAGTTATACTTCCGTTAAGTACGATCCTTGGTCTATACTCCATTCACTCTTTACCACACCTTGCCGTCTACCCTGCCCGTTCGTGAGTTCTCCGTGTTCTCAATATATCCTGCACCTTGTATCATTTTCACCGGACCTGGTTTATTTTACCCGGACCTGACCTAGTACTTTCTCCGGTTATCCCTTGTCCGCCTTTTCGGCTGTTTACTTGTCACCGTAAGTACTCGTCCCTAGTTTGCACTTAGTATAAGTACTCTGTAGATTATCCTGTACTCCTCAGTCTGAAATCAACTTAGTCTCTACTCCTGTTCCGTCTGTCTCTGCCTCTGTCTCCGCCTGACCGGAACCTACGCAAGGGATCAATGCTCGATCCCCTTGTCGTTGAATCCAATCGGTCCCAACTCCGGCCGGACTAAACCCTTGTCCAGCCTCTGCCCTTCTCCTTCGTCCGTTTCCGTCCGGACTTGACCGGACCCCTTACCAGAGTAGACCCGGACTTGACACATTTCATTGACCTGGTCAAGCTTGTTCGTACATGCCTTCAGTTTGAGATGCAGAAAAAAGACATTGAATTCGTGCGACGAGACTTCAAGCAATGGGTGGAGAAATACGAACAGTAAGTACTAGAAATGAATATGACTTTCACGTTTGTGCTGAGAGTACTTTGATAGATTTTATTACCAGCATGATCCTTCATGAATTGCCACCTGCCCGATCACAATACATGCACTTCTTCATATTGCAGATTCAATTGATGCCATGGGCCCTGTCTGGACAGCATGGGCATTCCCCATGGAGCGCTTCTGTGGCTCCATCCAACCTGCTATCAAGAATCAACGCTATCCATATGCATCTATGAGCAAACATGTGACGGATGAGGCCCGGCTCACACAAGTACAACTATTGTACAACTTGCAGGATGAACTTTCATTCCGGGCCAACCCACACCCCCGACAGTGTTTTGTTCATTCCAACTGTACGTGGCATGTTCAATGCATTAATCCAATTGCAATTTGGCACACTGACATTTTGAAAACACTACATTATAGACCCAACATGCATACTCCTCCCACCCCGAATGGCGACTGCTCCTGAGCCTTCAGTTTTAAAAAAGATTATAGCAGCGCTAGCAACCAGATACGACGCATCAGCGACATGCATTCAGCGCATATGCTCTGCTGAATGTATCAAAACTTGGGGGAAGGTTCGTTGATTGGACGGTGGGGATACCATGCATGCGGCTGGTGTTATCAAGCCTGCGCAGGACTCCCGGGATGCGACATTTGTCCGGGTATGTCATTGTCTGCTTTTTCTCTGTACTAAGTTTATGCATGGTGGTACAGTACGAGACTTTAGTGGACAAGTATGCACGCCAGAAGAAATGACAGCCAGAATATGAAATGAAGACATTCTACAGCCAGCTTCAGCACATATTTGTTGTCTCACTACCCTTAGATACCGGCCTCTGTATCTCTGAACCAACTGTCCATATACTTGCTTCAATCAAGACCTGCAAGGTGGAGCGTTCCAATGCCGCCCTTGATATTCATTACTACTCGAAGCTCGGAGGGTTGGACATTCTTGACATAACGTGCATACAGTGTGTTGTCGGCCGTATCTCATGTGCTAACAACAGTTGGGCCATCATTGACCGAAGTGGAGACCTTGCACGCGCGTTCTATGTTCCAGAGACTGGCGATGAATGATGCACCCCTGCTGTCCTCTTCCTCTTTGCGACCTGTTCACTCCTCCCCGCTTGCAGGCCTGGTACTCTCCAGAGCCCCATCTGCGGCTTCTAGACCATTGCAAGATGATGGCAACGGCAACGGCACTATAGACCATGCCCACTCTCGTGCTTCCTTGACACGCTCATTCTCAGACCTCCCCTCCCCTCCCACAGTCGAGCTCATCATCCCTCGTCAAGCGACGGTGGTTGAACCAAAGACAAAAATGGGTACCCATGATAATTTGCTTTGAACTCACCCTAACTCCACTCTTCTTCTTTATCCATCGCATTCCCCTGGCCATACTGCCATTCTACACCCCACTTCTTGCATCCCTTCAACTCCCTCCCTCTTCCCCTTCCTGCACATGTACACTCACATGTCATGTCTCTTCCGGGTTCTAGACCTGTATCTTTTGCTGGAACTGCATCATCCTCAGCGATGGGTGCACCCTCGGAGTTAAATAGGACTATTTCTGTTGCTAGGTCTCAAAGTTTAACCTTTGTCTCCCCATCCGCTTCTCGCAAGTCCAGTGTCAACCCCACTGCCACCACTCACCAGGGATCAAGGACTAGCACAAACACCAACAATCAAGCCTTCCCTCATGCACATCATCTGCATCCCCACTGAGCTCTGCCTCTCCTACCCGCACAACTTTCACCCTCCCTCCTTCACCTGCCCCGTCTTCTGTGTTAACATCCACAGACACGTCTGGAGACGAGCTACAGGTGCCACCGACCTGTCCCTGTCCTAGGGAGCAACACCAGTTGACCCCCCAGAGTGGAGCCGGTTCAAGGCTGAGCTTTGTCGACACGATGATGCACCTCTCAGTGGGATCTATTGGTTCATTTGTCACTGCCCACTTGGCAACGTCGGATGGCAGCAGTGGTGCGTCTGGAGACGAGAAAAAGATGGTCAGAGAGGATGGTGATGGTGAGGATGACCGGAGCGTGCTTCTGCTGTGAGTCAAAGTGTAGATTTGGGTCGGAGTAATAACCCAAACACAACACCAACAAAGGACTATGAAAAAGTGCGAGTGGTGGTTTACCTCCGCGGTGTCCAGAGAGGATGTGCTGAGGAGGGGGAGAGGGGATCTACACCAA
>Ga0307518_10002903_pt1 | contig 12446 bp, 6 predicted proteins | sample 25_EM_MG_FD_203889 | JGI IMG/M metagenome (GOLD analysis project Ga0307518, IMG submission 203889) | Populus trichocarpa ectomycorrhiza microbial communities from riparian zone in the Pacific Northwest, United States - 25_EM | ecosystem: Host-associated > Plants > Roots > Unclassified | place... | reverse complement strand
AAAGCTTCTTCAATCCACTTCAATCCAAAAGGTCCGATTATATGGATCGGACCCCGCCATAATCAAAGCCTTAGCCAATACCGGAATTGGAATTGTTATCGGCACTGCAAATGGTGACATTCCAGGACTAGACTCTGATCCCAATTTTGCCAAGAGCTGGATCAACACAAAGGTGCTTCCCTTCTATCCAGCTAGCAATATCATCCTCATCACTGTTGGCAACGAGGTCATGACTTCCAATAACCAGAATCTCTTGAACAAGCTCTTACCAGCAATGCAAAATGTACAGAATGCTCTAAATGATGCATCGCTCGGGGGTAAAATTAAGGTCTCCACAGTTCATCCGATGGGAGTGCTTAAGCAGTCTGAGCCACCTTCTTCTGGAAGCTTTGATCCAAGTTATGGGGATCTGATGAAGGGCTTGTTGGAGTTTAATAGTGCGAATGGTTCGCCTTTCGCAATCAATCCCTACCCTTACTTTGCCTCCAGAAGCCATACAAGGCCTGACACTCTTGCTTTTTGCCTTTTCCAGCCGATTGCAGGACGAATGGATGGAAACACTAAGATCAAGTACATGAACATGTTCGATGCTCAGGTGAGAGTAAATCAAATTGCAAGTGCGAAAATTTTGTGTCAATAAATGCTACTGACAAGTGGTTTAATCAATTGCAGGTGGAAGTGTTAGAGAATAATATAAATCATATCTTTGAACCTTACCTAACAACTTAAGTTTTTGGGTTGAGGTGGTTCTTTGACATAGTATCAGAGCTTTAATGACCAAGCGGTCATGAGTTCAAATCTTACCATCCCCATTTATTTGATAAAAATTAAGCACAAGGTAATGTGAGACTGTGCAAGTTTCAAGCCCAAAGGGCTTTCACTTGAGGGGGTGTGTTAGAGAATAATATAAATCATATCTTGAGACCTTACCTAATAACTTAAGTTTTTCGGTTGAGATGGTTCTTTGATAGGATGCAGTTTATTCTGCACTGAATTCTATGGGATTTAAGAATGTTGAGATTGTGGTGGCTGAGACTGGATGGCCATATAAAGGAGATGACAACCAAGTAGGGCCAAGCATTGAGAATGCCAAGGCTTACAATGGCAATTTGATTGCACACCTTCAATCGATGGTGGGCACTCCACTCATGCCAGGAAAATCATTCGATACATACCTCTTTGCTCTTTATGATGAAGACTTGAAACCTAGACCTGGTTCTGAGCATAATAGAACTGGTCTCACCATGGTTTATGATGTTGGACTCTCTACAAGTAGCCAGTTGATCTTAAAGATCTATCATTGCATAATAGAACTCCTAAATACTCACATTTTTCTGGTGAAGAGGTCATATGTCATTCTTTAATTGATACTGCTCTGTAAAATTTGATTGCATAAATAACCTTTGCAGATGATCCCAAACCTTCTTAGCTGTATCATACTTCGCCAACTGCGTACCTATAAAATGCTCAACAAAATTGTTAATCCAAGTAATAATCTTTGCATTGTTTGCTTCTTATGCATCTATCAAAGCAACATCCCCTTCCTCAGTATTCTTAGGTACCACATAGGTTCCACTGACATATCCCCCACACATCTTTTTGCCTTTAAAGAAATTTCGCATTACATAACTCAAATATAAAAAGTTCTTCCCATCAAACCTCACACTCATAAACTGAACCGAATCATCTCTTTCAATAGCCATAATCAACAATTACAAAGAACCAGAATGCAAAATCAGCGAAAAACAAAATACTAAATTGAAGAAACTGAACAGATATCACAAAAACTAAACAAATATCTTCTCGAAGTTATATGATTACTCCAAAACAAAAAATTGCAAAAATAGAACAGAAATGCCAAGTTGTAGAAACTGAAGAGAAGATGAAATACTAAATTGCAGAAATAGAAGGGAAGATGAAATATCGGATTTGCAGAAACTAAAGGGAAGAAGAAATACCAGATTTGTAGAAACAAAGCGAATAATACTAAAAAATATTAAACCAAAAGCGATCAAACCGACAATATTGTGCAATCGAGCCTCTTCAAAATCTGTCTAGTTCTAATTATTATTTCTATCTCTTTTTAGTTTTATCGCATATTAATTTAGTCTTTTATAAAAACCGAACTAATTAATTATTTTGTTCATTAATTTTTTTTTTATTTCCTTGGTTAATCCTATATATTCGAATCTAATAGATAACTATGTTATCAACCATTTTTAAAGTGTATTAGTTATGTGACCCACGCTTTGCCGTTTGTCAAATATTTTTATTTTTTATAAAAAAATATTTATGTATATTTTTTCAACGTATTTTGAGTTCAAAAAATATAACAAATCAAAAAATATATTTTCATGACAACTATAGTTATCAAACCTAACCTAGGGGTTGACTTGGCCAAGGGTTGGGTCTTGGGTTATAAAGGTTGGCTTGGGTCAAACCGGGAAAATTGAAAAAACACATTTGAGGTTTTAATATTTTATATGAAAAATCAAGAAATAATCCATGTGGATATAGTCTATACATGTTGTAAACAATTAAATTTAAAAGATTACCTCAAAAGGTTTTCTATCCCACATTGAAAAGATACTATCATGTTCTTCTTAGTTGAAGTATTTAAACCAAAAAAGTTTTTTAACCCACATTGAAAGAACATAACTTTCTGATAATTTAATTGTTGTTCATTGATGGCATTACATTCTTTACATTGGAAAAGTTAGATTGAAATTTTGCCCGAGGACGTGCACAAGCTAAGTGTGGGGGAATTTGATAAGTGCAAAATATACATATGTTTTTATTCCTTTTACACTATTCTTTTTAAGGGATTTTGAACTTATTCGAGTTGATTGGAAGTTATTTTTATGAGTTTGACATGCAGAAGAGACTTCGTGAATTAATCGCTAAAAGATAAGAAATTCTGCATTTTACGTTTTGGATCTAGCTTCTTGTAACAGGTTTTTTGCCAAGTTAGAGTTCCAGAATGACAATATGGGTTTAATCTAAGTTTAAGTACACATGTCAAGCTTTCCAGGAAGGTATTATAGGCAAAACTATGATCTCATTTAGACCTCAAATCAAACCTGAAAACTCGGGTCAGAATCCTACTCGCAGCAGGATTCTCTACTTTCACACTAGATATTCAAACGGGAATATCTTGAGCTTCAAATATTGAAATCAGGATATTCAAAAGCCCAAATTCATCTACACATCCAGGAATACAACTTTGATGAAGGATTCCAATTTAGATAAAATTGTTTTGAAGGCTAAACTCCAGACGCAATCTGGAGGACGAGATGGGTTTCCTACTCTGATCAGGAAACCAACAGTGTCGAGCATCCTAATACGGCTGAGAGTCTGACATAAAAATAGTGGGCCTTAGGACCCAATAAAAATGCACATCAAGACTCTAACATATGATGAATGAATGAATACAACTGGGATAGTTGGATATTGCAAGAAACCAAGTCAGAAACAAAGTCTAAGTTGCAGCAAAGTTTGAATTAGAGCAGAATGTGATAGCAGCATAATCTCTTTTTAACACAAGTTCTGAGAAGATTCACCAACCTTAAAGACTAGATAAAGAAGGAAAGAATTTAGCATCATGAAGACTTGTAGTTAGCCTAAGAATCTTGAAGATTTTGGCAGCAAAGGGGGAGGATAAAGAGAGTAGAACACAGGTGAAACAGGGTTGGAAATCATTCCTTTTTTCTATGCTTTTGTCAATTTTCCAGCAACCATGAACTAAACTCCTGAATTTGGTTCAAGAGGGATACACACCATCTCTATTATCACATTGTGAGAAGTAACGTTATCATTGTAATTCTTTCAGATTCAAGTATTTATTTTTCCTTGTTCGGAATTATGCTATTGATTATTATTCAAGTTTATTGAATTGTTTTGAGATGGCATGTATGCTTTCTAGTTTCTTTCAATCCATAATTGTTGTTAGGGATTAGAGTAAGAAGCAAAAGAATTAATTTGATTGCTGCAACTCTCATCTTGATTTATTAGGTAGGAATAAACTAAGTTAAATTGTCAAGCTTTTGAACGTTTGGTAAGAGATTGATTAGAGAGCTTTTCTTAACTAATGTACTCGTAATCTCATTGATTTCCCTCGGCTTTAAGGGATATCAAATTTATTTGCTTTAGGTGAAAGAATATTTATTTTACTTCGATGAACAACATATTTATAAAAATGGATGTGTGGAATTATATTTTGGTGGTTCCGACAACCGACCAAATACCCAACAACAGTGGGCCCTGCTGGCAGCTGGGCCAACCTTTACTGGGTTCTGGTGAAGTAGAGCCCAACTTTAGTGGGTCTTGCTTTAGCTGGGCCCACCCCTGTTGTGGCCCGCTGGACACCCAGACCCACCATCATTGGGTTGGGCGGCAGAGCCAGGCTCAATAAACTTGGGTCTTGGCAAAAGGACCCAACAGTCGGGCATCCATTTGGGCCCAACGATGCTAGGTAGTAGGGCCCAACATCATTGGGTCATGCTTGGCATAAAAACCCAGCAACGTTGGGTCTTGCTGCGCAGCAGGACCCGACATCATTGGGTCATGTTTGGCAGAACGACCCAACAGCGTTGACCCAAAATAATCATTGGCACTACTCAATGATTTTCAAACACCATCTCCTTATAAATCAATTCTCACTTTATATCAAGATATTCCTCTCTTGGTATCATTAGCATATCTTATTCTTTTGGAATAACTAATCAATATTTTCCCTTTCATTTTGTAGAAGGTAATCACTGACACTAATAAATCTCATTAGTATCATTATTCTTTTAATATTGGGCTAGACTAATCAATTACATTCATGTGCCAATATCAATACAATCGATTAGTATCATTAACTATTCCTTCCCAAAATAGTTAATATAATCTTATTCATATCTGGTTTACCATCAAAGTTGCCGATGTCAAGAACCCTTGACATCATTAGCCTCCTTACATGGAGTATCTAATCACACCAGAAATGGTTGTCAATACCAATGTGACCCATTGATATCATTAACTATTCTCGACCCAAAATAGTTAATCAACTTATCTTTTTCACTGAACTAGGAGTAACCATGCCAATGTTAATAATCTTTACTAACATCATTAGTCACCCAATTGCTCAGGATCGACTAATCAATTTAAGAAATGTCGGCACCGATGAAACCTCATCGATACCATTAGCAATCCAAACCCCGGATAGCTAATCAATAACGTCTGAAATGCTTGTACCAATGAAACCTCATTGATACCATTAGCTATCCAAACCCGGATAGCCAATCAATGTCACCTGAAATGTTGGTACCAATGAAATCTCATTGATACCATTAGCTATCCAAACCCAGATAGCTAATCAATGTCAGCTGAATTTTCTATTTGTACCGATCCCTTTTCTTTTTTCTTTTTCTTTTTTATTAATATCATATGCATTGTAACCATGGTTGCTAAGTATCATTCACACACAAACTTAGTTATCGACACTATGACCACTAAACATCATTCACATAACCTTGGTCACCCTCATTGCAGTGCCAAGGATCATTGTAATATATCCTTAGCCACCGACACTATGGTGACCAATTATCTATCATTTCTCCCCCGATCTATAAGTCATTGTGTATACCCAATCCATACTGAGGTATGTAAGATAATTACATCTATTCCAAGGTTATCATGGCTAATTCGATGCCTATCAATGTAAGGTATTGTATTGATCCTAATAATAACATAATTAATTCGATACATAACAATGCAAGCAAGTTACTCATATTCGTTCAAACATCATCCTAACTAATGGAGGTATACCATTGCATGCATGGTACTTTTATTCATTCCAAAAAATATATGTTCTTGATATGTTTGCATCGTTTTTAGCATTTTCAGCGTTGTCTAAAAAGAATTTAAATTTTCAAAGGTCTTTTGAACGCGTTTGACTTTCAATGCCTTATTTTTAAAATCACTGATTTTCCTTAACGAGGCGACGTTGATATTGCTTATTTTTAGAATAAATCAAATACAGATGTTTTACTAAGCATTTGAAAAAAAATGATTTTTTTTCTCTACAAATAGAGAAGAATAAACCGCAACATGGGGGGGATTTTGAAACAAATGTTTTTTGGGCAAAACAAAAATCCCTAAACAACCTAATCCTTTCTTCTCCCACTCCAAACAAAAAGCCGGCCGTCGCCGACCCCTAGCTCGAACCCCGTTGGTTTCTTCTCCTTCACCCATCTCCTGCAGCCTCTTAACCTTCTCCCCTTCACCAAACGATCTCCCCGCATTTCCTTCTCTTCCCAGATCCGTTCTTCCCTCTCAGCACCGGCCAGCCACCCTCACAGACCCAGACACAGATCTTCTTCCCCCTCAACCCTCACTTGCAGCAGCTCCCCCTAATCACAAGCTCCCCTCTCCTAGCCTGAGACCTCAGCCACTTCACCCCTCCTTCCTTCTCCCACAGGCCGGCCTCAACTTTCTCCCCATTTCCCTACACACAAGCCTCAACGGACCAGCCAAGACCACCCCCTCACTCTCCTCTCAGCTGGTCTTCGCCGTCAGCAGCAACATCCCCCACGAACCCAAATATGTCCGCCGCTCCTTCTTCCCCTGCTTTTTCAGCCGCTCCCATCTCTGCTAAACCGAGACCCAGCTCTCGCCAGGCAGGCTTCTACTGCAGCTAAGACACTGTAGCACCGCCTGTAGACCCGCAACTGGATCCCACGCCTCCTCCTTGTTGACAGCTACCCGAAGTAGAGGAGAAAAAGACGAAACCCATAAAAAAAACTAAAGATCTGCAGATCTAAGAAAGGAGTAGGGAGAAACAGATCCGGAAAAAAAAAGGGAAGGAACTGAAACTTTGCTTGGGTTCTTGTTTTGTAGGTCACCACCGGTACAAAAAGGAAGAAGGGAGGAAGCCGTTCCAGATCCCCTGTTTTTTGGACTTTCTTGTCGCGACACCTGAACCCACGCATCACTAGTGGTGGGGGCACGTGGAGAAGACGTGCCGCCACTATTCATGCAGATCAGAGAAGGCGTTTGACAGTTTTTGGATTTTGGGGGTTTATTTTGTAATTTTTCAATTGTATTTGATTTATTTGAATTTTTGTTATGTTGTAACATGTAATAGGTGAATGTGAAAACATAATAAAAATGAATGTATGTTTGTTTTTTTTTTCATGGATTTTTTTTTTAGGACCGCAAAGATAAAAGAAGAATTTAATGTTTTGATTTGCTCACGGTTAAGGATTATGAACTTATATATAAGTCGTACTCCGGATATCCGATGAAAAGACAAAATGTCAAAATCACGAAGCAGCTTACCTCAGGTAGGGTGCGCTAGGGGTGCTAATACCTTCTCTAGCCACAACCAGTTCCTTACCAATGAATCTCTGACAAGACCGGTACACCTGGGTTTCCTAGTGACCTTAAACCAAATACTAGGTGGTGACTCCTCAAATCAAGCGAACAACGAAACGAACAAAAATCATCATCGACGTTGCGCGAGGACGTGCGACAGAATGGCGACTCCGCTGGGGAAGGTATTGTTTTCGACATAATTGGACTAAGCTTTGTGTATTTGATGTGTTTAAGTTTTTGCATTTTTGTCTTTTTGTTAATGTTGTTTCCGTGCATTTTATAGAATTGTCACATGCATCACATGTTTTTATTTTTTGAAAGCACATACAAGCTTCTAGGTAAGGTAGGGAACTATCGATCTGCCCTATGACTATTAGTCAGGGTTCAGATGCGTGAAACACCCAACTTATATCTGAGTGCCTGCTTGGTAATGGTGGGTATACGTGCCTTACCCATTTCTCACAACGCCCCTATACTGTCTTTAAGAAGATCGTCACTAGGCAGATATGAGACCCTTTTGAGACCAGGTAGAAAACCTACTCATGTTCACATAATAAATAGAACTTGTCCTTAGGTTGTATGTGCTATCATTATTTGCATAAGGGCAAACCCTTTTTGAAGCATCTTGAACTCAAGACTTGTGGGTGACACAATGACCGTCACTCAGAAATTTTCATTGTAGAGTTTGCGCAAGAATCAAGATTCTTGTTTCATCATGCAAGAGTTGCGATCATATGTCACCCCTTGAAGGGCAAGTTCATCATACAGATTACATGTTCATACATTTATCATGCATGTACCAGGTTGAAAAGTAGGTTCCCCCACATAAGCTTTGCGACAGGTGATTGAAAAAAAAGATGATGGAAATGAAGATAGAGGCTCATTGTAAAAAAAAAAAATTGGAGCATCAAAGGTGAAGTAGCTAAACTCATATGTGTTTGAACAAACGTTGAGCTTTAAGAAAAAAAAAAGAAAAGGAATGCCTGCACAACCTTCCGTGGGAACACCGTTAGTCTACGGCACACACAAGAAAAAATGATTGGCTTTTCTTGTCAGCATTCTACCAGTAGTGGCCACAACATCGATGCTCTGCCCTTTCCTTCATTTCAATCTTGAATAGCAGCAGCAACACCTTCAGTCATCAATTAAAGATGATCTCCTTTCTGGTTCAGCTGCACTTAATTGTTCATCATCTTTGCCTTTCCCTCTTGTTTTCCACATAACCAAAAGGCAGGTCAATGGTCCTAAGAAAAAAAAACAACTGCAAATACACTTTAAAAATGGTTGAAAACATAGTTATCTATTAGATTCGAATATATAGGATTAACCAAGGCAATAAAAAAAATTAATGAATAGAATAATTAATCAGTTCGGTTTTTTCAAAAGACTAAATTAATATGCGATAAAACTGAAAAGAAATAGAAATATCCACATCTTCCAATGGCACCCAATAGCTGCTAGCCATCTGTGCATGGTGCATCAGTCTTCTTTGAAGTTACCCCCCACTTTGAGCTCAATTCATGTTCAGCAGCACAGGATGTTGGTCTAAAAAACCATGATTAGACATTGAACTTCTATGTGGCAGAGCTCTCTCTATAGAGATTTGTTTCTGAATCTGCCAATGGGGAATACAAGAGGGGATGTAGTAGTTTCATATGCTATGAAACTATCTCCCACCAGTGGCACCACCAAAATACTGTAGTAGGCAAAAGAGTCAGGCCTGGTCTGAAAACATGAGCAGTCGTCGAACTTTAACGTGGCAGAGCTCTCTCTACAAAAATTCGATTGTGGATTTGTAAGTTAGGAATGCAAGAGGGGATTTAGTAGTTGCATATGCTACAAAACCTACCCCACCAATTTCAACACTGAAACACTGTAGTAGGCAGAAGAGACAGACCTAGTTGGAAAGACAAGAGCAAACATCAAACTTCAACGTAGCAGAACTCCTTCTACAAAGATTTGTTTGTGGATCTGCTAGTGTGTAATTCAAGAGGAGATGTAGTAGTGTCATATGCCATAAAACTCTCTCCCATGAGTAGCAGCACAAAAACACAGTAGTATGGAAAAGAGACAGACCTGGTTGGAAAATAGGAGAAAACCTTGAACTTCAATGTAGCACAACTCCTTCTACAGAGATCCGTTTGTGGATCTGCTAGTAGGGAATGCAAGAGGGTATGTAGTAGTTTCATACTCTATAAAAATCTCTCCTACTAGTAGCAGCATAAAAAAACAGTAGTAGAGAGAAGAGCACTCCTAGTCCAAAAAAACATGAATAGATGTCGGACTTCAATGTAGCAGAGCTCTCTCGGCAGGGATCTGTTTGTGGATCTGCAAGTGGGAAATCTAAGAAGGGATGCAATAGTTTCAAATTATCTATAATTTTCTCCTACCACTATCGGCATTAAAATGTAAAAGTAGGGAGAAGAGACAGATCTGGGCTGAAAAACAGGAAGAAGACTGAAACTTCAATAGAGAAGAACTCCCTCTATAGGTGTTTGTTTGTTGCATTGTCTGTGAGTAATCGAATAAGAGACATAAGAGTTTTAGATTCATCAAGTTCTCTTCCAGTTTTGACAACGTGTGATTCCACACGTCGGTAATGGCGATGCTACATGTTTTTGTGCGCTGCCAAGATTACCTAGCTATTGAAAGGTTTCCAACAATCCTAAAACAACAACCACAATATTGGAAGATTGACATGAATTTGTGTGGATTGCCAAAAAAAAATTGAACAAGCTATCAAGATGGGAAAGATTGAAGGTTCTGCCAAGGATTCCAGAACAATGATGAGAGATGAATCAAAAGAAGACTCTGACGGGAAACCTTAATTATGTGGTCTAGCCAAGTCTTGCTGTATCATCAACTACTCCAATGTATTTGCCAAAGATATACATTCCTTTGCATGTGAGTTTATTTACAAGCATCTGCCAAATTCTAGACTTTTGCCTGACTCCAACAAATCCCATGTTGCTTATGCCATGAATCTCTTCTATCAAACTTTTGATAAAAATCGTTTGAACTGTGATTTCTCACAATCAGCCATTTTCTCTTCCAACAACCCCACTAGGTTTACTGCTTAATCCACCCGTGTCTTCATTAACAAAAGGAAGTCCTTCACGAAACCCAAAACTTTTTCTGCTTAATCCACCATCTGTTCGCTAAATTTAAACACCAACAAACATAAACATTTAAGAAAAAACATTACATGTCACATCAACACCCGTCTTCATTAACAAAAGTCCTTCGCCAAACCCAAAACTTTTACTGGTTAGTCCACCATATGTGGCAAGGCATGATAGCCGAGCACCAGGTGTCTGCAGCCTCTGGGGTCTGCAGCCACACTATGCCCCACTAAAATTTATACCGATCGTTTTTTCTCAAACCATTTCTTTAATGTCAAATGCATCCTAATGAAAAGACAACCCCACCCTCCCCTTACAGTCTTTGCACCTCTCTGTGGCAAGGGCAACTCTGTCATTACACTGCTCCAATCCACAGTGCCATGAATCTTGATAAACAAGACTTTTGCTAACACTATTCCAATCACTACACCATTAAACAGTTTTACCGACGAATTCATTCCGTCGGTGTAAGACATACAATTCATTGGTAAAAGATTTTCCGACGGCCTCACCGACGAAATCCGTTTATCAAAATATTGATCGTCGGTAATTTCCCATTCCGTCGCTAATTTTGTCGGAAATACAAAAAAACAAACACTGACGGTATTACAGATGGTAAAGCACGCAAAAAACAATTCGTGCTAGAACTTTACCGATGGAATCATTCCGTCTGTATTTTCAAATATTTCAGAACTCCCTGTCAAATACAGACAGATACATTCCGTCGAATTTATCCGTCGGTGATTGTGGCATGGGTGGTAATTTTTTTGCAACTCTCGGTAAAATACCGATGGCCTGGTTCCGTCTGGAAAGCCGTTGGTATTTATTTAAAATATTTTTAAAAAATATTTATTAATAGTAAAAAAAATAATTAACCAAATAAATAACTGATCCAACCATATTATTCGATAGTTTCACCCATATTTAACTAGTGTTTTGCCTATGTTTTATATATCTAATGGCTTGATATTCTTTGTTTTATGTTTTGAAGGCATTTTTGGATGAAAGATGCAAAAAGGAGTAAATTGGAGGTAATTGAGAGATTTGACCTTAAGTCGATGTTTTGTGCAGAGCATGAGCTCTAGAGGTTGAAATGAAGTGATTCCAGAGGAATTAAAAAGATAACATCCATACCTTTCTGGAAATCTAAGGCAAGAAAATAAAATAAGGAAGAGCATGGAAATCGCAGCCTTTAAAGTCAAATCTCGCAATCTGCCAGTGTTGACCTTCGGCCATTCCAACTTGAATATCTGGAGATACCGATGTCCAATTGATGCAAAATAAATTTTGTTGGATTCCTGAATCAAAGGCCTATAAACGCTTCAAATTTTAGCCAAAAATGATGTCATATGAGGGAGATATGATTTTTCAAAGATGACAACTGAATTCTGTCAGCAATAGGTTTCGTGAAGAAACGAGTCCAAATTACGTTCTGAAGCATCTAAACCGATATCCAAGTTTTTATTTCAGCAATTTAGCTCCTCTAAGTCAAAGCTTGAAGATTTCATTCAAGGCTATTTCTCCTTTTTTAGGAAAATAGTTATTGAAGTACTTAAATGTAAACAGTCTACTTAAGGGAGGACCATTTTGTAAAATAGAGACTAGGGTTTCCTAGGATGTAAAAAGAATGAGAGAAGAGAAGGGAGGCAACCAGCCAAGAGGAGAAAAACGCCCCCCTCCTCTAAGAAACCCGAAATTATGCATTCCTCCTTCTTTTTGATTAGTTGTTCAACAAACATGCAAGGCTAAACTCTTTTTCTTAGTTGCAAGGACACAGAAACCTTCAGATTTCAAGAATTATGAGATTTATTTTACCTTTTCTTTTCAGTTTATATGATAAATATGTTTGTTCTCCTATGCTTATTTTTCCTATGATTGTTTATTTTAATTGCTAGAGCGGACTCTAAGTTATTATTGTAGACAATCTATTGCTAAGTTTGATATCAAAACCGGAGTTGTGGTATA
>Ga0307518_10002902_pt1 | contig 12446 bp, 5 predicted proteins | sample 25_EM_MG_FD_203889 | JGI IMG/M metagenome (GOLD analysis project Ga0307518, IMG submission 203889) | Populus trichocarpa ectomycorrhiza microbial communities from riparian zone in the Pacific Northwest, United States - 25_EM | ecosystem: Host-associated > Plants > Roots > Unclassified | place... | reverse complement strand
TAGCAGTTTTGCCCCTCCTCTCAGGCCTTAAGGTGGCAATGCTACCTTGCCAGAAACTGACAGTAGCTCCTTAATCCAACACTAAATATGATGCTTGATGGGAATTATATTTTATTTTGCATGGGTAAGCTCCCAGAAAGTTTCTGTTCACACCCAGGATCTTTGTTGCATAAATTACTCATGCTATACTTAATGGTAAAAAAAGCAAAATCTAGAATTTTGGGCAGAATTAGATCCCCATGTAGAAATAAAAGAAAAATGAGTGAAAACTGAAAACAACAAGGGGCCAAAACGTTTGTTAAGACTTTTTGTGCATGGTTTTCATGCAGCCACAAGTTAGGACCATAAGGTGAGATGAAACATACCACACTATCTGGAACACCCGGTGGAGGCAAGGGAAGGTTTCTTGGGGGTGCAACATTATCATATGACCTTTTGTCAAACCTCCATTCTCCAATCTTTCCATAGGTTAATTTACCCTGCAAACAAAGAAATAAATCAAGAAGTCAGAAGTTGTTTCTCTTTATCTTTTCTTAATCCTTGAAGAGCATAGAGCATAAAACTGTATTGGTCTGTTAACAGTAGACTACCTTCATATCATAGTCACATCCATAAGTGTAATGAATGATGAACTTCTTGCCAATTTCTGTATCCCACGGAGGCTGTCAAAAGATGGAAAATGGGTAACTGCTAGTCTGCCAGTAAAAGGAAATCCATAAAATTTGAGATGTTGGAAAATGGAACATCATTATGATGTCAGAAAAAGAGAGATTTAGCAATGAACATGAAGTAGCTTAAGGAAATGTTCTACAATTTTTTAGACTACTGTATGACAAAGCATGGAAATGCTATTCAAATTAAACCTGAATCATGAAGTCCTTGTACAGGATGTTACCAACACCATGTAGAGCAGATGAAACAGCATAAGCATACCTGTATTTATCAAAGAACAAGGGAAAGAGAAAAGGTCAACTGCATACTGTAAGGTATTTACAAAAATAGAGTTAACCACAAAAATCTCACATTTCAAGCACCCATCCAAAAGCTTTATCTGTTTCAGGATCCTTTTTCATTGCTAAGGAGATATTCATCCAAGTGGGAGCAATCTTCTTAAGAGATTCCTAACAAAGTTGCACAGACAATCAAGAAAAGGCCAACAACCAGAAGAATAATACATTGTCAGAAAGAACATATTAAAATACAAACCTTTCCAACAATGACAGGAGAATTTCCTATGGGGTCGATGGTTGTTATCGGTCCCTTATCCTCAGGGAAGTACTTTCGGAGGACAGATTCATACTTTTTAGGTTCAATGTAAAAGAAAGGAAATGCAGCTCCAAGGCCATCTTTAGATAGGTTTGGGATGGGCTTAACAATAATATGATCTGGCTCTGCCATCAGTATGTAACTGAGTAAAAAGTAAAATAGCGGAGATAAAGTCAAATTTATTGAAATAAAGATCAACTTGTCACTGAAGCTGGGAAATTTAGCATTTCATACTCTTCTTTTATGTCTGCTTTTTGAAGCCATTGCACAAATGCCCAAGGTCTGTTGAGAACTATATAGCCCTGAGATTGTAAGATTTGAGATGAGCAAATAATGGAAATTCAACCAATAAAAACACTGAAAACAAGGAAATTAATATGATCCATTTCTCCCAATTTTCCCTATTGAAGCATGAGAGGGAACGTCGTTCTGATTTCTTTTTTTGGCTGAACTAATTTTTCATTTCCAAAACGAAGAGAGCAGGTAGCCATCTGCTTCAAGCCAGAGTCTCTTCAGAATCAGCAACATCTACTATAACACTGTCAACCAATTTACATCAATAATGCACTAACTCCTTACACTATCAATCAATTTATATCTAAACAACAGAATGCCAGCGAGTCACTATGGCCTTATGAAGCTCCACCCTCTAATTTGAACTTCAAAATGAAGAGATGCACCAGACTTTTTCGCATCAAGGTTATCTCTCTATATTACCCATCACGCCTCTCTCTCTCCAAACAAGGTAGATACAAGCACACACCAACAAATCTCAGAAGAAAGTTGACTCAAAATTACTCATATGAATTCAAAAAAATCCCAAAATAAGTCAACGCAAAAGCCAAATTTTAGTCCTAGATCATGAAAAAATCCGATGTTTAAAACTCTAACATACCTTCTTTGCCTAGGTTTCTTCAGCAACCAAGCAAGTACATAAGCAGTCTTAACCTTACCTAAGGGTTTCAAATCATCAATAGACTGTAATTTCTCAAAAACTTAACAATCTCAAATTCGGTTAACCAAGTTCAAAACTTTAACTAATTCTCAAAGTTAACTGCCTTTAGCGAGCTCTAAAAGTCAACCACATGAATCAAGAAACGAATACAAACCCAAATTTCAAAAGAAGAACAAAAACCTGATCCATCCCAGAAGGCAAAGGCTGTGCTATAAAAGTCGGGATTTCCTCCATAAACTTGTCAGGCTTTCCAGAATGCAAGATCCTAGTAAACCCACCCATTTCACTATTGGGTCCATCTTTATGCTTCTTGTACCAATAATACATCACCCTACACTGCCAAGTATTATACACAGAATCAGAAGCTGTCACAGCTGTATGAAACAGTCTCTTTTTACCAAAACTTGATCTTCCGAATGGCATCTTGATAATTGGGTCAACTAAAAGTGATGATCTTGATGATGGACCCGGTAGTTCTTGCTTAAGTGGTGCATTTGCTGATATAAGGATATTGTATGTTATAAGGGCTGCTGAGAAGGTTATAAGCAGTGAAAAGAAGAGATCCCCACAACCCATTTTTTGTTTCTCTCTCTAAAAACACACTCTCTCTCTAAAAACAATTTCTCTCTGTGTTGTATAGGTGTATATGGCTGCTGGAAATGGAGGGGGAGGAGGTGGTGGCTGCTAAAGAAAAGTCGTCATGGAGTTGTTGAGGCCTGAGAGAAGACGCTGACGGGGTGAACTGTTACTGTTGTAGTGTTGTTATAGATTTTTTTTTTTAATCCGGACCAGACGACATGTCAGTTACTTTGAGTGATATGTCTTCTGTTACATCATCATTTGAGTGAACTTGGCTAAAGTGTTCACTCTCCTGTGAATATTTGAAAATTAATCTTTGTATTTTTATTTTATTTTATTTTATTTTTAAAAATTTATCTTTAATATTAATATATTAAAAAATAAAAAAATAATTTAAAATCAAATTTAAAAAAAAAATACAGATGGAGACAATACCTGATTCTAGGCCAAGGCCGTGCCTGAGCGGCGAGAAGGCCAAGAAGTATCGAAAGCCAAGAAAATAGCCGGCAATTGTGGTCCTCAAAAAATTACTATTTCCTGTTTATAAGAAAAAATAAAAATGAACGACAAAGATCGTAATTTTTTTGGGAAACTCACCCCTTCAGGGGCCCATCCAGTTGTTTTCCATTTTGCGTTACAAGTATACATGATTTGGGAACTAATTTAGACAAAAATACGAGTAATTGGGTCAATTGTTTTATTTAAACGATAATATTTTTTTTAAAGGTATGTTTGGAAGTGTAGTTGTTGTTGTTTTTTAAAGTGTTTTTAACTCAGAAATATATCAAAATAAATTATTTTTATTTTTTAAAAATTATTTTTGATATCAGCGTATTGAAATGATTTAAAAACACTAAAAATATATTAATTTAAATTAAAAAAATTAAAATTATTTTCAAAAACACTTTTAAAACGTAAAAACAAATAAGAACATTAATTATTTAATTAATCAAGTTACTAAAAAAAAATAAGTGGAATCAAATTAATTTTATTGTATCAATATCTTAGTTTCTAAATTTTCATTTTTTTTTATTAATCATTAGACTAGATTATATTTAATAATTATGTATAAATATCTGTCACTCCATGTTCATATTCTTCTATTCCATGTATTATGGTAAATTTTTTTTATTATAATTTAAAAAAAATTATAAATTTTAATTTTTTCATAATTAAAGTTTCAAGAGAGAATCTTCATTATAACTTATATAATTAAATTCTTCATTCACATTTTTAATAAATTATTTTTCTTTTCAAATAAAAAAACCATTAATATCAGCAACAAATTTTTTGTTGCAGATAAATTAGCAATGAATTTTTCATTACTAATCAACAACAAAATTATCATTGCTTTTCCATTGTTGATCTATTAGCAATGGATTTTTTTGTTGATAAATCAACAATAATAAATCTGCATCTTATATTTTATATTGTTGATTTTGTTGCTGATTTTTATTGGCCATGAACTTTAATTTTATTTGCAATGGATGAGATATTTACTAATTATTTAATTTTTAGTAGTGTGGGCAGTGTTAAATAATTTATCCAATAATTAATTCATGATCCACAACTAACGACCATTATGATATGCTAAAATTGAGTAATATTATTTTAAAAAATTATATATAAATAAATTTTAAAATGAATATAAATTACAGGATAATTTTAATCTATATTGAAATTATAATATAATAATTCACATTTTTCTTATAATCAAAATTATGTTTCAACAAATTACGAACTTTTATGTAAAATTCTTCATCATCGTCTTGTCACAAAACAGTCTTCCTTTGTTTTTTTCATAGAACTTTCAATTTTTTTACACGGCCATTATCCAATGAAAAAGTAGCCAACAGGCTTTCTCTGTGTTTTTATTGGATGGTTTGAAATGTGATAATAATTTTTTTAAAAAAATATATTTTATATTAAAATATATTAAAATAATATTTTTTATTTTTTAAAAAATATTTTTAACATAACATATTAAAAATATTAAAAAAATAAAAAAAATCAATTTTTTTTTAATTTTTAAATCACGAAATCAATCCGCACCTAAAACTTGCATCAATAAGACAATAACCCTCAAAGAACACAGTAAAGAAAAACAGAGAGCCTCTTTCTTTCCCTCTCTGTGTCATCATGTCATGTCACAGTTTACTTTCATTTACTCTTCTTCTGCTCACCTTTGTCTTCTTTACTTCTTCAACATCCATTCCCTTCTCTGCTCTACCCCCTGCTGGTATACTCTTTTAACTTTTCTGTTGAGCTCCACTGTTTCCTCAACATCTGTTTGGTTTCTGAGAAAATATAGGAAGAAAGAAGACTGGAGTATTATAGTTGTACTTTAGTGTGCTCACTTTTTTACGTGACCCCACTAAAATGTGACTTAATTAATGCAAGTTTTCATTTTTCTTGGAAGCCTAAACTAACATATTTATCTTCGCAAAATCTTGTTTTGTTTTGTTTTTATGAATTTTCTCAGCTACCAAACAGAAAATTTTGAACTTTAACTTTACTTACTCAACGATGGTGTGTTTTAGAAGAAAAGAAAATGCATAAAGTTGTGTCATTTTGTGTTGATTTTGAAAAGCAGTAGCAAGGAGGGAAAATGAAGCTAAGTATGAAGTGGAGTTCTCATGGGGGGCAAGGAGGTCTGTGGTGGAGGCACCCATTAGTGAACCTGTCGAGGACTCACCAGTACTTGTGTTAGCTCCAAAGAGGACTTACAGAAAAGACCCTCTTAATGATTTCAAAAGATACACCGGAGGATGGAATATCAGTGATCGCCATTACTGGGCTGTAAGTTTATCAATGATCAAACCCCAGTAGAATCATACCGTCTCTCTTTGTTTTTATTTTTAGGTACTTCATTATGTGCTATTGTTGATGTTGCAGGGTTTCAGTCTTAATTACCTGTTTGCAAATGCTAGATTGGATCTTACATTTTTATCCAACATGTTGTAATCATGGCAACATGCTACGTGTGGGGAGAGAAGTAAATTTATAGAGTAATTATTAGAAAATAATATAAATTATATTTTAAAATTTTTAAAAAAAATTTAAATTTTCGTTGAGGAATTATTTTAAGCTATTAAATAATATTTTAAAATATAATTTATATTTTTATATGTTAAATTTTTTGAGTTTAAAATTTACCCAAGAATATATTATATTATATATTATATTATATTTAATTTTTTATTAAATAAATAAAAATAATAAGATTAGAACTCGTGACTGGTTAGTTATTAAGGTTATGATATTATGTTAAAGAATTAATTTAACTCAAAAATTTAAATTATTAGATAAGATTTTAAGATATAATTTATATTATTCTCTACCGATAATAAGTGATAAAGGTACTTTAGAGGCTAAGAGGGAGTGAATGTCATAATTCGAGGTGGAGGAAAGATTCCAATTTGCATTTATTGAGAAAAATGGAAAATTTTGGCTGTACTTAGCAACATTCAATTATTGATTGCTGATTTATATAATTTTCTAATCAAGCCAATACTTAGATACTAGTGGAAATCAGTATAAATACGTTCTATTACAATTATTCATAGCAATATGCTAGAACCAGAAAGATGGTTTGGTACCAGACAGGGTTAAATGCTACTTGCTTGAAATGTGCCTCGCATAGTGTCTAAATTCTTGAACAAGAAAGATGGTCTTGTCTAGGCAAACGATTGAAGTTGCTCAAAATACAATAACAATATCAAACGTTTATGTACCTTCTAGCAAGTGATGAGAAGTTATTGGTGGATATTATGCTCAAGGAAAACAATTTAGAGTTATTGAGTGGACCTTCTGTATTGGGTTTTACTTATGTCAAACTAATCACATTCTAATTGCGTGTTTAGTCTAAATTTTCAGATTTCATTGAGAATTCTCTGGTAACTGAAAGTTTTGTTTGAATGCAGTCTGTAGGTTTCACCGCAGCTCCTCTGTTTGCTATTGCTGCAATCTGGTTTCTGGTATTTGGGCTGTGCTTACTGTGTGGTTGCCTTTGTCATTTCTGTTGCAAAAGGCAGAGCTATGGCTACTCTCGAACAGCTTATGCTATCTCCCTCGTTTTCCTCATTCTATTCAGCATATGTGCTATGTAGATGCTTCTCTCTATTTTACACAAACACAAACACGCACACGCACACACAGGCATGCATGCGCTGACACATGCATCAATCTTCTGTAGAGAAACTAATGTTGAATTCTTTGGCTACAGCGTTGGATGTGTTGTTCTATATGCTGCTCAGGAAAGATTTCACAAAAGCACAACAGAAACTTTGGAGTATGTTGTGAATCAAGCAGACACCACTGTCAATAAACTAAAGACTGTGTCAGATTTTATTGCTTCTGCCAAGCTAATCGGAGTTGATCAAGTTTTTCTACCTTCTAATGTCCAAACTGATATTGATCAGATTGGAATAAGAATTAATTCTTCTGCTAATGTCCTTGCTGACAAAACTGTGGATAATTCGGATGACATACGTGATCTCTTGGATTCTGTGTAAGTTGAAGGATACGGCTTATTGCATCTGATTTAGTACTTGGTCTTTTTGATCATTTCATGAGCATGTTGGTGTTCATGCAGGAGAATGGCTCTAATCACTGCTGCTGCCATTATGCTTCTCCTGACATTTCTTGGATTCTGTAAGCTTCCCTTTTTGTTTCCTTGATAAGAGAAACTCTGAATAAATCCAATGTTTGAAAACTTCTTCGAAGCATATGTAATAATGTTGAGTTTTTGTGTTCCAGTATTTTCAATTTTTGGCATGCAGTTCCTGGTGTACATGTAAGTGATATTCTATCTTTTACTGCCTTTAATTCTTACCTGTTCTCGAGTGATGTGACCTCATAAAATTGCTGCAGCCTTGTCATTGTTGGATGGATTCTTGTTGCTGGAACTTTCATTTTTTGCGGCACATTCCTTCTTCTCCATAAGTAAGTTAATTACTGCTGATCATAGTTATTAACCTGACCTACAACCTCATTGGCCCAGAGTCTAGCATGAGCAGGTTTCCTTTCAAACCGTTTTAGATATTGATCCGGTTAAATCTAGATGACTTGGAGGGTCAATCCATGACTTGATTGACTTGGTCCAACCTGAGACACGGCCAGGTCAGCTCCAGTGAATATTTTATTAATTTTTGTCCAAAATGACTTCATTTTGGGATTGATCTGGATTGAGTTCACGATCCTCATGTTGACCCAAGCCTGAATTAACATCCTGCTTGGTATTATTTGTAAGGAGAAGATTAATCTGTAGTTACTATCAACAATTTTTCCAAAAGTTGAATCTGGCCTGCCATTTGAAACTTAAATATTCTCTTAGTCTAAAATATTTCTAATGATTATGTTTGAAACAAGGATCAAACTCTTTCACCACATTGGATAGCACACCACACTTAATATTCATCTTTTTTTTTTCCAGCTTCTCCAAAATGATTCACCTATGTATTGTTCTCAGTAATTCCTTTTCCTCTACTGTTTTGTTTCCCTTCACCTACTTCTATGGCTGCTTTGGCTAACTGTTAAAGCCTCTTCACTGTGCTCACTTCAACTGGAAGCATCCTTTATAGGATGCGATCAGTCTATGGATCCCTCATAGACTCAAAGTTAAAGGATCTTAAAGGGTGTATCATCTGAAAATTGCAAGCCTCATGGATTAATGGAATGTTGTCACATTATGACACGGATATAGCCTTGAAAATGGACATTGTTGGAGTGATGGGGTGTTGTGATGCCAATTACACTGCCTTTTCTACGAGTACTGTCAAGGGCTCAGGAGTTCTCTTGTCTCATAATATCGTTTGGTTACAATCTTGGACAAAAGAGACATAGACAATGGAGACATGTTCTCTTGTTTCAAATTTATTTTATGTTTTTGTGAACTTCAACCAGACATATTTTTATCAAAGTTATCTGGGATGCTAACCAAACACGGCCATACCCTTGTAATCATTGCCGAGCTAGTACTTGAGAGAAAATGGATGTATTCCTATTAGATTTCTTTTTTCCTTTTTTATTGCTTCATTACTCTTACAAATTCATGGTAAGCCTCTTTCCCTAATTTGTTATTTCTGATCCCCGCACCAATTTACAATGATTCTTTCTTTGACATGCTAGTGTGGCTGGAGATACTTGTGTCGCTATGGATCATTGGGTGCACAGCCCCACTGCTCATACAGCTTTAGATGATATACTTCCCTGTGTGGACAAAGCAACTACGCAAGACACCTTGTTAAAGAGCAAGGAAATCACTGCCCAACTTGTTGAAGTGGTCAACCAGGTCATCACCAATGTTTCTAATCTTAACTTCTCCCCCAACTTTAAGCCAGTGTACATCAACCAATCTGGTCCGTTGGTACCAATACTATGCAACCCATTTTATTCCAACTTGACGATCCGGCCATGCAGTGCTGGTGAGGTGGACTTGACCAATGCAACACAGGTAATCGATAGAAGCTAGAAACGATTGAAGTTTAAAGATGCATGTATACTAAAGGAAGCATTACTAGGCTATAAAGTAAAAGCAGGATTCAATGACATTTGACGATTTGGGATAGAAAGCAAAGCAGTGAACTCTTGTCAGCCCTTTCCTTCGGCCTAAAAGTTTCCTTCATAACATTACATTTGCAAGGAAACTGAAGAGTTTCACAAACTCTCGTGCGAAAAAATTGAAGAGATATTCAACATTTTCATTTAACTTGTCCAGGTATGGAGTAGCTACGTGTGTCAGGTTTCACCGACTGGGATATGTACCACAACAGGACGTTTGACCCCTACATTCTACAGCCAGATGTCAGCCGCAGTAAACGTGAGCAATGGTTTGAACAATTATGCTCCTTTCCTGGTTGACTTAGGAGACTGCACTTTTGCAAAGGAAACATTCGAAGACATATGTAGGGATCATTGTCCAAGTCTCAGGAGATACAGTAGATGGATATACATTGGTTTGGTAATGGTCTCTACTGCAGTTATGCTTTCTCTAATCTTCTGGGTCATATATGGCAGAGAAAGGCGGCACCGTGTGTATTCCAAGCAGCTAGTATCTGAATCAGCACAAGGTCCAGAAAGGGAAAAAAATTCCTGAAAAAACAGAGCACTTCATCATATTATTGGCATTTGGTTGAAGAGGTTTATTCTGCTTCATTTTGATTTGCTGTTTTGTACATGTGCATGGTAGTTTTTCGAATTTTTCTCCAAGTTATGATGAAATTATTGCTCAAGTGTAAAACTTCCAACAGCATATGCTTTAAGCCTGGTTGTGACATTGTTTCCGTCTTTAAAAGGAGAGTAAGGAAAAGAAATTAACAGCGAATGATGATGCATTTCCTCTCATGTTCGTCAAATTTGCAATGTGAGGAAACCATTTACTTGTTTTGAAACTATAGTTCTGATATCTGATTTGAAAGTCGATCCGGTTCAAGACTTGATTGATAATTTAGTATTTTAAGATATTAAAAAATAAAAGATGTTCACCCGTGCCAATCTGGAGGCATGTATGGAGTCTTCTAATGGCTAAAAAAGAGCTAACCACTGTTTCATTCAATGTGGCTGGTGGTGGTGAAGCCGATGGGACGGCGCGTGTGGTACGATTCATAATGGTTTGACGGCCATAAAGTTTTTTTCTCCTCCTTCTTTATTATCTCTTCTAGGCCTTAATATCTGTATCCAGGCTTAAAAAATTTAATTTTATCCTCGAATTCATATTTATTTTAAATTTAATTTTTATTTTTTTATTTTTATTTATTTTGATTTTAATACTTCTTGAAGTTTATTGTTTTTTCAATTTTATATAATATTTAATTTCATTTGATTTTTGTATTCAATTTTGTTCTTATTTTTTTGGTTATTATTTTTTATCCTATGTTAGAATTTGTTTTCAATTTTGTTTTTAAAAATTTTAGTTTATTTAATTTTATATCCAATTTTGGTTCTTATTTTTTTAATTTTTAATTTTTAATTTTATCATTTCCTTTATTTATTTTGATTTTCAATTTAATCCCTAATTATTTTCAATCACTTATTTTTTATAGAAGATTTGACCCTTGTTGTTTTTATTTTTAATTTTCATGACTAGGAATCTTGCTTCGTTAATTTAAAACGTGTTGGCTAGAGGTATTTTTCATTGTTTTTTTAATTTATTTAACTTTTGTCTTCTTTTCTAGTTATTTTTTTAATTTTTTTTCTTAATCCAGATCTCATATCATACTTGATAGGCTAGTAGAGTTAATCCAGGTTGACTTGAATTTTTTTCTTTAACATTTATTTTTCTTTTATCATCTGGTATTAGGTTATTAAGCATTGAGCTTTGTGATTTTTCATGTTTTTTTTACGAGTTATCATAATTTTATATTCTAGGTCAGATGTCATAAAATTAATCTAGATTGATTTTATCATTGTGGGGATATTTTAATATATTTTAAAAAAATGTTAATCTAGCCCACAAATTAATTTTATTATAGTCAGAACATCTTAATTTAATTTTAAAAAAACTTTGATTTGGCCCGCGGCACACACGAGTACCATTTTAGTACAATCTAGGCTTGGATAGCCAATCTGCTCTCATTCATCTGGGTCGATTCGATCATCTAATAACTTTTTTTTTTTTTAAGTCAGTCTTTGAAATTGGGTACGACAACCATATGATATGATGGAATATGTATTCCAAAAGAGAAGCAGCTTCTTACAAATGTGACCTTTGCATGGCTAATGGGACGGAGTTCTGGAAGTGGAGAACTATTCTCTTTAATATATTTCAAATAAAAAACATTTTTAAAAAATACTTTACACTATAAATTCAAACACATAATAAGTAAGCCGCCATGGTTTGAATCTTCCACTTGATTTGCCAACTTTTTATTTGATTAAATTTCATTACCACAAGGTGAGTTAAAGAAACATGGTGAAGCTAATGATAATAATAATTTTTTTTTTTTAATTTAAAGTTTTCGTTATCAATTTAGCAAGTTCAGTTTTAAAACTGTGTGTACATGGCCACCTTGAACAGCAACTTGGTGGGCTACGAGGCCGACTTTTGAATTTCGTTGAAAAGTAGGGTTCCCATTATAGGTATAGTTTGGTCACTAAATTTGTTAGGCTTAGACCCACAAATATTATATTCAACATGGTGGTGGGCTAGAGGGTATTTCATGTGGTTTAAAAATGTTTTTGGTTTTAAAAAAATATTAAATTAATATTTTTTTATTTCTGGTGTGTTTTCAAACAAAAAATATTTTTAAAAAACACTATGCACCACAATAATAAATATACACCATTTTATATATTTTACATATAGAGGTAGTAGCGATAATTTAATATATGTAAGATGAAGAACTAAGATTTGTACTGTATGCAACCCTATAATAAAAAGGCCCTAAATTAATGGAAGGTTCACAACGTGATGAAGAAGCAATAAGCATAGTTGTGATGTATTAAAAAAATAAAATGGATTTGGTGTCACATTGATGGACTTTCAAGAAAAGGTGAGCATGACTATGCACGTGGTGGACTTTTGTGCCCCACTGTGATGTATTCTTGCACTCCAAACAACATAACCCATCTCCCACCACATAAACTACAGTCCATGCATGTACCCATCTCAACCAACCCAGAGAGAGGGGGAGAGAGAGGGGGGGAG
>Ga0307518_10002901_pt1 | contig 12448 bp, 12 predicted proteins | sample 25_EM_MG_FD_203889 | JGI IMG/M metagenome (GOLD analysis project Ga0307518, IMG submission 203889) | Populus trichocarpa ectomycorrhiza microbial communities from riparian zone in the Pacific Northwest, United States - 25_EM | ecosystem: Host-associated > Plants > Roots > Unclassified | place... | reverse complement strand
GAACATGTTCTGGGGTCAGGTGGAGGCGCATCATTGTACCACCTACGCCACGAGAGAATACACGGCCCTCCTTAAAAATCTCCCCGTGGATTACCCATACCGTGTCGAAGCTTGCAAAGAAACGCCATTGGAGATTCACGGTGTGCCCTATTTGCCAAAGGACTGTGAAGACAAGGCAGGAGCAGCCAGTTCTTGGACCATAACAATTCACGCTCACTACTTATGTAGGGTCCAGGAAACGTGATTGGACGCTGGGAAGTCGACCGTAATGAGCCTGATTGTGTTACATTCTGGAACTGGTACAAAGACATGGTATGCATCCATACTTGTATTAACTGATGATCGCTGATCAGACTTCATCAGGGCTGTACTTCGGAGAATTCTGGAAAGAGAGTAAGTGCCATTCATATAACTGCAAACTAGTACCTACAATCACTGCGTTGCACAGCGGATCGAGCACTACATGGAGAACTTACCCAAAGGTGGTGACTGGCGAGAATTCTGTGCATCAACGCCCGCGGACTTTCTCGGGATGCATTTCACAGGCCCTCATATATGCTTCCAATTTGTGAGGTTTGTCCCTTCATGAATGACGCTGATCTAGACGTTTTTACAGGATCTGGGCACTTACGGCCACTGGGAGCTTGATGATTCAAATTGCTGAGGTTCAAGTATTCAAGTAAGCGTATGTATGATACGATGAGCAAGGGTGAGGTTGCACATGAAGGTACGAGTTCATACGAGCAATCCTTGTGAAATGTGTGTATGTACTTCGTCTGTTCTTCTCTTGTATATTAGTGAGCGTCTATGACAACTTTTCTCCTTTGTCATTATCAGCTACGTGTGGTTTCTATCTGTCTCATCTTCCTCCAATTTATATCCAACGAATATCTTTAATATCTCTAGACCAAACCCCATCGTTGCGGCATGGTATTACTTAGCAGGATACTTCACCAATGACTGATCTGTCGCATGTCGCTGAAGCTGACCGCCACGAGCATCTATGACATTCCGGCTAACGAGTATTAACTTACACGGCCTACTACAGTGAATTTGTGCAGATCATCCTCCTGATAGGGTCAAGCGAGTCCCGTAGGATGCAGAGTGATGCATCCCTCTATAATCGAGTGGATGGTGATGTAATACATAAATATGAGTCGGCCTTCACACAATAGGTTCCTTTTGGAACATACTTTCAGCTTCCAGGTATCTGCTTTGGGCGTCTTCAATGACGGCTAGGCCAGTACACTCTCCAATCCTTTGCGATACCCCTCGGCAACTAACCAGTCCCGCACGTACTGTTTATCCAAGCGTTTTCCTGGAGCATGTCCAACGACGGGCCAGTATTAACGCGACGAATCCGGAGTGAGTACTTCGTCAATAAGGATATAATTTCCTCTTTTGAAGGATGATGAGATCAAACCAAACTCGAATTTGGTACCGGCGAGGATAAGTCCACGTGAGAGTGCATAATCAGCCGCGGTCGTATACAGTCTGAGGGCGATATCCGCAATACGCAAGTAAAGCTCCTTACTAACATCCCCGGGGAAAGAGCAAATATGGTTTTCCTTGTAATCTATCCATGCTGAGCCTTACGATGAGAATGCCAGAGCCGGGTTGTGGAACCTCGCTCATCTGTGAGATACCCTCGTACAACAAACTCGAGAGGTATGACTTTGGCCCTTTTAACAAACATAGAACGACCCTCCAGTTGGTTCCTACGTTGCCTCACTTCCTCGGGCATTCGATCTACTATATCAGCAGTCACAAGATGGTTGGGAACAGTTTTTCTTACCAAAATAATGAGATCCTCGTCAGATACCGTATGGTTCGAGTGAATACACAATAGCCAGTCACGGGTAAATATCACTCACATTTCCGAGGATGACACCTATCCTATCTGTGGCAACAACCATAAGATAGTCTTTCGAGGAGGTATTGTAGATTTCGGGAACCGGCGTGAGATTAGGCAGATTTATTGAAGAGGCGCAGAAGCCATTGCAGGATCAGCGTCCAGGGTCGTGGAATTTATGTGTCTGGTATTAGCAAGAGAAGTGAGATAAGGAATAGAGAAGGCGATGTGTGACCGTTCAGTTTGAAGTGGACTCTGTTCCCTCTGTAAAATTTTCCGGGGATCGCGTTGGGGGTTGCCACCCGCGTGTGTTCGATTCCCCTCAACGCCACCCACCCCGCTACCACTACCCCCATTAATTTATGACCGTCACACTGTTCGGTATCACTTGGAGTTCGATCAATACGCCACACTACAGACTGAGGTTATCCTGGACCTGGTTCCTAGCAAGGCATACTACCCACAACAAGAGAAGTGTGGTCTTGTGAGACTAGCAGAAGTAAGCTAGGCTAGGATGGCGAATGCACTTGAATGGATCCAAAAAAGGGTAAACTTTTGATTACATGCTGGTGGAGAGTCTACTACCTATGCAGTAATCCTCAGCAGCCGCGAAACGTGACCTAGGAAGAGGACCACTGCTGGCGCCCCAGATATCATCGAAATCTACATGGTAACGTTTTTCTCCCAGGCCACGTCAGCGGAAGGGACTTGGTTTGTGACCGATGGTATCAATTTTGACGTGCCAGGGCTTGCAGGTATGTTGCGTTTAATCGTGTCGTTTCCATAACTCCCCTTAATCATGGGGATTACTTTGCCACATGATACTGCGCCTCATATTGCAAATCATACTTCCTGACGACCATTCGATAGAAATCAGACATTCCATTTTACAGACTATGCTCTAACGCCGTTTCGCAGAATGATCCGGAATATCTATTCTTTCTTGATTGGGATGCATGGATTCAATCATTCACTCAGGCCCCGGTCTTACCTAGTCTCGTTCCCAATGCTGAATGTACCATGAGTGTACCCCTGTGCACCCCTGGTGATATTAGACTTTCCTTTTTTGATGCATTTCTGTCACTCATGGGTAACTCAATATATGACTTATATTACACGGACAGGGCCAGGATCTGGAACCGAGATTAACTCTCTTGGTGTTGCGAAGGGAAGAGCATGCTAATTAATGTCTATGGTAGAAATAATTCCCCCAGTGCGGGTATAAAATACCATTCATCATCTCTCTTTGCAAGCTTGAATTCCTGATCACCCTCATTTGCGATGCTATTTTGGTTTACTCTCGTCTCTCTTTTCACATTTTCTACAGCTCGGCCTTCCTTGGCTAGAAGCAGCTGCACAGGAGAAATTTCGTCGCTGAGCGACGTTAGCTCTGCAGTCAAGTGTACCACCGTGAATATAAATCCATTCACAGTTCCCGCTGGCCAAACATTCTCCCTTAAACTATTGGATGGTACAACGGTGAACGTCAGTGAGTAGTATGTCCTCGGATGCCATATGACACAATGTTTTTGTTTTGCCTAGAGGGGGACATACAGTTCGGTAACAAAACATGGAGTGGCCCCTTATTTAGTGTACAGTGAGTTGTGGAGCTTCATGTATTTTCTGTTTGGAGGACTTACCCTTCAATTTCCCTCAGAGGCAAGAACATCAAATGTGAGTATGAACTGCGGTGTTTGGTGTCACTAGATTAACGGTTGCCTTAGTCAATGGGAATGGTTACAGGTGGGACGGAGGTGGACCTTTCTACTGGGTGAGAACATTCATCCTATTTACGCACAAATGCTAATCCATCCCATCTTCCGTTCAGGATGGTCAAGGACTAGGAGGCGGTGTCACCAAACCTCTCATGATGAGGTGAGTACTTACATGGCGCAATTTTGATCCCACTAGAGCATGTTCGAACATCTTTGCTTTCAGTATCAAGATATCGGGGAAACTTTCTGTTCGTAAAATTATCCCTTCGAAAATGACACATGACCTTACAAACTATCCGTAGGATATGACGGTCATCAACTCCCCTGCCCACGCTGTCCACTTTTATAGCCAAGGCACACTGACGGTATCGGGTGTCATTGTCGACGACAGTGAGTACAGGTTGTTTTATTGATCAGTGCAGCGACTCATCACAGCTGTCGAACAGGTCAAGGAGACGAACCGAACTCCAAGAGCAACGGTAAACCTGCCGGTCAGTGTGATCGCTTTACATGGAATTGTTAGGTCTCTGAAGTTCCCCACAGGACATAACACCGACGGCTTTGACCTCAACGGGGACGGTTTCACAATCGAGAACTGGTTAGGTCTACTAGTCTCGTGCGGGTCGCGGATGCTAATGTGATGCCTCTACAGTCACGTTTATAACCAGGTACCATCTTTCCATTTCTACTACCTTGATCATGGCTAACCCATCTGCTAGGACGATTGCATTGCCATCAAAAAAGGAAGCAATATTTTATTGCAGAATAACTACTGCTCTGGGGGTCACGGAATTTCTATTGGGAGTTACATAGCTTTCAATCACTTGAAATTGTCACTCATGCTTGTGAAAAACAGGGCTCTATTACTACTGGCAATGTCGTTAGCAACGTCACTATCAGCGGCAACACGGTTACAAACAGGTATGTTACTTCACCAGTGCGTAGTAGGCAATCCCACTGACCAAACTTGTCAAATAGCCAACAAGGGTTCCGAATCAAAACAGACAAGTCTGCCACAAGCGGTACCGTCTCGGAGGTGGTCTTCAAAGTAGGTCCGGGCTGATTAGTTCTGGAGCTTTGGTGAGGTTGAGCCCTAAATAGGACAATATTGCGAACAAGATTTCGAAATTCGGTGTCTTGATAACCCAGGTATGTCATACAGAGACCTAGTTATTGATACAGGGAATGATGCATTCTTCGTAGAGCTACCCTGATTCTTTGGGAACGCCTGGAAATGGTGTCAAAATTTCTGTGAGTTTCGCATACAACCAAGACAGGTTAACATTCGATTGACAATTCCCATTCAACACAGGACATCAGTTTCTCTGGTGGACCCACGAAAATCGCGACGGCAAGTAATGCATACATGGTTGCCGTCAACTGCGGCAAGGGTTCCTGTACTGGTAAGCTTTACTTTACTTTTTGGCAGAGTTATAAAATATTGATCCTCGCTATGTCGCGTAAGGCACTTGGGATTGGTCTTCGCTCACGACATCCGGTGGCAAGGTTGGGACATACACAAACTGCGACCTTATCACTGGGTTCGAACAATAGGTGCGTTATGCATAGGGGAAAAAATATGTGGGAATGCAGGGCACTTCTCTTCTTTGGTTATTCTGTTGTGTTATTTCATGTACAATGTGGAAAGTTGTCACGGATATTCTGGGCTGCCTAGTGTTTGCATCTCTCGATGACTTCACAAAATTAGTTTACTCGATCTAAAATGATCTCCGTTTGCAGGCCATTTACACAGTGATAATCGTTACCAGCTCTGACATGTGAGGCTGTACTTGTACCCCATGGAATGAGTCGGATACTTATACGCCAGTCACAATACAACTTCCTCAGTTGCAACGATTGTGATTATCAACACTGTTCACGGTGAAGTGTTCCGCCGTAAATGTTGCAACGCCCTGTTGCACCTCTCATTCAGAATTGAGTTAGGCTGTTTGGCTCGAGATGAATAACACATCGCCACACTAATCACCCTATTATTCAATTAGAAAAAGGCCCTTGGCGACTGCAAACACCTTGTTTAAAACTTAAACAAGATGTCAACTTGGTAATATTGTAATCCAGCAGGTGTGAATGCGCGAAGAGATGCATTGCCAAGTCGACTAGTGGCATGGTGAATTGAAAGTGCGACTACTTCGAAAACCAGCCACTGATTGGACGCAACAAAAACGAAAATCACTGCCCAATTGAACCGACTCCAACACCACTCGCGAAAATTCCCCTTTAATAAATCTCAGCGGACACTGAACAAAAAGGTGATAAGCGGTTTCGATGACAACGCAGCCCACACGACAACAGAGGGTACCGGGGGAAAAGCGCAGTCTGGTGACCAGACTAGGAGACATAGTGCGGCATGGCGAATGCACTTGAATGGATTCGAAAAAGGGTAAACTTTTAACTACCTGTAATATAATTAGCACAGGTTCCACATCCTTGTGGAAAGTAACCACATACTTATGCAATAATCCGCAGTAGGCCAGCAACGTGATTCATCGTGATTTGGGAAACGGACTACTACTGCTGGCACCCCAGCTATTGATTATTAAAATCTGCATGGTAACATTTTTCTCTCAGGCCACGTCAGTGGAAGGCTGCGACTTGGAGATACCCTTCAGTGGCACCACTTGGAGGTATGTTGTTTCACTTGAGTTTCCAGTCGTTTCCGTAGCTGCCCCTAATCATGCAGAAACATGGTGGATGGTTTGTAACAGTGGGGGATTGCCATGCTACATGAAAGTGCACCTCACATTGCAAAGTATATTCTATATTTTACAGACTACGCTGATAACGTCCGTGGTAGAGATGTTTTTCTCAAGTGCAGGTATAAAATGCCATCCATCATATCTCTTTGCAAGCTTGAATTCCTGATCCCCTTCATTTGCTATGCTCTTTGGACTTACTCTCGTCTCTCTTTTCACACTTTCTGCAGCTGGATCACCCTACTATGGTCGTGCTAGCAGCAACTGCATAGGAGAAATTTCGTCGCTGAGCGACGTTAGCTCTGCAGTCAAGTGTACCACCGTGAATATCCATTCATTCACAGTTCCGGCTGGCGAAACTTTCTCTCTTAGTCTCTTGGATGGTACAACGGTGAACGTCAGTGAGTGGTATACCTTGGATGCCATATGACACAATATTTTTGTTCTGCCTAGAGGGGGACATACAGTTCGGTAACAAAACATGGAGTGGCCCCTTATTTAATGTGCAGTGAGTCAGGGAGCTTCATGTATTTTCTGTCTGGAAGGCTTACCCTTCGATTTTCCTCAGAGGCAAGAACATCCAATGTGAGTATAAACTGTGGTGTTTGGTGTCACTAGATTAACGTTTGCGTTAGTCAATGGAAATGGTTACAAGTGGGACGGAGGTGGACCTTTCTACTGGGTGAGAACGTTCGTCCTACTTCCGCACAATTGCTTATACATTCAATCTTCCGTCCAGGATGGCGGAGGACTGGAAGAGGGTGTCACCAAACCTGTTGTTATGATGAAGTGAGTACTTACATGGCGTACTTTTGATCTCACTAGTAGAGCATGTTCGAACATCTTCGCTTTCAGTATCATAATATCGGGGAAACTATCCGTTCGTAAATTATCCCTTCGAAAACGACACATTGACCTTACAAATTATCTATAGAATATTAAGGTCATCAACTCCCCTGCCCATGCTATCCACTTTTTCAGTCAAGGCACACTGATGATATCTGGTGTCATTGTCGACAACAGTCAGTACAGGTTTTTTTATTGATCAGTGCAGGGACTCATCCCGGCTGTCGAACAGGTGCAGGGGACAAACCGAACTCCAAGAGCAATGGTCTAGCCGCTGGTCAGTGTTATCGCCTTACATGAAAGCGTTAGGTCTCTGAAGCTCCACAGGACGTAACACCGACGGCGTCAACCTCAACGGGGACGGTTTCACAGTCGAGAACTGGTTAGATCTACTAGCCTCGTGCGGGTCGTGGGTGCTAATGTGATACCCCTGCAGTTACATTTATAACCAGGTATCATCTTTCCATTTCTACTACCTTGATCATGGCTAACCCATCTTCTAGGATGATTGCATTGCTATTAAGTCCGGGAGCAATATTTTAGTGCAGGGTAACTACTGCTCTGGGAGCCATGGAATTTCTATTGGGAGTTACATAGCTTTCAATCACTCAAAATTGCCACTTATGCTTGTGAAAAACAGGGCGGTATCATGACTGGCAATGTCGTTAGCGATGTTATTATCAGCGGCAACACGATCACAAATAGGTATGCTACTTCACCAGTGTGTAGTGGACAACCACACTGACCAAACTTGTCAAATAGCCAACAAGCGCTCCGAATCAAAACAGACAATGATGCTGCATATGGTAGCGTCTCGAACGTGGTCTTTAAAGTACGTCCGGGCTGATCGATTCTCGAACTTTGGTAAGGTTGAGCCCTAAAATAGGACAATATCGGGGACAGAATTACGAAATTCGGTGTCTTGATATCCCAGGTATGTCGCACAGAGATTTAGTTATTGATACAGGGAATGATGCAATCTTCGTAGAGCTACCCTTATGATTTGGGAACGCCCAACAATGCTGTCCAAATTTCAGTGAGTTTCGTATCCAACCAATCGGACAGGCTGACATCCGATTGACGATTCCCATTCAACACAGAACATCAGTTTCACTGGTGGACTTACAAAAATCGCGACGGAAAGTAATGCATACATGGCTGCCGTCAACTGCGGCGAGGGTTCCTGTACTGGTAAGCTTTGCTTTCCTTTTGGCAGAGTTGCATATATTGATCCTCGCTATTTCGCATAAGGCATTTGGGACTGGTCTTCGCTCAAGACATCCGGTGGTAAGGTTGGGCCATACACAAACTGTGACATTATCACTGGGTTTGAACAAAAATGATGCCTATGTAGTTATGCATAGAGGAACAGTCATGTGGGAGTGCAGGGCACTTGTTATTCTGTTCCGTTAGTTCATGTACAAAAAACACAAAGTGAGAGTTGTCGCGGGGATTCGGGGCTGCCTAGTGTTTGCACCTCCCAATGTCTTCATGCACGAATAAACTACTTATTCGATCTGAATGATCTCCGTTCGCAGGCCATTTACACAGTAATAATCGTTGCCAGCTGTGACATGAAAGGCTGTACTTGTGCACCATGGAATGAGCTGGATATAAGCCAGTCATAGTCACAACACAACTTCCTTTGTTGTAACTATCATCGATGGGTGTTGCACCTCTCATTCAGAATTAAGTTGGGCTCGAATAAGAATAAGTTTAGCTCGAGATGAATAATACATTACCAGACACCACCCTATTTAACGTATGGTAATAATCCGGCAGGTGTGGATACGGAGAGATGCATTGCCAGGCGATAGAAGGATAGCCTGCTGCTGATCCGAGGATCCGATGAGAGGGCATTGTTGGCAGAATAAACTTGCCTCGCGTGATTACTGATCAGTACTTGCGTAGCTCCGCAGCGTTCACGATGGTTGAGTTGAACAGACACGGATAAGTGAGCCAAACATTCAATGGTATAGAATCCGCTGACAAGGAGGGCCGTCTGGCGATATGGGGTGTTGCTGAAATTCGAGTGGGGATGATGGTGCAGTGGTGAAGACTAAGGAAAAGCGGACCGACCCAGTGGGTTCCAGATTCTGTAACATTCCAGAGGATATCCGGAGTACCGATATCTAGATGATATGCTTTGGAAACTCCCGTCCATCCTTGTCTAGGTGCAAAACTTTGTAGCTTACACAGTCCTCCGATCCGACATTACGCGGACAATGCACCCAGTGCCTGCTATCTCAGTAAGCTGGAAGGCGAACCCCGAAGAATGATCGATCAGTTGCATGACCCAAGGAAACGTACGATACTCACCTTCTCGTGCCATGCCAATAGTACACTCCCGCTGACGTCGCCCCAGCCAGGCATGCCCATTCCCTTGTAGATATACTTCATCAGCGTATCTTGCGCATCTTCGGACACTGACTTGAGCACCTGTGGTATCTCTGTTCCTTTCGTGCTGTTGAGGACCGAAACAACGGTCTGTAAGGTGAGGTTCTGTAACACGTGAAACGAAGTGATATAAAAAAGGGTATTGATATGTGTATGTTGCGCAGTAGTGAGAGAAAGGACCGACTTTTGCTTCCTCGACGTTTGGTCCATACGGTGGGTTCTCCAGAGCGATGTTCAGTGCACCAGGTATGTCACTCCTGAATTCGATGTCGCGTAAGCAGCGAAAGTAGGAGAGAGACCATTATGGAGCGTAAGATCCAACTTACTTCGATAATGCACTGCGCACAGCTGATTGCCTTTGCCTGGCATCACTGAGGACCTGGGCAGGTGGGCGTGGGTCTGGATCGTATAGTTCATCGTCTCTTAGGACGTCCTCGTCGAACGCATCAATGTCGATCTTGCGGAAGGACATGACGACGGGAATGTATGCGGTCCTAAAGAGACCTTAATAGTGGGAGCACTGCCACCGCCTCAAGGAAATCACAGCAGCAGTACATTTGACACAGATAAACAATCATATACACTCGTAATTCCCAAGAAGAGATGACTATAGCCCTACAGGCTCATTGTTTTGAAGACAACCGCATACCTTCTTGTACCGCAACAGCCTCCTCGACCCATGGTAACCGAAAGAAGTCGCTACGACGAAGCTCCTCTGCACGGATCGTAGCGCCCTCACTTGGCCCACTCCCTAGAATACTTTCCAAATCCCTTGATTGAGACTCTAGCCATGTTTGGATGAACCTGGCCGGATCGTCTGCGAAGCTTTGTAAAAACACCCGCTTTGTGTGCGAGTTATGTAGAGATTGGGAAAGAAGGGCGATCTGGGAAGAGGAAAAGTGGTTTCAATAAAAGCCAATCCTGAGGAAAAGAGAAAGTTACCTCGTCGTCGAGCTTGCTCAAATCTTGGATACTGTCCTTTGAAGCCTGTAGGGTCACTGCCATGCGATTTTTCAAACTGGTATCCTCCATTTTCACCTCAATATCCCAGGCAGACGGGCGATCTGGAGGGGGAACAGTTGGGTTGATGGTGTAATGCAGAATAACAGGCTCCGGAGGCATAAGGTATCGGTTGACCAGCTCCGGTAGTTGTTGAAATACAACCGAATCTCCGCCAAATATCTAATGGGGATCAGGTGAGGACAAATAGTCCTATTCGAAGGCGAGATAGATACGCACGGGACGAAGATAGTCGTCGGCCTTGATTTTACGGCGGTCGACCTTGTCCTGAAGGCCATTGATTTTGATGTAGTTCCACAAGGCTTGGATAACACCTATCCTACTGTCTTCTTTGATCCCGAGCACGTATCCTGCGATATAGCAAGCAGTTTCAGTACACACACTGCAGCACAAGCCAACTTGCAGAAGCGCACCAAGTTCCGGGCTAACTTTATATTGTTCCGGGTTTTGTTCGAGGTGTATGAGTACCCTTATGCGTGTCGGTTGATCACCTGCCCGTCTGATTGTGAAGCCATCCAATGCAGGTTGAGAACCTTGCGCTCGTGGCCACTGTAGATTCATTGAGCCACGTACGCGTGGTATTGGGGTGTCACGACGCACCTCGATGATGTTACCGTCAGGGTACAAAGTAGGATCACGTTCGAGCTCCACAATCATCCTCTTAATAAAAGTAGAAAATTTCCTTGATACGATTTTGTCCCGGGACCTCTGATTCAGCGGCTGCATATGATTATTGGAGACAGATGCATGAAGGTATTGGGTGCGACCGTACCTCTAGCAACCGCCCCTCAACTTTAAATGACCACGCAGGGATACCTTGTCCCGTCCCAAAGTTGACCGTCTCTCCATCTGCATTCCCTTCTCCTACTTGCCATGGTTGACCAGAAAGCGTATGGCCCAGAAAGACCCGGAGCGTCCGTGTCGTCTGCCAAAACGCAATAATTGAGTGACATGCTGCAAGATCCATTTCTTACGCACCGTTGGATTGCGAGCCAACGTGTCCTGAACCTCGACCTTCTTCCTGGTCATTGTCCAGTCGAGCTTTCGCTCCATTTCGAGCAGACTCTGGTACATCTTGGATTCCTGCGCGAACTCGGGAACTTGGGCGAGAGCATGAGGGATGGATCTGTCAGTTAGTTTTCGCTTCCTGTCGTAAATACGTATTAGTAGCAGAAATCGATGAGAGAGGAGAACAGTTTACTTTGCACTTTTCACGCCCTCCATGATTTGTTGATCTGTTTCACAAATTGTCAAATATTTGGGCGTGGCTTAGTAAGCGTGCGTTCCAGCGACGCGGTGACTGTCGCCGAAGTCTTACTACATTGGTTTCACCAACCAGACCTGCCACCGTCGGTGCACCACAAGGGACACGCTGCTAATGCCGAGGGGAGAACAACAACTGGAACGTTGATCAAGAGTACTGGGCTGCCAAATCCCCGGAACGCTTGAATCCATCAGCTCAACTCACTTCCATTTCACATGTCGCCCTCTCAGCAGTTTCACACAAAACTTTGTCCTGCCAGGACAGAAAGGAGCGACATGAATTTCATCGTGCAACCCAGCTGAGGGTAGATGATATGGTAGACGAATAGCAGCCTGCAACAACGTACAACCAATCCCATTTTCCAATGCTGTACCGTTTCCCCTTCACATTCACGTTCACATCACCAGAATTCAAATTCCCAGCTTGCAAAACAACTAGGTACATACCGTGCTATGAAGCTCAGCACGTCTTTCTTTATCAAGTCCCGCGGAAGCCCGAGTCCTGGGTCCTACACACTTCTCTGCGCGCAATGCTGCATACCTCCAAGAAAAAGCAAAGCAGCCCGCAGTAGACCTCGCCAAATTTACATTGCAGGTAGTTGTTATTCACCTCCATTGTCCATTCGACGGACGTTGGAGGT
>Ga0307518_10002900_pt1 | contig 12449 bp, 15 predicted proteins | sample 25_EM_MG_FD_203889 | JGI IMG/M metagenome (GOLD analysis project Ga0307518, IMG submission 203889) | Populus trichocarpa ectomycorrhiza microbial communities from riparian zone in the Pacific Northwest, United States - 25_EM | ecosystem: Host-associated > Plants > Roots > Unclassified | place... | reverse complement strand
CCAGACCCCTGTCCCCTTCATCTTCCATCACTCCTGTACCCCAGGAGTATCCTGCATCTCTGTCTGCATCACCCTGTTGGTGTAGATCCCCTCTCCCCCTCCTCAGCACATCCTCTCTGGACACTGCGGAGGCAAACCACCACTCGCACTTTTTCGTAGTCCTTTGTTGGTGTTGTGTTTGGGTTATTGTTCTGACCCAAATCCACACTTTGACTCACACCGCTAGGGCGCGATTCTTCTTGATTGCCGATTTAGTCTGACTGCTGTGGAAATTGAACATGACTTCGACTAGAGGGCGAACCTTGGCCTTGAGCTCGCCGCGAACTTGCGAGCCACGGTTGGTGATCTATATCAAATCATAATAGTACAATACTGAGACGACTGGTACGGCACTTACGAGTTTGGCGAGCTGGGGTGTCCGCACAAGGTTAACTCCTGTAGTCTGAAGTGCCTTGGCCCAAGATGCATTCAGAAGAGCCATCTCCTGTGTATGGTCAGGCATCGGACTCTCGGCACACAGGCGTGCCCGATAGTCTCCAATGGCCGCGTTGACAAACTCTTGGGTAATGTCATCATAGTCCCTGGTGCGCGGACGACCTTCGTGCTCAGTGAGCTTTTGCGCCTTGACGACGGTTGTCTCTGGACTGTCCTCTTCGATGGGTTCCCGTCGCCTCTTAGCACGAAAATCACTGCTAGTATGCTCAATGAAGAACTTGTTTGCATGATGGATTGATGGTCTCACCGGTTCGTGGTGTCTGTCACAGTACCTTCAGAGCTTGCGTGTTCAACACGCCGGTTTTTCTTGTGTTGGATGGTCTGTCGTTCCGACAAAGGTTCATGCACAGTCGGTCCTGCGTCTTCACCGTCCGAGCCAAAGAAATTTCCCTGTCCTGATGATAATACTTTTTGACTACAATACTCCATAGTACTTACTTCATAGCTGGGGTCGGGAATGTTTCCGCCCACCACCTTGGGAACTTTGCTCTTGCTGTACGTGAGGGGGCGCTGCCTAGGCACCTCACTAAGCCTAGTAGGAACAGGATGGCTACTAAACTGAACATGATATTTTGTCAGTGCAGCACCCAACAAAATGATGGGATGACCTACATGAGTGCCTTCTTCATCTTCGAGGTCATCTTCTTCGAGTTCATCGCTGTCTTCTTCATCTTCGTTCTCGCTCCCTTCCTCCATTAAGCGGCAGCGGCGGCGATGTTCACGGTCCTTCTGGGCCCTGGCATCACGGCGTTGGACCGTCTCTTCTCGTTCATCCACAGCCTGCCTCACTTTTTCCGATGGTCGGCACACCTGACCACCAGGCTCTTTTTTTTTTTTTTGAACATTGTCAGTCGCGATCTGCCGTTGTTGTTTGGCCAGACTAACCTCTATAGTTTTCTTTGTCTGCGTTGCGATAGAGACCATTGCTTGAGGTCTGCATGTGATTAGAGCTGGGAGCGTGCGGCTGGAACAAAGTTTGGGTTGGGACGATGAATGGCGGGACACGACTTACTTATAGCTGCTGTTTGCGCATGGCTTGTTTGTAGATATCAACAAACGTTCACGACACGAACACGTATCGCGACGTGGTCACGGGATAATCTGAAAAAAAAAATAAAAAACGGATATTTGTCAACATTGCGTTGACATGAAGCCCCACCTATCGGTCCGCAGACTGCGTCTGATGGTCCGGTATATTGCAAATTGTCAAAGAGATCAATCAGTGTGATATTGGGAGGCGACTGAACGACTGACCTACCATACCATGGCCCCCCACCGCTGCAACTATTGCTTGAAACCTATAGCCACAGAGGCTGGGATCAAGCGGCATATAGCGCAGTCGCCTGCATGTCGCGATCAATGGACGAAGCTCCTTGAACGGATGGAATTGACCGTATCGAAGGACGAAGATGATCAGCTTCCCGAGCACATGAACGATGACGCACCAGGCAATCCATACGAGTTGATGAATGAATTTGATGCTATGGATGGTCTGGACGATGCTCTCGATGTTCCAGATGGGCACCTGGTTCACCTGTCTCATGTTGATGTTGATCCTGGGCCACCTGATCTCAGTGAGCCGCCATCCAAGCATGCGTGAATGGAGGAGGACAATGGAGACCTACCCCATTGGCCAGCCTCTGGATGCTTCACCGAACAATACCCAGGAGTCACTGCTACAATACTGGGGAAGGAGAAGACGGTCTTCGAGTCTATGGAAGCTGCAGACCTTGAAAAGGGCAGGAGCGAATGGGCGCCTTTCCGCGATGAAGACGAATGGGAACTTGCACAATATTTGATGAAAAGCCTTGGGAAAACGAAGATCGATGAGCTTCTGAAGCTATCGCTCGTAAGCGAATAAAGATTGACTCACTGACTCAACGCTGAATGCGACCGACTTGTAGATGCGGAAGAGTGGCCTTTCATTCGATAACGCCCGCTCCTTCCTCAAGCGTGTTGATTCTTTATATACCAGCCCAGCTTGGACATGTGAGATGATTGATGTTGAGGGAGACTTGGTGGGTGAGGATGGGGCTGTGAAGCGGGAGACGGTAGAACTATGGCGAAGGGATCCGGTTGAATACATGGAGGAGCTTATTGGGAACCCTGCCTTGCGAGATATGATGGCGTATGTCCCAGAGCATGCGTATACGGATGCGAAGGGAGAGAGTCGGATCTATGATGAGATGTGGACCGGTGACTGGTGGTGGGAGACCCAAGTAAGTACTTACCATCGATTCCGAAGGATGCGAATGCGACTAATGCGACGGTGATATACAGGGAAAGTTGCCAGAGGGTGCAGTGGTGGCGCCAGTGATCTTGTTGTCCGATAAGACAGCGCTGTCTGTGTTCAGTGGGGACAAAAAGGCATGGCCCGTATACCTAACCATTGGGAATATCTCGAAGGATGTCAGAAGACGAGTGTCAGTGCACGCAATGATTCTTATCGGCTACTTACCTGTGTCCAAACTGGAGTGTTTCCATAAGAAAACACGGTCCGTCGCAGGATATCGTCTATTCCATTATGCGATGTCTTTGCTGTTGCATCCGCTGGTCGATGCTGGTCGGAAAGGAAGGGCTATGGTTTGCACTGACGGATTTGTGTGACAAATTCATCCGATTCTGGCTGCATATGTTGCCGACTTTCCTGAGCAGTGTCTTGTGGGCTGCAACAAGGAGAGCTGTTGCCCTCGCTGTCTGGTGAAAACAAAAAATCATGGAGACCTTGACGAATGCGCATGCCGCAGTACAGTTGACACGTTGAAGACCTTGGGGCGGATGCGAAGAAACAAACGATCGAGTAAGTTTGATAAGGAAGGTTTGCGCGAAGTCTTCGAACCCTTTTGGAAGGACCTTCCCTTCACCGACATCTCCGCCTGCATCACTCCCGATATCCTCCATCAGCTCCATAAGGGCATATTCCACGACCATCTCGTGCAGTGGTGCCTAAGCATGCTCGGCGAAAAGGAGATGGATACCTGCTTTCAGGCCGTAACTCGATACCCTGGCCTTCGCCACTTCAAGAAAAGGATTTCCGCAGTCTCCCAATGGACAGGCAGAGAACACAAGGAGATGGAGAGGGTTTTTGTATGTCTCCTGTCCGGTGCGGCCGAAGAAACTGTCCTCGTAATGGCCCGCTCACTTCTCGATTTCATCTACTACACACAGTTCCAGCAACACACAGACAAGACGCTCACAGCTATGCAGGACAGCCTTCGCCTCTTCCACATGCATAAAGACATCCTCGTGGAGCTTGGAATACGCGAGCATTTTAATGTTCCCAAGATTCACTCCCTTGTCCACTACGTCTCTTCCATCCGAGCCCTTGGCAGTGCTGATGGATACAACTCAGAATACCCTGAACGGTTACACATCGACTATGCTAAGGATGCCTACCGTGCGAGCAACAAACGTGATTATGTCGAACAGATGGCCTTGTGGCTTCAACGCCAAGAGGCGATCCATCACAAGAGTGCCTACCACGCCTGGAGGGTGCTTAAGAAGTCTGCAAGCATGGACGCCATTGACAGAAGCTCGGGCGGAGGGGATGACAGATCAGAAACCGATTCAGACGTGGGTGACCGTCTGGGTGAGGGTGGTGGTGACGAAGCGGATCATCTTGCTGCACAAAAGCCGTCAGGTATGTAGTATTTGCTGCTCCTGTGGTAGTTATTGACCAAGGCAGTTGTGCTAGCGAAAGCGGCCTACAAAGTGGCCAAATCCCCTGCCCGGCGCATGTCCGTTCAGCAGTTACAAAGTGACTACAAAGCACCCGAGTTTCTCGTGGCACTCAAGCATTTCCTCAATTCCCACACGACTCGAGACGAAGTGGTGTTCCCCACGGAATCGGATCAATTTGAAGTATTTAACCAGCTATATGTTGCGAACGGACCTAGCGTGGTTACCGGACATGGCAGTAGCTGGCAGAAGATTCGTGCCAGGCCGAAGGTCGCCGCTAGTGGATGCAAGGCCGAGTCCCCCACAAGATTTGATACAGCGTTTGTGTGGGATGAAGGACATCAACCGAGGGATTTTTTTAGGTTCGATGGTATGTACCCGGCCTCATCGACGCGACGAGGGTGTGCTGACAAGCATTTCAGCGGTCCGTATCGCTCAAGTCCATGTCATATTCAAGCTTCCAAAGCATGTTGGCCTTTACCCGCATCCACTCGCGTACGTCAAATGGTTCACCTCGCTCCGTCGTCACGATCCCGTTTCCGGCCAGTTCGTCGTCACCCGTTCAATGCGCAACCATCAGCATAACGTGTCGGTGATCAGTGCTGATCGCTTCGCCCACCCTTGCCATCTTCAAGCCCAGTGTGGAAGGAACAACAGTTTGGATTGGACGTCTGACAATGTGCTTGAAATAGCAAGTGCATTTCATGTTAACTCGTACATCGACTTAGATACTTTCATTGCCCTGGCTGATTAGTATACCTGTGGCTACAATTTTAATCTGCACTTTGGTCTTGTCAAGTTGGTAATGTAAGAACAACATAGGCTACTGGGACTCTGGAGGATGTGTAGTGTGAATATGGGGCTACAATGACTATGGAGAGCTGGCCAGACTGGCTGTCAGCGATAGCGGCAACTGTGTGCTACGTGTCACGCGGTGACAGCTGGATAGTGCGACAGAGCATGTGCCTGATGCGCCATATTACGATTGAGTCTCTGGGTGACTTGGTCCCTGGGTGGCTATGCTACATAGCAAAAGGTTTTTCCTGATGTGGCCTGTCTCGGCAGCGGCAGCAGCCTTGCTTTTGCATTTTGTCTTCACCATGGTTGACGAAGGTAAGGTGCATCTTCCATCTCGGCGCCAGATGAATGTTGATGGTGGGTCAGTGAGTCTTTTTATGTAACTTGTACTAATAGTACGTCGCTCTGTGTCGTAGTTCGGGGCAATCAACAATTGGCTCTGTACTTTCTCAATTTCGCAAAGCACACGAGGAGCCTCAATTACAATTTCATGAGCCCAATGACCACTACTAATGCTTAAAATTCATAATGTCCACTCCCATCCAAATCCGAACCCCATCCATACATGTCAGCATGATCTCCCAACACAGACTCCAAGTCAGAATGGGATTCACTGCCAGACTCTGAGTCTGGTTCAAACTCGAGCAGCTCACTCTCATCAGCGATGTCACCTTTGTTGATCTCATCATGTCTGCAGTTATCTGTATCATGTTTGCTTGAATTAGGTGGCTCGGATGACGGAAAAGAGGAATGTGACTTTGAGTTGGGTGATGCTACAGTAGTATGTGCATATGCATGCCCAATGCCAAGACCCCAGTGATAACACATTAACATGTCACGATCAACGAAACTAGACAATAAAATCAAGTTAAATTGATTAAGTCACACCATTTGGTTGAACTCACTGGTTGATATAATATTGCTTCCAATCATCTGAATCACCTGTGCAATGAGACTTTGCAATACGGTCAGGGTGCAGTTGGCCATCTGCAAAAGAAGGAATAATATGGCAGCTTCTGAGCACATCGGCAGGGTCGACGAAACCAAATGCATCCTCGTCGGTCATGGGTAAGAACCTGACCATGTTGAGTGCATGTTGTTCCCATGCTGAGAAATGATCCTGCAGTACTTCGAACCATCGGACCCACAAAAACTCGATGCGACACGATTGAAAGTCCTTCGACCCCAGTCCAGTATATATGATGTTGGCATGGAAAATGCCCAATACCCATGCATAGGAGAAAGGATGAGCATTGTCATCTGAATTAGACAATACCATGATGTCCCGATGATCAGTATGCGGGTTGATGGAATCAAAGTCATGCTGAAGGTCATATGTGGTATAGTTGATATGAAGCAAGCGGTGTTGGTAGACCCTATTTCCCTTGAAGAGAATGTGGTTTAATTGCAGTAGATGGTCTTGGTGAAAGATGTCATCAGAGTCATCCAAAAGATCAAAGACCAAGGGATCAAGTGTCACATGAGTATTCACATCTTGATGCATGGCTGCAATACAAGGAAGAATATGCATTCTCAGCTTTAAAATGAAGTGCTGGTAGCAGGTTTAGTAACGAGTTTGGCAACTAAATTGTAAGGACCACACAGACTTACATTAGCAGCAGGGTCTCTGATATTGCTTTGCATAAATCTTGCAAGGTCCTCCAGGAAGTTTTGAGATCAACCAATGAGATGGTGCTCCTCAGGCTGGCTCAGTACGGGATCTGCCAGATTGAGTGCATCACGTCTCATGCAGATGTGGCAGATGCGGGCTTGTCGCTGCTCTATGGAGGCCAGCTGCGATGCATAGGCTTTGTGGCTAGTTCTGGCGAATTGAATTTTACTTGTATGGTGCTCAAGCTCTCCCTGGGTAGTAGAAAAGGAGTCTTGTATATATGCGCTGTAGAGACGCACATGTCTCTAAGTGCGCATATACCGATCAGTGTTCACCCGAGCTCGTTCGCGCTACTCAGCACAGCCACCCGCACCCAACCCGCACGAGAGCTCTCCAATGTGCAGCTTGGTACACCCGATAGGGTCCCGTGAAGGTCCTGCATGAGTAGCTATTCCCTACCTCTTCCTGTGAGCGTCGCGATCACTCGGAATAGCTTCGGGTCTGTTTGGACTAGCTCACGCTACTCAGCACAGCCACCCGCACCCAACCTGCATGAGAGCTCTCCGATGCGCAGCTTGGCACACCCGATGGGGTCCTGCGAAGGTCCCGCATGAGTAGCTATTCCCTACCTCTTCCTGTGAGTGTTGCGATCACTCGGAATAGCTTTGGGTCTGTTTGGACTAGCTCGCGCTACTCAGCACAGCCACCCGCACCCAACCCGCACGAGACCTCTCCGATGCACAGCTTGGTACACCCAATAGGGTCCTGCAAAGGTCCTGCATGTGTAGCTCATCCCTATCCCTTCCTGAGTGTCTCAGTCACTCGGAGTAGCATCGAGTCGCACTACTACATCGCATTGGGTCACACTGCATCAGGTCGGGTCACTCTCCTGTGTAGGGTCTCACTGCATAGGGTCTCACTGCGTAGGGTCACATCGCATCAGGTCACATCGCATCAGGTCGTGTCACTCTCCTGTGTAGGGTCTCGCCACATAGGGTCTCACTGCGTAGGGTCGCATCGGATCGGGTCGCATCAGGTCGTGTCACTCTCCCTGCTAGGGTCTCGCTCCATAGGGTCACATTGCATCAGGTCGCGATGCATAGGGTTGCGCTACATAGGGTCGCACTACATAGGGTTTGCTCTCTGCTTCTCTCCCTGTCACTTTAGCTTCTGCCTTTGTGTCCCTGAGCCCTTCCTCTTGCTTTAGCATCCCTGACAGCTGTCATTATGTTAGTATTATGTTCCCTCTTAGCGCTGCCATCCTCTCTCCTTCTCTTCGGGTCGCTTGCACCCTTCCCCCTGGATTAGGCTTCAGTATATAGCCCTAGTCCTCACAAAAAATAAGAAGTTTCTTTTCTGCCCCCATCTGAGTGTCTAAGTGCGAGTCATGTCGTTTCCGCTGTTCCCTATCGTTTTCTCTCATGTCCTGCCACTCTCTCTTCGTTTTCTGACAACCCTAGACGACCCTATTCAGTCCTCCGACGATTTCCGGTAGTTCCTGCTACTCTCAGCTCTCCCTAGCGCATGTCTACACGCTCCAGGCAACCTCCCTGTTCCCTAGTTGCGCACTCCCTGTGCATTTTCGCTGCGCTCCTCACCCCTACTCTGCTCTCGACTCCCAGAACCTCCGAGCGCACTCCTGTGCTCTAGTCTCCTTAGCTCTCCTAGTCAAGCCAGACCAGGTCTCCTTGGGCAGACACCCATTTTCGTGCCTTCAAGGGACTCACCCCCCACAGCGCATCGTTAAGATGTGGGACGTACTGCTTGAGTTGAGTATGAGTCTGTGGTACCATATGTTCTGATCTGTGATGGGTAATCTGCTAGGGATAAAAAAGATTTGACACTGGTTCCTGTCCATGGGTTGGAAGGGGGTCAGCCCCGCTCTGGTCTTCGGGATCACCAGAAGTAGGAACTGAACCCTCATTGTATAAGCAAAATAGGCCAAACAAATTCTTTGGAGAAATTGGCACAGCACATTGCTTTGGAGGAAGATGTGCTGAATGAGCACCTGAATCCGCCTGTGGGAACGATGGATTCGGACCGCTTGGAGTCACAGATGCTGTACTAGTAATGGTGGAAGGAAGCTGGTCTGAGTTTGCTCCTAGCACATTGAACTGAAGTAGGGCCTCTGCATCTTGAAGATATAATGGCGGGGGGGCCTCTGGGAGCATATCCCGAAAATGTTTCGGGAGTTGACGATTGGTTCATCGAGCCCTGCGGATAGACAGCGGCAATGTGTCATCCTCAGCCTGCACTGTGTCAGACAGCTCCAATGGCGTCAGATCTGATTAAGTAAAAAACAGTCATACCTTGTCAAGCCCTGGCATGTGAGCGTCGTTTGAACTTGTGGTCTGGGTAGGCTGTGTTGCATCTGTTACGCTGGAAGAGTGCAACACAGTGTTATCCAGGCCTTCATCAACAGTATGGGAGCCAGCTTTTGAACTGACGGTGTGCGAGGACAAACTTCCACTTTCAATGTGACACTTCTTGCTGTGGTACGACTCCTTCGCATGACTGAGCACATTAGCGAGACCTTTCTTGCCCTTCAAACACATTTTCCTGTGCCTTGTGAAAGCTCCAGCATTGTTGAATGACTGGCCGCAGAAACATGCTTGACAAAAGCTTGTTGAAAGCATCTCTGGGCCTGATTTAAGTAACCACAAAAGGACTTTTGGTATTAGTAAACTGCAGTGGCAGTTCGACTAGCACCTAGTGCCAATCAGACACCTGTGGGGCAGGGAACCGTTTCCATTACAACCATTTCTAATCCCTTTGCCAGGCAGAGTCCATGATTCTTAGAAGTGCGATATATTATGACTGGGTCATTTTGTATCTACTTGGTCTTCTCTTGAAATCCATCACCTCATATCCCCTCAAGTCTGAAAGACACCATCTCTCTCTCTCGTGTAGTACCAGCTAGCTTGTCCGATAATGAGGTTGATGTTGAAGCTGAGTGTGAGGCTTTGGAAGCCTGGAATGCCACACGTGATGGGGTTGATTCGAATGGCCAGAGAATTGCCTTGGAAACCTGGAGAGCGGCCCGGGAATAGGTGCGTGCTCAGAATGAGCCAGTCCAGCAGGAGGTAGCTAGCAACAGTGTCAATGGAAGCAGACTGATGTCTGAGGCTTCAATCTTACCTGCGAATATACCCCCAACCATGCTAGCCGATCCTCTCGAGGTTCTGGCGTGAAGAATGTGCGAGTACAAGCTCGGACAGTGATGATCCTAATGAATCTGTGAGCACTGATGCATCCGAGCGAAAAAAGGAGAGTAAGCCTCCGCTCAGGGAGAAAAGGTGGACATTGATTGGACCAGCCCGCTGGTCTTGGTTGAGTTGACCCGGTTCGAACCTTGATGGATAATGCTGTCACCTAACACGATGCAAGAGGTGTGCTACCCCACGTGCAATGGAACCTATTGAACAGGTCAATCCAAAAAGCTACATCGGGTCGGCATTAAAGCATTTGAACCAAGGCCAGGGAGGGGACTCAAGTGGTTCCTCTGGATATTCTGGATCCTCGACTTCGACCTCTACCTCGGACAACTCTTTGTATGACAGCAATTCGGATGACTCGAGTTCCTCATCGTCTTTGTCAACTGGCAGGCATAGCTGTAGTCAAAATAAGGGGCACCAACAAGTAGGCATTCCCAACACGCGAGTAAGAAGCGTGCTAAAAAGGCTAAGATGCATCATCAGAAGTGCATGACTCTGAAGCTAATTCCACCTACCAAGTATGATGGTTTGATGGACTTGAAAGTGTTTCACCGCTTTATCACCGGCGACTGCCTAGTATGATTGGGTGCCCTCGAAGAAGCGTGCTTCATCTTGTTACATTACCTGACAGGAGGGGCACATGAATTTTATGTGCGCGAGGTGTCTGGGAGACCATATAAATGGCACTTACCGGAATTCTTCCAAGAGCTATTCAATTATTGCTTCCTGGTGGACTTCAGCAATAAGCAGTGGGCAAAGCTGCAACACTGCTATCAGAACGGTTTACGAGTTGGAGATTATGTCTACAAACTGAATGAGCTGTGGACCATGATCAGCAACATGGACGAACGTACCTGTGTCCATAAATTCTGGTTTGGCCTCCAAAAGGAGATCCAACAGTCTGGTGCAAAAAGCTGAACCCGAAGATCTCTTCTTTGGAAGAAGCTATTGTGGCTGCTGAGATTATTGAGATCGTGCAGTCAGTCCCTGCTGAGAGCAGCACAAGAGGACATGCCAGAAACCCTAATGCTGTCTGAAGTGCTGCAGCTAATCTTGATGATGACGAGTGATCGTGTCGTCGAGGGAAGAAAACTTCACAGCAAGTCAAGAAGTGTGAATGAGAATTGAGATCCAATAAACCTGGAAATGTGAATAATCAGTCGTCTTGGGGCAAGAAGGACTTGCTGAAGTCCAACTCCCAGCTGAAGATGAGCATGGAGGAGCAGGTGAAGCATAAGGCTGAAGGCTTCTGCTTCAACTGTCACCAGGCGGGACAGTTCTCCCGAAACTGCCCTGACCTGAATAAAACTCCATCGAGCTCGCTCAGGACCACCCGGAGTTTCTACCTTTGGTGTGAATATCAATTATGACATGATTAAGGGTCAATGCGAGTGGTTGCAAGCATTGAGGGTTGATCTGTTTCTGGGAGCCATCAGCTTCGATGTGGACGATGATGGATTAGAGCCTGATACTGACTTACCTGAGCTCTGGGACAAGTCAGCATCTGAGGCATCTGACAACTCAAAGGGTGGTAACACCATGTCAGAACCCTTCAGAGAGTCTCAGTTACACCATATTCGAATGGTGTGTGGGTGCAGGAATTGATATTCACTGATGATGATGACACTTCGGACGCAAGACATCCAGCTTGGCGACGGAATCCTCAACCGACGAGGATAAACCTTCATGCTACGAAACCACGCCTGAGAGTCCATCCTATTGTGATGATAAGGATGATGATGACTTACCACCATGTGCTGGTGCTTGTGCTGTCACCGTAGGCCATTCCAGCAACGATGGTGACCTGTCCGATTCTGAAGGCTCATGTGCAATGATTATGGATCTAAGGAACGGTCCTCACCTGGACTGCTGCATATCATGTCCAGGGGAACTTGGTAACCCCTTGAGGGATTGTGTGCAGAAAATTTGTCAGGTGTGGTGTACCCAGGTGAAGACTCTGACTCACCAAGTGTGTCTGACCATGATTGATTCCATGTACATTGCGTGCAGAATGATTAACATGTCATCATTGACACTGCTAGACCCTTCGATGAAGGTGTATTGATTAATACTTACCAACACCCCTACTTCGCGATCGACCATTGGTATTGGCAGGGCCGAACAGAGGCCTTGGGTCGTTCGCCTTGCGAAGTGTACCGGGCTGAGCTTCTGCATACAGACTTCACTCCACCTATAGATACTCCTGTCGAAGATCGTGTTGTCTTCTGTCTGGCAAATGGAGTACCACCTGCTGAGGACGGGCCCAGCAACGAGCACCGTTTCTGTTGTGTATACTGGCTGGGTGAAGGATCCTATAAGATCAGAGACCATCATCTATTATTGTGCACATACCTACCTGTCACCCTGACCGAGTATCCCCAGTTCAACGTGGCTACTTGGTACCAAAGGCGATTGGAGCAGGGAATGCGCGATGCCTTGTCTATTGACGAGATCAACGATCTTATTCGTTGGATGGAAGAAGCTGTAATTTATGATGAGTCAGGCCAGCCCAATTTGAGGGAAATGTCCATGTGGACCATGTTTCTCACAATTTCAGGGCAGGCAAAGCAAGTAGTTATTGTAGAGAAGATAGAGAGTATCACTCAAATGAATCTGTTCATGACCCCTATTATGACACCACAGTTCAAATA
>Ga0307518_10002898_pt1 | contig 12457 bp, 9 predicted proteins | sample 25_EM_MG_FD_203889 | JGI IMG/M metagenome (GOLD analysis project Ga0307518, IMG submission 203889) | Populus trichocarpa ectomycorrhiza microbial communities from riparian zone in the Pacific Northwest, United States - 25_EM | ecosystem: Host-associated > Plants > Roots > Unclassified | place... | reverse complement strand
ATATATATTAACTGTTTCTGTTTAAATCCCGAACTGTCACTGTCTAGACATTGAACTGTTACTGTCTTGTTTTTTTGAACTGTTACTGTCTCCTTTTTGAACTGTTACTGTCTAGATATTGAACTGTTACTCTCCGACCTCTTCTTAGATTTTTAACTATATCTAGAGTTATAGAACTCCGATTCAAGCGAGATTAGTCTTGTTGGAAAGCTAAGACATGAGGCTACAAGTTCTCTGAAGGAAGGAGAACCCAGTTCTACCTCTAAGACAGTCAAAATTTCTCATCAACGAACCAGACCTACTACCCCATAGGGTCTGTCATGACCCAGTCTCGGTTGGTAACCCATAGCTGGAGTTCTATAACTCAAAATTGAGCAAGACCCATAAGCTGATCCTAATTCCTTCATCCTCCTACCCGAAATCTCTCTGAAAGTCAAGAGACGAAACTGTTCAGATTCGTCAATCTTTCCATTTACATACAACACATGAAGTTCTTTAATTTAGCAACTCATACTTTTTCCTCAATTAAAGTCTAAGAACTCAAATCTATAAATTAACATCCAAGCATCAATTCATAATCCACTAGAAATGACTCATAAGGGCAGGTTTAGAATGCCTTACCCGGTACGAATCAAGGTTTCAATCCCTCCTTTTCTTTCTAATGACAGCTGGCCCTCCCCTCTTCTCTTCTTGTTCAATTTCTCTTGTTAATCCCTTCCCCCCCCCCAGTGTTTATTCTATCTATAACCCTTAATCTTGGATGGGTTTTTTTTGAAATTTTTGGCGTTTCTCTCTTGATTTGTAAAAAAATGAATATAAAAACTCCCTCTTTTCTTTCTTTACGTTATCTGCAGATCTGTTTTTGGTGAAAAGAGGAGTACTTATGCTCTATAATTATTCTTATTTGCATTTAGGTCCCATTTTCTTTAAGTGTATTCGTTTTGCTCCCACTTCTTTTTAGTTTAGTTTATTTCCTTTAATTTAATCCAGCCCTTTTTTTTCTTTTTTTTTTCTCGGGATTTACACCCCAAGTGTAGGAGTGTTAAAGTAATAAATAACCCGGAAAGACCGGAGTCCAACCACAGGGAGGTTAACTGTATAAACTACAAATAAAGAAATAGATATTAACAGAAAAGGAGTTGAAGAGAGCTTTAAGATGTGATATTGATATAAGAATTAAACAAGGATAAAATAATTGTCAAGGTTAGAGGATCCACTAATGGTATTTCAAACAAGTATAGTATAAACTCTTTTTATTACTCAACTGGAAACCACACAAAAAGGAGCTTCCAATCGGATTATAAATTGTTAACATGATTACATTAGTTATCTTATTCGAATAATATTAATACTTGTAAATGTTGTTAGGTATTCACGATTATAACTTATGTTAACAACAAATCAAGTTCCTTTCATAGCACAGGTGTCGGTTATACTATACGGTTGGGCTATGAAAGTGCCAAGTATTTGTTTTACCAAGGGTTATACAACATAAATCTAGATTAACCATTTAACAAGCAAAGTATTAAAAGTGAACAAGATAACAAATACAAAACATGTTAGTATCAAACATTAAAGTTCATGTTGAGTTTATACTATATTTATTCTTACACCGTTAGGGTAACCTTTTCACCTTGACATAATAAACTTAGCTGAACATTATGAATAAGAGAAAGATAGATAAACAAGAGGAAAACACGATTATATAAGTATAGTAAAGGAGATGAAAGGCTAAACAAGAGATTAATGAAAGCAAAACTTAAGCATTACAAAAAGAGAGAGAGCAAGAACATGATCTTGATCTGAAAACCAAGATGTCTAAATGCATGGCAAATGCCTCTTTTTATAGGCCAAAATTCGAAACTATTGATTTGATGACTAATTATTGAGTGGGTGGCCACATCTTGACTTGGTGACAATCCTTATCTTCTTGTCTGAACAAAACGTCAGAATTTGAATAGATAGTCCCCATGAAATTTCTAGGAAATTGTCTCAGCTTTCCAACAAAAAAAGAATCGGTGCATTTGGACTTCTAGAACTCGAGATATGGGCTGAACACTGAACATTGTCTGGGCTGTAGGACAGATTCCGACTTCTCCGTTGTTGCTATAATTTGAACTTGAAAACGACCTTTTTGAATCTTGGACTCTTCATGAAAGTTTTAGGCCTATGTCTTAGCTTTCCATCCATATAGACTAGACCTAAATCCAATTCTACAGCTCCTGGTATGATCCAATAACCAAATAGTGTTCCAGTTTGGACTGAACCAGCATCTCTTTTCTAAGCTTGCTCCTCTCTTTGTCTTCTCAATTTCAGTAGTTAAACTCATCAATCAATTCTTTTATTTATGTGATAAGCCTGCATTTAAGATGAACATTTACCATAAATTAAAGGTATCTTATAGTATCAGACTTGTTATTATAAAACATGCTTTAGTTAATGAGTTATTGATACTTCAAGTGCAAAATAATGATATAAAACCTTGATAAAAATGCACTTTTAAGTACTACTCACCATCCCATGACTTAATAGGCATTTCACCATTGTTTCTCTTACTCAAAACAAGTCGATCCCACCATATTAGTGCATAATATGTAAACTCAATGACAACGAGTTTTACCTTTTTATGTTATGTGTAGTGATGATAGTCAAAGATCTAATTAACATTCTTTTTCTATTCTAGATATGCTTCAAGATAATTCTTTCTTTGAAAAACAGGTATTTTTCAACTTAATGGTACCTAACTCTCCACCTGAATCGTCACAATTCCTAAAATATCGAGAATTCTCTCTCTGATCGAAAACTCCACATGTCTGAAGCTTACATTCCTTTTTGCTCTATTTGATTCAAGCCTATTTCCTTGGCCCACAGATATAAACTCATAGTCATCATCACCCACATCTATGTTATCATCAACAAACTCATCAAAATTAGTTCCAGCCTTTCGAACATTACTTCTTCGGCAATCAGCCCCACTATTTTGTTGTTTCATTGAGTCCATTTCATCCTCGGCTCTTTGGTTACCTTAGTCAAGAGTTTAATTTGCTGGCTCATAACTCGTATTTGGAAAGAGAATTTGGCGTTTGGTGTCGTTGATTTGTTGTTTTCAAACATCCTTTAAAATCTGTAAAACTTTGGTGAGTAGTACAAAATATATCCTCACACCTCTCGTGTTTCACACAAAATCAAGGCTTTTCACCCTAATAAACTCTACGTTCTTTATCTCATAACTTGCTTTCTTTCGGTTCTTTTGAAACTGAAAATCCAACCAATCAAAGTTAGAGGCTTTCACAATGCAATCCAATTATGAATATAGACTCAAGAATTAATAAATATACTGAAAACAAGCAAAACAAAACTACAATCATGATTTTTCAAGTAGTAATGCAAATTCGTACAAATTGTGATGAAACGAAGTTGTGAAATAAAAAGAAGCAAAAATTAATGAAGACACTTATTTGACTCCTAAATAATCCAAATATAATAGAAGAAAACTGATTTGGTAGAAACAAATAGTTGACAAACATGTTTTGAAACTTAATGCAAATCCGATTGTTACATAATTTTAAAGCATCAGAATCGACACCCAAACTTAAAATTCAATATGTAGTATCTTGATACCCAATAAAATACATATCTTAATTTATAGGTCATTCTCTTATGTCTAGGTATTGAAAACGGGTATGATCAGTTTGTGACAAAATTAAACCCCGAATTGAAACCTTAAGAAAAAAAATCTAAATAATCCCAAATTTATATATATATATAGTGTGATTTCACTCCTAGTAAGTAGTATATGAAATTTCAATTAATTCTAAGGTGGTTTGCTTAGGGTTCTTTATGAGTTGTGTATTTGCGATAGAATTGCAACAAGCTTTGAATAATGTCTTTTCTTTTTCTTTTTTTACTTTTATGTTAATGATATGTTTAGAGACAATAATAAAAAAAATATTAATTGTATGTTGCAAACATAAAGAAGAAGAAGAAGATTAACATAAACACTAAAAAAACTTAACGAACACTAGAAAAATGAAAAATTCATAAGGATATGACCTGTTCTCGGAACCTTGATCTAATACCAACTGATTCAAACCTCATGATTACATGGTCATGCAACCCGTAATTCAGATTGAGTTCTGATCCTGAAAAGTTGAAAGTGGTCAATGGAAACCTGTCTCAAGGTAAATTCCAATGATGCCACAAAGTCAATTAATCTTCAATAAGTCAGATTCATTTCGTTCAAGAACCAAAGAATGCAAGAATCTCTCTCACATTGTCGCACGTCACTCGCGCGACTTCGGTTGGCGATTTTCTTTTCGCTTTGCTTGATTGGTTCTTTGGGAGTCGTCACCTAGTATTTGATTCAGGGTTACTAGGAAACCCGGATGTACGTACTGGACTTGTCAGAGATTCACGGGTAAGGGACTGGTTGTGCCTAAGGAAGGTATTAGAACCCCTAGCGCACCCTAGCTGAGGTAAGTTGCTTCGTGATTTGATATGATTTAAAAGGTTTTGAATCTTAACAATGATTTTCTTAAGAAGAGAAGAAAAGCTCTCCTCGGAAAAGAGATTCTTATCTTATTGGGTAAAGAAAACTCAATTGCTTTAGCATCAATAAAAACAAAACAAACTTTTCTATTTAATATCAAGAATACATCTTACGTATAAGATCATAATCTTAAATATCAAAAGAAAACAAAATACATTTATTTTATTATAATTTTTTTAAATATAAATCGAATTCAATGCAAATCAATACATTTTATTTTTTTTTTTTGTCTTTTTAATTCTTTTTGTCTTTTTAGTTTTTTATCATTAAAAAAAACATATATAAAAAAAAAAGATACAATCACACACATCACTTTTTACTATATTTTATCACACCCACAATTACAAATTCACAATGTAACAAAAATATAAAATGCTGTCAATAATTTAAATACACATTTCAACATCTAAAAAAAAATACAAAATGGACTCCAAAACACAACTGGAAGGTTTCTAGGTATGGGAACAGCAGTGGCGCGTTTGTCCACGCGCCACCGCCACCGGCAGCGCGTGAACCCATGCACCGCTGCTACTATTGGAGCGCGGTCTGGTGGATCTGAAACCGCACGATCTCCTCTTCACTCCTGCATCGACGGTGACCTGCAAAACAAGAAAAGAGAACACACGCAACAGTTGATTTTACTCCATTTCTGTCCAGACCTATTCTGATTTCCCTTTTTTAGATCTATTCTTTTCTGTCTTCTTTCTTCTTCCTGGTGTCTGTTCTTTCCTTCTTCACCCGGTGGCAGGTCTGGCGGTTGGGCGGCGACGACACTAGATTCAGGTTGTTGCTTTGGCCGCTGCTATTGGAGGCTGAATGGAGGGTGAAGGAAATGGCGTGGATCTGTGGGCTGCCGTGTGTTGGCTGCGGCTATGTTCGGTCGTCGGGGGGAGAGGAAGTCAGCTAAGAGAGGGAATACCTGGTGTGTGGCTGGTTTGTTGTGGTCTGCTCGTTGAAGGAAAAAATGAGGGGTTTGGTTTACAGAGAAGCTGAGAAAAGAGAGGACGATGGAGAGGCTGCGTTGGTCTGTTTTGGCTGCAACCGAGAGAGGGATGAGGGGAAGATGGAGAGGAGGCAGTGTGTGGAGGCTGTTCGCGTGGCTGGGCCAGCGGGAGGAGAGGAAAGGGCTGGTCTTCGGGTGCTTCAAAATGGCGATAAGGAAGAGAGAAGGTCCTGGTTTGGTTTCAAAGGGAGGGGGGCGGCCGGCCTTTGTGAACAGGGAAAGGGAAGTGAGTGGCGGCTTGGGTAAGGGAGAAGAAAGGGGCTGAGGGTGAGATGGTCGGGGGGCTGTTTGGCTTTTGTTTCTCTGGTTTTGGCCGAGGAAGGGAGAGTGGCGGCTCCCTAGCTCTCTCTCGTTATCTTTTGGCAAAAGGGAGGGGGCGCGGCCGGCTTGTGTTGGTAGATTTAGGTTTAGGTTTAGGGTTAGCTTCCTTGTCTTTCCCCTCTTTTTTTTTCAAAATTTACCCTTCCCTTTGTATGTGTTGGAAACTCCTATTTATAGGCAAAAATATTGCTAGGTTCCAAAACTTGGTCCCTCAACTTCTTTTTTTTTTTGTAAATTTGATTTCTCTTATTTTTTTGAATTTTTTCTTATCAACATCGACTCGAATGAGGAAAATCATTGATTTTAAAAAATAACGCGTTAAAAGTCGAACGCGTTCTAAAGACCTTTAAAAATTTAAATTCTTTTGAGACGATGCTGAAAATGCTAAAAATGATGCAAATATATTAAAAAATGTATTTTTTTGGATTTTCGTTGTTTTCGCAATTTTTGGATTTTTCGAAAATTTTATCAAAAAAGTGAGTCAAAAATTGGGTAACAACAAATGCCCCCTCTTTACAATGCTTACGAAGCAAAACTTCTCAATGTTTTGCATAGTAAGCTTTGTAAAGAAAACTTGTCTTCTTATCTTCCTAACTTGCTCAATATCCACTCATCTAAAGACCATACTTTTTTTTTCTTTTTATGTTTCTTTCTCTTTTCCTTCTCTTTTCTTTTTCTTCTTTCTTTCTTTCTCTCTTTTTTTTTCTTCTTCTTTTTTTTGTTAACCAGAGATCCCATCTGGCGATCTTCTTGAACCAAAACCAAAGAATGTGTGTAGCTCGGTTAACCTGAAATCTCATCTAGCGATTCCCTTTAACCAAAGCTACTTGAGATCCCATCTGGCGACCTCTTTAACTAGAGCCAAAGAATGTGTGTAGCTCGGTCAACCTGAAATCCCATCTGGCGATTCCCTTTAACCAAAGCCACCTGAGATCCCATCTGGCGACTTCTTTTAACCAAAACCAAAGAATGTGTGTAGCTCGGTCAACCTGAAATCCCATCTGGCGATTCCCTTTAACCAAAGCTACCTAAGATCCCTTCTGGCGACCTCCTTTAACCAAAACCAAAGAAAATGTGTAAAAAGTGGTCTCATTGTAATGGGTGACCTACCCAGGTGGAAAGAATGTGAAGTGTGGTCTCATTGTAATGGGTGACCTATCCAGGTGGAAAGAATGTGAAGTGTGGTCTCATTGTAATGGGTGACCTACCTAGATGAAAATAATGTGAAGTGACAAGTGTGAAAAAAATAGGACTTACCTGGCGAAGTCCTAAAGAGATGACAGGAGAAGGGCTGGAAAACTTGGTGCTTCTTGATAATTCCCGATCGCAGGGTTTGAAAACTCGGGACTTCCTGATTGGAAGGTTGATCTTTTCATTTCTTTGAGATTTTTCTAATGGTAGGGTTCATCTCATCTTCTTTTTATTCCATGATCAAAACCGATTCTTTGTTATCATCAACGCAATGCTTCTTTCTTTTTCCATAATCTTACTGGACCTCATTGAGGATTTTTCCTGTAACAATTCAAAAACAATTGTGCAATGTTTTGAGGTTAGATGACATGCATGCATTCTTACCTGATTTGGAATATAGATCCCCCTTCTTTGATGTTCCATCGTCATAAGGTGCCTTTGTTTGCATTCCAAAGCCTTCTTTGTCCTTCTGATCTACCGGCTTATCCGTGTGCTAGTCATCCACTCAGCTGTAAGTTTCATGCCTATCCTGAGCTTTCCGCAATGATTACTCCTCTCGTTGTTTATCAAGCATGAGTGTGCCCCCAAGTGTGGTGTTGCTTGATTCATCATAAATGAGCTTAACCGATCATTCATCTTCTGGATTATCTTGAGAATTGTTCTCTCATTGATTGTGTGCATCGTGCCAACACCCATCAAGATTGTGAATCAGTCATGAACTTGCCTCAAGTTGAAACAATACTCTTCAAGTATATGTCATCACCAGTCTTCTTAGAAACTATCTAGTCATCCAGACATGCATCTCATAGCTTGCAGTACAAGGCTCTTTGTTGAATGCTCAATGTTCTTCTCAAGGGATTCCTCTTAGCTTGTCAAATCATATCGTGAAAAGAAATGCATTGGCATCATCAATAATGTTCAATTTATCACCCATATTCATGTAGTGAAGTGCGCCTTTGAGCTTCAAAATAGATGGTCTCACAGTCAGTCTTGATGGTATGCACCTTTTCAACATTCCTTTGCATTCAATCGTGTGTCCATATCGGTCGATAACCATGTTTAAAAGGTTAAACCCAGATAAAGATGTCCTTCAAGTGCAGCACCACTCTCATTTGCTGCTAGAGTTCACTAGATCTTGACTGTCTTTGAATAATATTTCCCCCGGTGTGATCTGAATGTTCTCATTCATTGATTATCTTTCCTTGAACCATATTGTCCTCCGTTCACCGATTCTTCATTTAATCATCTTTCTTTGCCCCCTAGTTGATCTGAATACTACTTATTTTTCCTTTTCAGGGTCCACTGTATTGCCCCCAGGTGGCTCAACCTTTCAAGGAGTTTTGAGAAGAGTTGATGTCATTTCTATCGAGGATTTTGCAAATTCAATTTGATGTTCTTCTTGTTTGACAATCTTTCTTGTTCTGGAATCAAATCTCATATTTCAAAGGTCATGTCTATTCAAGTCTAATTGTTGAAATGAAATCAAAGAGATGTCAATTTTTGAAAAGTATTTTTGAAATTCAAGCTTCTTTGGTCAAAGACGTTACACACTATTCAATGTAGTCCTTTGACTGTCTTGTATTTTGAAAACAGAAATGACCCGTTGTAAGATTAAAATGACTTTTTTCATGGTTCTTTGTGTCAGTTTTAATCTTTGATCTTGGGTATATCTTTTGATGGTCTGTGATGAGGTGACTTTCTATGAATTTCAGGAAAAAAAAGGTACCCAAGTCAAAACTTGAGGCTTTATAACGAAAGGTTGTTTCTTTTTCTTAGCACCAATTTTATCAGCATGCATAATAATCAGTAGCTTGATTCATGAAGTCACGATCCTTATGGAACAACTCTTCAAGTTTTTAGAGAGCCATTTATCGGTTCAGATTGCTTACTTGATCAAAAAGGGCTTTTAAAAGCACGTAATGCAGACTATGGTTCATGACTATGAAAGAAAGGAAATTCACAAGCTCAAAAAGGTGTTTGAGGGTTTCAAAGACTTAGGATCAACATTAACTATTCAACAATCTCTTTTCCTCTCGTTGTCTTTGTAGAGAAAGTGACATATAACCTTGTTAATCTCAAAGATCAGAATTATCCTAACATAGGTCATAATACAAATCCAACTTTTTCTTTGATGAATAACCAATCTAATCCTTTTGAAGACACTAGAGGCTTTATCCTAGACACACCAAAAGACATGAAACTTGATTTTTTTTTGTTGACTTTTGGCATTTGCTGTGTCTTTTTTCAATTGAAACTTCTTTTGCCCTTCTTAGAATTGATAGGCATTCCAATTCCTTTCCACTTTTTTTTTCATAGCTTTCTTCAAAGTTTTCTTACATGCCCCCCAGTCTATGGCTTCTTTCTTCTTCTAGCTCTTTCTCAATCATTGGACTTTTGTTCTAAGCCTTTCTTTTATACATTAATTCTATCAGTGTCTTCAAAATATCTATTATTTACCCCCAGTGTGGGGTGTGATCTTAGTCAGGGTTTCTTTTGAAAAGAAATATTCTATCAGGCTCAAATTGGATTGCAAGGGATATATATCTTTAGAAAGTGAAGGGATGAACAAAGATGGCATTTTCTCATTTCAAGTAAGGTCAGTTAGAACCGATAAATTTTGATCTCGTCCAGTGTAATGATTTGGACTTGTAAGAATCATGATTCGCGAGTCCACAACTACTGAATCCACTATATGTCATTATGCATACTACTAAAATTTAGCTACATGGTGTGTGGTTCAATTTCAAGTGTGAGTTCAAAATTTGTTTGGTCGCCTCATATTGTTTATCTTGTCATTTTAACAAATATCAAGTCATTTCTACAATCAAAACACTTTTAATCTTTTAGGATTGACTAGCCTTAATTTTGCATGTTGGAGTTTGATCAAAATATTTTATCAAAATACCCTTTGCAAGAAGCATCTCTTGATTTCAAAACAACAAGAAGATAAAGGAAAGACATGTTTCGTTCAAGGATGAGATGTGACCCCAAAACAAAATGTAAAATGGCAAAAATCCATAATAAAATGATTGACAATTCAGCACCATTCTTGGATCAGCTTTTCTGGCAATATTTGTGCTTTGCCAAGCATTTTTGATCTTTTGTCAATCTAAGGATGTTCTGGTGACAATATGGTTGATGACATAATCTTTCACAAACTCAACTCGCTTCTTGTTCACCATCATCCGATCTCGATTCTTGAAAATTTTGCAACTATTCAAATGAATGGCCCAAGACCCCACCATGATATTCACATCTCTTGTCTGGATTATACCACATAGAAACAGTGGTTGTACGGGATTTAATGGAGTCGAGGCAATAAGTCTGGCGTCTGACAGATGCTGGTAGACAAAGTCGAGTGGCGAAGGTATGTCAATCTTAGCAAATACATTTTAGCAGTTGATGCTACAGTGAGACATGGCTAGACCACATAAATAAGGTTTTCCACCTTCAGAGTTATATTCCGATTCATCTCTTATCATTGTTTTGGAATCCATGGACAAACCTTCAATCTTTCCCATCATTATAGCTTGTTCAACTCTTTTACCAATCCTCGCAATCTCATGCCAATCTTTTATGCTTGTTGTGGTTGTTTGAAGATTGGTGGAAACCTTTCAAGGTTGTTTGGGTATCCTGGTAGCGCGTAGCACTGCCACTGCCGACGCGTGGAATCACACATTGTCTCTACTAGGGGAGAAAATGATGACCATGAATCTCCTCTATTTCCTCTTCGATTCCTCTCGAACGATGCAGCAAACAAACACTAATAGAGGGAGTTTTGCTCTGTTGAAGTTTCAGCCTTCTTCATGTTTTTCAGTCTAGACATGTCTTCTCTCTCTACTTCTACGTTTTAATGCTGACACTGGTAGGAGAAAAATTATAGATGATCTGAAACTACTGTATTCCTTCTTGGATTCTCCACTGGCAGATCCACAAACAGATCTCTGCAAAGAGAGCTTTGCTACATTGAAGTTTAATGCCAAATTATGTTTTTTCAGATCAACATCATGTGTTGCTAGACTGGAAAATGGAGTTCACAGCAGATGTGGTTGGAAAGAAGGCCTCTGCTCATGGCGTGAAAGGCTAACAGCTATTGGGTGCCATTGAAAGCCTCTGCTCATGGCGTGAAAGGCTAACAGCTATTGGGTGCCATTGAAATATGTGGAGGCAGTGAACAATTAACAGTGCAACTGAACCAAAAAGGAGATTGTCTTTTGTTGATTACAGAAGGCGTTATTGCAGTTCATGACTGAAATGAAGGAGAGGTGGTGCCACTTCATTGTTTATGGCCCCTACTGGTGGAGTGCTGAGAAAAAGAGTTCATTATTTTTCCTTGTGTGGGACATAGACTGGCAGTGCTTCCACAAGAGGCTGTGCAGACATTCCCTTTCCACTCTTGAAGTTCAACACTTGTTCAAGCAGATCGAGTTTAACTACTTCATATTTGATGCTCTCAATTTCCTTTTGACGAAGAGCCTTACCGGACCCCATTCTTTATTTTCCAACTTTTTTCAGTCCAGTATAGTAGACCTCGGGTGAGGGAACCTACTTTTCATCGCGGTGCATGCTTGAGACAATTCTATATAATGCATGGAAAAAACATTAACAAAATAAAACAAAAAGCAAAAACTTAAACACATCAAATACACAAAGCTTAGTCCAATATTGTCAGAAACAGTATCTTCCCCAGTAGAGTCGTCATTCTGTTGCACGTCACTCGCGCGACTTCGGTTGGCGATTTTCTTTTCGCTTTGCTTGATTGGTTCTTTGGGAGTCGCCACCTAGTATTTGATTCAGGGTTACTAGGAAACCCGAATGTACTGGTCTTGTCAAAGATTCACAGGTAAGGGACTGGTTGTGCCTAGGGAAGGTATTAGCACCCCCAGCGCACCTTACCTGAGGTAAGCTGCTTCGTGATTTGATGTGATTTAAAAGGTTTTGAAAGTTGTCTTGACAATGATTTTCTTAAAAAGATAAGAAAAGTTCTCCTCGGTAAGGAGAGTATTATCTTATCGGGTAAAAAAAACTCAATTGCTTTAGCATCAATAAAAACAAAACAAACTTTTCTATTTAATATCAAGAATACGTCTTACGTATAAGATCATTGTAACAACCCCGATTTTTCTACATTATTTTTCGTGATATATTGGAAATTTTCAGGTAATTTTTTTTTTTTTTGTGATATACAGGTTCCACCAAAATTTCTACCAAAATTTCAGCAGAGTCTCCCCTATACTGGTAGGTCCCAAGTTATCGACATATACCCTGTTTACACTTCTAATATCTCACATCTCATAACTCAAAATCACGACCCAATCATCCTGGGTCTCAACCCAACTCATTATCATCAACACAACACATCTTATTCAATAACATCATATAATATAGTTCAA
>Ga0307518_10002897_pt1 | contig 12458 bp, 15 predicted proteins | sample 25_EM_MG_FD_203889 | JGI IMG/M metagenome (GOLD analysis project Ga0307518, IMG submission 203889) | Populus trichocarpa ectomycorrhiza microbial communities from riparian zone in the Pacific Northwest, United States - 25_EM | ecosystem: Host-associated > Plants > Roots > Unclassified | place... | reverse complement strand
GAATCATTAGAAGAAACCATCTATCTAAACCATTCCACAACATTTATGTTCCAAAACCCATGAGCATTTACTAATTACTAGTCCCATATTTGTCCGTATGATTCTAGCAAAGTGACAATCCCGCAGGCAATGCAAAACACTGTCCTCCCCCTGGTTGCAGCAGCCACGGATGGGAGTATTAGAAATGTGACGTTCATAGCGTAGAAAGGTGTTTGACACATTCTGGAAGCATTGTCATCAGGTTTATAAAGTTCCGGTAGCTATTTTGCCACAAGTCTTGTACTTTCAACTCGGAGTCACTGATGTGAACAACATCAACCTGTGAACCAACCGAACCCACATCTAGCCACATATCAAACCAAAAGGAAAACTCCCCATTTCCAACCTTGTACGAGAAGCCATCACGTAGGTGAATGAAGGCTTTAAATATAGCATTCCCACATATTTGAGGCATCAGTGCAGGGAGCTGATCTTTGGAACAGGTATGAGAGACCCCCGAGTATTTATGCCTCAGGATGCTGACCCACGGTTTCTCTCTACCACTACAAAGTTGTCACGCCTGCTTACCTAGCAAAGCCACATTTTATTGGCGAAATGCAGGGAAGCAGAGGAAATCCCTTTTTATTTTTATCGTAATGATTTGTGAGTTTTTGGATAAAACTTGTCCAATTTCCTTCTATTAATTAAGAAAAACTAGATTTCCGTTCAATTTGAGTGAATAAACATGTGCTAGTCTTGTGATTGTATTATTAGTTAAGAAGTGGATGAATTGGCACAAGGATCTATTTAATTCTCAAATTTTATTTAGAAACTAATTGCTGTGAGATTATTAGTTTGTTTTGTGACTATGACCACTAATTCAGGGATTTTGGTCACCATTTATCCTAAGTTTTATACAAAGGAAAGGGAAATAAAGAAGGAAAAGGAAAACCAAATTAAGAGGCAGTCGTTTTCTACGAACTGGAAGGCAATAATCAAGGAGGGAGAAACAGGCAAGGCAAAGTCTGAACACACACACACACAAACACACATCTGTAGCCAGTTGGCACCTGTCTGTATGTTCGCTTAGTTGTTGGGTTAGCGGAACGTTGTTGTCATCATTAATATCGTTCAAAACAGCAGAAGAATGAAGTGCTCAAATTTTGTACTTTTATTCTTTGGTGAGAACTTTTAATAGCAATTTTCTTCTACTTATTTTATCGTAACCCAACAAGGAAAAAAGAAATATCCTTAAAAGCTTTGATATGCATGTCCAGCTTGAACTAGCCATTCTCTTGCAGAAAACAAAATCTCAAGCATATTACTTATTTGGACAAGGAGAGAGCCTAGAGATCAATCAAACCCTGTATAATCGAAACTATAGAGATTAGCCCACAATAGATGGCCCTGCTAAGAGCGAAGCGCAAATGCCTGCTAATAAATAGCTCCCTTTCTATATAACCCTTGGACCCTCGGTAACCATTTTCCAAAGCAGGCTGTCCTGTACATTACTGCCGGAAACTGGAAACCATTTCCAGAACAATCTACACAGCTACTGAGATGACTGATAACTGGAAAACAGACCTAGAATTCAAGATGATGAGGCACCTAATAGCTCAGCAGAGAAATAAAAGTGGAAAAGAAATAAAGCATTTTAACAATGCTACAGGCACTCAACAAATCGATGACAGTAGTCAGTAATACCACTACTGTCTACAACAGGATCCGTCCTCTCTAGGATCATGGATCTGTTCAGTCAGTTCTGTTGTTCCAAGTGAAAGAACAAAATTCACCAGGAAAACAACTGGACTGGCATTTCTATAACAGGGTTGAGGAGAGAATGCCAAATTACAGGAAACAATTATAAAGAACAAAACAGTAAAGACATGCTTGCTACTGTTACACCACCTTGCTGACAAGATCAACAATCTGCTTCAAATAAAATAGGAGAAGGGAGGCATCATAGCATCTGCCAACCAAAAGTCTTTCAAACAAGATAGCTGTAAGAGATGGAAGACAGGTCTCTGTAAATTGCAAATATGAACCTTCCATTTATACATCCAATCCCCACACCATAATGACACTAAAACAGGTGGAGGGATCCAATCTATTAAGAAGCTTGCAACTTCTGCATCATGTGATACTAAGAATTCAAAAAAGTGACAATTGGGCACATACAAGCTACTAGTACTGTCCCACTCACCTCTCTTATGCACAAAAACAATAACACACTACTTTGACACTAAATTTGTCACTCTATTACTGCAGAAAACTTAACACTACTTTGACACTAAATTTGTCACTCTATTTACTGCAGAAAACTTAATAGACAATACATCCCGACTTATACTTACAAACCGACTGGTCAATGGCCATAAAAACATGTGAACAGGAAGTGTTTTGTAATCTAAAAATTGATTTTTCTCTAGGACAGAACAACAAAATGTAATGAAGCTCACTTTCCCCTCATTGGGAAGAATGAATGGGAGAAAAGACTGCAAAAAAAATATGAAAATAAGCAATCAAGCAAGACCACAAGAGAAATCCTTTAGTTTAATGTTTGAGTCACACTCCAACAAAATGGGTGGTCTGGAGTTTAGGCACTGGGAAACAGAAGATTAGGGTCTATATATATTAGGAGATAAAGAAGGAGAGGGAGAGGGAGACAACTCTACATGAAATTGGTGGAGTATAGCCAGCATAAACAGGCTTGTTTAAAAATATAAAGGTCCAGTCTGACAAGAAGGATTCATTGGAAACTAGGGAACCACACTTCAATGCCAAGAGCCTAGAGCTCCTCCACAATCTGTGGATACACAAGTGCAAAAACATATGTCCATCTCTAGAAAAGCTAGCTGCTTGCTATGTAAACTAACTTGGGAGTTAATCGTTGCATTGCAAAAACATAAGCATGATATGAATGCCCCAAATGTTTTGTCTTCATATTGTCTTTCATCCTCCCAAACAAACTACAAGTAAAAACTTTACACTCCCTCAGTAAAAGAAAAAATACCCATTCCAGAGAACCTATTTTCTCAAGTACAAAAGCAATCTTGTTATAGACTATTTCAGTCAAAACTATACTCTGAAGAGATATTTTCATCTCACAAGTACCTTTATTATAATGACAGTGGACGAGCTGAATCCAAAAGGCAAGTGCAGCACATTGAACAAATGTATTCACTATGAACAAATAGTAGCGAGTTGATATGGTTCCCCAATCCATCACACTATCAGATTAAAGACTGAGTAGAAGCGCATCAAGGTAATATAAGTCTAATCAACAATGGCATTCACAATTATGATGTCATAAAAGCTCGAGAACAAAAAACAATATGCACCAAACCACCACACTAATTGAACCAAGCAAATGAAACAGCACCATTAACAGAGAGTATAATTTTATTTTTAAAAAAAAAAAAAAAACCTAAAAAAAACAGGAGGATGATCAGCTACCTTAGCATCTCATTCCAACTCATGCAATCCAAATTTGTAGAAACCAAGAAGTTAGAAGCCAAAGCAAGAAAGGATTACGTTATCACATTGAATTTTCACAAGAATGATATCCAACTAAACTAAGCATTAAGGCAAAGTGCAAAAGAACAAAACTGCAAAATATATGGCATGGGATTCGAAAGTTTTGCTAAAATGGAGAAAAACTAATTGCACAAAGCTGAGGGTATGAAGTTTGACACCGCCATCCATCCAAAAAGTACCAATAAAGCATATTTCCTCTGGTGTGTTACCTACTCAATAATGGACTGAATAACACCAGCTCCAACAGTCTTCCCTCCTTCTCTGATAGCAAACCTCATGCCTTGCTCACAAGCCACGGGCATAATAAGTTCCACTATCATCTTCACACGATCCCCAGGCATAACCATCTTTGACTCCTCATCCTTATCATTCATAATCGTAGCCACCCTCCCTGTAACATCAGTGGTCCTCATATAAAATTGAGGCCTATACCCAGCAAAGAAGGGAGAATGCCTGCCACCTTCTTCCTTCTTCAAAACATAAACAATCGCCTCAAATTTAGTATGTGGAGTAATTGACCCTGGCTTCGATAAAACCATCCCTCTCTGAATATCAGCCTTTTGAACACCTCTCAACAACAACCCAACATTATCACCTGCCAATGCTTCATCCAATATCTTTTGAAACATTTCCACACCAGTAACTGTTGTATTCCTAGTCTCCCTTAACCCCACAATATCTACGGTATCCCCAGTTCTGATAGTACCTCTCTCAACCCTCCCAGTAGCTACTGTCCCACGACCGGTAATAGAAAAAACATCCTCCACAGCAAGTAAAAATGGCAAATCAGTTTGCCTTTGTGGAATTGGTATATAATTATCAACGTTATCCATAAGTTCGTAAATTTTATCAACCCATTGATTCTCTCCTCTCTTAATAGCAGGATTTTCCATCAAAGCCTCTAAAGCTAACAAAGCAGAACCAGAGATAATTGGAATATCATCACCAGGAAACTCATAACTAGACAACAATTCTCTTACCTCCAACTCTACCAATTGCAACAGCTCCTCATCATCAACTTGATCTTGTTTATTCAAAAACACAACCATGTTTGGAACCCCAACTTGTTTTGCCAACAAGATATGTTCTTTTGTTTGTGGCATTGGACCATCGGCGCCAGACACAACCAAAATAGCTCCATCCATTTGAGCAGCACCAGTAATCATGTTCTTAACATAATCGGCATGACCAGGGCAATCAACATGAGCATAATGGCGAGATTCTGTCTCATATTCAACTGTAGCAGTGTTAATTGTGATTCCTCTAGCGCGTTCTTCTGGTGCAGCATCGATTTCATCGTATTTTTTGGGCGCACTGCCACCCATAGAGGCTAGAGCCATGGTTAGAGCAGCAGTGAGAGTTGTTTTGCCGTGGTCTACATGGCCTATGGTGCCTATGTTGACATGGGGTTTCTTTCTTTCGAACTTCCCTCTCGCGGCACGGACAGTGAAGGTGCGGTGGCGGGTGGTGGTGAAGGGGGAGGTTGGGGAAGTGGGAGTGAAGGGGGAGAGGAAAGAAGAGGAAAGGATGGATTTTGAGGGGAGTTTGGAGGTGGGTTTGAGGGAGAAAGTAGGGGTGGAGGTAGAGGATGTGGTGGTTGTGTGGTGGGGGTAGATGAGGTTTGTGGAGGTGAAAGTGGTTGCTGAGGCGGAAACAGCCATTATGAGTGGCGGATGAGAGAGTGGCGGAGGGAGTGGGGGGGAGTTTTCTTGATTGGGAGAGGATACGAGAGGATGTGTTTTGTTATCTCTTTTTGGGTAACAAAAGAAGGGCTGTTATTGAGAGTTTTATCCACTGCTGCTTCTCAGACTGTAGGCAAGTTGTCACTAGGGTAGCATGGAAAGTTCATGAAACCACCACTCAAATTGTAACACGTGGGTAAGAGATTGAAGGTTTCTAAGAAATTTTTTTTTTTTTTGTTTAACGTGGATGTCTGGATCAGTTTGCGCGCACCTCAACTAATCCTATGAGCCATGAAGTGAATGTCCGGACCAGTTTGCGCGCACCTCAAAACTAATCCTACGAGCCATGAAGTGAATGTCCGGACCAGTTTGCGCGCACCTCAACTAATCCTACGAGCCATGAAATTAACAACCATGTAAACTTTCAGTAGCATGAGCAACTGCTTGCTCCTAGTTAAGATTCAGGCACGACTGTAAGGCTAACTGGATGAATGGACAGTGGCTACTAATTAAGGAATTAAATTTTGGAGTAAGTTTACACTTCGCGGCATGAACACATTCGATACTACTAACTCATGGTGTTGTGTTTGTGTATCGAGTGTAGAGATTAAAAGGGGCATGATGCTCTTGTGCTATTGTAGGAGTTTGAGGCCCATAATCATTAATTATTAAAAATAAATTTTAAAAAATAAAAAATATATATTATTTTATTATGTCACCACTCGTGCCCACCATTTTCCAGCAAAAATTGTTTTGAACGGCCTTTTGTTGAAAAACGGGTGCTGCAAGCTTTCCCCTAAGGCATGCAAACTCTTTTCTTTTCCTATTTTCCTTCCCATATCACCGAAAATTTATATCTAGCCCCAACATTACTGCAGTAAACCCAATGGGGCTTGTCGATTTGAAATATGCAACGCACAGAGCTTATCTTGAAATTAAAATTCAGACACAGCAGCAACAATGTCAAAGATCAAAAGAAATTTACAAAAATTGGGCAACAATTAAGGAAACCACCGGTTATCTGCCATTCTCATTGCAAGAACTCCAAAACGAAACATCAAAGAAGCAAATGCTACACCTCACTGTTCCTTCCGGGCTTTAGATCTGGAAGGCTTTGCTGGTTTAATCATGTTGCCAAGGAGAATCAATACTACGGGCGCAATGGTTCCAATGTAATATACACTACCATATAAAGCAAGTGTTTCTTGCAAGGTTAATACCTGTGCCATACGAGGAGAGAAACATTAGGCTCAAGAAATATCAATTTCAGCTTCTAAAATGATTTTTTCCAATAAGAGGAGCTAACCATGAAACCAACAGCGGAATAGTTTAGAACCAGAACGGTGTAGGCAAAGCTTATAAACACAAGCAAATTCTTGACCACATCCATATTTGAAGGTATAGCTTGTTGCCATCTGTATAGGACTGCTCGGCATGGGGGAGAAGGGTCAGCAATCTCTTCCAATTTATTTATTTATTTATTAACTATCTACAAAGAAAATAGCCACACAAAAAAAGGCTTCCATGTCATACCCCTTGAACCGGCAATCATCAATGCTGACTGGACAAAGAATATTATGTACCCAGGATATAATCCCTGTAATTTGTACAGAGAGAAGGCAGGAAAAGGTTAAAATCAATTAATAATATTATACAAGAAAACTTCATGAAGAATAAAATAAACATACAGAGTCATTGGTATTTCTAAAGAGATATGCAAAATGCTAGGAAAATTCCACAGATAATGAGTCCAGGAAAAGAGTCAAAGATCTGAGATATTGAAATATGGAATCCCTGTGAAGGATCATGTTGCTAAACAAAAGCTATGGCAGACTCCTTTGCTCTTGTAAAATTTACCTATTGGGGCTTTACTGGTCTTTTCAATTTGCAATGACTTGAGAAATTGAATATGGAATAGTATGAAAAGATTAGGCTGGTAATACAAAAGTATGGCACAATCCTTCGCTCTCTTCAAAAAATTTATTTATGGGTGCTTTACTGATCTTTTCGATTAGCAACAACAGTGTACAGCAGCAGTGTTGTACGCGAAGCTATACGGAGGACAAATACATAATTTAAAAATAAGTTTCCTGACCACCCACACAAATAGGAAAGATGGTTGCATATTATACTCACATGCCAAACGGCACTGGTAGTCTGCGTGGCTAACAACTGAAAGAAACCAGGTTTCTTCCCCTTCTGAACAAGTCTATCATAAACATCTACAACAGCACAAAGAGCACATGAAGTTAGCACAACAGATTGTGTCTCATATTCCCATATGTTCATAGGACATTAATATAACCATTACTTTTCATCTAGAGGTGCTAAGAATAATACCAACTAAGATGTATATACTACTAATAAAATTCAGCGAGGACTGGAAAGAAAAGCTGAGATTTAGAGAAGCTGATTAACTCACAATGACGAAGCCAGGTGCTGACTTGTATGTTCCATACAAGCGGCAGCTGAACTGAACTCTTAGCAAACTCAACACCTAGTATGTCCACATTTTTTGCACGATCCCATTTTGGCTTTGATGGAGAAGTGTCTGTCCAACCACTGAAACCCAGGCCAGAGATAATAACAGCTGCCTCTGAAATTGACCAGATGAAATAATATTTCCAACGTGCTGTGAATCCTGACATAAACTGGTAACTCAAACGTTTCCAGAAGCCCCATTCTTGGTATGCGGGACCATTGAGCCCAGATATGTTAAAATGGGGTATCAGGTACAGATACAAGGCCATGCAAACAGTAGCTTGGAGAAGAGCTTGAATTGTTGCCCCAAAAGGTGATGGTGCGGGTCCTTTCTCAGTAGGGGCCCAAATCTGCAAAGATAGATTAAAAAAACTAAGAAACAAATATTCCCAGCAAGACAAGGCATCAACTCAATTTGACTAACTAAAACTAAGCCTCTGTCCCAAAAGTTGAAAAAAAATTAATAGATCTTTTCAATTTTCCATTCTCTTTTGCAATACCAGACTGCCTCCATCAAGACAAAGCATGTACAAGCACGAGATAAACACGGTATACCTACCCCTTTCCTTTCAGTCCACTCAAGATAATCCTTCATTTCAAAAACTGGACCTGCAAAGTGGCTACCACAGCAGAGGCAGTAACCAACATACTCAATAAAAGAAGGCAGCTCAATCAAGCGGTTTTTCTTCTGAGCCTCTCGCAATTCTTCCTCTTTTAATAACCCATCATTGTAACTCATGGCACACGATATGACTTTCAGTGTTAACACCATTAAAGCCCCTAATAATAGAAGAAAATGATCCATCACACAGCAGTAAATAGTTCTCACAGAGTATACCAATTCTCATTATCTTCATTGTGAAATCTGAAATCATGCTTACCAGTGGCATCGATGCCTCCTTCCTTCCATGCATCCCCGCTCATGTAATACATATGGCTACACATGGACACCAATAATCAAGAATTCAGAAATAAAAAGGGTATATACTTTTCCAAAAAAAAAAAAGATTTTCTTTAGTCCCATTTGATTAACATGAATATACTTCAGAAACGTATTCAAAAGAACATCAAATAACAAAAATGAAACAAACATGGTCACTTGAAATTCATAAGGCAATACCATATTCCACATACACAGCAAACAGATGCACACTGAAGATCAAACTCGGCATTTTCACGATAAAACCTTTTTTCTAGCAAAAAGTAGATACGAATCTGTACTTGTACATTGAAACCCTTCTTTTCTAAAAATTAATTACTAAATAAACAACACTCGACAGCTCCTACGTCCACCAGCATAAACAAGGTAAAACAAAACGTGCAGCGTTTGAGCTTTCCATCATTTCAAACCAGATATTTGCATCCAATTAACAGCAATGCTATCATTTACCCTCACAAACAATGTAATTTCCAAATTCAAATGTTTTCTCTTGTGTTACATTCAGCCTGCAATTAATGCATTAATTTGTAACAGAAACCAGAGATTAAAACTTCAAGAAAAATCAAAATAATTAACACGCCAAATTCATTTAATCAAGCAACAAATCATCACAGCACAACAATTAACAATTCAATAAATTAAAACTCCTATAACTCAGCTCCAATTAATAAAGAAACAATTAGTTCATAAAAAATGAGCTTTCAATCTCAAAAATAAATCAAATTAAAAAAAAATACCAGCCAATTAAATAGCCGAATCCCGATAAAAACGTGAGGATTCCACAGTACGGCCGAAACAGGACCATCGAAAGGTAGCCCAACAGCATAGGCACCAAAAAGTGAAGATTTGAAGAGAACCCAAAAGACAAATACGAGAGGAAAGCCCCTGAAAGGGCAGCGTACAAGTGCTTGCCAAATAGACTCGGTACGAATCGGTGGGTGAAACTCACTGGAATCGTCGCCACAAAGCATAGAAGGAACCTTAACACTGGGACCGAGACCCCGATTGCCGAGGCCATGGATTCCATCTCCAAAGCCATGGTGGTTTTGGCGGTCGAATGTTTTGATTTAGATTGACTCGGGAGAGTCTGAGATTTTGTATTTGCCTGTACAGTTGATTTTTAGATTTTCCTGAACTTAAAAAAAGCGAAATTTTTGTCAGTGGTTCTTTGCAATGCTGTGAGCTGTAGGGTTGGTGCCTTTTTCTTTCTAACTTGAGGTTGAAATAAAGAAAAAGAGGGTGGCGGTACAATATTATCAAGCGATAAGGGTGGTGATTTTGATGGCAGTGGGCAACAGACCCGAGATATTTTATTGGCTGTGCCTGTTGAGTTGACATCGGCTTTTTTTACCTTGGAATCATCGACAAGAAAACATTAATTGTTATTCAAGAATCTCTACGGTGTCTTCAAAAACAACTAAATAAAAGAGTTGTTGTTCATTTGGACTGGATTGCTGTTTCTCCTTCTCCGCGGCCGCGCAAACATTAACTACATTACATAAAAATTAAATTATATAATGTCAATTTAAAATTAAATTATATATAAATTGGCTTGATATAATTTAGTTGACATTGCTAATTCAAAAACAATTCTAGCCAGTCATTTAAAAAAGTATTTTTATTTGAATATATATCTTTTATTTTTTATTTAGCACTAATTTAAAATTAAATTATATGTAAATAGCGACCATATTTAAACTCTAATATAAAATAAATAAAAATATATAAAACAAAACGTCAGTTGAATTGATTATTTTCATTTGCATGTATCCTTTACTTTGCTAAACACACCCTTTATCTATTGGTTTCAGTTGGCCTCTATGAACTATTGCTGAGAGTTTTAGGTTGTCGTCTTGCTTTAAAACAAAATAGAAATTCAACCTGACCACCACTTACATCATGTCATGCCAACTACACAAATATAACCATTACTGCTTTTCATTTAATATATTTGTTTTTTCTCGGATTAATTTATACATATCTCTATAAATTTTATAAATTCTAAAATTAATAACTATATAAGTCTTCAATAATTCTAAAAAAATTTGAATTTATGACCATTAAAAATTAAATTCAATATCTAACTAATTGAGCTCCTACTTGCAATTTATTCCATTAAATCCCTTGCATTAACTGGTTCTTGCCTTTATTTTCATTTTATTATTTATTTTTCTTCAAACTTCGCTACTTTCTCCTTCTGCTCTTTCCCCATCTCACTCTACCAGATCTTCATGTACATGTTTTTTTCATGTTTTCAACAATACTTGACCTGCGAAAAACGCCAACTCAAGACTTCTCAACTCCTCTGCACTTGTTTTATGTGCGACGGCATCAATGCTTGGAAGGCATGCTAGTAAGAAAATATCAAGAATTAATTTCCCAATTTCTACAACTTTGCTATTCATTTTGGTCTTATCTCTTAATTTGATATATATATATAAAAAAATTAATACAATATCAATTGATAGATTTGTTTTAACCATTCATCACAACCTCTCTTTTGTAAAACACAAGAGATAGAGAATGATTTGAACTGGCAAAATCATATAGAGAAATATCCTCACATCCACACTCAAATATAACTTAGATTTATTAAAAAAATAAAATTAATTTAAAATAACAAATCATCACATAATGTTGTTAAAATGCATTTTTTTTCTTGCCTTTTTTTTCCCAAGGATAACGCAATTTTGAGTATCTAAATTAACTTGTATGAATATTAATTATAATTGAGTGTCTGATTTTTAGTTTTGTCCATATAGATGTTCGATATTTTTATTTTACATAATAAAGTGTATAAATGAATTTGTGTTTGTCAATAATGATGTGTCCATTAAGTGATAAGATGGACACTAGCGTCTAAAATAAGATTTAAGTATGATGCCACTAATAAATTTTCACATCATTGAGTAAATAGGAAGAAACATTTCACTAAAACCTAATGGGAGATTAGAAAATATCATATTCACTTGAGTTATATGATATCAATTTTTTTAATATAAAAAAATATTTAGATATTATTAATATTTTTTCTAGTAAATTTTTTTTAAATTGTATGGAAATTGACTTGATGTAACTTAGTTAATTTGCTAGATAAAAAACAACTTTTACGATGCAATTTGACTTAAAATAAATATTTAAGATGAATTTTTTTTTTATAAATATTGAGCAACAATATATATGAGAGATTGGAATAATTAACTTCATAACAAATAAATTGAGAAAAATTATTAAACTCAATCTCTTAATTATAAATTTAATGTTAAATAATATATAAAATTAAAAAAAAAATTAGGAAAAAATTATTATAGTACATACTGTCTTGTGAGAACGATTATAGTGAAATCTTTTCTCTTTTCTCTTTTCTCTTTTATTTTTTATGCGGATTAAGTGGCTCGGCCTTCATCCATTATTTTTTATTTTCTCTTTTATTTTTTATTTTTTATTTTTTATAGTGAAAAAATGGATTAAGTGGCTCGGCCTTCATCCATTATGAATTAGCAAGTGATATCCTAAATAAACACTAGGGAAATTGGAGTACATACTACGGAGTGCTCTTTAGTCCAGTAACGTGCGTCAGATCATTAAGATGGAAAAAAAATATTTACGATGTCAAAAATATTTTAGAAAATAAGTTATTTTGAAAGAAATTTTTATTTTTATTTTATTTTTTAAAACAATAAACCATATAATGTGAACAAATTTTTCAATTTTTTTTTAGTTTAAACACCATCAAAAAAATTGAATCACACCGACAGTAGGAATATCGTTGACAGATTTACTGAAAAAACCGTTTCGTCAACTACTGTTACGCCGATGATTTCATATCCATCGGTAAT
>Ga0307518_10002895_pt1 | contig 12458 bp, 5 predicted proteins | sample 25_EM_MG_FD_203889 | JGI IMG/M metagenome (GOLD analysis project Ga0307518, IMG submission 203889) | Populus trichocarpa ectomycorrhiza microbial communities from riparian zone in the Pacific Northwest, United States - 25_EM | ecosystem: Host-associated > Plants > Roots > Unclassified | place... | reverse complement strand
AGCGAGCATAGGCAATGCTTTACTGGCTAGAGGCGAGAAAATAGAGAAAGAGTAGGCCATGATTTGTCAAAAAGAAGGATAAAATCTAAGATAATTAAAAATAGATTGTAGATAATTTTAAGGGGTGTTATGTAACTAGATTTATTTTCTAAAAATTACTAGTTCAAGTCTCATAAATCTTAGAGCTAATAGAAGTTTGCATGATTGTTATCTTCAGAACCTGTAAAATTAGTCAAAATATGCATAAACTAATCCAAATATCTTTGTTAATAATAATAAATGATAAAAAGTAAAAAAGCTGAGAAGAAGAGAGGAAGGAGCAGCATGCACAGGGAGGGAACACGAGGCCCCTTAAGACATTGAAACAAACTTTAAAATTTGGATGCCGGGAGAAGGCAAGTGAGGCCGATGCATCTTACATGCAATTATTTAGGGTTTCGTTATTTGTGGGAGTAAAGATGGGGAGAATGGTTGTGGCCTTTGTTTGATGCTTGAATCAAAGCAAAAAGCTTTCAATAAATCTTAGGAACTTTTCCCATGTTTTCCTATTCTAATCTCTTTCAATAAACCCTAGCTTTTTTGAACTTGGTGGTTTCTGTCCGAAAAGCTAAAACAGTGATGTCAAAGCAGCATCGGAAGGGAATCGAAGGAAGCGCGTGATATTTTGTTGTATTTGGAATATTAAATTAATATATGTTTTATTTTTTAAAAATTATTTTTTAAATATTAAAATAATCAGAAAACATTAAAAAAATATTTTAAAATAAAATATATTTTTAATTTTTTTAAAAAAATACCATTTGAAACGCGGTTCTACACCGCTTCTTGCTGTATTTTTACTTAACAATAGCATATACATCAGAAGTCCGTAGATTTTCCCTCATAAATATGCTTTTATTTTCTTATTTTTTTTTTCGAATAGAATTCTAGTACAAGAACAGTAAAATATTTCCATATTCAACAATGAATTGACAGCAAATCTGAGAAAAGAAAAATATTTCTACGTGGACCTATTTGTTTGTGGGAAGAGAGCAAATTAACATTTTATATGGTCAAAGGTCAATTGAATTGATTACACAAGAAGAAGCAATTTAGAAGGGGGGCAATGGTGACCCATGGGTTTCTTTATTTGATTGATACAAACTGTTTAAAAGTAATTTTAAACAATTTTTTGGACTTCACTATAATTTATTTTTTTAATTTTAGTTTCACCCCATTTTAATTTTTTAGTTGAAATTAATAAATCAAGAATTATATATTTCAATTTTTTTCTTTAAAATTTCTTTTTTCTATTATAAATTTCACCAATAACTCATTAATTTGGCCACAAAGGATTCAATCATTTTTTTTTAACAAAACTAAATTTGATTTTGTCAAATTGATTTATTTTCTGATATCGTGAGGATCTAATAAAAAAAAAATAAGGATGTGCATAAAAAATCTGACACCTCAAGGATCCAGTAAAAAAAGAAGAAAAGTATGCAAGTTAAATTAAAACAAAAATTGAGGTGGTTCATTGTTCATATGACATTGGGATTATTTGGAATTTGGTTTAGTGATTTGTTTTGATTGAGGTTAGGGGATCGCATGGTGTTGAGAAAAGAATTTGTTGCTTGGTTGATGCTTGGTTTGTTGAAGTTAAATGAAATTTTATTAATTTTAAAAAATTAAAACTTTAAGGACTGAATTTGAATATTAAAAAAATATTCAGCTCCTTTTTCTTGCTAGCACTGGGGATTGAATTGCATGGGAAGGTAAAAAGTCCAACTCCTTTTTTTTTATCACTCAACTTTTTTTTTTACTTGATCATTTCACATTGAGTTTATTTGAGATCAAATTTAATTATTTGTTTTGGTTGCTTATATATGAGAATATTGTAATATCAAGAAAAATTATGGCATTCAACTAATGGTTTATTTGTCAAAATAAAATAAAATTTTATTGATTTAAAACAATTGAGACTTGAGGAACCAAATTTGATATGAAAAAAGTGTGAGCTATTAGAGTGAATAAGAGCGTGGTTGGTAGTGTGGTTGCGGGTGCTTTTCAAATAACTTTTCGTGCCAAAATGCATGCCAATGATGTTTTTTCATTTTTTAAAAATTATTTTTGATATCAGCACATCAAAACGATCTAAAACGTATAAACCATATTAAATTTTAGCAAAAAAAAAAAATTTAAATTTTTTAGGAACGCAGCTTGAACCGCGTTCCCAAACACTGCCTAAGAAGTGTCTAACTAGCTGGTGTATGCAACCCTTGTGCTATCTTGTGAAGGAATCCACCATGCTCCGATGGAGCATGTGGTTTCCTTCGATGTTAGAACACCACCGTCTTTGATGGTGTTGAAAGCTATTCGACGAGGTCATTTATGAGAGACGATGCGTGATAATAGATGAGCGACGACGAGGGTTCAATAATTTTTTCTTTCTTCTCCTTTTTTTTTATCTCTCATATTCTCTCATCGATTATCACTTTGATTTGTCCAAAATTGCAGTGTAAACCTCTTGTTAAATATCAAAATTTTCAATAAAAAATAATTTGAAAGGAAAATTTTTATCACTACAGATGAAAATTGTCATATTAAGTAGTATAAAAACTTGGAAAAATAAAATAAATCAACATGTGCAAAAAAAATGATGGTAGGTAATTAAACATAAATAACTTGTGGGAATTTAACGAGTGGCATTTTCATAAATAAAAAGAAAAATTTCTTCCCTTCCTCTTTAAAATAGCTGATGGTAGGGGGAGAGAAAATTTGGGAAATTTTTTTCTTCCTCCTTCAATTCTTCCATTTTCTCATAATTAGATTATAAAGAGGATGCAAGTTACATGAAATTCTATCAAGAAACACAATCAAAGTAGAAAATTTAGAGAGAAGGAATGAGATTGGGAGTTGGGGAGGATAAAGAGAGAAGTTGTAGCAAGTATGATTTCAATAGAGCTGATGTTAATAGTCTCTAGAGATCAATAAATAATTTAAGAGAACAAATACAAGGTATGAAGGGTGTGTTGATGGCAAGGAAAAAAGAGAGATAGAGAATCAAATAAATGCATGACTATTCATCATTAACTCATCATTCTATTACATGTCTTTATAAACTATTCTAAAATGTAACTTATTCTTAAGGTAGAACCCAGAGAACTTCAAGAACTTTAAGATAGTTCCCCTCTCTTTGTCTTCTCTTATGACAGTTCCTGTTCTTTTAGATCGACCTTATTCTTAAGGTAGAACCCAGGGAACTTTAAGCAATTATCATTAGCAAATTCCCATGTTGCCTCAGATGGTGCCAAGTTATTCCAGCGAATCAAAACCTGAGTAGCATCCCAATCCCAATTTCATTTCTTAATCATCCTTCTATGTAAAACAAATTGAGGCAGTAACTCAGGTTCACCATGAAAATTGGGCAAATTATTCTGCATAATTAAGTTTCCCACATGCTTCTTCAACTAAGATACGTGAAAGACAAGGTGATTTTCCCTTCTTTTTCTCCTTTAAGGGTCAGATTAATCTGCAATCAATCTTAAAATGGTTGACCATGAAAGCCTTAAATGTCTTGTGTTGATCAGTTGATGTTCAAATACAGAGCAAGAGATGGAGACCACTCTGTATAAAGAGTAGGCTTCAGATTAAATGGAATGGCAGAGGAGATCTAAATCTGATGGCTCACACTGCCAGGGAATGGCCTCCATCTTCCGCACATAGGAACCAAATCTAGATGTATATCCAACACCATAGCCCACTGCTACAGTTAAGAACAAAAACTAACAAAATGACCCAAGTAAATATTATACCTTTGATTTACTAATCCATTTTCCATCAGCCCATTCCAGATGAGGCCTCATCTTCTTTGAATGACTAAGCTCCTTGGCCTCATGTCCCTGCTTAAAATAGTCATTGTATGATTGTATATAGGGTGATTAAAAAAATTAAAAAATTAATTAAATTAAAAAACTGGAAAAAAAAATAATTAAAAAAAACTAAACCGTGAAAAAAAAACAGATTAAACTGATTAAAATTTTGAAAAAACTGACCAATTTGGTTTCGGTGTTATAAGCCTGAAACCGAAAAAACCAAACTGAACCGAACCCAAACCGGAAAAAATCGAGCTAAACCAGAAAAAAACCGAGCTAAACTGAAAAACCAAACCAAACCAGTTTGAACCGGTTTTTGTCCAAAACAAACCGAACTAAAACCGGTTAATTTGAACCAGTTTCGGTTTTTTTTTAAAAAAATTTAACCTAATTTTTTTTTATTATAAAAATTGAACCGAATAAAAATTTATATCTCCTCCTGTATCTCCGACCAAAGCCATAACATGTACCTACCCTTTCCAGCAACTCGTAATTTCTGTCTGCATAATGAGGAGGTGTGGATTGAATGCAAAGAGAATCCACGATCGTTTTCTTTGTTCCAGCCTCATCACTATTTCGCGAGCTCAGACACTTCACCAAGAAAGTCTTATCCTCGTTTTTTTCTTATGACAATTGCAGGCAACCAAATATCACGTATATTATCTTTTTCAAGTTTCACTTCTACTTCTGTCCTTGAGCTTAAAACCGAACCTATTGTTTGCCGCTGCATTTTGGGTCGGACCCAGTTGTCATCAACCCAATCCAAATGAAGCCTTAAATCTTTGGCATCAAATTCAAGAACATCACGCGGGTTATCAAAATAAACCATGTATCACACTCCCCATCAAGAACCTTCTTTACAACACCAGACCACCAGCCATCTCTAAGACTTGCATCAATGGCTTCGTTTTCATGAAAAAACCCACCATTTTCCAGTAAAAGTTGCGGGGCAAAGGCCCAATGAGATGAGGGCCAACTTGTTCTACAAGAGGAGCAAAATCATCTTCAGTAACCAAAGTTTTGTATTGAACAATTGTTTTCCTTTTCTTTTTCGAAGCTGATTTCACAGTTGCTTGTGGTTGTGGTTTCGGGAATTCTAAAATGGTAGCTAAATACCAAGCACCCCTAAAACCTTCCTTGTCACTGCTTACTTCGACTTCCTCACCTTTGTTGAAGAAGATAGTCTGGTTTTGCTGTTGAGGGTTTTGTCAGGGTTGGGGATTCGAATCTAAACCTTGTTAAGCCTGCTGCCGCCGCTGACAGTAGAAAAAAGAAGCCCGTGGTACCAGTTTGCTGTTGAAAACGAAATTTAATGCCACCATAAATCTTTCTTCACTCACTATTGTTAAGGGTTGTCCTTAACATTATGATCTTCAACGATTGGTTTGTCACCGATTAAAATCATTTAGGAACTTCTAGCCTCATGATTGTATAAATGTTCCAACCCCGACACAGTAAATCTAGGTTGGAGCCATTAGAAGTTCTCCTATAGCTAATGTCAATTGGTTAATTTAAAGAAAAGGGTTTACGTTTCTCTCTACCATAACTTTTGTAGAAATGGATATTTTTGTAATCTTGTGCTGTTGAAGACCAACTAACCAACCCTATATGTTTAGAGAATAAGATGATTGAAAGATAAAATTAAGTCATAAGGTATCATGAAGTCTTCTGCATAATCCAGGAAACTGTCAGTATGCTATCACTTTTTTTTTTCTTTATTTTCCGGGAATGTTATATTTTCGTTTATGCATATCAAAAAGTAAAGCAACAATTAATTAAATGCCACAAATTAATAATATATAGAACTTGTGGGAAAAAAAATTGAGAGAGAGAGAGAGAAGAGAATGACAGCGAAGTATCTGCACTATTGCCATTCAAAATGGTTATGATTTGATTCCATCTATAGACTGTCTTTTACTCATATCGTAAAAGACAAAGGAATGATGGTGATGGCGTAACAACGCTCATGTAATCGAAAGATGAACAAAATATCGTCTTAGAGATCATTTTTATCTGCTGTTTCATTTGACATCTACCCCACTGTTTACTTTCTTATGGCACTCTACAGTAACCCTTTCCATTGAACTTTCCGTCTAGTACAAACTCAGGAAGAAAGACATAAAAGGAAAACTAGGAGTAAGAAAAGTTATGAAGACTAGGAGGCTATTGTCCAGTGGTTTTGACGAGGAAGTGGTTTATGACGCCGGCGGAGGTCTTCTAGGACTCGGCGAGTCTCATGCCGGCCGGCAGCAGTACTACAGTGCTTATAAGATTTTAGTCTTTCCTTGGTGGATGCTTCTAGTTCTCTCATTTCATCCAAAACTATCTGCCTATTTCTGCACTCTGTGCTACAAAAGCCTTGATCACCCCTGCAATCACAAAGATTCAATAGCAACTTTCAGAAAGCTTGTCGAGAAAATCTTAAATATCGGAAGAATACAATTTAATTCGTATGAAATTAATCCATATGGCATGGCTATCTAAACCCCAGGAATGGTGAACTTCGTATGATCACCTGTACATGTAGATATCTTTGTCTGGGCTCAACATCTTGTTACACAAGTTACACGATATGAGGTAGCAATATTCAATGGTGGTAGCCTGGACTCGAAGACGCTGTGTTTTCAGAGCAGATTTTGTGACAACATTAGAATCTCCTTCTAGTAAAAGGCTTTGCAACCCAGCAACCACTAAGCCCTTCCTCGAGCTTGCACATGTGGATTTAGCCATGGCTTCCTCATTGAAACATCCTTCCATTTTGAAGGCAATCATGAGTTTTGCTAGCATTTTCTATGAAGAAGATGAGGAAAGTTAGTAGTAATGTGAAATGTGAAGTGATGGAGAGATATGGTTATATAAAAGCAGATTGTGGCCACTTGTCTTTAAAATAAATAATAAAACACCATATAGTACAAGACATAGCAACAGGAAGCTTAATTTTCATTACTGTATGTTGTTTTTCGTGCAATTCACATGCTGATATAACCTTCATCGCGTTTGCTTGCTTTGTCAAAAGTAATTTATTATTAAATAACTTGGGAGTTAAAGCCTTTGAGTATGTCTGTGACCCACCAAGAATAAGACTCAGCTTTTTGTCTGCTGTCCACTATAAGAAACGTGAAAGTTGTGAAAATAAAAAGGAATTATGGATTCAGAGCTACTGTTGACTTATAATTTAATGGCATTGACCGGCCGGAAAATAAAATAAGATAAAACCACACTGCTGTTTTTGACCTCCTGAACATTAGGCATCATGAAATGTCAGGGCTAAGAACTTGCAGGCCAATAGTTTGGGCTGATTACTACATCTAGGCCACATCAGTATCCAACAAAGTCCAGTCCAGAAGAATATCCACGGCTCCGTTAATAACATGATCATCACTTCTCAGGAAAAACGAAGCATCATTGTCCCTCAATGATGTTCATAATTCCAGATTCTGGAAAAGGATAATTTTTTTAATACAGGATAGAATAGCATCATTATCCTCCAGGACATGAGCATTTTCTTTCTAGATAACGTTCTAATATATATCTATAATTTTATCATATTTTTTCACCGAACAGATTATGAGATTATGAGACATGGATGATTATAAGAGATAACATGAATCCATCTGATTTAAGTTTTTAAACAAGAACATCATGGTAGCCCAGAAAGAAAATTCATAATTGATGTCGTCTTAATACATTATATTTTTTATTACCTGCAAAACGTTTTTCAATTCATCAATCAAGAATAATAGAAATTAGGAGGAAAAAAACATATATAGGAGTGATAGTGTTAATTTATGAGACTGGGCAGGCCCTTTATGTACTAAAGATTTGGGAGACAAGTAAAAACTGTACTAATAATTTGTGAGACCGGATACGCTTCGTACTAACATTGATGTGCGTGCCCTAATAGCCTGTGACATGGAGAATCAGATGGGCAACGTGTAATATTTTATAAACATCAGAGATATGTATGTGCCAATAAATATTGCAAAGATGCTCTTTCTAAACTTCAAGAGCATACTTTTTTTTTTTATTATTAACTTGAGGTGTCCGGGACAGCTTACGCGCACCACAACTAATTTCTGGCCCACTGAACATCCTGTAAGTCCAGTGAGCATGTAAGACACCGCGGGGGTTACAGACATGCACAGTGAGGCTTGAACCCTGGTGCAGAGGAAGGGAATAAGTCTCTTCCACTGCTGGGCCACAACCTCAAGTGCACTTTAAGAGCATACTTAATTAGTGGAGTAGTGACGGTTTGAAAACGCGGTTGTATTAGTGTTTTTAAAATATTTAATTATTTTTTATTAAAAAAATTGTTTTGTATGTTTTGGATCGTTTTAATGCGCTGATCTTAAAAATAATTTTTTTAAAAAATATAAAAAATATTATTTTAATACATTTTGATATGAAAAACACTTTAAAAAATAACCACAACCATACTCTCAAATATACCCCCAAGGCTAGTCAGATTACCACGTCTGCTTTTGCCATTAATTTACAAAAAAGTTGTTTTAAAAGAAAAGAGAATTATTACTATTCGAAGGTATTTTCATGACAAAATATATATCCTCTGATTGTGGGGGAATATCTGCTCGTGTTTCCACAATTCGATAAATTACACGTTTTTTTTGCTGGCTTTTTAAAATTGAGAATCAGCGGGCTTTTGCAATTTGCATTGGAACAATTGTCTGTCAAGCATAATTATTGAAATTTAAGTAATCCATGAATGAATAAAAAATTAATCTTAAAAAATCTTTGATTTTTTTATTTAAAGAACCTTTAATTTTTTTAAATTTAATTATTGATTTATAGTGATTAATAAAAGATTGATAATGATGTAAATTAATTTTTTAATCTTTTAAATTTTAAAATTCATTATAAAAAAGGGTGAAAGAAGAGTTTTAAATTTTAAATTTTTAGATTTTTATATATTCTTCCCCACCTCATATTTTAGTTTTTTTTTTTTTACCATTTAAGTTTTGATTTTCATCCCAAATCTAGAGCTTAGGTTCATTTTATTGAAAAATATTTGAATTTCATATTTTTTAGTTTAAATATCTTGTTTAAAAAATGCATCTAAACAAAGGTAGTGTTTTTTGAATCTTGAAAGACATATTATAAACATCCTAGTTGCATGCGTGAGGAGTAATAAAATTTTAAGGACAGATAATTTATCATTAATAACAACAAAAGTGTTATTAGTTTAAAGTGTTTCAATAAGTAAATACTCTTGTAATAAGTTTGATTATATACTTAGCATGCATGCTAGAATTCTATTATTATTTTTGTGTTAAAAAAAGTGTTTGTCACTAGTTATTATTTTACATGCTTATAATTTTAAACATTTATAAACTCTAGGCTTTTGTTGGACATCTTTTATTTAACATGACTTCGGTAGTATTTGATATTGTGACAGCGGTTGCTTTTCAAAGTACTCTTCGTTTAAAAATGCATAAAAAAAAATATTTTTTTTATTTTTAAAAAAATTCATTATTGTCATCAATACATCAAAACGATTCAAAAACACTAAATTTTTTTTATTTTAAAACAAAAAAAAAAACTCAAATTTTGACAAAAGCACGCCTAGCCACATAGCCAAATGGGCTATTTATAATAATAAATTAAATATCTTTTCTTACTAGTCCAATATATTCACAAACATTGATGTACACTAATTTCTAAAACTACCCTTTCTCACCTCCAACTTTGCAACAAAAATATAATATTATAAGCATAAGCTATATAGATTTAGGGGTTGTCTGAAAGTGTGGTAGAGATTGTTTTTTAAAGTGTTTTTCACTTGAAATGTATCAAAATAATATATTTTTTTAAAACATAATCTAATTTTGACATCATGACATAAAAATGATTCAAAAACACTAAAAAAATAATAATTTAAAGCTGAAAATTTTTTTTAAAAAATTAAAAGTGCAGTTGGACCGCAATGACAAACCATATATTAAAACCCATCATTAACTGATTTTGTATTCAATTTCTATAATTACAAACGAAAACGTCATTGCTTTCAATCCAACCAAAATGTTAATGATTAATCAAGTTTTAGATACTGATGATCGGAAATAAAATATCCATCGTTCCAAATGATATATAGAAGAATAAGAGACAGGGAGACTTTTGCTCATGTTCAATAATTACGTAGTTGAAAGCCAATCGCATACGGCTAAAACCAAATGCTTTGGTTTTAATCAATAATCAACTGAAGACATTTGATGAAATTAAGTGATGATTAAAGCAACTTCGTTTAGAATATGAATCTCCTTCTTAAAAAAATAAAAAATCAAAAGGTAAATTTGTCAGCTAGCTAGGGATCAAACATTGCTGTACGCCAATGCATGCTGATGCTAAGAATTTATATATATATATATAAGAATAACGCTAAGAAAACAAAAAATAATTGCATATTGGAATGTTATCAAAAGGATATCAAGAACCTATTCTAAAAAAAAGCAAAGAGAAACCATCTAGGTGGTGACCCAGTGGTAAGAGTTTGGGACCAAGAGGTTTGCTCCCTCTGTGGTCTCAGGTTCGAGCCCTGAGGTTGCTCATATGATAGCCACTGGAGGCTTACATGGTTGTTAACTTTAGGGCTCGTGGGATTAGTCGAGGTGCGCGCAAGCTGACCCGGACATCCACGTTAAACAAAAAAAAAAAAAAAGCAAAGAGAGAAGCAAAAACAAAATGCTATTAAGACCCAACCTTTTCTTTTTGCAAAAGTGAAATGTGTGGAAAGCATTTCATCAATCATCCATGCCAAAACTATATATGGATGCATAAGAATTTGGATTTTAATTAATAGCTAATTTTAGATTTAAATTGATCCCAATAAAGCTAAAAGGAAATATTTACCTTATCTAGTTATTTTACTCATCAAGTACATACCAAAAAATTAAACAATATCTAAATAGTATGGGGGAATCACTGTTCCCCCACACCTAAATCATTGTGGATTACAACAGTTATCCACAATGATTCTTACCCCTTTTTTTTTGCTAACTTTTCTTTTTTTTCTTTTTTTTTTCAATTTTTTTTCAAAATTACTTTTTTTTTCAACTTTCCTAATTTTTCTTTTTTTTTCATTTATTTTTTCTTTTGTTTTTTCCAAAATTATTTTTGTTGATTTTACTTTTTAAATATTGACCTGGTTAAAATTTTTGCTTTGTAATTTTTTTCTTGAAAATACTGTGGATTGCTGCGATGTTTTTCCACATAGTTTTTCTATTTTATTTCTTTATTTTTTAAAATTATATTTTTTGATTTTTTTTAATATGAAGCTGATTGAGAATTTAGTTTTGTAATTTTTTTTCTTTAAAACATTGTTTATTGCTACAGTGTTTCTCCGCATGGTTTTTTTTATGATTTTCTCCGAAATTATCTTTTTTTATTTTATTTTTTAATATTGAGCTGGTTAAAAATTACAGTTACAATATGTGAGGAAAACACTTTAACTTTCCTCGAAAATTACTGTTGGTTGCTACAGTGTTTTTTCCCACATGGTTTTTTTCTGTTTTCGTTATGTTTTTCCCTAAAATTATCTTTGTCAATTTTATTTTTTAAATATTAAGCTGGTTAAGAATTGTAATTACAAGTAAATACAAGTTTTTCCTCAAAAAACACTATGGATTGATACAGTTTTTCCTCACATAGTTTTTTTCCAGTTTCTTTTGTGTTTTCTTTTTTTGTAATATTTTTTTCCAAAATCATTTTCGTCGATTTTATTTTTTTAAATATTGAGTTGGTTAAAATTTAACTTTGTAATAAAGCTTAATCATGTGGGGAAAGTATTGTAGCTTTGCTCATAAAACATTGTGGATTGCTACAGTGTCTCTCCGCATAGTTTTTTTTTGTTATAATTTTTTTTAAAATTATCTTTTTCAATTTTATTTTTTTAATATTGAGTTGTTTGTGAATTATAATTACAAGTCATTATAAATAAGGCTAAATCATGTGGGGAAACACCGTAGCTTTCATCACAAAACACTGTGAATTGCTACAGTGTTTACAACATGATTTTTCTCCTTTTTTTTGTGTTTGTTTTGTTATTTTTTTTTTCTAAAACTATCTCTGTTGATTTTTTTTTAATATTGAGCCGATTAAGAATTTAGCTTTGTTATTTTTTTTCCTTTAAAACACTGTGAATTGTTGCAGTGTTTTCCCATGTGATTTTTTTATGATTTTTTCTAAAATTATCTTTGTCAAATTTTTTTTAATATTGAGTTGGTTAAGAATTATAATTACAATAAAGCTAAATCAGATGAAGAAAGCGTTGTAGTTTTTCTTACAAAACACTGTGGATTGCTATAATATTTCTCTAAATAGTTTTTTAGTTTATTTTATTAGGAAAAGCGCTATAGTTTTCCTCACAAAACATTGTCAATTACTGCAACATTTTTTCTCATGGGTTTTTTTCCTTCCAAAATTATTTTTGTTGGTTTTTTTTTAATATTAAGTTGGTAGAGAATTTAGCTTTGTATTTTTTTTTTGCATTTTATTAACTGAAAAGCTAAATCATGTGGCGAAAGCACTGTATCTTTCCTCACAAAACACTGTAGATTGCTACAAATCATTTTGTTCAGTCTCTAAGTTTTT
>Ga0307518_10002894_pt1 | contig 12460 bp, 13 predicted proteins | sample 25_EM_MG_FD_203889 | JGI IMG/M metagenome (GOLD analysis project Ga0307518, IMG submission 203889) | Populus trichocarpa ectomycorrhiza microbial communities from riparian zone in the Pacific Northwest, United States - 25_EM | ecosystem: Host-associated > Plants > Roots > Unclassified | place... | reverse complement strand
TTCTATTTTATGACTCAGGTCATGAGTTTGGCGGGTTAACCTAGATTGACCTGAATCCATTTTTTGTAATTTTTTTAATCGATTTTTTTTTCAATTTTATCTTTTCAATATTAGATTGATTGGAAATTCAACATCATAATTTGTTTCAATTTTTTTTATTGGGTTATCTCGATCTTATGACTTGAGTCGCAAGTTTGACAAGTTAACTTAGGTTCACCCGGATCATTTTTTTGGGTTATTTTTTTAATTGATTTTTTTTTTGAATTTCATCATTCAACACTGAGTTTATTGAAAATTAAATTTATTAAAAATTAAGTTTCATAATTTGTTTTGATTTTCTTTTTATAGGATTATCATAATTTCATGACTCGAGATGCAGATTGGTAGGTTAATCTAGGTTGATTCAAATCAAATCAATATATTATTGTTTTAACAATTATATAAAAAATATTATCTTGAATATTTATTTTGACTTAAACTATATTTTTATAGATAATTTGAGTTGTCTTTAGACTCGCTAAATCAATTAAGTCTTTTCAAGTTAGTCACCACACAATCTAAAACTTTTTTTTGCTAAAATAAATCAATAATATCTAAATATATTTTTATATATTTTTTTAATCCAACTTGCACCTCGTTAATGCTCTTATCTAGAAACTTATGGACAAGACATTTCTTGCAAATATATATAGTTTTTATTTGAAGCATTTTCTTTCAGGATAAATTGAATGGCGGGTCATTTGCAAAACAGAATTTTAGGCTTATTGCTTCCAAATTTTCACCTTTCAATTTGCGTTTAATTAATCTCTCAACACAAAAAAATATATATACAAAAAAGATAAAGGTTTTTTTTTTAGGAGACAAAAATAAGTACATCTCTAAGCAATTTAGGAGAGAAGTATTTCAAATACAGAACTTTTTTTAATTAAAAAACAAAAATATAAAATAAATATTTCTCCACACTCTAAAATCACCGAGTAGTTACACTTTACTTTTTCTTTAACAGTGTACTTCAGTGGACGAGCCCATTATAAGTCATAACCCAACCCAACCCAGATAGGGTTATTTTCGTCATCTTGTCAAAACAAGGACCACATTGCAAAATCGAGATTCTTATCTGGGCCACAAAAACAAAACCCAACAAATCTCCTTAAAACTGAAACTCATGTTGTAAACGCGCACACACCTCGTACCCAGCCGCGCGCTCTCCATATCTGCTGCAAAATTTTCCGTTCTTGAAAGACCTAAAACCTAAAAAATCAACCAAATCTTTATTTAACACCCACCTCCTTACAAAACCCAGATTTTCTACTTGTCTCTTAATGTAAGTTCTTGCTAAAATTCGTCGTCTTGGTTCTTTATTACAGTACTTCTTTTGGGTTTTAGGTGATGGTTCTTGGATTACTGTTGTTGGGTTTTTCTTTACTGCTTTGTTTTTGAGTTATTTAGGTTGTTTGACTACGACCCTTTAATGTGTTTTTGTTAATTAGCGATTCTTTACTCGTTTTTGTTCTCAAGAAGGGTTTTTTTTAGATTGTGAAATTAGGGTTTGCTGTTTTTTTGTTTAATGTGGATGGATATGAAATATAATATAGTGCATGATATTTATATGGGCGTGCTTTCCGTGGATTGACATGTTCTTGTTTTGTTTATGTTTGTATTTTGGTGAGGGGTTACTGGGATTGAGTTTTTTATTGATTTCTTTTTTAAGAATTCATTGATTCCTGACTATGAAATCTTTATCTTTAATAAATGAAGAAGAAACTAGGAGATTGTTTTGGTAATTTTAGTAGATTGTTGCTAATTTGAGGTGTGCATTGTTGCTAATTTTATTAGATTGTTTTGGTAACATTCTGTCTCTACTGGAAATTGAAGCCTCAAGTGTTGATAGTTAATTAATTTAAGGATTTCTATGCTTTTATTTGTTCCATATAACCTGGATAGTTGGATTTTATAAATGATCTTTCTTTCTTACAGTGCCTTACTCATGGCTGAAGTTGATCAAGGCTTTGGTGAGCATGAAATTGATCATGGCGTGGACCTTTCTGCTGATCAAGGTGTTGGTCATCCTGTAGACCATGACTTGGATAATGCCACTGATCATGGCTTAGATCATGCAGTAGATCATAGCTTGGGTCATTCTGTGGATCATGGTTTGGATCATGCCACAGATCCTGGATTGGCAGTAGAGCATGACATTGATCACCCTATAGATCATCATGTGGATCCGTCTATAGACCATGATGTGGATCACCCTGTAAACCATGACATAGACCATGCTATTGATCAAGTGCCTGAGAATTTTGAGGCTTCAAAGCAAGGACAAGATGAGGATACAGTCTCTGGAGGAGGTAGTGAGAAGAGGTGGCCTGGATGGCCTGGAGAGAGTGTGTTTCGGATGTTGGTTCCTGCACAAAAAGTTGGCAGTATCATTGGCCGCAAAGGGGAGTTCATTAAAAAGATAGTCGAAGAGACAAGAGCTCGCATCAAGATACTTGATGGTCCTCCAGGGACGACAGAAAGAGCTGTAAGTTTTTCTTTTCCTCCGTCTCTTATTTGTGCAACTAGTTTATCTGGAAAATGTAGAACTAGGATGGTGGGAAGAATATGTAGATGCAAAGTGTTTGATGGAGACCTCCCATGAATGAATTCATGTATCAACTGATTCTACTATAGCATGCTTTTGTTTTGTCTAATCTTTTCTTTTCCTGCTTTCCTTTTCCTCTAAGAAATTGATAATTTGAAATATATAAGCAATTTTCAGGCATTGCAGAATATTTTCATGGTGTTAGCTTAGATATGCTGCTGGATTACAAGTTTGGTCATCTATCTATAACATGTCTGGTATTTTTCCTAGGAATTTGGATTGGTTGCTATTTAAATTTCTTTGCGGACACACCATCGGTCAATCTTTGCTTTGAGCTATATTGATATAACAATGCATATAAAAAGGCAGAGAATTGACTTAACATCAATTACAAAGAAAGTTAGTCTATGGAAGAGAGGTTGATAGGTCAAGCTTAATTTTATGAATCGACTTAACTTCATAACAAAGAATCTAGCTTATTAAAGATATTGATAAAGGAAAACTTTTAGATTACTCCTTAGCTGTAAATATAACTTTTATTAAGAAGAAAGAGTTTTCTAATTGTCACCAAAACATCAAAGAAAATGGAACTGATCATTAAAACACACATCACCAGTCGAAGCTGTAAAACTCTTTTATATCATTTGTAAACTGAAACAATTTTTTTGCAAATGATACATAATTATTTAAAATTCTTGGAGAAAGATCTGTAATTGCTGTTGGATATCTGATTCGACTGTTTCCCATCCAATCCTTTGGGTTTTTTTCTACTTACCAGTTTTTTCTTGGAAGTCATTTGTTTCTATGAATATCCGAGCAATGTATCTATCTGTACCTTTGCAATGATATTCAAAGGGAGAATTCTTGGTAATGTCACTCACTATCCTGTCACCCTTTGTAAGCATTATTATTTCCTAAAGCTATAACTGGGAATTAAGATATCAATCTTGAAGAGAGAACCTAAGATATGATCATTTAACTTCAAATGAACCATTATTGTAAAAGAATGCGTAATTGAAAAGAAGACAAAAAACCTCATCAGAAGAAATCGAGAAGATATAACAGAATTGCTTTTATTGCAATAACAAAATGAATCTGTGCAGGTTCTGTCCGCAAATTTTTAAGCAACGAATCAACCATCATTAGGACCCCAAATTTGAAGAACCAAAGATCCAGATTGCTGGGAACAGCATTGTGCATTGCAAAGTGCTGAAAAGTTGATTTGAATATACAGACATATTGTACGAACAACCGTACCAAGAAGCTCTGCAATCTTTCTGGTAACTTCAGAAACTGCATGGTTGATTTCTGCCGCAGCTTGTGAACACCACAAGGAACCTGTTTTAATCAGCACAAGAGGATGCAGAAGATGTTAATACCAATGTGCTAATCAAAATTTTCCATAATATACTTAAAAGAATTAAGCATTAAAAGCAGTAAAAAATGTTGGTCAACTTTACTAAATAATTCACTGAAACTTGTCAATCCATGTGTTTTTCTGTTATTTTCTTGATAAAAAAAACTCTCTTGGTAGGGATGATGATAACTCGGTCATCAAAAACATGATTCAAGAACCAGATCTAAGTTTGAAGTGTAATAGTAACCAGTCATTAACTCTTGGTCAGAAGTTTACGTGGAGAAAAAGATTAAATGTTATGCATGAGGAAGTTGTGATGAAATTTTTATGTGACAGCTGCATTAGATTTGACATCACGGTAAATAGATAACCAGGCAATGAATTTATCGTGCATGCAAGTTGTTGAATTTTGAAAAAAAAATGGAGGATTCATTATCCGTAGAGGAGGAGAATAGGGCAATAATAGCCAATGCTTGTGTTTAAACTCTAATTTAGTAATAAAATATAATATAATAGGTTACCTTCTAGTTTGAAATGTTATTTAGAAAGAGTTGCTTCATTGTCTTTTATTTTATAATTATCTCGTGTTGCTCCATCCAATTTTTTTCTCTTCCCTTAACTCTCTTGGACTTGAATCATATAATAATTTTTCCTCAGCTTCTTATACAAACATTGTTATATAGGTAATGGTATCTGCCAAGGAGGAGCCTGATTCTTCTCTTCCTCCTGCCATGGATGGCCTACTGAGGGTTCACAAACGCATTATTGATGGTTTGGAGGGTGATTCTTCTCATGCTCCACCAAGCAGTGGAGCTAAGGTTTCAACAAGGCTGCTAGTACCAGCCTCACAAGCTGGAAGTTTGATAGGAAAACAAGGGGGAACTGTTAAATCCATCCAAGAGGCATCAGCTTGCATAGTTAGAGTTCTTGGTGCAGGTTATCCCCTTTCACTTCTGAGTTAGAAATGCTATAGAATTCATTTTGTTATCCGTGTTCTCAAATTTAGTTATTTTTGTTTGTCTTAGTGAAGCTATATGGTTGATTTGGCATTTTTAGAAAATCATATTTTGTCAATTATGTTTGCTGGTTGCTATGGGTTTGTTTTTCCTCAATTGTTATAATTGCATTTTATTCTGTAGTGACAAATTAACCGAGTTCTTTGTAAATAGAAATTATCTTAAATATGGAGTTGTCATACTCTAATCTTACTAATTAAGTTTCTGAGTAATGGTGGAGAGGTGAACCAAGGGCATTACTGCATTACTTTTCTTTACCTCTGTAATACGTGCCTTTATTTTTGCTGCTAATTTGTTTATATTCCTTAACCACACCATTGCCGACAATGCCTCTGGCTCTGCTATTTTCTCCACTGCCGCCATCAGTCTACCACTGTTGGTTATTTATAGTGGCGCCATTATGATGTTGGTTGTAATATCTAATCAATGACCATCACAAGCAATTTTTATTATTGAGGTTCAGGATTACATAATTTATTGTTGGGGCTCATGATTACATAATTCTGAATCCTAAGATTAGTAACACCCATCTGACCACTACAAACCTTTTTCGCTTAAAAAATTTTGGGCGAAATTATTTAAGGATGAGGGAAAAATTATTTAAGGATACTCATTTAGTAGACCTTGTTGCCCTCGCCCCTCTCCTGCCCTTGCTTTATTATGAAACTCATCATAATAATTGGTAATATTAATGCCTCTTGTTCCTTGATATGGGTGTCTTATATGCACATTTTGTTTTGCTAGTCTTCATGCTCTGGATTCAGATACTGCTTGATTTACTGCTGAATTTTATCAGTACATCTGAACTCTTTATTTGTTGGATCAAACTGGTGCAGAAGACCTTCCAGTTTTTTCTCTTCAAGATGATAGGGTGGTTGAAGTATTAGGGGAAGCAGTTGGAGTGCACAAAGCAGTGGAGTTAATTGCATCTCAGCTCAGGAAGTTTCTAGTTGACCGAAGTATAATTCCATTGTTTGAAATGCAGGTAAGCTGCTCTTCATTATGATTGGAACGACTTTATCTATTATGGCTTGAATAGCCTTATGGAATGATTTATATAATTTACCAGATGCAAATGGCGAATCCTCCAATGGAACAGATGCCACCACATCAATCATGGGGTGGACCTCAATCCCTTCCTCTGAATCCTGTTGGAGGACCTGGTTATGGCCAAAATCCCCAATATATGCAACCTCCACGGCAACACGACAATTACTATCCTCCATCTGACATGCCACCTCCAATGGAAAAACAACCTCACCAGGGTATATCTGCATATGGTAGACAAACTCCCATGGGTGGTCATGCATCATCAAATGCCCAAGCAGCACCATCAATGATCACACAGGTTATGTTATTCTCTTTTGATTTCACCCCCTCTCTCATCGAGGGAAATTTAAGATGCTATTTTCTTGTTGGGGAATGATTAGGATGTGGGATGACTTGCTGATTTGTGAAGCAGAAAGGAAAAAAAAACTAGATTTTATGTGCTATATAAACATGTTCTTTTCTTTTCTTCCCCCTCATTTGTTAAGGAACGTCAATCATTGTGTAAAGTAATTGTCATTCTTTTTAGAATAGACCTTGGTTGTCTGGGTCCATGCTTTGGAAAATGTTGTTGATTGAACGTGATAGAGATTGATGATGGGTTATTGACACAGATTTCTTGGGGTTGGCAAGGGTGGTGTAGTGCTTATGGGAAGCTTTGCATAATGCTATAGTTTTCCATAAAAGAGTTCATATAGTAGTTTTACGGTCCAGATTACATAGTGGAATGAGAGACCTGCTAAAACAAATCACATACAATCATTTTTTCTCAGTATCATGTTGTATTTTTTTTGGTTGGGATGGGTCTGTAAATTTTCTTAGGCTTTGAAATGAGAGTATAATCTTTAGCTTGGTTAACTAACTGTTTCTGCCATTGCAAATGAAACAGTTCTATTTATTATTTTCCAAACCAAATAACCTCATCCTGTATTTCTTGCTGGCACTGGTCAGCACTTTTTGAGGTTTCAAAATGATTGATGGGTTTCGGGGTTCTTGTGCAGATTACACAACAAATGCAAATTCCATTATCTTATGCTGATGCTGTTATTGGGACAGCTGGTGCAAGTATAAGCTACATTCGACGTGCTAGTGGGGCAACTGTTACTATACAAGAAACTAGAGGTGTTCCCGAGGCAATGACAGTTGAAATCAGTGGAACTGCTTCTCAAGTCCAAACAGCTCAGCAGCTGATACAGGCAATATTCTGTGCTTTATCTCTTTAACTAAAATTGATCTTCCCCTCTCTTTTCTGGATATATCCTATTTGGACTACATGTTTTTCATACTGCTGATTTTATCTGAATGGGAATTTGCTTGCAAGCATTGTTTAAATGGGATTTTGACTAGGCTTGCATCTATTTATCATGTGTAGTGGTTTACTAACTCGAGATAAATATTGTCAAATGGACCTTGCAATAGGAGGTTGGATATTGTGGTGTCTGCTAGGAATGTCATAAAATATTTGTTGAGGTTTATGACATCTATTATGTAGAGTGTCTGTACATGCATGCATGCAATATTGGGAAAAGTGAAATTGGTGAAGGAAGGTTTATGTCAGTAAATACAAACATATTTTGTATAATAGAAAGAGCCTATTAAACATTTTTTTTTAAAAAATCCATGTGCACTAGGTGTAATTTTAATTAGGTCTCCTTGATTTGAATTGGAGGTCGTGGAAAAGATTATGTAGCTTACTAGCTAGCAATTGTTGTGGCTTGTAGTTTCAAACATAGTTATAAGATCTGGTTTGGCCTATGACCCAGCCCAAGACTTGGGTTGTTGGTTGGGAGGTTTAACCTGTAGGTTGGCGAGTTGGCCTGTTTCTATTGTTTTTTTTATTGAAAGATGTTTCAGATTTTTTTTTTAAAAAAAACTAAAACATTGTTGTTTTGGATAAAAAAAAGAATCGTTCATCGCTTGGGTTTTGACTGGGTCGCGTGTTGACCTGCAAGGCCACCTAATCAACAAGTTTGACCAAGTCAACTTCCCAAACAGTTCGAAAGCAAACCTAGCTTGGGCAAGTCCCAGGTCGACGGGTTGACTTGCCAGGCCAGGTTTGATAACTATGGCTTCATAGTGTGATGCTGCCCAGTAAATTTCTTGCTTAGAATGACATCAATAAAAGAAGATAGTGTGGGGAAGAAGATTTGTAGTTTTGATGGATGATTCTTATAGTGTATGTGTGGTTGGCCTAGTTCATGTGGTTGAACGCAATCCTAACTGAATTGTTCTTTTGATGTAATGACTGGCCTGAGTAATCTTTTACTAGATGGAAATTGCTGATGTTATTCGTATTCTCATTTATGTAAAGAAATTGTTCTGTTTTTTTAATGAGATGGACTTCCAACATTTGATTTAATAGTTTGGCTAAATATGGTAGTTGGAGATCCCAGCTGTTGATTTGCATGAATAATAGTGCATGTGCATTTCATTGGATTGCACCAGTTCTGATGTGGCTCTTCTGTTGCAGAATTTCATGGCTGAAGCTGGAGCACCAGCACAGCCTCAAACAGGTGGGCCTGCTGACCAGGGGTATAATCCTTATTCTCACAGTTCAGTGTATGCTTCTCCACCATCCAATCCAGAACACACAGGCCATACAGGGGGTTATAGCTCCATGTATGGTGCAAGCTTTGGGTACTAAGCAGCTCCTAGCCGGTTTGCTCATGATGAGACTTGTAATGATTGTGAACTTAGATGATAAATTCAACAAATAATCTGTTAAGCCTGCTGTAGGTTGTACTTTGCATCTATAGATTATTGGTTAGACAAAATTACATGTTAGATCCATTGTCTGCATAGGCTTGACCATGGGGTTGCCCGTACAATGTTTTAATTTTTTGTGCAACCTTAGCCATGCTCAACTCTTCCACGATGGCTTCGTTTGTGGACGAAAATTTGTCACCATTAGGGTACTTTTGCTTCCAGTAATTCATCTTAATGTTCTGCGTTTGTTCATCCCTTGTGGAGTGTGTGTACTTTGTAGAGAGATTTGTGTGAATGGCGAGGCATGACCAGCTTGTTAATTTTCTACCTGCTTACTCATCACATCTGGTTCCTGATCTCTGTTTGTATGGCTGGCTAACTGGTTAGTTTTGAGCTTTGTTTGGTCGTGTGAAGGCTAATGTGTCTACGAGAAGTTGATTCAGTCTCTTTAGGTGTGCTGTACCTATGTTGATGGGTATGCTCTCGCCTAGTGTTCATTTTGTTTGTTTGTTCGAAGGGTCATAAAATGCAATTTGCATAGAATCTGTGTTGCAAGAGTTTCCAGTCTGAACTGATGGACCAATCAATCTAAAGAAAATGGTTCTGGTCGTTCAAGGCAAGGCATTTTGGAATAGAAGTTTCATCCATCACGGTTTTTTCCAACAGTTAAAATGCAAACGCCAACATATATTTTACGACTAATTGTTGATAACAGAAGAAGGTTGTAGTTTGTCTTTGAATGTTTGTCCCGAATGAGTTTCTCAAAAAACCCCTCATTCTCAAAAACACGTGCTACTTGATGGCAGTATTAGGACCCAATTGCTTGTATCAGAGATCCATTAGTGTTAATCAAGAGGGAGTATCGGGATAACTTAACCGTCCAGGATACCTTATTCGGGGAGGAACAACATTAATCCTTTAGAAAGAGGGAGTATCGGGGCTCAATTGTTTGTATCAGAGATCGATGGCGCCTTTGCTGTAGGCTTCACAACAGGTTACGTGCCAAAGTCTACCGACGGTTATCTTGCTGACAGAAGCTGTCTTGCAGAAAGTTGCGAAGTCCTCACACTTGTTAGATATGAGGTTGTACGTGCCAAAACCATCTTCCAGCTTTTCTTTTGCAGTCTCAACAACTTCACTAGCTGTTTTCGATTTCTTAGTGGTGCTGGTATCGCAGAGGACATGAGAGCCGAGTTGAAGTTCCCGCATGCTCATCCCATAACGATAAACATGGAGGAATCCTCCAGAGAGGAAGCAATCGAGGCAGGTTAATTTCCACCACTCCATGATGCATTTTTCTTGTAAAGCACATTTTTCTTCCAGCCTTCATGGGACCTTTGGCTTTTGGGCCTATAAAGGGAATGACTCTTTAATTCTTTGGATGCCATATATAGCACATCTTCTCCAATTTATGGATTTTTTGATGAAAAATGGAGATTTCAATGACAAGTTTGGAATAGAATCCCATTATAAGACCCGCACTTGAAAACAAGAACCTACGAGGTTCGAAAATAACTATCATGAGCTTTTTGCTCATCTTGCTAGAACCTCATACCTTTCGTATGATTATTTCTCTTTGACTATACGACTCATTGGAATATTTATCAAATAGATGTGAAATTTGCTTTTTGAATGGTCTGTTTGAGGAAGAGATGTGTTTTGAACAACCTGAAAGCTTTACTGGAGGGACGGAAAGGGTCTACTGGTCAAAAAAGATTTTGGATGGTCTAAAACAAGCACTTAAGCATGATGTACTCGCATTGTTTCGTATTTTCTTGAGAGTAACTTTTATCCTGTGGTTATATGTGGATAATTTTAGCTTTTTATTGTCAACAACTTGAGCTGGTAACGAAGCCAAGTGATTGCAACTTACTTTCCGATATTAAGTTTATAGGATGATACATTTTTTTCCTCGTAAAAAAAGTATTCCAAGTGATGTCTTGAAGAAATTTGTCCAGGTGCATGGAAGAGAGATTACTGCTTGTGAAAGATGAGAGAGGTGATGATTTTGTTAATTAATTCAACTAATTTTAAGAGATTCGAGGGGAGCTTGGGCACTTGACTGCTATATCATGTCCAATGTTTGAGTAGATCTATGGAGAGTCTATGCCAATCTGATTTACAACCCGGAGAATGCATCCCGAGATAAGGCAAAGGAATGCAAAACGTACGATGTAATTTTTTTTGTTGTTGTCATTGAGATATAATATGGAGCTTTCTAAATATAAAGATATTGGATTGCTGATATAGGAAGAAAAAAGAAAAGAAAATACTTCGATTTATGTTTTACATCATACTTATCGTGAAGAATGCTTAATAAATTGTAACAATATCATCAAGACTAGCCATAAATTTTTTGTTTTATTCTTTAAACTTGCAATTATGAGCATGACCAAACTCCATGCATGCTTTGTTTTGGGATCGTTAGCTAGCAGTATTACACGACATATATATTCGTTGGTTACAACTCGATAGCAACCTTATTCTTGAAAGAGAGAACATAGACAGAGACAGAGACAGACAGACACTTGCATATTGATATGATCCCAAGACCGAGCCCAGCACGAGATAGACTTGAAGTTTTCTCTGCATATTAATTATGGTAGATCGATATTGCTATATATTGCAGAAACATATACAGACTGAGTGCAGGCAGGACTCAATTACTCGGAAGCCGTGTGCACACATTCTGGTCAGCTGCTTTGCACTAGCTGCTTCAGAATGGGGTACCCAACTCTACCAAACAATAATTCAGATTGGGTACAAAAGGCAGTTCCTGTCTTGCATAATGTTGCAAAATCCTCACAGTTGTTAAAGAAAAAGCCATAGCGTGTGCCACCTTGCTTTTTTGATTCCAACATCTCTTTTGCTTTGGCCACAACTTCATCGGCCGGTTTAGATTGCTTTGGACTGCAATAGGTACGTAAACGGATCTCACACTCCAACTTGGGTACTCCATAGAGAAAAAGATAGAGTTTTGTGCCTGTAAGGAATCCTGATGTAGCTCGAAAGCATTCCACGCAGGTTTCCACCAGCACACCTCTTCCATCCTTGAGCTGTTGAGCCTTAGGCGCATATAAACATAAAATAAAAACTATAAATACACGCAAACTGACCCGGTCACCCACATTAAACTAAAAATAAATAAATATAAATATAAGTCTTAAAGTAAAAGGAACAGACCATGACGAGTGTAAACGAAGCCTAGCTTCCTCCCGCAATAGATATGATCGCCAGCTTTTAGTTCACTAACCTCGATCTCTCGGAAGAATGGTGATCTTACCATATCAGCAACATCGTCTAGGAAACCAGCCATCTCTTAATTTCTCTCAAGCTTAATGGTCAGGATGTGGCCTTTTGTGCTCGATATCAGTAGCTTTTATAGACCTCCCTCTCGACAGTACTGTTATGACTCAACGTATATAGGTTCTATTAATTTCTATTCGAAATTTGTTCTCTATCCATTAATTCTCTAACATTTTCTCTATTTATCAACAAAATACTTCTATCCATATGAAAAAATGAAAATCGAAGAGGATAAAATAAAAGATACATGCAGCATTGATTCTAATAATTAATGACCTGGTCAATGGAGCACAATCATATTTCTGTCCATTCATGTTTAGTTAGAACCACGTTATACGATAAAGGGTAGTCATAATAATAAAAAAAAACTCTCTAACATATTCTCAAACTTTAAGGTTACGAATCTAAATTGTAGGAAAATTCAGAGAAAAGTCTCTATTA
>Ga0307518_10002893_pt1 | contig 12466 bp, 10 predicted proteins | sample 25_EM_MG_FD_203889 | JGI IMG/M metagenome (GOLD analysis project Ga0307518, IMG submission 203889) | Populus trichocarpa ectomycorrhiza microbial communities from riparian zone in the Pacific Northwest, United States - 25_EM | ecosystem: Host-associated > Plants > Roots > Unclassified | place... | reverse complement strand
TTGATATTTTATTCAGTTAGTTTCATGTTTATGTTTATTTTCATTGTTATTTGGTTGAATACAAAATTTATTTTAATAAAAAAAATTTAGTAAACATAATCGAGTGAATGTTCTATGTAGCAAGATCAAATATCTTGATATATATATATATATATATATATATATATATATATATATATATATATATATTATTTTACTTATTTTTCATCTACTTACACATATATTTGATACACATATATTTGATTTGATTTGGATAAGTTTTATTTTTATTTGCACTTAAAAACAATTATGTATAAAAACACGTCAATCAAGCATGTATATCCCTTTTTTAAAATAAAAAATTCAATCAACAGTGCAACACGAGTTAAAAAGCCAATACAAAACTCTAAACATCGTGGATAAAACATTGCGCACACGGATATTATTCATGATCTGACATTTCATTGTGGATTTGTTGTTCAAAATTTTTCTTTTTAAAATTTTGGCACTCAAACTTATTTTGCATGCTTGCATTTTTTTTGGACCAAATTAAAGGATAATTAAATCAAATTTGTTGATTGAAAAAAAATTGAAAGGCGAAGGACCAAAGTAGAAAAAACACTACAAATAGGTGATGGTTTCAAAGTTCTCAGAAAAAATTTAATTGAGGCTTGATAAATTAATAGCATGCTTGTTTTTGTATTTTAAAAATATTTTTTGACAAAAATTGAAGTTTTTTGTTTTTACTTTAAATTAATTTTGTTAGTGTTTTCATTTCGTTTTGATATGCTGATATCCAAAATAAATTTTTTAAAATAAAAAATTATTTTAATTTATTTTTTTAAAAAAATACTTTAAAAAATAATTGATATTACAATATTAAACAAGCTCTAACTCAATAACTTCCCGACTACAAAGCAAGTTAACTCAAGAACTCATTGATACAAGATTTAACTCGCGTCAAGTCAAAGAAAAAATCTGATTTTTTTTTTATATGGAAATGAGGTGTTAGACTAATTTTTGTGAAATCAAGCTGGGTTAATCATCTCACATCAATCCCATAAAATCTATAAGGATCAACACCCGGATAGGCCTAATTTATATAGTGGAAAACCAACCTTGAGATTAATTAAAAAAAAAAAAAAAACAGGCGGGATAACCTTCCGTCCCAAAAATTCGCCCACAGTAATCCTTCCAACAGTTACTTTGGCGCCAAAAATTTCAAAAACACTAAATTAATAATTAATTCCTAAACAATTAATTAGCCCATCAATCAAATCAATCGAAAGTCATAATAACCCATGCCCTATTCTCTATCCTTGCCCTACTTTATTCCACATAAATAAATTAATAAACCCTATTTTTTCCAGCACTTTTTAAAAAGATAGAGTGTTTGAAAAACCAAAAACACACTCTGCCTCTCAGTGTTTAGTATTGGGAAGATAATTAATTTTTAAAGTGTTTTTTTTTTAATATATTAAGCTAATATTTTGTTTTTATTTTTAATATTAATATATTAAAATAATTTAGAAATATAAAAAAATTACTTAAGAAAAAAATTAAAATTCTTGACATTCCCGCGGCAGCCGCTTTGACAAACGGTTTTCTTATAAAAACAACTCCGTGTGCCACTCTCAGTAAAGCTTCACCCTTTCTAAAACAAGAAACTTAAGCCTCTCCTTTTGTTTCTCTGTTTTTTTTTTTCCTGCTAAAAGCTTGAATATTTTTTGATGACAAGAGTCGGGAAGCGGCAGAGACCGGCGAAATCGACGGCGGGGGTGAAGGAGGAAGCTGCGGAGAATGGTGGGTCTGAGGAGGAAGTGAAGGAAAGTGGGGGTTTAGTTGAAGGTAGTGAAATTGAAGGGAAAGTGGAGGAAACTTGTCATTTCGATAAGTCAAAGGATGTCTCAAATAAGGGGAATAGGGAGTGGAAGGTAAAGGAGAGTGAGAGTAGAGTTAGTGAAGAAGAAAGGGAAGGTAATGGTGTGGAGGAAGGGCGAGAATGTGATCTGAAGGAGAATGCGAATAAGGGTAAAAAGAAAAAGAAGGGAAAGAAGAAAGAAAGTGATAATGAGAAGGAGAAGGAGAAGGTGAAAGAAGGGAATGATGAAAAGGGGGTCTCATCTGTTGTGAAAGAGAAGAAAAGGGTGAAATTTGCTGAGAAAGAGGTGGCGAGTGTGGAAGAAGGCGAATTTGGTGATAAAAGTGAAGTGCGGTTTGTGAAGCAGGAAGAGAGAGGGTTTGCTTGGAAGGAAAAACAGGAGGCTGGTACTGAGGAAGAAGAAGAGATAGCCGTAGATAATGGAAAAGAAGGTAAATTAGATGGGAAAAGGGAAGAGAAAGGGAAAAGGAAGAGGGAGAAGAAGGGAGGTAAATTGAGGAATCAGGAGGTGGATGATGAGGAAGGGAAAGAGATTGGAGAGCTGGGAGTTGAAGGGAAGGAAAAAGTGAAATTTGTTGAGAATGAAGGAGAGAACAGTGAAAAGGGTGAGAAGAAGGGAGCTGAATTAGGTAATGAGGAGGAGACTGTTGTCGGCGTGGAAGAGAATGGAGGTCCATTAAAGAAGAGGCCGAGGAAAAATGAGAAAAAGGTGAATTATGCTGAGATTGATAGTGCATTAGATGAGGTAGTGTTTGGGGAGAAACATAGGAAGAGCCAGAAGGAGGATGGAGTCTCGGATAGTAGAAAGAAGAAAGCACTCTTGGAGAATGATGGGCTGCAACGTGAGAAAAAGAGTGAAAATGGTGATGTAAACAACGAGGAGAAGGGAACTGCATTGGGTAATGAGGAGGTGGAGAGTGAGGAGGGGAAGGAGACTGTTGTTGGTGTGGAAGAGAATGGAGGTCCCTTAAAGAAGAGGCTGAGGAAAACTGAGAAAAAGGTGAATTATGCTGAGATTGATAATGCATTAGACGAGTTAGTGTTTGGGGAGAAGCATAGGAAGAGCAGGAAGAAGGTGGGAGTCTCGGAGAGTAGACAGAAGAAAGGGGTCTCGGAGTGTGATGGATTGGAAAGTGAGAAAAAGAGGGAAAACGGTGATGTGAATAGTGGGACAAAGAGAGCGAGTCAAAAAGGGAAGAAGAAGCAGGAGGCGCAGGAGAAAATTAAAGGAGAAGAAGAAATGGAAGAAAGTGGTGAAGGCAAAGGTGAAGGAGATTCTTTGGTGATTTGCACTGGGACAGGTCATGGGCCCAGGAGTCAGAAAGAGCAAGCTGGGCAGAACAGCAAATCCTGGCGCACTAGTCAGGTAACTAATCTATTTGGTTTATTGTTGATATTGTCTGTTTGATTAATTAATGGCTGTTTACGTCCCGGAATTTGGATTTGCAGTTCACTGAGGAAGCGTGTTTAATGTGCCACCAATGCCAGAGAAGTGATAAAGGCCGTGTCATTCGATGCCTGAAATGTAAAAGGAAGCGCTATTGTATCCCCTGCTTAACAAAATGGTATAGTTTACGATTATTTGCATTATCTCTTGTAATCTTTTGTTCTCTCATTGTGCGTGTATACAAATATATTTGTTAAGGGTGGTGTTTTTTAATCTAAATTAACTCTCAATTATCCATTTAATGTAAGATATTGATTTGTAGTTCATGCTATCGTTTGCTGTGAATTTCATGAATTTGTATGTTATTACTTAGCTTGTGCTTTCCTTTTCTCATGCATGCTTATGCTTGTGAAATGTTATAATGGGGCAAACTTATCGTGCTTTGGTTCTTTTCTTCTATCCGAGATTTATTTTGTTTTTCAACGAAAATTTATGGAGGAAATAGTTAACTGTTAGAACACGTGATATCGTGCATGATCTGTGTGTACTGATAGATCTAATCCAATTTTAATCCAACTCATTCGTAACATTACATTCTGGATACAAGTAATTAGCATATGATGTACTGTTTTGAAATTTTAGCACCTGCTTGGACAATCAACAAGAAAATGACATAGCTTAGACATGTTTTAGTGAGGTTCAATCATCTTGAAAATGTCTATGGTTCAATCCCTCTAACATTGATTTTGTTGCTTAAGGAACTCTTGGTTTATGTAGGTATCCTAAGATGACAGAGGATGATATTGCAAGTGCTTGTCCAGTTTGTCTTGGAAATTGCAACTGTAAATCTTGTTTGCGTCTAGATGCGCCAGTAAAAGTATGTTCTCTAATTTTGCAGATCAATCTTCTTTATGTATTTGTTAATGGTTTTAATTGTAAGCGTGAGATGTAACAACTTTACCTCTTGTCTGCAGGACCTGAAAAATTTAAACCTGGAAGTAAGCGAAGAAGAAGAAGTGCAGCACTCTAAGTTTTTACTTTGTTCACTTCTTCCATTTCTGAAGCGGTTAGATGCAGAGCAAATGACGGAGAGAGAAATTGAGGCTAGGATAAGGGGTATTCTTTTGTTTCAAATATTTGAAATTAATTTCATAAGCAATAAATATTTTTCAATGATTCTGTTTAAATTTCAAAATGGTCTTCGTTTAAGTATGCCTGAAATTGATAAAAATGAAATTTTGTATAAAAAAGTGTTGCTCTTATGGGATGAAATGATTGTCTGTTGTTTTGATGGTCAAATTCCCAAGTCTTGTGATTATTTTTTCTTTATTTGTCATGATTTGTGTTTTAAGAATAAATCTTTTCATTATATATTATGTTCTGTGTTTTTCTTCTTGATTGGATGTAGAAGACCTTTCTTTAGTTGTACTTGCAGTTACTCCAAACTAAAAGTTGCATTAACAAAAGATTGGTTATAGATTTTTAAGAAATTAATCATGGCATGCACTCTATGCATGTGCTTGTGCTGCTTGTTGGTGCAGAGATGTCTGTTTATCTATGTTTTATGATGAGCATGCTTTATGAATGAGTGGGTAGCTGAAGGGTGCTTGTGCTTCTACGTCTAGAGAGTTGGCCTTCTTGCTTGTCAGATCACAAATAGTTTATTTCTGCAGGTGTACCGCCTGCAGACTTACAGATAGAAAATGCTAGCTGCCCTGCAGATGAACGCATGTTCTGGTAAGTTCTTTTTTAGATATCAGCGTTTCTCACCATTTCTTTTTCTAGGTAAGATTTGATACTAACCCACCTTTTGTGTTTTTTTTTCAGTGATAATTGCCGAACTTCTATTTTTGATTATCACAGAAGTTGCTCAAATTGCTCTTCTGATCTTTGTCTTCTCTGTTGCCGTGAGATCCGTGCTGGATGCTTGCAAGGTGGTGGGCCGGATGTGGTTATGGAGTATATTGATAGGGGATTAAAGTATATGCATGGTGAACATGAGGAAATAAAAGATGAATTGCTGACTGGTTCGCCTAAAAAGACTGTCTCTGAGGATTTTATAGGGCCAAAGTCTGGATGGAAAGCAAATGAAGATGGAAGCATTCATTGTGCTTGTGGTAGTGGCAATTTACAACTGAAATGTTTGTTCCCAAACACAGAAGTTAATTTTTCAGTTTCAGTTTCAGTTTCAGAGTTGGTAAAGAAAGTTGAAGATGTGTTAAAAAACTGTGAAATTGACTCTGCTAATGCTCCCGTTGAACTACGCATGTGTTTTAATTCGAATGGCAATCGTGATATCTGTAATGGTAACGAGTTGTTAAAAGCAGCATGTCGAGAAGATTCTGATGATAACTATTTGTTCAATCCAAAAGCCAAAGATATCATGGAGGATGACTTGAAACATTTTCAGTTCCATTGGAAGAGAGCTGAGCCTGTGATTGTTAGCAATGTGCTTGAGACTGCTTCTGGGTTAAGTTGGGAGCCGATGGTAATGTGGCGTGCCTTCCGCCAGATCAAACATGAAAAACATGGTACACTTTTGGATGTTAAGGCAATTGAGTGCCTGAGTTGCTGTGAGGTCAGTGTATTTACCTCTTCTTTTTTGTGTTTCAGCGGTGCATTGAAGACAAAATTTTGCCACCTTTTATTGCTTGATTTTGATGTTATTTTCTGATAATCATGGGAGGGTCTAAGTCCACGATCATATAATTCAAATCCACAACAGAAGACTTTCTTTTTACCGAAACTGATTACATAATACAAAGAGCTCGCATAACATTGTATTATAGCATTTCATCCCCATATTGTCTCTCACCAAGCTCGAACCACAGTAGACCTTCCTCATCCTTTCTTCTCCATAACAGTCTCTTTGTGAAGCCTAAAACCCCTTGCTAGTTGCTACATTATCTTTCAACCAAGAACCCATTTCTCATAAAACCTAGCTTTGCCATGGCCGTGCCACTACCATCTGAGCCATCACCAAACAATCGCTGCTCCTAATGCATCTGAGCTATTTCAACCAGCAACCCAAATAATTATCACCGCCATAATAAAAACTCAGCTGCAACATTGCTAATTGAAATTGGATGAGTTTTTCAAATAGTTCTGGCAAATTTTAGGTAGACTTCATTATCTCAATTGATCTCTTTCCTGTTGAGCACAAATATTTTGATGCTATTTTCTGATAACTATGGCTGTGAATCATTCTCCATTTATCTTGATAACTATGCGTGCAATCTGTATTGAAATGTCATCACTTGTTATGATCTTTAGTATGAAGCTCAATTCTTGATGAACGCAGGTAGAAATTAATGTCCATAAATTCTTTACTGGTTACACGGAGGGAAGGTTTGATGGTAAAAATTGGCCTCAGATTCTGAAGCTGAAAGACTGGCCCCCATATAAAACATTTGGTGAAAGTTTGCCACGACATGATGTTGAATTCACCTGTTGTTTGCCCTTCAAGGAGTATACTGACCGCCGCAGTGGACCTTTAAACCTTGCTATCAGGTTGCCTCAGAATTCTTTGAAGCCAGACATGGGGCCGAAGACATATATTGCTTATGGATTTCCTATAGAGCTTGGGCGTGGAGATTCTGTTACCAAGCTTCATTGTGACATGTCTGATGCGGTATGTTTGTTTCCTTTATTCTTGTTCAGATAAAAGAAGATATAGTAGTGACAGAAAGAGAATGAAAGGTTAGAAATCAATAAGAATGACACATCCTTCTGAAAAAGGCTGAAAGGTGAATTCCATAACAAAAGTTATGACAACTTAAAATTTCCTTTCTTAGTGTGCCATGTTCAGTTTTTCTTGGAGGCAACATTTAAATTGTTGACTTACAAAGCCATGCTTTGATTGCTTTTATTCTATTCTGTAGATATCACAGGCTTATATTTGGGAGCTTTGAAAACTATAGTCAGGGATCAGCATCGTGTCTTGTTCCAAATATTGCATAAAAAATCAAGAAAGTGACTTTAAGCAGCATTGGGTATTTTCAGTGGTGATGCTCAACTAACTGTTGTATGATACTCTTTGTATGAGTTGTGTTTGAATTTTTTTTCCAACCTGCTTAGAGAAAAGGTAATATGTTTTGGTCTGCAAACATGAGGTTGCAAACTTGATGCTTGACAGCAAGCTCTCAGTGAGAAAACGGTCAAGAACTGTCAGATTTCTCTCACTAGGATTCTGCTGGGATGGGGCAATGACTAATGGTCTTTTTGTTAATGATAGATTTTCATATATTCTGACAGAAAAATTTAAGACTTGAAATGTGGAATTTTTCCTTTTTCCTGCCAGCAGTGAATCTTGATATTATAGTATCTACATGTGCTGGGGCTGTCAAGACTGGGATCTGAAATAATTATTTAACCTCATGATTGGTCTTTTATTCATGATTATTTTGTGCACAATAAATTTGCTGCTTTAGGTGAATGTTTTAACGCATACTGCTGAGGTATCCTATAACGATGGACAACTTGCTGAGATTCAAAATTTGAAGCTTCTTCACTTCAAACAAGACCAGAGAGAACTTTTTGGATATGATCAGAATGTGGATAAATTTGATGTTAACAAGAATGGTGGTGTTTCTGGTAGGTCACTTAATGATTATGTGTTTATTATCTGGCGAAGTTGATGACCTGACTTACAATTTTCTGTTTAATGGTTCTGCCTTTTCAAATAAATTAGGGAAATCTACTGAGAAGGAAGAAGTGGTTCAAGGCAAAATCTATGAGAGTGGACCTTTAAATTGTGCAAATGAGTTGGAATGGCCTGACGCTTTAGATGGAGGTGCTGTTTGGGATATTTTCCGGAGAGAAGATGTTCCTAAATTGCAGGAATATCTCGATAAGCACTTCAAAGAATTTAGGCATATCCATTGTTGCCCTTTACAAAAGGTAATCGTGTATTGGCTGTCTTGTTTACCTTTGGCCCATGGTCGTGTTATAACTTTCAGATTTGCTTAATTCAAGGGTTTGGTAGAAACAGTCTATATTCCATGCTAAAAAAAACTCTGTTGTGTATCCTAATTCATGGTCAAGAAAATGAATTTTGTGGTAAAACTTTAGGTAACAAGAACACCAGTTATGCACTAATGCTTTACAAAAAAAATCTTGAATTTGTTAAATGGTATATGTTAAAGAAATATTCTAGGGTGGACGTGGAAAGGCACCATGAATGTTATGAATTGGTTGGGGAAAGTTGGGATGAGCATGGTAGCTGATCGAAAAGAGAGACTGTTTCGTCAAAACTGAATTAAATGGGCCAGCTAAATCGGATTACTGCTGGTTGTCTGAATTTGTAGCATAAATTGCTTGCATCCTTGAAGTAACTACATGAACTACTGTTCTTTTGGTGTTGTAGGTTGTTCACTCCATACATGACCAGACATTTTATTTGACTCTAGAGCACAAAAGGAAGCTAAAAGAGGAATATGGTTAGTCCTTTAATGTATATAATAGGTTCAGTCAGTTTCTTTTTTCCTCTTGATTTTGAGGTTTATAATTATGTTACTGACACTGATGTGCAGGCATTGAACCGTGGACATTTGTCCAGAAACTTGGAGATGCTGTCTTTATTCCTGCAGGCTGTCCTCATCAAGTTAGAAACTTGAAGGTAAAATTTGTTCTGTTATATATTTACCTGGAAATTTTGTGTGGCAATTCCTGCTGGTCATTTTTTGAGCAATGAAATTGATGGCAATGCTTTGATCTTGATCATGGAATTAGGCAACGTAGGAGGTTCAGAAATTAACAATGTCTTATTCATGGTCTCCACAACTTTGTTGCTATTTTTTTTTTGGTGTGCGCTTCATGGTCTAATGGTGTTCCTGGTGTGCTATGGTCCAGTTCCTAAAATTTTAGGATGAGATGGTTCCACTGAATTATTCAGCAGTGTAGATTTCTTTACATCTGATGTGGATGTAGTCCTTTGATGACTTGGTGGAAGTATAATTCTCAAGGTTTCTACTGTAATGTGCTTATGTTTTTTAGGTCTTGTTTTAAAAAATTGAACATTAAATCTGGGAGTTTAATTGCCATTAAGTAGTGAGCTTCCTTGTTCATGTGTTGGTTTATACCAGTGGCACATGCACACAATCAGAAATGCAGACTGATTTTCCATGAAAACTAATTTATACATTTACAGTCTTGCATTAAGGTAGCACTGGACTTTGTCTCGCCTGAAAATGTTGGTGAGTGCATACGTTTGACAGAGGAATTCCGTCTGCTCCCCCCAAATCATCAGGCCAAGGAAGACAAGCTGGAGGTATTTGTAATCTTCCTTTTATGTCTATATAATAATGACAAGTGCTGAAACCCATTTGTCAATCTGAAGGGAATGAGTCTTTGGTCATTGAGATGCTTTCCTTGAAAGTGTTGTGAGTTAGAGAATGGAGTCTTTCATGTACAAGTTGGCCAATTGTATCTGTTGTGAATGTCTCTTTTTGATGCTCTCTTCTTATCCATCCAAAGAGTTAGATCAATTTCTTCATTTAATCATTCTATAACACATTTAATGTAGGACCTCTGAAATCTATAATTTAGAGTTATTCTATGATGATATTCTGGTTAATGCTGAAAAGTTAAGGATCTTGTAATAAGAGAAATTCCACTGGAGTGAAAAGAGTTGATCTGGGGATGAAGTGGGGGCACTACTCGGTTTTTTGAGTAGTCCTGTCGTATTTATACTATGGAGAGTTTTATTTCTCCCTGGTCACCACATGTTTCACAATAGAATAATCTCTGGTGTGCTAGTAAAATCTTGCAATATGATAAACACAAGAAGAATGAAGACCAAGGACTTTCATTGCAAAATAATGAAATACTATAGAATAGCCAAGCCTGTCTGTCCAAATCATTGTTCGAACTGCAAGTGCTGTAACATTGCTCTCAGTATTGCCATCTCTGGTCACAACTGTGATATTCAGCTGCTCTTGATTATTTTTATCATATCCGACACAATCTTTACCTTATGGCACCATAAAAACCCACAACCAGTGGCCATACATTCATTTTTTTGGTTGCACTGCATTTTACTCTTGGTCACTTGTTGATCATGCACTGACTAAATCTAACCTGGCTCGGTTTTTGATGCAGATAAAGAAAATGTTACTTCATGCTGCGAGACGCGCTGTAGATTTTCTGATGAAGGATGGAAAGTGAGTCACTAACCATTCATGCTTGATTTTTAGATTAGTACTCAGCATATTCGTATTTCAGTTCTTTCTTTCCCTTTTTTATTAAATCATTGCCAAAAGGTTTTTAAAAAAATATGCTCATGTCATTAGTTTGGAATGACGCAGCCATGTATTTATGTAGCATTTTGATCCGTCTATGACAGGGCATGGTGTGTAATAAGTGAAAAAATGTATTCATTCTGTCCATAAAAGAATTGCTCATTATATGCAAGTGATTCCACTGAAGGAAAACAGTGAAATGAAATGTTTGAGTATACTAATTGCTCAGTGGAACACTCGATGAAATTAAATTGAGGAGCAAAAAGGAAAAAGATTAAATTTTTGTTGTTGTTGAACGTTATTAAGGTATGCTATAATCTCTTTTTGTTAGATTACCAGGCTGCTGCTGTCGGTAAAGCAACCTTAAACTTTGTAGCCTCTAGGTGCAAATGTGAAATGCAGATGTTTTTCTTTCTGGTCATGTGTCAAGGAGAACTGTTCACTTGGATTATTGGTTCTGAACAATCATTTGCCATGCATTTCATTGTTATTTTCTTTTGTTAAAGCAACCGAGTGTTTGAATTGTTTTATTTCAGAGTGGAGAAAACCGAGAAGGTTTGAGAAAGAGAAGGCTGGGAGGAAGAAGGGGTGACTTGCAGTGTCATCATCCTTAGGCAGGATTTCTTTTTGTTTCAGGTGCTAGTTTTATGTTCTAGGTTCATAAAATAGTCACCGTAAAAAATCTCCTCTGTTCTCATCGTCGTCAGTCGAGTAGATTCTCTTCTGGGATTGTTACCTACTACAGGTTGAACATATAATTTTTGTTGAACGAGATAGAAACAGAGGAAGATGATTTCTGTACAAGGTTTGATTGGCACAGCACTAATGCTGGATGTTTCTAACTAATACTCCGTAAATGCTTGCTTTATATTTACTTATCCCAGGTCATGAGTTTTATTACCCAAAAATTTCAAACTCACTTTACTAATTCTTGTGTTTGAATCTGGATGCAAGCGTCTGAGTAGTCTGCATGACTGAAACAAGAATCGGGACGGCTGAAAATCACGGTTTGTACCTGTTAGTGGTTGTTTTTTAAAAAAATTTATTTGAAAATATATTAAAATAATATTTTTAATATTAATATAAATATATAAATATATTAATTTTACATAAAAAAATTAATTTTTTTAAAAATAAGATTTTAATTGTGTTCCTAAGGTAAATCAGTTATATAGCAATATAAATTAAATTAGTCATTTTCTGAAAATGACTGCCCAATCACCACAGTTGGAATCAGTAATAAAGCATTGGTCTGGACCAGGTCCGATTGGTGTAGCTGGAACACCTTCAGCCTCGGAATGTATTCTTGAATTGCGGGAACCTCCTCTTCAGCCTCGGCAAAGGCAAATATTGAAATCTATCAACCCAATATAGAACTCGCTGGATATGAGCCGCGCTATGACGCAATCAAATTTTTTTTAATATAAAAAAAAATGCTAGTGATGCAAGTATCATTACAAAATAAAAAAAAAATTAAGATTTAAGTTATTGGCTTGGTTGAATTTAATAGGCTTGTTTAATTTAAATAATATAAGTAAAAAATATAATAACAATAATAAAAAAATTGATAAAAAAATTAACAACATAAAAATAACTATGAAACTTGTTGAAGGTAAACTAAATAAAACTATAAAATTTAATTATCAAGTAATTCAATTTTGAAAGTTGAATCTAAAAAACATTAATTAAAAAAAACAATAAAAAAAAAACTCAAAGTTAATTCTTGTTAACTAGCCTTGCAATCTGACATATCATTAAGATAAACTCATGGAAAGAAAAGTAAAAATAAAACACAAAAACTAATTTTTAATAAATCAAATGTTAAAGGAAAAATTGAAAATAATAATAATAATGGATCTAAAAAAACAATTTTTTTTAAAAAAAAAACAGAGCTAAATTTGATATAAAAATAATCTCTGATGAAATTGAAAACAAAATTCAATTAGGATCAAGCAATAATAAAAAAAAATAAGGACCAAA
>Ga0307518_10002892_pt1 | contig 12467 bp, 5 predicted proteins | sample 25_EM_MG_FD_203889 | JGI IMG/M metagenome (GOLD analysis project Ga0307518, IMG submission 203889) | Populus trichocarpa ectomycorrhiza microbial communities from riparian zone in the Pacific Northwest, United States - 25_EM | ecosystem: Host-associated > Plants > Roots > Unclassified | place... | reverse complement strand
TGGACCTTTCAATTCTGACTTGGTTGAAACATTCAAAACCAATGCATTCAATGCCTCTTTCAATGCCTTTGTCTTGGACCGAGTCATTGGACCATTTGGAACATGTAATGGGTCCTTGCTGGTGTTTATGGGCTGGTCCACATCATATATGATGCTCACTTACAAATAAACCCAAATAATATAAATACCCCATAAACTAATAAGAAAATAATAATAAGAATAATAATTTCAAATTTAATATCCTAAATATGATAGGATCAGATTTGCTATCCTTTAGAAGTCTCATATAAGCTAGGAGAATAAATCTGAAGTTACCTCTTCTTTAGTTTCCTTGTTTGCAAAGTATTCCTAGCTGTCTTAGAAACTTATTTAATGATAGATTTCTACTATAATAATAATAGAATAATTTTTTTCATACACCATATGATACGATCCAGGCAATGTCAAAAATGAATTTTGATGTAAAATGTGCAACTATTCAGTTTTACAGCAACAATCATATTTCTCAATCCGACCGTTGGATCGGGCTGAACCTTTATGTAGAGTCTCTTGACATGTTTTCCTACCCCAGTTAAAAAATTTCAGATCAATCGGAGTTCAAGAAGGCATCACAACACTGGTCAACAGAGGCTGGATGAATTTTGTTATTTACTTCCTTTTTGACTTGTAGACATCCTATTTGGCTAGGTTCCTTTTCCTACAAGGATATGACAACTTGTTTTGGGAATCTCCTAGCTCTACAATGATCTTTAATGGGCTGCAATATAGTTGATGTGCCGTGAATGATTTGAATATCCACAACAATAAATTTGATGAAAAATGGATGAATGATGGGTATGGTTGGTTGTCTTTCTTTTGGTGTTTAGGCTCCAATATAGTGATTTTAAGGTAAATAAGATGGAGGATAAACTAGAATGATACTTTGATAAGTCGATCTGGACGCCACAAAGATCAATCTAGTATTTCGACGCCACTCTTTGTGATTGAAGAGTGATAGTCAGGTAGGGTTCTTCACAAAAATGAATTTGGAACAATTCTTAATTCTCTGAATTAAGTTTCAAATCTTGACCAAAAGTGTTTCTTATATATTCTGATACTAAATTTATAATTGGAACATCCCTTCAAAGTTAGAAAAATTCAACATGACAGAAGTCAAGCCTAAGAACTAGACCTTAACAAAGTAACTACACAAATTTAACTAGCACATGTTTTTTGACCTTTTCGAAACATAAACAAACCAAATTTAAAACGGCTATAACTTCTTACACAAAAGTCCAATGCAATCATGGTTGGATAATCTAGAAATATCACGTTCTGAACTTGAATTCCACCTAAATAAGTCTTGTTATCACATGCAATGGATAACTTCAAATTCGGGTTCAAATTCATCGACTATTATGACCGTAAACAACATCAATTGCTTCACTTATTTGCATTATCAACCCAAATTCAAGTAGCCCGACATAAAAAAAACCATTAAAGGGCTTTTCCCATCTTCAAGTTCCAATTGTAGGCACCTTTGAACCAATTTCAAACTGATTGCTAATTTTTAACTTCGACGCAGCTTCAATCATTCCAATTTGACTCGTCAAGGTTCTTTGTAGTTGTTTCGCTCTCGCTCTTGTCATTGGACCATCTGAATCCTCTTGCATATTAGATTTAACTTTACGAGATGGATTATAATTCCCATGATGCACATCAATAGTTTTCAAGTGTGGCAAGGATTCATAAATGTTTTCAAAATCCTTTTCTTACAAGGATTCCTTATTCATCCTAGCTACAACAAGGAAAGAAGACTTCAGAATTAATTCTACCTTCAAATCAGATTTCCTAATTTAATTAGGACTTCTTAAGGGTGACAAATTTAGGATGGTAATTTTTTGATTTTTTTGATTTTTATTATTTTCTTATTAGTCTTTGGGTTATTATTACTTATTTGGGTTAATTGTAAGTGGGCTTCATATAAGTCCACCTAAGGGGGGGTCCATTAGGGTTTCTTCAAATATAGAGTCAATATAAATAAAGGCATAACCAAATATGTAAGGGTTAGACAATTCTGATTAATAAAACTTCTTGTTTGTCGCACTTTGTGTATGTGTGTGTGTGTGTGTGTGTGTTGGTGAGATAAGATAATCTCCCCTCCATGGTTCTTTAAAGAACTGAAAAACAACTTTTCAAAGAACAACTGATTTCGTGGCGTCATCCTTATACTTCTCGTTCGCGAATCAAAATTCGTTGGGTGGGGGTTTTCATTTCCAATAGTGCTGGTGCCTACGTACAAGTTATCTTTGTGTCACACTCCTATCAAACCTGATTTACTTGGCTTTCCGGAAATTGGTGTCTTTGCGTGTGGGTTGCGTGACCACGTGATGATTGTATGCTAATCTTAAGAAGTGTGCCTTTTGCATTATGATTTAGATGGTGATTTTGATGACATTTTGATCTATAACAAGAACTTATCATCAACCCTGAACCTATTATATTTAGGATATTAAATTCGGATTTATTATTGTTATTATTATTTTCTTCTTAGTTTAGGGTTTATTTATATTATTTGGGTTTAGTTTGTAAGTGGGCATCATATAAGTCCACATAAAGGGTCCATTAGAGTTTATTTTAGTTTGTAGTCAATATAAATATGGGCATAACTAGACATGTAAGGTTACACAATTTTCAGATCAATAAACTTCTTTGCTGCACTTATTGTGTGTTGGTGGGATAATCTCCCTTCCTTAGTTCTCTAAAGAACTGAAAATGACTTATCGAATAACTACTATCTTCGTGGCATCATCCTTATACTTCCGTTAACGAATCAATATTCGTTGAGTGGGGTCTCCGTTTCCAATAGTGCTGGTGCCTAGGTACAAGTTATTTTTGTGTCACACTCCTATCAAACCTGATTTACTTGGCTTTTCCGGGAATTAGTGTCTTTGCGTGTGGGTTGCGTGACCATGTGATCATGAGGCTCGCATCACAACCTGTAAGGAACGATTTCCTAACAAAAGAAAATCAAAATTACAACCTCGTGGTGATGGTTCATTTCAGGTTTTAGAGAGAATCAATGACAACGCATACAAAATTACCTTTAATGTTGCTGATCTTACGTTGTTTGACACAAATTTTGATTCGAGGTCGAATCCTTTCGAGGAGAGAGGGGATGATGTGAACCAGCCCAGAAACACTAGCAATGACCCATTACATGTTCCAAATGGTTCAATGACTCGGTCCAAGACAAAGGAATTGAAAGAGACATTGAGTGCATTGGTTTTGAAGGTTTCAACCAAGTTAGAATTGAAAGGTCCATTGGAGTATCAAGAGGAGACCCTAGTACATCTTATCCATGTGCAAGAGGGGTCCAATACAACCTTATTTGGGCCATGAGGTGAGGACACCAAAGTAAACAAAAGAATCTTATTACAACTTGAAATACCTTTTCCTTTTGTTTCTAGGATTAAGGGGCTGCATGGAAGGCTATAAATAAGCCTTGAATCAGTTCTGTAATATTTTACTTCATTCTCTTCTTCGAGGCAGAACATGGATTTAATATTAGGGGCTTTATTTTTCAAGAACTATTTAAACTCATGTAAACAAAATTTCGGTAGCCTTTGATGATTATTACTTCTGAATTTTTCAGTTTTAACGTGTGAGAGTGATTCTTGCATTCTTCAGTTCTTGAACGAATTGAATCTGACTTATTAAAGATTAACTAGCTTCGTGGCGTCATTCTACTCGTTCCAATAGTGTTTGTGCCTTGGGACAGGTTTTCATTGTGTCACACTCCTATCAGACCTCTTTCGGCTTTCTGGGATCAGATCTCAATTTTATTATGGGTTGCGTGACCACGTGATCACGAGGTTTGCATTAGTTTAGCTTGATGACATGTGTTTAACTGTATCTAAATGAGGAAAAATACATGTTGAAGTAAGAAGGATTGTGTTTAGAAGAATATTATTCGAAAAGTTAGTAGAATCGATAAAAAAATGTTCAAATTTGACATTATGAGGGGAGATTGAAATAAATAGAGTAAATTGGCTCTTAAAATGTATTTTTGACACTCTTATATGATATGTGATATGGCTAGGTTGAAATAAAAGAGGGGAAAATAAATTGTGGATGTCGTGTGTAAATGGAAAGGTTGACGAATCTAGACAGATTCGTCTCCTGACTTTCAAAGAGAATTCACATTGAAGGATGAGGGAATTAGGATCAGGTTCCTTCATAGAAATTGTAGTTTTGGATGTTGACTAACTAAGCCAATTGGTCTTACTCAATTTGGAGCTATAGAACTCCAGTATGAGTCACCAACCGAGACTGAGTCATGACAAACCCTATAGGATAGTAGGTTTGATTCGTTGACGAGTAATTTTGAGTGTCTTAAGGGCAGAAATGGGTTCTCCTCCTTTCAGATGACTTGTAGGCCCGTGTCTTAGCTTTCCAGCGAGACCAACCCTGCTTGAAACGGAGTCCTAAAACTCCGGATATAGTAAAAAATCTGAGGAGAGGTCGGAATGCGACCTCCGCTAGCAGATTCAGAAAGTCGCTAAAGTGACAATCTAGACGCGTTAAGGGTGAAAATTGGGTCTCTTCCCTTTCAGGGAAACATGTAATATTACACAACTTTAAAAGAAACGACCCATGTTCGAAATGGAAACTTGAAATGATAACTATGGTCGAACAAAGAATGAAAATATTAATTGGTGAAATAAGAAAAACATAAAATATGAAATACCCATATTGGTTGTTAATGTGGTTATTATGAAATGTATCCTGAAATGAGGATAATTTATGAGATATGCCTGTGATTACAAGAGGGGCCATGGGCGTGGTGCAGCAACAGCAACGGGGGAGCGCTAGTAGAGCTTCTACTGCAGGTAGGTGATCCACCCATATGCTTTCTAGTTAAACTCCATGATTTGATATGTTATTGATGTGAAATGTGATGTCTTTTCACCATGCATTAATGCCTATGGGGCATGAACTAGCATCTATTTAGAGTATGTTAGGATCCCGGATAAGGGGATCACCATGCATTGATGCATAAAGGGCATAGACTAACATAGATTTAGTGTATGTTAGGATCCTGGGTAAGGGGATCACCATGCATCGATGCCTACGAGGCGATGGTGATACTAGCGGAATTGGTATCGACAATGAGTTAGATGACATTAATGAAAGTGTTCAACATTTGGGTCATGATGATAAGACACATATGGAGGTCATCAATGAAGAAATGAACAAGGACCAGCCAAGCATAAGCAATCAACAAGAGATGATAAGTAACTCTATGCCACCAAAAGAGCTAAGGGACGTAAGCTCTCATCCTCTCAAGTTAATTATTTGTAATCCCTGTTGTAGTGTGCATAGACTTGAATGATGGGTCTGCCTCCTGGAATTGAAGGGTTTTGGGTTGAATAATAATATTATGATTTGAGAGAGTCACCACCTAGTATCATGGTCACTAGGAAACCTATTGTCTGTAAGAGTTTGGGCAGGGGGACTAGTTGTGCAAGGGGAAGACACGTCACCCTCAGTGCACCCTACCTATGGTAAACTGCACTACTGATTGATTGTTATTCTAAGTCGTGTTTCTATTTGTTGGTCTCATTTTAGGTTCAAGACATATCTCCCTTCATGAGAAAGTCTTTACCTTATTGGGTTAAATCCTGATTGTTCTAGAGTCTAAACATCATAATGCATTACATTTTAATGTTACGGGGAGTCTAAGGAAAAAATCCTTGATGAACTTGTATTTTACCAACAAATATTTTTCCTTTGAGTGCACCTTTGAGCCTTTATCACCAAGATAGTGCGTTGTCTAGCTCTATCTATATTTCTTTTGAGTGCATCTTTAAGCCCTCATCACCAAGATAATGCATTCTAGCCTTCTCTTTTCCTTTCTGAACGCGCCTTTGAGCCCTTACCTTCAAGGTAGTGCGCTTTCTAGCCTTATCTTTTTTTTAGTCCGCCTTTAAGCTATCATCTCCTACATAGTGCACTTTCTAGCCCTATCTCTTTCTGAGCGCGCCTTTGAGCCCTCACTTCTAATGCTTTTGGAAGGATTAACCATTTCTCAATCTGGTATATCCATAATCACTCATTTTTTATTCTTCTTTACAAGCTTACTATTTAAAGCCTAAGAGACTTTCTATTGTAAGCATTGTAAAGAGGGGGCAACTGTCATAACCCATTTTTGGGTTGCCCCTTAATATTACCCTTTTCCTTTTAAAAATAAAAATCAAAAAACAAAATAATAATAAGAATAAGAATACTGGCACTTGCAAAAAAAAAAAAAGCTTGGGAGGGTTTCAAATGTATAGAAGAATCATGCTGGAGTTTTGGATAAAAATTGAGAGCCTAATCATACCTAATTGCACCCAAAACTAAAGAGACAGTTTAGATTCAAGGTTAAATTAAATGATTATTGGACGAATCTGCATAAAAATTAAGTCTAGGGACTTAATTAGATTTTTAATAGACCAATTTGATTTAATCATGAGCCAAATATACTTTAATTTGGCTCATGATTGAAAGATTTAATCAGGTGCAAGGATTTAATTATACTTTAATTTGGTCAAATTAATTTTATCAGGAACTTAATTGGTGAAACCTTAAGTTGGGTAGCCCAATTTGGGCTTAATCATGAAGATTGGAACTTTAGAGGACCAAACTTAATTTTTACATAATCAATTGATTGAAATCAGGGATAAAATTACAATAAAATCAAAATTTAGGGTCAATTAAGGGTTATCTTGAAGAAATTCACCACTAAGAACCTTTTTGAAAAAGGCACTTGAGGACTCAATTTGGTTGAAAACAGGGGTGAAATTGAAGCAAATTGGAAGTTAAATGGTCAATTGATTATCGATTGCATAAATCCAAAACTAGGGATCAAAATGAAAAGGCGCTGAACTTCAGAGTTGATATTTGTGGCTGGCAAGGGTAAAATCACATAAAATTAAAAGTTTTCTATTAGAGATGCAATTAAAAAAATCAAAAGGCAAAGGACTAAATTGAATTTTAGTCAAATCCCTAATTAAAACCCTAAGGATGTCAAAACGACACCATTTCATTTAAATGAAACAATGCCTTTTGACCAAAACGGTTTGGTTTGGTAGAAAACGATGTTGTTTTGACCAACAAAAAAAAAAAAAAGAGAGGGTGCCAGACTACTTGTTGTCTAACTACTGTTCATCACCTTCAACTTTTTGTACCCAAAAGACTCCTCAGGTGGCTACTTTCAAGGGCATTTACACCATACTACACCTCAGCGTAATTCTTTACAGGCCAACCTGATCAGCCTTTGCAGCCAAATTTCATAGCTTGTGATGATGATTTTTAGCCAAAGGTTGGAATCCTTCCCATTTGAATCAAGGGCCAAGATTTATTTCCAATAAAGATCAAATACCCCTCTTTCATCCTCTATAAATAGGGGTGAATTTTGCGTATTAGGCAAAGAGAAATCAGGGTGGAAAGTGAGCCAAAAAATCAGCCTTTATACAACATTTTACAACTGTACAACTAGCCTTGTTTCCTTTTCAACTTCCTCCTCACCGTGACAACACATCCAGCCATCACCAACGACAACAACCCCTCCCCTTCATGGTTTTCTTTTCTCATGTCATCGTCAGCCCCCATAGTGATAAAGATAGTAGACTCTTTTCCCTCTCCACTGTAGCCTCAACTAGCTCCAGCTAATGTCCGTAACAAAGACCACACCAGGAACCTCCTCCCCTTGACCAAACCACCCAAGACAGCTAGCTCCTCTCCTCCATTTCATCCGTGAATAGTAGTAGCACCAGTTCAATAACTTAAACAGCTCTTACTCTTAACAATAGAGCAACAACCTCACCATTTCCTCACAAAAAACACGCGACCCTTAGCCCAACCCACATGGCTGGGTTGTGTGTAGCCCATCTTATTTTTTTTTTAAATGTTAGGCCTTCAATCGTCCTAACCCAATTGGACCGAGCTTGGGCCTCGGGCCCAACCAACCTATTTCTTACACTAAAAATGTGTTTGGCTAACACACCTATTAGCTTTTCCCTTCGTTTTAATCTATTTTTATATTAATGTTAAGCCAAACAAGCCTAATAAAAAGACAAAAATCTAAAAAAAATTATAGGACCATCTTGAAATCATTTATGGGTTTGTTGCGTGTTTTTTTAACAATTTTGGCTAATATCGGGCAATAGACTTACAGTGAAAGATACGGACCCGGTATTAAAAAATATATGATTTTTCTCCGAAGTTTCAAAATATCCAAAGAAATAAAAAAAACTCGGTTATGTTTTTTTTTAGTGCATACAGCCAAATCCTAAAGGTTTTTCATGCATATTTTCTAAAAAGGATTAAATCACATTTTTATCATGTTTTAAAAATGCAAAATGGATATCATAACTGGTTAATGATTATACATTAGGGTTTGGCCAAAATACCAAAAATCCCACAACGATGTATTTGTTATTCGGAGTGTTGGGATTTAGCTGTAGACTTTAATATTCATAAGTATACCCTTAGGTATTGAAGATACAAAATGGGGAATAAATACGATACTAAATCTAGGCTTTAGAATGGCTAGGGTTTAACCGAATAAGGTAGAGATTTCCTTACGAAAGGAGATCGGCTTTGAACTTTAGATGAAACCAATGAATAGAAACATGACCTAGAAAAAAAAATTAATCAACAATGCAACTTACCTTAGATACGGTATAGTAGTATGATGTGTCTTCCCCTTGCACAACTAGTCCCCTTACCTAGACTCTCGCAGACCGTTAGGTTTTCTACTAAACATAATACTATGTGGAGACTCTTGAACCCCATAATCATAACTTTATGATTAAACCCAAAACCCCCCCTTTAATTCTAGGAGGCAGTTTCATCATTCGATGTCGTGCACGTCACCCCACGTGGAATGACGGGTCTGCTTCTTTGAATTGAAGGTGTTTGGTTGAATCATAAAATTATGATTTGAGGGAGTCGCCACCTAGTATCATAATCACTAGAAAACCTATAATCTGCGAGAGTCTTGGTAAGAGGACTAGTTGCGCAAGGGGACAACACATCACCCCTAGTGCACCCTAAATATGGTAACCTATATTATTGATTGATTGTTATTCTAAGTCATGTTTCTATTTGTTGGTCTCGTCTAAGGTTCAAGGCAAAACTGCTTTTGTGAGGAAGTCTCTACCTTAGTAGGTTAATTCCTAACCATTGTAGAGTCTAAATTTTAGCATCGCATTTATTTTCTTTTTTTTTTTATCTTTAATACCTGATGATAGACTTTACATTATAATTTTATACCCTCAAATAATAAAGTCTACAACTAATTCCTGATATTTATTGCTATTAATTTATTTAATTTAATACTGGGAGTATGTTTTACTTCGTAAAATTCATACCCCAAATATTAATTCAAGAAATTAATTCCTGTGATATATTTGAAATTTTAGTCAAATTCTAATGGATAATCTTAAATTGATTACGATATCCATTTTGTATTTTTCAAACATGATAAAAATGTATTTTTTCTGTTTTTCAGAAAATATACATAAAAGACCTTTAGAATTTGAATGTATGCATGAAAACAAAATATATTTTTGTATTTTATGAAATGAAGTTTTTTTTTTATATATTGAAACCATATCGTACAGTCTAAGTCTATAGCCTAATATTAAGCAAGTTTGAAAAACATATGGGGACCCACAACTTATTTCAAAATGATCCTTGAATTGTTTTAGAATTTTTTGATAATTTTTAAGGTCTGTTTGGCTAGACACTAAAATAAGGCCAATCGAAAGCTAAGGTCTGAGACCCAATGATATGATCCAGGTAAGGTCAAATTCGGATTTTGACGTAAAAAGTGTACCTATCAAGTTTTACGGCAACAATCATAATTCTCAATCCGAGTGTTGGATCGGGCTGAAATTTTATGTGGCGTCTCCTGACATGTTGTCCTACCATGGGTTAAAATTTCAGATCAATCGGAGTTTGGAAAGGCAGATCAATACAGAGGTCAATAGAGGCTGTACAAATTTTGTTATTTACTTCCTTTTGACTTGTGGACTTTCTCTATTTGGCTAGAATTCTTTTTCTAAAAGGATGTGGCGGCTTATTTTGGAAATCTACTAATTCTACAAAGATCTTTAATGGGCTGCAACATAGTTTCCAAGTGTGGTAAGGATTTATAATTATTTCAGAATCCTTTTCTTACAAGGATTCCTTATTCATCCTAGCTACAAAAAGGAAAGAAGACTTCAGAATAAATTCTACCTTCAGATCATTTTCCTACTCTATTTGGGGCTTCTTAATGGTGACAAATCTGATTCTAGCATATTTAGGATGGTAATTTTTGGATTTTTATTATTTTCATCTTAGTCTTTGGGTTATTATTACTTATTTGGGTCAATTGTAAGTGGGCTTAATATCAGTCCACCTAAGGGGGGTCCATTAGGGTTTGTTTAAGTCTAGAGTGAGTCTATATAAAGGCATAACCAGACATGTAAGTTAGACAATTCAGATTAATAAAACTTCTTGTTTGCCGCACTTTGTGTGTGTGTGTTGGTGAGATAATCTCCCTTCCATGGTTCTCTAAAGAACTGAAAAACAACCTTTCGAAGAACAACTGTCTTCGTGGCATCATCCTTATACTTCTCGTTCGCGAATCAATATTCGTTGGATGGGGTGGTGTGTTGTTTTGATTTGACATGATTGTACCTGCAAAAATTGGTTAGTGGTAAAAAAAACTATCCTCACATCGCTCGTGTTTCGCTTAAACACTCTTAATATCCTTACACACTCACACCTCTCGTCTCACCTTCTTGCGGTTTTTGCGAAACTGAAACCAACACCAAATAAAACCAACTTCGCATATATATATATATATATATATATATAACTCAAGAAGCAATAAAAACTAGAAAACAAGCAAAACAAAACTGCGATGACAGTCTCGCGAGTAGAAAGCGAGTCTATCTGAAATATGAACGAAACTGAAGACTCGAATAAAAACAGAAACAAAAATATGCAAAATGATACAACAACACCCAAATATGTTGGATATGATGAAAATAAACTTCAAGAAACAAAAACAAAAAAAAGAAAGCGAAATTCAAAAGTTGACGCAAAACAGACTCGTTTACGACGAGTTAAGTCCGAATCTGGAACCTAAAGTAAATGATGTCTGATTGAGTTAAAATTTCAGATATAGTGCGATATCAATTCAAATAGACAGAATATAAATTTTGATCAATTTATAATAAGGTTTGATATACTGACGCAAAAACGTTATGAATCACACCTAATTAGACCCGAATTTGAAACCCAAAGCAAACGATATCCAATTGACCCCAAAATCAATATGTGGTTCCATTAGGACCCCAGTAATTATATTATCAAATTTGAGCTAATTATGAGTTGATTTGATCCAATTTTCCCTTGTTTAGTTTTCTGCGGCAGAAACCAATAAATGTCTTTTATATGCTGCAAAATCAAGGAGAAAAAAAAATTGGACACTAAGGAATTTTTTGCGAAACCGACAAGAAACGAAAATTTCAAAAGGATATATAACCTGATTAATGGAGCCAAGCTCTGATACCAAATGATACGACCCTCGTGATCACATGGTCAGGCAACCCACACGCAAAGACACCAATTCCTGGAAAGCCAAGTAAATCAGGTTTGATAGGAGTGTGACACAAAGATAACTTGTACCTAGGCACCAGCACTATTGGAAACGGAGACCCCCACCCAAGGAATATTGATTCGCGAACGAGAAGTATAAGGATGATGCCACGAAGACAGTTGGTCTTTGATAAGTCATTTTCAGTTCTTTAGAGAACCAAGGAAGGGAGATTATCCCACCAACACACAATAAGTGCAGCAAAGAAGTTTATTGATCTGAAAATTGCGTAACCTTACATGTCTGGTTATGCCTTTATTTATACTGACTCTAGACTTAAAGAAACCCTAATGGACCCCCCTTAGGTGGACTTATATGAAGCCCACTTACAATTGACCCAAATAAGTAATAATAACCCAAATACTATGAAGAAAATAATAAAAATAATAAAAACCCAAAAATTATCATGCTAAATATGCTAGAATCAGATTTGTCACCCTTAAAAAGTCTTAAATAAACTAGGAAAAATCTGATTTGGAAAATTTGTGTTGCTGCCCCCCTTTGATGTCCTTGATTAGCTTGGATTTCCTTGTTTAACTTAGACAAATAAGAAAAAAAATTTCCTCCTTCGTTGTTGATTTAATTACTTTCCTTCCTAAGTTAGGAAAAGCATTAAATAGTCCTCCCCTCTTTAGAAATAAGATATGGCCAACTTCCTTACTTAATTAGGAGAATAAATTGCTAACTTTTTATCCTTGTAGCATTAGGAAAAATAACAAGCCTAACAAGGTTGGTATTGGGCCGGACACATCAACCCCTTGTTCCACATGAATTGGGCTCTTCTTGGACC
>Ga0307518_10002891_pt1 | contig 12467 bp, 11 predicted proteins | sample 25_EM_MG_FD_203889 | JGI IMG/M metagenome (GOLD analysis project Ga0307518, IMG submission 203889) | Populus trichocarpa ectomycorrhiza microbial communities from riparian zone in the Pacific Northwest, United States - 25_EM | ecosystem: Host-associated > Plants > Roots > Unclassified | place... | reverse complement strand
CGACGCATCCAGGGAAGTGAGACGAACGACAGAGGAAGATGGACATGGCAAGTATCTGGGAGGAAGGGACCATAGGCTGAGGGCTCAGGGGACACAGAGACGACCAGAGATGACTTTTCAATCTTGATAATAGACCTAAGATGACCAAAGTACATCCTTGATGCAGGACTGACAAGGAAAACGCGCTGACCGAGAACAAGGGGGACTGAGGGAGCAGGCTGGGAAGATATGTGCCAGGCAGTGCATGGGAACTCTGGGAGAGGCTGTCCTAAGAGCAGGACATAGTGGAGATCTGCAGCAATAGCGGAGAAATGATCCAGAGAAAATACAGGCTCCATAGTGACTGATGAGATGAATGTCTGGATTGCAGGGGGAATATCTCCGTGGGAAATGAACGGATCCACATCGGAACTTGACAGGCAGATAGCCCATGCTCTAAGCTTTCTGATCGTATAGTCACGTGCCTGATAGCTTTGGAAACGGTGGAGCTATTCAAAATATCAGAATGCCAGCACTGGGCGCCTAAAAATGACATTTGAGTGCTAATGTCATTTCTTCTCTTCTTTCCTTTGTTTCTCCATCAATTCTTCAGCTTCTTTGCTCGTTCTGGTATGGGAGTTGGACTGCAGTAGATTGCATTCCTTTCTCATACCATAATGGATGTTATTCCTTCAGTTTCTTCTGCTTCTTGGCGGTTCTTGTGCGAGTGATAATTGCTAGATGTCGGCAGTCGTCTCTTGCATCAGGATAGTCTTCTTGTGCGATAGATGGCTACAATGAGGCTCCATCATGCTCATCCTTCACATCAGGATCATTCAATATTGACATTATCTTCCATGTTCACTGTACCAAACCTGTTTGGTGCATGACAGCGTCCAACAATTCTGTTGTCGATGTCTTTGGTGCCTCGGGTGAGGTCTTTGGTACAAGGTGGGTCTTCCCGTTCTGCGTGCGCATGCCTCTCTGCAGCTGCATTCTCGCTTGTAGGACTTTCTGCTGACGGATGACATTTGTCTTTGTTTGCACAGGTCATGAGCTACTTTGCACAGGGGTCCGCAATGGGTTTGCAGTCGCGGAAATGTTTTGCGAGGTATTTAAATACTTGATGTGCAGTATTTCAGCAAAGTCGGATGTAGATAGATATAGGAATTGTGTCATGAAGTAATTCATGTAACAGGGCATTGCACCCTTCCCAATCTTCGTCTGGTCCACCAGCTAGAACATTTAGCAAATTTTGTGTGGCTGCGTGCTCGAGTAACTTCGTGCAGTAAATTTTCCAATTTTGTCCGTCGAGTTCAAGTGCGGGAATTTTGGCCATTTCACTTGTTTTACCTAAAGGTTCCTTTTCTCCTGGTACTTCCTTTCCTTCTGGCTATGCAGAGCCAGGGCTCATAACCTATAGAAAGGTGGTGGTCTGCATGGGGAAGGTCTAGCCTAAGGAAGGGAGAAGGAGAGCTGTAGGTAACCTCAGTAGTCTGGCAAGCTACTATTATATTAGTATATACCTGTAGGTAACTACAAGGTATCAGTAGGTAGTAAGTGGTTAGTAGGAATGGTACTCACCCTCAGTAGTCTGGCAAGCTACTGAGGGAACTATGGTACTTGGAACTCTACTCTAGTGCGATGCATGCTTATGTAAGTAGGTAAATATACCACAACAGTTCTGTTTATCTCCAACAATCCTTTGGAGATATCTTGTATTTGTTGCAGAACATTTCTAAGGTTACGTCATGAGAGGTTGTGGTATCCTGGGATGATGGCATGGAAGATGAGCCTGCCAACTGCTCAGCTGGATGCTGGGGGCCAAGAGTTGGAGGTACGTGGTAGCCAAATGGTGGATAGTAGGGCATGGTATGATAGTATGACATTGGAGGGGGATAAGGTCCACCATGCTGTGTGTTTGGATGGACAAATGGTGGCTGTGCGTAGCCTCCGATATGGCCTGGTGTTATGACCGTGTCCAACTCCAGGTCTTATCCGGTTACTCCGGTCGCATTGCAGCTCAACTCCGGTTGCGCTCGCGCTGATACCTTTCTGTTAAGTACATCCCTTTGTCTATGCTCCATTCGCTCGTTACCACACCTTGCCGTCTACCCTGCCTTGACGTGAGTTCTCCGTGAACTCGATATATCCTATACCTTGTAGCATTTTCACCAGACCTGACTTTATTTTCACCGGACCTGACCTAGTCCTAACTCCAGTCATTCCTTGTCCGCTATTAGGTTGTTTACTTGTCACCGTATGTACTCGACCCTAGTTTCTACTTAGTATAAGTACTCCATAGTTTATTCTGTATACCTCAGTCTGAAATCAACCATAGTCACTACTCCAGTTTCTGTCTGTCTCTGTCTCTGTCTCTGTTTCCGTCTCCAACCTCTTGACCGGAACCTATGCAAGGGATCAACGCTCGTTGACCTTAGTCGTTGAATCCAATTGGTCACAACTCCGGCCCGGGCTAACCTCTGCCCTCGTCCATTTTCGTCCAGACTTGACCGGACCCCTTACTGGAGTAGACCCGGACTTGACACCTGGTTGATTTGGTGGCGGGACAGGGAGGTCAGCTGTACCTCTAACATGCATATTATATGCAGTAATTTGCTCTAGAGAGGCATCCAGGTCAGGTCGGGGTGGCTTGATGCTAGTTGTGGCTGTAAAGTGAGCAGATGTTGGGGGAGCTTCATATGTTGCATGACCTTTCGACTGTAAAGTTGGTGAATAATGGTAACAGTGATCGGAGCAGACAACTTACAATGTGGGAGGCCCAGACATCAAGTCGCAATGGGGTCAGTTCCCAAAATTTCTTGTGCAAGTCCGCATATACGCGCTTTCCTGGAAACATTGTATTTGCACCAACTGGATAGAGTCGCTCGAGTTTTTGACACTCAGCAGAATAGCCATCATGGAGCGCATGCTAACAAATCTGAATTTCAGATAGATCAAGTTGAGAAAATGAATAGATCATGTACGAGCTGGGCTTCGATACTCTCATTGCCACTTGGATGACCAGTTGCAACTTTGTCATATTCACTAAGTCCTGCATGGTTTTGGTTCATGAAAATAATGGGGGGCTGTGTGTCAAGGAATGCAGAGTCAGTAGTAGTTTTGGCAAGTAAAAAAACACAACAGTGTCCCCCTTTTTCTTCTCAATGGACTTCATCATCACTTTGAAGCTGACCTCATTTGAAATGAGCTTGCGCTCACCCCTTACAGGTGCCTCGTACTTCCAATGAAGCCAGCTGAGTGTCAGGGACTCGGCTGACGTCTGGGCAGCAACAGCAAGCATTTTGACAAGGTCATCGAATGAATTTCTATTGGTGAATATAAATGTGTCACATTGCATAGACTGGGTAACTGTTGATGGTTGCTTTCCACGACCATGGCCTGCTGGAACAAGAGTAGTCATCTCAAGGAAGAGGTGGCCAGAAATCTCAAGCAGGGGTTTTTTGTCCTTGACTTCAGAGTGGTCAACTTTGTCCTCACTAGAAGTGGGCCTGGGCTTGGACTTCTTGGGCTTCTTGGTGTTCTTCACCTTTTGCTTCCATTTCAAAGGCTTTACTGTACTAGCTGTTTGATCATCCAAATCAGCCCCAGCTGAAGGAGACCTCTTTGCAGGGACGCTTATTTTTGGCCGCTGTGTTTTTGAGATAGGTGAGCATTGCTTCAAGATTTCGGGACCATCTTGCTCTGGTGCAAACTCGTAGATGAACTTGAATGCAGTCCGAGCTGCTGATGGCCAAGCTGAGCAAAACAGTGCAGCAAATACTGATCTACATATGGCCACGTTCCCTTGCTGATTGTGAGATAAACTTGTTCTCAATCTCCTCGTCAGTTTGTGTGAACAGGGGGTCATCATACTCTTCATCCATTGTTGAAGGCCAAGCACATAAAGGACACAGGGAGAGGGACTGTATTCCTAATCTAGCAGTGTGCCTAATCAAAAACACACTTCAACCCCCCGAAAAAAACAAGTACAAATTTCATTATATTTGGCGTTAGCTGGAATGGGGGGAGACAGGCATGGTGGCTGTTACAATCATGTCCAACTCCAGATCTTATCTGGTTACTCTGGTCACATTGCAGCCCTATAGCTCAACTCTGGTCACTCTCAGTTACTCTGGTCATAGTCATGCATATACATCTCCGTTAAACATGACCCTTAGTCTAACCCTCATCCAGTCCTTACCACACTTGTCTGTCAACCCTGCCTGGTCATGAGTTCTCTGTGCTCTCATTATATCCTTTGTCTTGTATCATTTTCACCGGACCTAGTTTATTTTCATCGGACCTGACCTAGTACTTTCTCTGGTTTTCCCTTGTCTGCCTTTTAGGCTGTTTACTTGTCACTGTAAGTACTCATCCCTAGTTCTTACGTAGTATAAGTACTCTGTAGTTTATCCTGTACTCCCCAGTCTGAAATCAACTGTTATGACCATGTCCAACTCTGGGTCTTATCTGGTCACTCTGGTTGCATCGCAGCTCTCTAGCCCAACTCCAGTCGCCTGTCATTACTCTGGTCACAGTTGCACAGATACACCTCCATTAAGAGCAACCCTTGATCTATACTCTATCCACTCCTTACCACACCTCTGTCAAGACCGGTTCTTCACCAATCTGATCTCTACAAGGGGTCAGGGGGTCAGGGGTTGGCCTAGCAGTAAGACTGAGATGCTACGTAGCATAGTCATGCTTCCCGAGTATTAGGAAGCCAACCAAGGGTTTATATGGAGTGTCTGAGGGTAAACGGTCAGCAACCGAGTACTTGTACCAGGACAGAGGTGGAGAGTGCAAAGGAGAACAGATGGGAAGTATCTTATTCAATATTTGAACTGAAACTACAATAGACCGAGTATCTAGGTATTTATACTGAGTGGAACAGATGAGGCAATGTTTGGGAGGACAGGATTACCGATGAATGACAAGCGCAGTCGTGCTGCATGCTGAGTAAGTACAGTAAGTGCGATAACTGGATTACCAATAGGTAATGTATTAGTAATGAAATGGGATGGGAACATATAGTAACCGGAAACAAGCAAGGAAACATATTAAGTAATTGAACAGAGAGACAGATCGGACAACACGCTCACCAATCGGTGGTGATACAGGACAGATAGAGAGAAACAGAAAAGGGAGTACATACAATAAATGGACGGCGAACACATGGACATGATCAGACAATAGGGTACAGGGTGATCGGATGTCACGCTCGTGACAACCTCACTGTCTACCACACCTCACTGTCTACCACACCTCACTGTCTACCCCACCTTGACATGAGTTCTCTGTGTCCTTGATATATCCCATACCTTGTAGCATTTTCACCGGACCTGATCTAGTCCTTGTTGAAGTTGCATGTGCACCTGGCATAAACCGTCGACGAGGTGTGCACAAGACTGCGACCCATATTAGTGTAGACTTAGTAATAGTCCTCTTTAGAGTAGATGTTAAATGTCACACATCACATGTCATAGTCACACATCACAATGTTTGTTGTATATAAACAGTGTTCATGGCTTATATAATAACAACAGCTCTTGACCAGCTACCGCTACCATCTCAGGTTGTACACTCCACCCAACAGGTGAGTTGGAGTAGCAGTTCCTCTACATATATAGGTATTGCTTCAACAGGTTATGAGCCCTGTGAGCGCACTGTGTGCAGCAATGCACCAGACAGCACTCCAGCTCCCTGAGTGTCGCTTTAACTAGCTTGACGCTGTGGAGGACAGTGAGCTCCTAGTTGAGCCCCTGCACAGCCACAAGGTGAAGTTTGTCGATGATTTGCGCCAGTCAGTGAGCTCTTTAGTTGAGCACCTGCACAAGCAAAGTTCATTGATGACTTGCGCTGGCTGACCCTAGTCATGAGTTAGCTGTTGACAGGAGTGCTTTCACTAGCACTCAGGTGTTTCTTCTTTTCTTGTCTGTCTGTTGTCACACTCACTTGCTGACTCCATTGACCCAACAGAATTCACCATGTCCAGCGCTCTCGACAAGATGGTCCCCGTGTTCACTGGCTCCAACTGGCAGCAGTGGCACACCTCAATGCAGGCCTACCTTCGGGCACAAGGCCAGTGGTTTGTTTATTCGACTACTCAGCCCGCCGACGGTCATGATGACCGAAACAACTGGGACGACAACACCGAGAGAGCGCTCGGTAATATTACCTTGCACCTTGCTCCCTCCATCCAGGTCACTATCGCCGACCTTACTACTGTAAAGGAGGTGTGGGACTACCTCAAGAAGAGCTTCAGTGCCCCCAGCATCGGTTCCGCTTACACTGAGCTTAGCAAGCTGATTTTGACTACCATTCCCACTGGCTCCCATCCTGCTCCTGCGATAACCAAGATGCTGAGCCACTTCACTTATCTCAAAGACACCAGCTTCAACTTTCCTGCCCCCATGCAGACTATGATCATCCTTTGCAAGCTCCCTCCTACCATGGAGGTCATAGCTCAGATTCTCAGCCAAATGTCCCCTGACGAGATTAAGAACCTGAAGCCGGAAGGTATCGTAAAGGCCGCCATGCTCTCTTTTGAGCAGAAAGGCACCACTCGCGGCAGTGGTAAGGGCCCACAGGCCAACAAGCTTAGCGCTGTGAAGCACAAGCCGGCTGACCCCAAGTTTGCCCAGCAGCAGCAGCAGCAGCAAGGCGGGTCCAATGGCGGTGCAAGCAGAAATGCTCCTGCCCAAGGACAGGGAGGCCACACTCGCCGAGGCGGCAAGAAGGCTCACACTCGTCACAAAGCTGCCCAGCAGGCTGCTTTCGCCACCTACGTCCACTACGATGGACCTGAGCTGACCGTCGACCCTCGTGCCCTGGCCCACACTCCCGGTGCTGCCCACTATGGCCCCCCTACATTCAATAATACCATCAAGGCCTTCAATCTGGCACACCACTTGGGGGTGGAGCCCTCCTGCCAAACCATCCGCACCCTCGACCATATCATGTCAACGGCTAGTGTGAGCCTGGACCAGCCCGAGACCAGTCCCTCCTCATTGAAGCGCCCTCGTCTTGAGGAGCACATCACAATGTATGAGGAGGATGCCATCTCCCTTGGGGATGATGAACCTATCACCCATGAACCGTTCGCTGATGACAAGTTCGATGAGATTGACGCGATGGTCCTTGACCGTTACAACGCGACATCAATGGTGATGGATGCGGAGGCCAGCCTTTTCAGGCAAGTACCTTCTGCACGTGTGCTGACTGACACTGACATGCTCCCTTTACATGTGCTCTATACACCTGCACTGTATATAGCGAGTAGTTACTATAATTTGTCATGTCGAGTCTCGAGTAATGCATATATCTGTTCATGTTTGAATAATGCATGCTGTGCTGGCTGTAAGGGAAAAATGGTTGACGATAGTGAACTATCTGGTGCTTTCTGGCTACTAGACTCTGGCACATCCCGCCACTTTACCGGTGACATAGGCGACTTCGCCTCCTACAATGCGCTACAGCGAGCGCACTACACCAAAACGGCTAATGGTGTAGCGCTGATTGCTGGCATTGGCACGGTTTTACTCCGGTGCCTAGACCACAACTCTGGGGATGAGAAAGTTATTACACTCACCCAAGTGCTCCATATGCCAGGTGCCACTGCACGCCTTATTTCTATGGGTGAAATGCTCCAGCGCAACTACAGAGTCACTGGTGATAAGAGAGGCATTAGCCTCACTCACAAAGCTGAACACCTATGGTTTGGGCCAGACCCAGAGGATGACCGCAATGTCATTTTTGGGATTAGATCTATCCTGATAATTAGATCTAACTATATCGCCTCCATGAGCAAAGTCAATTATGACATTATGCACTGGAGATTTGGGCACCCCTCAAAGGAAGTCCTCCGATGCGCGCAAAAGCATACGCAGCGCTTCCCGGAGATCCACCTTCCTACTGAGGACTGTGTTTGCCCTGGATGTGCTCTTGGCAAGATGCCTAATCGAGCTTTCCCAGAGAACGAAAGACATGCCTCCAAGCCCTTTGAGCTGGTGCACTCTGATCTGAAATCCTTCCTGGTTACGTTGTACCAGAAGTTTAAATATGTTATTACCTTCTACAATCATTTCACCTTTCACGCTTGGACTATGCCTCTTCGCTCCAAAGCTGCAGCGATTACGGCTGCCAAAGATTTTCTTGAAATGGTGCGCATTCAACATAATGCGCATGTCATTGGCTGGATGTCCAATGGTGGCGGAGAGTATAAATCCGATCTGTTTGATCGAGCACTCCTTGAGAAAGGAATAAAAATATATCAAAGTGCTCCAAGAACCCCCATGCAGAATGGCCGCGCCGAGCGACTAGGACACACTCTCATGGATAAAGCTAAGTCTATGCAGCATCAAGCCTGCATTCCTGACTCTTGGTGGGAATTTGCGTTCGCTCATGCAACCCACATCTACAACCATACCCTGGTAGCTTGCCTGCAATGGCGCACCCCCTATGAAATGCTTAAGGGGGAGATGCCTAACATCAACCACCTCCGTGTGTTTGGCTGTGGGGCTTTTGTCTATCTCCCAGCCATGGCTAGAGTGAATAAGATGGCTCCCAAGTCAGAGCTAATGACCTATATTGGTGTTGCCCCTGGCAATGAGCACAACTTCTTGTTTATGTGCTCCACCAATGCAGTGTTCACCGCTGCCCACGCTGTCTTTGATGAGCATCACTTCCCTCACTGCCCCAAAAACCAGCACGAACCTCTCGAGAACCCTTTTGGAAGGGCAAATCCAAAACCTACCACTGATCGACCAGGGAATCCCCCTGATGATATCAACAGTGATGACGATGTGGAACATGACCATGGCTATCCACATCCCCAAGCGCAGGATGATGATCCAAAGCGCGAGGAACCTGAGGCTCCTGAGGAAGAGCCCATTCAACCAAATCCTCCCCGTACGCCATCTCCAGTGCCTCCACCGGCACCGAGAACGCCTTCACTGGCGAGAAACCCGCCACCTCTGGCACCACAGCGCCCTGGCCGAGCTGAACGCTGCCAGAATGCGCTGCGACCCCCTGCAGTGAATATCCCTGCCCGCCCCCAATGTGACCATAGAGCGCCATTGTGCCCCGGTAATGTATATGGTGAGCAGCGACATCCCATTGAGCAACTCCGGGATATCAAAAGTGCCTCTCAATGGCGAGAAACAGTGGGTGAGGCCTCTAGGCCCCCACAACCGGACACACCAGACCATATCCCTGGTGGTCTCCCCAACACCTCTGCAATGCCCAGTGAGGAAGATGTGCAAAAGATGTGCGAGGAAGGGGGAGCAAACCTAGTCCGTTTCCTGATGGGCAAAGCCCTCACAACCCGCAAGCCTCAATATGAGAGCGTCCGCAACTGGTCCTATAAGGACATCGCTTGCTTACCCCAAGCTGAGCAGAAACTCTGGTGACTTGCTTGCCAAGAAGAGCTCGACGTGCTGCGAAAGCGCAAAGTCTTTGAGCTAGTTGACTGTCCCCGAGACCAGAAGGTCATTAAGAATAAATGGGTCTTTGACATAAAGTTGGATGGCTGAAAGAAAGCCTGCTTAGTAGCGAAAGGCTTCTCCCAGGTCAAGGGATTAGATTTCGACCAGGTCTTCTCACCAGTAATGCACTTTGAAACTTTAAGGTGGTTGATAGCTTCTCTGATCCTCACTCAACACAGAACATGACCAAAGTGTATTCCTTTGAGTATGTAGGACAATAAGAAGTTAGTTGCTATATTACATAACAAGAAGTAATTAAATAGGAAGATGAGTATTACATAAGCAACTGAATATGGGTAACCCCTAAGGGCACCCTTACATGCTCCCCATGTAGAGCCAATATAGGGCTCTACTCTTATGTAAACGAAGTGAAAAACAAAACAGGTATAGTCCATGCATGTAAATGAAAAGTTGGGAGGTTGAACTCCTGGTCATCATACGACAGGATGAAAATTTCTTCTGGGAGGTTGGACTCCTGAGGCTCGCAATGAGTAGGCGACGAACCCATCATCACATCGGTGCAGGACCCTCAAACAGGCCATTGACCTCGCCGTCCTCCAGGGGTGGATAATCAGAGCACTGGTCGACATCCATTGCTGACAATGGTTGCACGACTGACGGCGCTGGAGGGATCATGTACAATGTGTGAGTGTCCGCCATTTGGTCCTGCCAGTCACTATTTGCCTCACACTCGCCACTGGATGCCAGAGGAGGAATGAGGTGAGGCTCCACACCTCAAGATACAGCGAGTGCGAGGATCTGCTCGTGGGAGTGAGAGACAGCCTCTCCTGAGGCATGGCGAGCATCGGCTTCGACCTCATTGCACATGGTGTCCAACTCGGGATTGTCATCTCCCAAATACCAACCCCACAATTCCTGCAGGTGGGTCTGACCCCAAGCCCATGCATTGTCAGCGTCATGATAGGTGACACCATTGGCGGCGAGGTACGCTGCCACACGAGTCAATGTATATGCTGATGATTCACATGACCCGACCCACTCGGCCGTTTGGCCAACGGCGGGAGATAAGCCCACCCATTCGATAATTGAGCAATATCGCCCCGCAACGCCCAGGAGACGCGCCATCGACCGGCACCAACCAACCTGTCCAACATTCCAACCCATCTGAGGCATGAGTTGCTCCACGAAGAGCAGTCCTCGAACATTGCGAGCTAGGGGCTCAGGTGCCTCGTCCTCACTGTCATCAATACATCCAGTGCATCGAATGACCCCCGGGAACGCCCGCAGTGCACCATCATTGTGCTGGTGCCAGTGGTGGATATACTTTATCCAATCCTCAACACTGGCATCCAATGATGGGACATCCGCTGGGAAGTCGTCCTTCCCTCGGGGCTTGGTCTTCCCTTTTGCTTTACTAGAGCCAGTTGGCATGGGCTTACCCACTGGCTCTTGTGATGGGCCCGCTGCCCAATTGGTATTTGGGGGCCCCGCCTCAGGTGGTATATCTCGATGCATTGTGAGCGCCTCACGCGGAGTGGGAATGTGCCTCCGTTCCCGAGCTGATATGTCTTCAGCCGGGATGGACGTGATACGGTCCTCGAGAGGGGCACAAGGTGTGGTGGTGGGAGCCACGGAAATGCTCCCAGTCGCTACTGGGGCGGTGGGGACAGCGGGTGAGGTTTGACTATGGTTATGGGGGTTGAATTCCCCGGGCGTTGTGGACCCGTCCAGTTGCTTGTCACTCGAGCTTTACCCTTCTCCTTCAGTGCAGCCTTTTTCTGCTTGTTGCGTTCAACTGCCCAAGCAGGTGGCCTCCAGGCCTTGATGGCGAGCAACATCAGCTCATTCTTCATCATCCTCCACTGATTCCATAGGTGGAGGTAGGACATCAAGTCCTGTGCGTGCTGCACGTTTGGGGAGTTCCCCAGTTCCTCTTGCCAAGCTTGCTCAAACAGCTCGCGAAGCTCTTGTGCTGAGTTGTACAGTGCGACTGGGCCCATTATATTATTGGAGAGCTTTGCAGGCCCTCGGTGCCCAGTCGAAGAAGGAAGGGGTATGGGAACCCGAGCATCAAGGTTCCGGAGGATGTGTTGTGCCGCTCTGTCGATGAATGCGTATAACATACGCTGGTACCGAATGAATAGGGCTTGTACTTGCCCATTGTCGTCATCTGCCTGTCTGAGGACAAGCGTCTGGCTGGGTCGTTCCGACCCAGTAAAGCTTTGGAACAAATGTCCCTCAGCATTGTCAAGGGTCTTCTCGACAGTGGTAATCCTCTCAGCGAGAGCGGACTGTTGGGGTTCAACATCCATGTGGACGTCGCTTTCGATATGTATTGGCTCATGGGGAGCCGGAGCGATAGTTGTGAGGGAAAGTTCCCTCGGGACTGGAGTGTATGGGGTATGAGGTCTGTCACCCCGATGAGACGTTGATATTCCTTGGGGCACAGTGCCCCAAACCCTCCCCCCAACAAACATGTCAGCGGGAGTCACACCAGGACGGGAAGAGGGCCCTGCGCCCAGGGGCTGGGGAGGGGGCTGCTGGGAGGCCCCCAGTGACGCGAGCCGTGCCTTCAGAACCTCATTCTCCTCACGGAGACGCTCGTTCAGCTCATCCACATCCCAGAGCCAATGTTCCAGCGAGCCAACGGGGCGATGCCCCAGAGTACAGGCCAGGCCATCCGCCAAATCCAGGCGTGCATCAAGGAAGTCCTTGCTGTGCCGAAACGATGCGAGCGCGAGGTGCTCACCATACGCGTCGCACAGATTACATGTGCGTGTGGCATGGCACACGAACGGGAGATCAGGGTGAGCACCCCAGGAGCTGTCAGAGGGGCAGTCACGCCCGCAAGAGTGCGACCAACGGCGTTTATGACTCTCCCGAGTTGACAGGGTAGGGCTAGGTGACAGCGATGTGAGTCAAAGTGTGGATTTGGGTCAGAACAATAACCCAAACACAACACCAACAAAGGACTACAAAAATGTGCGAGTGGTGGTTTACCTCCACGGTGTCCAGAGAGGATGTGCTGAGGAGGGGGAG
>Ga0307518_10002890_pt1 | contig 12469 bp, 11 predicted proteins | sample 25_EM_MG_FD_203889 | JGI IMG/M metagenome (GOLD analysis project Ga0307518, IMG submission 203889) | Populus trichocarpa ectomycorrhiza microbial communities from riparian zone in the Pacific Northwest, United States - 25_EM | ecosystem: Host-associated > Plants > Roots > Unclassified | place... | reverse complement strand
ATTGCCGGAAGACCCTAAAACAAACTAAAAAGTAAATAAATAATATTTCAATTAATTAAAATAAAATCAAAATTGAATTTTATAATATGCTGATAGAATTAAAGCTCAACTTCAAACGAACGGTTCTCTCTTATCTTGACGAATTAAAAGGTCTATTATATATCATTGAAAAGTTGTGAATGTCTACTTTCAAGTGCATTTAGAATCGCATCAAAACTCATTATGTAGTTCTAGTTATGGGCAAAACAGTAGTGAAATGTCAAAATTAACATATTTAAATCTTCTTATTTCAATCTATGTCTGGATGCATCCATATAAACCTTTCATGAACATGAATCGAATTAATCAAGACTTGTTTTATATTTTTTGATATCACATTGAAGTTTATCTTATATACCATGTATCTTGAAGAAGTCTATTAATTATTTTCTTAAAATTTTTTGCTTTAAGTTTTGTGAATAGAATTTTTAATGGATTTCTTGATATTAAAATTATAATTATGTTATTTTATGTTTATTTTAGATTTATTAGTTAAATAAATAATAAATAATAAATAAATAATAATAAATAAATCATTAAAAAAGATGTTTGTTTGTTGTTAGGATGCACGGTGATGCTGAAGTGTTCTTTCGAAAATCAACCCGTGCATGGACTAAGGAGTAGTCAAGAAATGATAAAGACAGTGGGGTCTCGCATCATTACTGGATTTAAGATGGACCCCACTTAATCCTGTCGGTCCACTTCATGCGTCTCAAAGATTTTGGTGGTTGGAACATCACTTTCTTTCTTTTCTTTTCTTTTAGTCGGAAGTATTTGTTTGTTTTTGTATTTTAAATTAATATTTTTTTAGTATTTTTATATTATTTTAATATACTGATATTAAAAATATTATTTTAATATATTTTTAAACGAAAAATATTTCAAATCACAATTATAATTACAATCCCAAACAGACAAAGTTAAAGCATAACCGCACTCAAAGAAACAAGGTTATTGTTTTTATTTATTAATATTGCTTATATTTGAAATATAAATGGTTGAAAAGTTTGTTAGATGATAGCTTTGAAGAATCCTGTTAGTTTCTTATTATGTATATATGAATTTTTTTATATTAAATATTAAATTAGAGGACAGATTGATTGCTAATTAGAAATTGTGTTGGAGCTGATGGAATTAATTAGAGTTAGTTAGTGTTAAAATATTTGAGTTGAAAATTAAGAGTTTGAAAGAAGAAAAAGATGTTAATTAGCTAGGGTTTTAATTTTAACAATTAATTCAAGAAAAAATTTAATTACAGAAATTATTTTTAAGGATAATTACACTTTTTTCATGGAGGAGCCGTTGGGCCTTGGACTGTAAAATAGGGAAAGCTCCCCCTCATTTGCATGATAATCAAATATACTAAAATAGTTAGATACTCAAATCCGTTTCATTTAAGAAGTTTCTAGAAATATAATCATATACATATATTTTGTTTCGATATTTAATTAATAGTATCATGGTTTTATCTTTTACTTCCCATAAATAAATATTCCTGAATCAAACACCCATTTAACTCATATTAATTCAGTTTGGTTTGCCAGCAAATTTTGATTTTTTTCCTTACAATTGAACATTAATTTCTTTACCAAATAATAATAATAATAATAAAAAAAAAACAGCATACAACCCAACTTCCATTCACACATTTAAAGTATAAGAATTCTTTTCTTGCAGGAAAAAAAGAAAAAAGGTCCTCTACAATCCACCCCTTCCCGCCTCTCTTCTTTTATAAGTCATAATTTTTTAGATTATGATATGTTAATGTATAAAATAAAAATAAATATCATTTTAAACAAAAAAATATTTTTAAAAGCATTAACTACCATAATATCAAAGCCTCCTTCACTCCTTTCTTTCTCGCTTTACAATTTCCATCCAAAAAAAACTCAGTATTGTACTTGCATGGATGAAACGATCCTCTCTCGCTCTTCTTCCTTTTTTAAAAAAGATGTTTAAGAGTATGATAATAATTATTTTTTAAAATATTTTTTGTTCAGAAATGTATTAAAATAATATATTTTTTTATTTTTTAAAATTTATTTTTGATATAAGTACATTAAAATAATAAAAAAACACAAAAAATCTTAAAAAATAAATTTTAACAAACTTCCATTCACACATTTAAAGTATAAGAATTCTTTTCTTGTAGGAATAAAAGAAAAGAGGTCCTCTACAAGCCACCCCTTCCCACCTCTCTTCTCCGTATAAATCATAAGTTTTTGAATTTTAATATATTAATGTTAAAAATAAATTTTAAAAAATAAAAATAAATATTATTTTAAACAAAAAGTATTTTTAAAAGGAGTAATTACCATAATATCAAAGCCTCTTCACTCCTTTCTTTGTCACTTTACAATTTCCACCAAAAAAAACCTCTAGTATTGTACGGGTATGGATGGAACGATCCTCTCGCGTTTATTTTTTTTTTTTGTTAAAAAAAATGTTTAAGAGTATGATAATAATTGTTTCGCTCATAAAATCATTAAAATAATATATATTTTTTATTTTTTAAAATTTATTTTTTATATCAATACATTAAAATAATAAAAAAACATAAAAAATTTTAAATTTTTTTTTTTAACAAACTTCTATTTGAACTGCAAAACAAAACTTAAGATATAAAACACAACAAAATAAGAAAGACCAGTTACACTGAGAAATAAACAATACAACAACACAGTGTTTGTAATTGTATTTATACCATGTTTCTGGAAAATTTTAAATATTGTTTTTATATTTTTAAATGATTTTAATATTTTAATATTAAAAATAAATTTTAAAAAGTAAAAAATATATTATTTTAATATATATTTTTAAAAAAACATTCTAAAAGACAACTGTACTTGCACCTTCAATCACGACACCAAATCCCAACCAACCTTTAATAATAATGAACATTGAAAAACTGTATAAGATTACAGAGAGAGATAAGAGAGAACGATTGCCCACTTAAAAGAGCCCTGGATTTTTCCAAGCTCCTTTCTAAGTTTCTTCTGCGGCACCGACTGGGCTACTGTTTTATGTGTCCTTTTTTCGTATTCTTATCTATCCCCAATTGCCACCGTTCAAATCTGGTAACTTTGTCTTTCTTTCTCTCGCTTTAATTCTGTTTAGTCACACACACACACACACGCACGCACACATATATGTTTGTGCAAAATATTGGGAGGGTTTGTGATGGTTTTGTCAGAGTAGTGAATGTGTACAGCAAAACCCATTTGGGCAAATCCCAAGTTTGTGAATAAGGATCGATTCATTTTTCAATTTGAAGTTTATTTATGGCTTTTGATCAAACCCCAATACCAAATGATCTAAGGCCATTGAACATAGCTAGAGCCATACCTGAAGAGCCCCGCATTATGGCTGCCATGGCTAGTTCTAGTAGTAGTGCTGTCACCACACCGGCAACAGCTGGTAGAAACCCAGAATTCTTTTCCAACTCAGAAGGCTCTGTACCTGTTATTTATTCGGCATCAGTGTCTGATGCTGGTTTTGTAGGTTTAGGATATGGGAATACTGTTCCTGGGGTTACCCCATGGGCCCCACTCCTGCAGGTGCCGGTTGGGAGTGTGAATGTGGGTGCAAATGGTTCAGGTGTTGCGTTTGGTTATAATCCTAATTTGGGGAACTGGATAGTTGGTAATGCTGTTGATCATGCTGGAAATGAAATGGTGTCAGGATTTGGTTCTTCACCCAATTTTGGGAATCGGATTAATGTTAATGGGAGCAATGAGGCAGTTAATACAGGGTCAGCTTATAACCCCAATTTGGGGAGTTGTGGTAGTGGCAGCGGGGCTGACCATGGGAGTGAAAATGGTAAGGATGATTCGGTGTCGGGAAAGAAAGTAAAGTTTTTGTGTAGTTTTGGGGGGAAGATTTTACCTAGACCAAGTGATGGTATGTTGAGATATGTTGGAGGGCAAACAAGGATTATTAGTGTGAGGAGAGATGTGAGCTTTAATGAGCTACAGCGGAAGATGACGGACACATATCAGCAGCTTGTTGTTATTAAATACCAGCTTCCTGATGAGGATCTTGATGCACTGGTGTCTGTTTCATGTGCTGATGATCTTGATAATATGATGGAGGAATATGAGAAGTTGGTTGAGAGGTCTTTGGATGGGTCAGCTAAGTTAAGGGTGTTTTTATTTTCAGATTTACAGCTTGATGCTTCTGGTTCGGTCCAATTTGGGGATTTACATGATAGTGGGCAGAAATATTTTGACGCAGTAAATGGGGTTGTGGATTGTGGTGGTCGTCGTATCGCTAGGAAGGAGAGCAAGGCAAGTGTAAGTTCAACACAAAACTCTGATTGTAGTGGGACTGAGGCTGTTGATTGCTCAGGTCCTGGTCAAGGGGATGTGACTTGGCCACCATCTACCAGCCTGTTATCCCCTAGGGATAATTCGGCAACTTCTCATGATTCTACTCCAAAATTAGTCATTGCAGATACCAAACCCCCACCTTATGCTGGTGCATCTGCTGTTTCTTTGGTAATTCCAACGGCTAAGTCTGGTCCTCCGCAGACTTCATGTTCTCAGACTGAGGTTGAATTTGAGAGGTCTGCTCCTTTTACTGAAAAACAGCAGCATATGGCCCATGATTTCAAGCAAGTTGGATCAGGCATTCCACCACATGCTCCTCAGATGCAGGTTTATGTAGATCCTAATCAAGAAATTACAAATCATGCAGATTATAGGCACCTTCCTCGCCAAATGGGTTTTCCAAATAACCATCTGCTGGGAACTTCTGGGTCTGTACTCACCCAACAGCATTTTCATGAGAGTAATGCAGGTGCTACTTCTCTTCAATATGTTCCTGCAGTGCATATGACTATGGCATCCACACCTGTAAGGCCAACTGTGGTTCAACCATTGATGCAACCCCAAAAAACTCGATTGGAGCACTATCCTGAAGAAAATGCATTTGGAACAAGGATTGTTCAGGTTCCTGTTGACCCAAGCTACAATGTGTATCGGGCTCAACTCCCTCATGCAGTTGTTGGAGGAGGCTATGGCTGGACCCAAGTTCCTCAGCCAGAGCATGTTGCCTTCTCTGATGGGTCAGTGTCTCATCAGCAGGTAATTTTCCCTGAGAAAGTTCCAAGAATGGAGGACTGTTATATGTATCAGAAAGCACTGCCTCATGCACATTCTGATCCTTTGGTACAGGACCCAAGAGAATCTGGAATGATCTATACAAACTCACTTCATCATAGTCTTCTCTTAGAAGATACTATGAAAGCCTGGCCTATGGACAGGGTTTTGATAACTGGTGCCTTGGGAGAACACATTATTGAACAAGGTGCTGGTGCTCAACCTGCAGTTCTTAGTCATATGGATCATCATATTGGAATGCCACAGTCAGAAGCAATTGTGCCCTCTCAGAATCTTGAGTCCCTTAATGAAAATGAGAGAACTTTCTTGAATACTGACAATTCTGATCAGTCTAAGATTTCAGCTCCCTATGGCATGATAGGTTTACCAGGTGATGTACAGTCTCCTTGTGGCATGTCCACAGGTGGAATTCCTGAGTCTCACATAGAAGATTATGTCCAGCAACATTCAGTGCCAATGCAACCCCAGATTTTACTGAGTAAACCTGCTAATACTGATGTCTCTCATGCTGCTGGTGTACCAATTCAAGCTTCTGAACAACTAGTTCATGAATCTCCGAAAGAGTACACTGGCAAGCTTCCTGGTGTTGTTTCCAAAGAATATGCTGTAGATTCTTACATATCTTATGACCAGCTGAGATTAGTTGATGGGATGATGGATGCTCTCCACACACGCCCCCCTGAAATTAATGTTAACAATGATCAGAAAAAGTCACTTGTTGATAAATTTAGAAAGGAAGAAATCTTAGATCATAAAACCCAGAAAATTGCTGGGAGGGAGGTTCTTCTAGATAATACCCTTAGCAAACCTCAGGTGGTTCCCAATTCAAATCATATTAAGCAGTTTAAAGTGTTACCTGCTTCTACAGGGGTTTCTTACATGCATATTTCCCGACCAATGGAATTACATGAGGTTGCACAACCACCTATTGTGGTTAATAAAGCATCACATCCTCAATTTAAGATTGAGATTCCTGCCTTGGATTCTGCTGAAGTTAGTTATGGGATCCCTGCATTCTCTGGTGTGGAGTCGGTCTATGTGAATGACAGAATCCCACCTGTTGTTGAATGGAAGAATGATTCACAATTGCATTCAAAGGTTGTCCCTAGTGACGTGGAAGCTTTATCCTCAACTGGTAATACACTATCTTCCCTATCACCATCTAGTGGAGTTGGCAATGCTCAGGACTCCTCGAACTCACTCTTCAGCAGCCAGGATCCTTGGAACTCAAGGCATGATAATCATTTTCCTCCACCTAGACCTAGCAAGATTGCAACAAAAAAAGAAGTCTTTGGTACTAGGGATCCTTTCATTGAGAACCACTCTGGTGAGGTGGACTTAATCACAGGTGTGATGGTGGAGGATGGAGTTCCCAAGCCCCTGAGTAATTCAAACAAGGATTTAGAGTGTGTTCAATCATCCGAAGGTCAGAAGCTTCTTATTCGGTGTGCTCATGTGTGCTTATAACTTGATAACTCCCATAATTATTTGTTATGTTTGTGTTCATCTGGATAATATCAAATCTTCTCTTATGTTGCAAAAGTAGTTTCTTAGCATTTTTTATTTCATGGTTGAAGGTTCAGCTGAGGAACTCATCAGGAAAGAACTCAAGGCTGTCGCTGAGGGTGTAGCTGCTTCTGTTTTCCAGTCAGCTAATTCTAATCCAGAACCAACAGTGTCAGAAAGCAGTGAATCAGCTTATGAACCAAATCAAGAAAAAGAAGTTTCAAATGAAGGTTTAGAAATAAAGCAAAAAGCTAAATTTGAGGTGCTTAATCCTTTCTGTTTTCATTGCACTAGTTGGGAACATGTTCATGTTTATCAATTGGCTTTCCTTTTCCTGTTGCCATTAATGGTGGCTTTATCTGACTATTCCCTTATCCCTATAATTTGTTGCTTTGTTAACTCAGGACATGAAGAAAAAACTGCCTGAAAAGGTGAATTTTTGTTTTCCAGTATCAGAAGGCCTTGGTTGCTTGCAGGTTGAAAGAGTTCACTATTTTTGCTTTCTGTAATTTATAATCGTGATTGTCAATTTTAAGCATGTTTCTGGCTGTTGACTGGCAGATTATAAAGAACAGTGACCTTGAAGAGCTGCAGGAATTGGGTTCTGGCACCTTTGGCACCGTTTATCATGGGAAGTGGAGGGGTACTGATGTCGCAATCAAACGAATTAATGATAGGTGTTTCGCTGGAAAACCTTCCGAACAAGAACGCATGGTTTGTTTTCATTCTTCTCTCTGTTTTTTTTTTTGTCCCGTCTCACCTGTTAAGCTTTGCTTTTATTGATGTTATTCATGTGTTATGACTTGCTAACTGTCTTCATTGTGCCATGTGCTCAAAATCAGAGAGATGACTTCTGGAATGAGGCAATTAAGCTTGCTGATTTGCACCATCCAAATGTGGTTGCCTTTTATGGTGTTGTTCTTGATGGCCCTGGAGGTTCTGTGGCGACAGTGACAGAGTACATGGTTAATGGTTCTTTAAGAAATGCTTTGCAGAAGAATGAGAGGTGCCGTGTTATTTTCTAGTTTCTTTTCATGAACCTGTATCTCTCTTCATTTTAATTCATGCACCACTTTGAAAGTGAAATTTGATTTTATAATTGCTTGTTGTCAGGAGCCTTGACAAGCGTAAGCGTCTCATGATTGCCATGGATGTGGCCTTTGGAATGGAATACTTGCATGGGAAGAATATTGTGCACTTTGATTTGAAGAGTGACAATTTACTTGTTAATCTTCGAGATCCTCACCGGCCAATATGCAAGGTTAGTGACCCGATCTGGAGGAAGAGGATATTTTATTCTCCCATTCATTCTTATATCGAGTAATGAACTCTCTGACGTGCATATCCATTGTGGATTCATTTCTGTTGATATTCTCCTTTTGACAATTTTAGTATTTGGAGAAATTCTTTTTGTGCCTAATTGATCTAGAAAATTGTCTTGTTGCATTTAGTGGTTATCTCACTCTGCAAAGGCAAAATGTGGGCGTCTGACTAAAATAAGTTATCCTTTTGCGGCAAATTAATTGAATCTTTTTGATGGAACACTTTAGAGCTGTTGCAAGGGTCCTTTTGAATGATGGGATATTTAGCAGAATGGTTTAGGGGTACAAATGGCATTGAGGTTATGGGAATGTTTTCAAATGGAATCACTTTAAATTTGACTTACAAATCACAAATGGTATTATTACTGTACTTAATAGCATAGGAAAAGAGAGGTAATCTTATCTTCTCAACTGTACTTGATGCTGATATCTTCAAGTGCATGCTGAATGCTGATATCTTGTCAACAGAGTTTCAGGCTGATATTTTTTTTAAGCAAGAGATGAATGGAATGTCTAAGTTAGTTGATTTGAACTCTCTTTTGTCCAACTGTTACTTTTACTCGAGTGACTTGGTGGATTTTATCTCCCAGTCTGTATCACGTGTGAAGTGTTTTTACCCCTCCTTGTAATGGCAATAGTCTCCCCCTTTTCTTTTCATCCTTATCTGTTTTCTTTTCATTAGTTGAGGTTTCCAAGTTATTCTTTTTATTATTAGTGATGATAGTTAAGATTATTGTTTCTATTTTTAGTCCTGAATTCAAGAAGCCTTTGCTTTTGTCATTGATAGAAGTTATCAGAGGCTCAAGTGCTTATGAAACCTTATCATAAGTGGCAATTTGCATATGCTATTGGGAATAGAACTCCATTTCCAAAATGCTCACATGTAATCCTTGTATGACAATCAGTCAAAACTATCGAGTTCAAATTTAAGGTCTATGGTTAAAATGATGCATATAATCCGCAGGGCTTTACATGTGCTGTTTAACTTAAGGATTCTGTATTTGATTTCAATAGAAAATCTATTGGATTGGTTTTTCACTTCTGCTTTTGCTCCAGGTTGGTGATTTGGGCCTGTCGAAGGTGAAATGCCAAACACTTATCTCAGGTGGTGTGCGGGGAACACTTCCATGGATGGCACCGGAGCTTCTGAATGGAAGCAGTAGTCTTGTCTCTGAGAAGGTTTGTGCTCCATTTGTCGTTTAATACCATCTTGCATATAAATATTTTCTCCTTCCCACTTGATGAGCTTGTGCTTCAATTCTCTCTAACATAGGTCGATGTGTTCTCATTTGGTATGGTGTTGTGGGAACTTCTAACTGGTGAAGAGCCATACGCAGACTTGCACTATGGGGCTATTATAGGTAAGGTTTTTGTTTTATCACAAATAATCGAGTTGCATTGACTTGAATGGGCTCAAGTATGTGTCTCGCTGATCATTTCCCTACCAAAAATCAGGTGGTATTGTGAGCAATACCTTGCGGCCACCAGTGCCGGAGACTTGTGACCCAGACTGGAGATCATTGATGGAGAGATGCTGGTCTGCTGAGCCATCAGACAGACCAAACTTCACTGAAATTGCAAATGAGTTGCGTGCAATGGCAGCAAAGATTCCTTCCAAAGGGCAAGCCCCATAGCAGTAGCCCCCTCAACACATTCCCAGGTTTAAACAATGGTTTCAGGCAAGTTTTTGTGTTTTGTGTCTCCCCTTTGTACATTGGGAATGCGTTGCTTTCTTGGTTGTTGAAAGACATGTATGCATTGACTTGAATGTAGCACAGGCTAGGTCGGTCTTTCTTTTTTGAATTACAGTTTTAGAATTTGTCAAGTTGGGTTTTACGTTTTATTTAGAATTTGTTTACTATTACGTTTCATAGCATTTGTAATCTTAGAGAGGTCGAATTTGTTTGTTCTTTTATAATGACATTGTTACATTATTTTCCCACCCAGCATCACAAGAACATGGGCTGAATTGTCTGCGCAAGTCTTCACCACCTCAACACTGATGCTGGATGCATGCAACAGTATCATTTTTCCGAAAGTCGATAATAACTATTGTTATTACCGTGGCCTAAGCATAAGTTTTTTTTTTGATTGGCATGAGGAGTTTAACTAGGAGCAAGAAACCAAGTGTATGGGGAGAGTTCGAAGTGTTAGCTGTGTGCTATAGTTGGATGCTGATAGGTTGAGTTTGTACAAAAAGCTTTCAATAGCATCTTCCTGAATCTATCTATCTATCTATCTATATATATATATGATCTGCCAATTGAAAGGAAAAAGGTCCCATATCCTTGAATTAGTTTTATTAATCAAAATCAAATATTTTCATAGAAAAGATAAGATGCACACATGGTGTTAAATACTAGAAAATACATATTAAATAGAAATAATTTCACAATTAATATTGATTTATTTTGATTTTGTTCACTTCAATTTTCTAAATTGATTAAAATATGTGAACAAATTTTATAAACTTACTCAATGGGCAGAGTATTTTGCTAGTTTTTAACGTGTATATATGCATCGCCGAAAGCATATTCTCTCAAAAAGTATGAGATTCAATCGCTTGAAACGCGAGTCAAGTGAAAAAGAAGAAAAGTTTGAGGCGTGGTTTCTTGACCGTGTCGCCGTGGAAGCTCTTTGTTGCAATCCTTTTGCCAGCGTGTTAACTCGTTAAAGATACCGCCTTCACAAATAGCCCCATCATAGAGAGCCCTGTAAGCATCCAAAAACTATTAAGCCGAAGAGTTGATGTTCTCCATTCTCTTAGACCCTTCCTCGCCTCCTTCACTTCAATTTCCTTCTCCGTATTAAGACCCTCTTCTTCTCGCTCCCAATTCATCCCTTTTTTCTGTATCTTTCTCCCACTCACGCATGGCTAAACCTCAAGTAACCTTCATGAGCCCCATCGACTCGCCAAGAATGTCCCATGAACAAGAAGGATATGATCACCTTGATGATTATGAAGAAGAGGCATATTCAGCTAACGGTTGCTGTTGTTTTCGACTATTCACGTTCAACTTGAGGCGGAACAATGAACGGGAATATGATATTTTGAACGAGAATGGTGACCATAGAGATCCATGGTTGGTGAGGAAACTGAAGAAAGTAAAAGAGGCTTCAGAGATAGTGGCAGGGCCAAAGTGGAAGACATTCATTAGAAAGATTGGTGCATATATCAAGAAGAGGAAACAGAGGAATAATCAGGCTCAGTATGATGCTGAAAGCTATGCTCTCAACTTTGATAGGGAAGAAGATGCTGTTTGATTCCTGGTTTCTCTTCGAAGTTTGCTGCTGCTTCTGTAGATCAAGAAACTCGTCGAAACGAGTTGTGAATAAATTCATTATTTTTTAAAAAAATTCTTGGATTGAGAATATCTTTTAATGGTTGACCTTTTGTTTTTTAACAAATCGTTTGTTGTTTTCACTGTCCTCAAATGTGCTTGATTTCCTTCAAGCACTCCATTTTTCAATTCATTACCGTTAATCCTCATTTCATTACCACTAACTAGTTTTTCTTTGGTTATTAGATTGTGGGGTGTGGAACAAACTGGATATGATGTGGTTTGCTGTCATTTTGGAAACTAAAGTCAAATCTTCGACATGCTATCCGCAATGTGCACTGGTATATTCATGAGAAATTTCTAAAACCTCACTCTCACTGATCAAATCGCAACCCCTACATGTTTTTGAAAAAAATTCTGTGATCAAATGGTTTTGAATGTTAAAAAGGATGTAATTACTTTTCCTTTACTGTTGCTGTTCTTATCACAAATATAGAAATATAAACCAGTAACAGCAAAATTACAGGCCCGTGGCTCGGAAGGAAGCTATCCAAACCAATACTTTCAATCTTATATGCTTATAAGCTAGGGACATCTATTGTATCAGTATGTATGCCTTCAAAGCACACTTCTCAACTGGAATTGATAGGTGAATGAGTTTAGACCATCTTTACATATAGAATATATTGCAGCCACTTTCAAACCAATACTCCAAACCAATACTTTCAATCTTATATGCTTATAAGCTAGGGACATCTATTGTATCAGTATGTATGCCTTCAAAGCACACTTCTCAACTGGAATTGATAGGTGAATGAGTTTAGACCATCTTTACATATAGAATATATTGCAGCCACTTTCAAATTAAGCTGAGCTTTCCAGTATGAGCAACACAGGGATGTCCACACAGAACATCCCTACTACCCTTACAGAATTCTTGCTCATTGCAATGCCTCCAAAATGTGCTCTGATGCTCTTCCCCAGGTACGTACAGAAGGAAATAATAGCTTTCCATTTATACGAAATGTTTAATGCTGGTATCACCTGCATTGGTTATTTTCTTCATTACAATTAGAAGGAGCCAACGTTCACATATAATAGGCAGCTTACTTCTTTCGTTTGCTCTTCGAAGTAGAACCTGAAGGACTGCTGTGCCAGTTCCTTTTCCTTTGGTTTATGAACCAATTATTTATCTGCTTTA
>Ga0307518_10002889_pt1 | contig 12469 bp, 13 predicted proteins | sample 25_EM_MG_FD_203889 | JGI IMG/M metagenome (GOLD analysis project Ga0307518, IMG submission 203889) | Populus trichocarpa ectomycorrhiza microbial communities from riparian zone in the Pacific Northwest, United States - 25_EM | ecosystem: Host-associated > Plants > Roots > Unclassified | place... | reverse complement strand
ATTTCATTCTCGTCTTCATCCATGTTTGGAAGTGGAAGTACAATTGGGATTTCTGCAGGTGCAGGAATATTTTCTCCTGATTCGACCATTGGTTCGGGCTGAGGGATACTTGGTACTCCTCGCTCTAGAACCGTTCTTGTCCATTCTCGTTCACTTGCAATTTCTCGTTCTATATCCACTGGATTTCTTTGACCATAAACATTGTCCGGTCTCACAGGTGGATTACGAACTCGAGGGGGATTGCGACGAGGAGGTGGTGGAGGAAGTGGCACTCTCCTTGGCGGTAGTGTGCGATATCTGTTAGGAAATCTTCCTCCTTCCTCTGGCATGTTTGAACCTTGTGGTTCTGGTCTAATTGAATTAGGAGTATTAGAACCTCCTTGAGGAGCTTGCGCGTCATTGTCAATGACTTCCTCGATAGTAGGTTTTGGAGGGCGTTGGGTTGGACTTTGTGGCTTTGTGGTGTCATTTGAATCATCACCATTTATATGACCATCACCTGGTTGTGGTGGGTCAATGGGTGGAAATTCCAGATCGTCGGGTGGAATTTGGTGATTATTTTCATCGTTATTACCTGTTGCTTCTTCTTCAGAAGGATGAATTGGTTCAGGTATATCGATTTTCTTTTTCAACTTTTCTTCGGGACAATTTGGGAAGAGATTTTCAACGAATGTGGCTGTTGTTTCCACATATATAGATCTGTTGTTCCGCAAGAAGCGGTAACCCTTTGTTCCTGGTTCATAGCCAAGGAATATCATCTCTTCGGCTTTCGGAGTAAGTTTGTCTTTTCGTTTGTCTTTTGGAATATGGACATAAGCTAGACAACCGAATACTCGAAGATAGGATATGTCAGGTTTCTTGTTGAATAGGAGTTCAACAGGTGTTTTCCAGTTGATGCGACGCATTGGTGTTCTGTTGTAAACATGAACTGCGGTGTCAAGGGCGAAGTTCCATAGGTTCTTCGGTAGACATGCTGCATGTCGCATTGTTTCTTCTTTCTCGAGTAAGGTCCGATTGAACCTTTCTGCGCGACCATTTTGTTGTGGATGATCCGAAACGGAGAGTTGTTGTTCTACCCCTTTAGAGGTGAGGAAGGTTTTAAATATGGTTGCCATAAATTCTCCTCCTCGATCGGAGCGTACTCGGAGTAATGAATGACCTGTTTGCTTCTCAGCCCAGGTAACCCAGGTAGAGAATGCGGTAGCGGTGTCCAACTTTAACCGTAAAAGGCAAATGGTCCATATCCAGAGTAGTCATCAATGATCATGAGACAGTACTTGTGTCGATAGTACGACAAAACGGGGAACTCGACCAGGTCGCAGTGTACCATTTCAAGTATTTTGTCTGCTCATTTTTCAGAAGATGGAAAAGACCTTGAAGGCATCTTGCCAATCTGACAATCAGGACAGAGTGGTGTCTTCGTAGGTATGTCCAGTCTCTCAATACCATCGGTAGCGCGAATAGCATGCTGCATAGTTTGAGGGTTAGGATGACCTAAACAACTATGCCATAGATCATAAGAGTTGAAATTATTTGTTATGGTTGCACATTGCACCGTTGAGAGGGATTTAATGTCCAAATCCACGAGAAGTCCAAGAGCTCCAGTCTGATGTATCGGTTTCCTATGGAACCAATGGAGATTGTTTCTTGGAATTAACCTAGTCCCTTCCAAGAAGACTTCATTTCGTGAATCGAAGACACGAGTTATCTTCGCATCAGCATATAACTTCATTTTCAGCTTTGAGGTAAGCCATTGAAGCGAGCATATGCGTCTATCTCCAGATGGAGAATAGTATACATGTTGAAGATAGATTTATTTTTGAACATTGCCAACTTTAGCTTTGAAGGCAACTGTTCCTATGCCTAAAAACTGAATAACTTCAGTGCCAGCAGTACCCACATTGACTGGTTTTGGTAGTTTCCTGTAAGTCAAGAAATCCGCAAGGAATGGCGTGGAATGATCAGTTGCACCAGAATCCATAAGCCATAGACCATCTAAATGTTTGTGCTTGGGGCAGTGTGATTCGGTTTTTTTGTCCTGAATGGTTAGATGATAAGCAAGGACACTTGTCGTCACTCTCCTTAGAGGTGCACAAGGTATAACAGTCAAAGCTTTCATCATTATATTGGTCACAAACAAAACTGTCATCATGATACTTTATGGTCCTGTCATTGGGAGTCCATGGTCTCATAGCTAGTCTACATGCATATTCCTCATCATCCCTTCTTCTTTTTGCCAGGTCATTACGCACAGAACGTAATGTTGACTCTGTGGCAATTTGGGATGGAGTTAGCACGGACCAGCCTGTCTCAGGAATGTTAGAGACAGACCCAGCATCGGATTCATCATCAGAGTCTCCTTGGAGCTCGACGATCTGAGCGGTTTGTTCTGCAGCATTTTGACGTTGCTTGCCTTTACCCTTGTAAGGCTTTCCTTTTCCTTTCTTTCCTCCTCCTTTTCCCTTTCCACCACCCTGATTCTTCGGTGGGAATGTGGAAGGGCCAGCAGCGGCGTTAGGGGTGAACGTCTTTTTATAGTCATCGCGGTGATCCGCAGTGCTGTGACGTCCAGAGCACTTCTTGCATCTAGGGCAAGAAGGTCCCGCCTGCGCATTTTGCTCCTTCCATTCCTTTAAGCTTGGCATTATAGATTTTCCAGATTTCCTGGACCATTCTTCCATGATTTTAGGAAGAACTGAGTCGAACGTCAACTGTTGAACACCAGCGGCAATTTGAGCAGCTGTAGGATTGACGTGTAAAGTGGCCAGAAGTGTGGAAGCAAATCCTTGCCAGTCATTAGGTAAGGTGCCGAGTAGTAACATCGCTTGAGCGGAGTTAGGGAGAGTTAGGCCATTTGAAGCCAAGTATCCAATCGTGGATTGCATTTGATTAATTGCAGGAGCAGGGTCCTGGTTCCCTTGGATAGTCATCCGGGTGAGACGCTTGAACTCAACAAAGACACCGGCAGCGCCAGGAGTCCTGTAAGACGTGTTGAGTTGTGTCCACGCAGTGTGTGGATCGTTCTCATTCATCAGGTTCTGTCTGATGAGTGCAGATGTGTAGTACGTGATTGTACCAAGGGCCTTATCCCAATTGGTTTCATAAGTCGCTTGTTGCTCGGCGGTTGCACCACCTTGTCCAGCAACGACAGCGGTGACTTGAGTATGCGCATAGTGCCAAACTCCCATGACCTGTAAAAGCGACTTCATGGCGGACTTCCACTCCAAATAATTGGAGGCGCCAGTGAGAACGGGTGTGGTTTTCTTCATGTCTCCAGTGTTTCCAGACATAATGATTCTGATATATTCAAAAATCAAAAAGATTTAGTAAAATCAGTTCTGGTACATTGGTAGAAGTAGAAGCAGGAAGAAAGATTTCTTCTTCATCAGAAGATGAAGAAGTTTCAGATGTTGTATCCCCTTCTGTTGAAGATGAGGCATCCGAGGAATCCGTAGGTATCGTAAAGGTCAAATATGACCATTGCCTAGGTAAAATGTCAAGGAAAATATCCAAATCATAATCAGGACAGTAATGGTAATTAGAGACAACCAGGTTGCCATCCAAAGACCAGAACTCGTAAGTAAGCATAGACCGTGAAAAGATTTCGTAAGGTGTGAAAAGAACAACCGGAGCTTTATCGTACAAGATGTAAGCAGAGACGGACTTAAGAAGTCCCATATCAGATTTTAGAAGCGGCCTACCCTTTCCTGAATAGGGAATAGGGTGCCAATAGGGACTCGGGTAGCACCTAATCAAGGGCTCCTCCAGGAATCCCGGAATCTGATTGTTCTGCATCAACATCGATAGCTTCATCACCTTCTCGTCCAGCCTCATGCCTGTCGTGCAGGAGTGCGAGATCGTCGCATCGATCCTGACTAGACGGCCAATGGGGCTGGAGTCCATGGAACAAAAATGCTCCATTTTGGTAGTCCACCACATCGAGACAGATGAGAGTGGTGTGAGCCACCCAGAGATCCCTACTCTCCTCAAAGAGGAGACCGGGTCGCTCCATGCACGCAGGTATCGAGTACTGAGCTCGTCACGTCCTCTGCTTCCAGGTGTACCGGAAGTTGACTTTGAGCCAGTTGTGCCAGTCCTGAAGAGTCGGGATAGCTCTGGAAAATCAGTGCACAACATAGAGAGGATGCCGCCATCTGCTGGCTGGCTGATAGATCTCTGGGGCTGCATCGATCCAGAACGCTGGGACGGTCATGAGAGCAGGATCTTCATAATGGAGGGATGGTAAGTCCTTCCCAATGAAGTTAGCTCGGGCGTGTGGTGTCGAGTACATATGGAGCTTAGCGGAGGGAAGAACTGAAGATCCATGGAAGGCCAATGGACCTGTGGATTCTCTGTGTATACAAGGGCGTTTTCCTTGCCAACCTGTCCTCTGACCTGGCCTTCTTCTGGAGCAAGGAAGGGGTTCGCTGAAATAGGAAGAGAAGTGTCCTGGATGCGTCTCCGGTAAGCCGGAACTACAGCCTGAACTACTGTACCACCAAACTCCTCGGACGGATGAGAGTCCAAGTGGGCAGCACAGCCAATTCCACATCGTAGCTCGATGTAGAACTCTTCCAAAACTCCCTGTACATATCGAGTCCAGACTCCTCCGGTGGAGGGCAGACCGTTCTGCTCCAGATTGGGCTGAATGTCAGCAGCGACTTCACCTTCTGCAATCACGTCAGGGCGCAGGCGCCAGTGCTCACAAAGAGCTGCACGGCAGTCAGCGGCATAAGAAAGTGGGGGAGTTGGACCTCGTCGCGGTTGTACCACTCGACGATTACCAATTCTAACAATCCTTCTTCCCTGCTCGGTCCTTCCCCTTTCCTGAATCCGAAGCTCGCTCTCGCTCCTGGCTAGAGGTGCCAGGACATATTCTGGCGAGGTGCCTCAAGATGAATTCTGCCTGGAGATCGGCCTGGGCCTGTTCTCGGGCAAACTCCTCAAGTCGGAGTCGGATGTCTGTTCGAAGGTAATTGGCATCTGAAATGTTATCGATGAGTATCTCTTCATCATACGGAAGAGACTCGATGATAACAGACTGCCAATGTCTGAACAAGACGCGAAACTGGTAGGGCAAAGCCCATTGGGGATCAGGAACCGGAATGTGACTGTCAATATAACCGTAGAAATGGTCATGATTAACGAAGGTGAGCTGTTCCTGCATATCAAAAGGCAAAGGCCTTCTGATGTGTCCCAAGTTCCCACTGAGCTCATTGGCTCTATGGAATGTCCTACCCTGGTACTGTTGGTAATTCCGAACAGCTTCACTCCAATAGTAATCCACCGTTTGATGAATACTTGGAGGGGTTTCAACGTTAGAGGAATCACCCTCATTGTTGGGAACATCAAGGGGAGCAAGAATAGCAGGTGACTGCGAGTTAACGATGAGATGAACTGCATAGCACACAAAAAGTGTGGCAATGTAGTTGTATCTCCAGCGTTCGTACCAAAACACAAATGAAGAATATATCATAAGAGATAACATGGCAAAAGCAAATGGTAACTTGTGAAGAACTTCAGCTACGAGCTGTTCAAGATTCATAACAGAAGACAGTGACGTAGACAGTACTGCCGTATGTGATCTGCTATGGCCTTAAACAGGGCTCATAACCTGTAGCAACAAAACTGGGGCAACAGCAGTGGAGGGACGCAAGCATACCTTTGATAGCTAGTAGCTGGTTCTTGAAGTTGAGTGTTTGTTGAGTAGCGAGTAATGAGAACAGTTGAGACTGTATTGAACTAAAGAACTACAGGGAATCCTACAGGGTATATATACCTGTGGTACATGGTCTGTGCGTAGATAAGTATTATTCTCGCCTATTTCACCATATTCCTATATGTAGTATGTGCACTTTCCATATACGTAGTTATCTGGAAACGTGCCTGCAACGTGCATCAGCATGTGTTAAACATGTGCCTTGCTTGTGATAGTTCCAGCTATCTTGTGGAGCCAGTCATGTGATCTACCGGTATTCTGGTTGACACTACTTCGAATCACATGTAACTGTGATCTCTGGAAATCTCCAAGATTAGATAAGATAAGATATAATCATACGTTCTTGTCGACACTCGAGCCAGTGATAGACTCAGGATTAGGGTAATAATAGGAATATGGCACTGTAGTAGGCACAAATGTGGGGGTAAATGTCATAGAATTGTTGGGATTAAATGGAGCTGGGGTAAAAGGATGAGTAGGTGTTGAATGTAGCGCAAATGAAGGCAACACCAATGGACCAGCAGTGGAAGATGCCATGGATGAAGTCAAAAATGGAGTATGTTTGATGGCTGTCTGCACTGCGTTAGGAAATGATGCAACCATTGGTGGGACGGCATCAATACATTGGCAAGTGGCTGGTGGGGGGATATTTTCTGAGTCAAGATTTGTCTGCTCAATTGGCCATTTCATGGCAGCACGCAAGTGACTGCTGAAAAGACCTTCAAAGCGGGGATCAGTCTTCAAGTGCTGATCAGTTTCGAAGCGACTCCAGATGGCCTTCAACAGGTCAGCCTTGGTGCCAGTCGTCTTGATCGTAAGATGGTGAGCAATATCGATCAAATTGTCTTTGCTCTTGTTTGAGAGTGCACCGCTGAACTGGACATCTTCACCCCGCACAGCTTGTCGGGCTGCCCTGTTGGCCTGCTTGGCTGCTTTCCGTGCAGCCATCTCAGCCTTCTTCTGCTTCTTTTCTGCCCTCGCCTCATCCTGTGCCTCGCATTCCCGCAGACCCTCCACTGATGTCAGCCAACGTGCGTTGATATTCCTTGCTCATGATTTTTTCCCCTTCTTCTTATTCAGCCGCTTGTTCAACGCTCTGATCTGACCAAGGGCAAGAGCACAGTGTGCTTTCGCAGCCTCCAGTTCACCGCTTTTCACCTCTGCATCTGATTCAAGGCCCCGAACTCTGGATTCCAGCTGATTGACCTTATCCTCCAAGGACGAGAAGTAGGACACGAGCTCAGGATTTGATTTTAGTATAGCTGGTGGTTTGATAGTAGAACGGGTAGACCAGATGGGGTGAGATACGGAGGGGAGTGGTGAGGCAATGGATTGGCGTGCATGGTCCCCATGGCTATTAGTGAGAGGCTTCGAAGAGCCAGCTTCGCCACTGTCAGATTCAGCCCCATTTTCAGAGTCAGACCCACTGTCAGATGAGTGCTGCAAGTCCTCGTCTTTGGTGTCTGACTGCTCATTGCTTGAGTCATCGTCTTCCTTTGTAGTGATATCTCCTGGGTCTGGTAGCTCGTGAGGCTGGACAGGATAAGATGACGGTGCGTGTGCTTCTGTAGAAGTTGCCATGCTCAGTGCAAAGTCCTGGTCCTTGAAAATGTGAGGATTGAGAGGACGGATGCCACTGTTCTTCCAAGCTTTGAGAATGATCTCTGATGTAAATACCTGTGCACGGGCTTCCATATATCGATTAATGAAATCCTGCCTCGAGATCTCCTCACCCGTCACCTCGAGTACCTCCTCACATTGTTTCTGCCATGCACGCTGAAGGGGCCCAAAAATCCCCACATCAAGTGGTTGCAACTCATGATTCGTATGTGGGGGAAGGCAAAACAACTCAATGTTGTTTTTGATGGCGAGTTCACGCATCTCTTTCGTGATATGAGACCCATGACCATCATAGATAAGCAGAATTGGATTTCCTGACTGGTTCCGTGCTGTCGCCTGTGGAATGAAGGTATGCTTGAACCATTTCATACAGATAAAATCATCTGTCCACCCATTAGGTGATGTTCTGACACTACAAAGATCATTGTGACTTGGTTTTCACAGAAGAATAGATTACTGATGACCTACCAGATGTTTGGGTGAGCTTTGAACCATTTCTTGTGATACGACTTCCCCGAGAACACAAATCCAGGTGCGATGTTACTACCATCAGCGGACACACACTCAATGATGGTGACGAGCTCAAGGTTTCCACTCCGTGTCTTGTACTTTGTGAATCGGCCACGGGGAACAAAGTACTTCTCAGGTGATGATTTCTGACCTCCACCTCGTTGACAACCCTTCTCATCCATGTTATAAGTGTTCTCCCAGGGGATCCCCTTCTCCTCAATGGCCTGCTGCAGCAACTTAAAGTGGTGTTCGACCACTGTCTGGTTGAAACTTTGACAACGCTGTGGGTCCAGCCCTGCTGGTTTCCCAAGTGTGATATCAGGATGCTGTTGTAAGAATCCGATAATCCACCGAGCACCTGGCTTCTTTCCGCAGAGCAGTTCTGCTTTGATCTGAATGGTCCGTTTGCTGAGTGGTTGCCCCATGGAGCTAAGATGCTTGATCCAGTCAACTAGCACAGACTCCTGTGGAGGTGAGAGAATCTGTTGGCTCACATGGGCTTTATGATACGCCTGTGAAGTCCCGAGATACCGCCGTCGGAGAGTATAGTAAGGGATTTCGTGCTCGACTGCAGCAGCACAAATGTTGGGAGAATTGGAAGCAGAAAGAAGAGAGCAAACATGTTGGATTTTCTGTTCTTGCTCATCACTGAGTTTCTGAGCCTTTGTCCTGGCATGAAGCACCAATGGCATGCGATGACCTGTGTGCAGACATGACCGGGCAGGGACTTAGACTGTTTCATTAACTTTGTGCTGCACTGCCGTGCCTGCTGATGTCACTCCACCAGAGCTCCGCTTGATATTGTCACACTCCTGCATCACTTCATTGCAATGACAATCACAATTGAAACATCCTCTTGACCATGTCTAAAAATTTTGTAGGATGTGGGGAAGTATCTGAAGAATCCCATTGCAGCTTTGCACATTTATCTGTTGTGATCTGATTTCAGCCCTGGCGAGTTATTCTGAAAATAGCCCCTTTGAAGCAGTAAATTGGTTGCTACCAATGTACGGATGTATTTTATTTTTAAAAAAGTACATAGCCCTCTTGGAATATGGTATAACATGCTCTGTATACGACGGCATGGCTTGGATTGAAGTGTTGCGTGTTGTAGTTAGCGTTTTGCATCTCTGTGTCATTTTGCAACTCCGGTCAAGTGATAGTATTGTACTCAAATTTGCTTAACCCATTCGTCATGGCCGATGATGCTTCTGCTTACCAGAGGTTCACACGGATGGAACAACCATTCAGTGCACTCCTATTAAAGGAATTCCTCAGAATGAATATCGGAGAGTTGCTTTTTTGTATTGTTGCCTGTCCTACTGATTCATCTAGTGTGTTGAAAGGCGAGGTTAATACACTGACCATCGTATAGATCCATGGCGCATATAATCCGATATGGCATTGGCATGGGGCATGTGTTCCATGTATGAGCTATCTCATTCATTCTGTCAGCAATCAATTGGAGATTTTTATTCTGGAGACTAAGTATTTTGTTACAAGCGATTGCAGATTACGAGGGCACCATACCTTTGACGTATGTATACCTCAGTAGCACAGAGGGTCGTTGCAAGTCAGCTATACATAGCTCGTGAGTGTTGGGTCTATTTGGTAGGTTTGAAGTACAAAACCCAATCGTGATCTGACCAATTGATGCAAGAACCACTGATGCTCTCCATTGTGCCAATCTCAGTGCTATGCATACAGTGACCCATACTGATTCCTTGGTGTCGACATGTAATTAGATACCCAAGGTGTTGAAAATGCACAGTATGGCTTGAAAAGAATCAGCTGCGCCCACAGCCAGGAATGGAACCACCAGATATGTATTTGTTTGGAGGGCTACAGTAGCATATACTAGTTCTCGTGGGTCAGACCCCACTCAGGCAACTGTTCGAATGTTGGGGGTGAGTTGACTGCAGCGGCACAAGAATGTAGAAACAGACTGGGATTTGAAGTGTAGTGCCACAATGTCTTCACATAATACCGTCCCGAGGACTTCAATTCAAGATATCAGCATTGATTTGGTTCTGAGTACAATAGTGCAGCTAACATGAAGACAAAAAGGACGGGAGCCTAGAGCATCATAAAAGCTTACATACTGAAGTGTATGCTTGATGATACCGAGGAATCCGCTGAGCGATAATGTGTTGTAGGCATCCTGATAGGTGGTGATCCGCATCAATTCGTTGCTGAGGGTCGAAGCTGTCAGGATCTGGGAAGATTTCTGGGTCTGCTGTCTGTGCAATCACCCTTGACGATGGCATTTGGTATCCTTCTCAGTGTGATGCAAGAGGAGGCCAACCAAAGATCCTCAATGACACAAGTGCCTTCATATAGTGCTTCAAAACCTCTGCGACATGGTGAGGGAGCGTTTGATATATCTCAGTCAGCCTAGCTAGAAGATACAAAACACAGACGCACTCGAGAGAGCGACGGGTTTCCATCTCAAACATTCAAGTACAAACAATGTTGATTGAGCAATGAAAGTTGAGAACGGGTTTCCCACGGGCCGGTCAGTGAATGTCGCCACTTACATAGTAATTCTCGATCTTCGTGTACCTTGGCTTGGATTGGGCAGCAGACATGATTGATCACACATAAATGTGATCGTGGCGGACACAGTCGCAGCACAGAGATAGAGGGTATCAGAATAGCGACCAGAATAGAGCACACGATGCATATCTTGCGGCTGACTACCAGACTGTAAAAGCACAGTAATTGTTGACGGTGCAAAAAAAAAAAACAGGCACGTACTCAGCAGACAATCGTCCCCAGGCATCTTACACCTCGTACAGTAGCAGATCCTGCACACATCACCCTTATCATCGTTGTCGCCGGTGTTCCAGCACCATTGGGCGACTGCACTCCAGTGCTTGATGTGGACTGCGATCAACTGCATCGGGGAACGTTGTTTGATGTGCGCGTCTTCTTTGAATCGCTGCCCTGCCAGTGCCTCGTATAGTCTAGGATACAAAAAGAAGTGGTAGCACTGAAATCCACACCCCGAAACGCAGACCTAACAATTGTAACAGACTCACAATACATCATAACTTGCCTCACCAATGCACTACCCCAATGGGAAGACTCAGGATGGCCCAGGGTACCAAACGCACCCTGGATAAAAGCAGCAGCATATGCCATGAGACACCGATCAGCCCCGACTCAATTCAGATGGGTCAAAGGGCATAACTCCAACAGAGGTAACGAATGTGCAGACGCACTTGCTGCAGAAGGTGCAGCAAAACCGATACCAGATGACATCAATATCACCATCCCCATACTGTCGGAACCAGGAGGAATGAAGCTGAATAAACTAACCCAGGCAACTGCCTACAAGCTGATCTGATCACTCGACTCCCCACCTGAATCACACCAGTCTAAGATAATACTGGAACGCACATGAAGTGCCTTGGAATCCCTGAACGACGGCCCACTGCGCGACGAAAACATCTGGAGGAAGGTAAGGCACCTGGACATCAGACGACCTGTCCAGACCTTCCTCCTTAGAGCTCTACACAGCTCCCTCAAAATTGGGGAATTCTGGGAAAGAATCCCGAACTATGAGCAATGCGCCCAATGCTCTGTCTGCAATGAGGCGACAGAGTCACTCGAACACATCCTCCTCGATTGCCCACAAGGGCATGCCAATTTAATCTGGATGAACGCGAAATCAACCTGGCTGGCCTGCTTTGGAGCATGGCCAGACATCCACCTAGGAACAATCCTAGGTTGTGGCTCCATCTCGCTGCCTGCCCTCAACCAGAATGGTCATCCTAACCCTGGCCACTCCCGCCTCCTACGAATCCTACTATCTGAATCTGCCCACCTCATCTGGGTGCTCCGCTGCAAGCGCGTCATACAAGGAACAAAACACTCAGCCAGCACCACCATAAACCACTGGACCAACAAAATAAACCACCATCTGTCCCTGGACCAGTTCATCACAACTAAGTGGAACCGAAAGCCGATCACTCGAGAACTTGTTGAGAAAACTTGGACCCCCTCACTCCTTCAGATGACCCCAGACCTACCACAAGATTGGTTTATGAACTCAGAGGTTTTAGTGGGTATCAAGCCGCCGTGACCCCCTGCTCACCTCGGGTGGTGCACAGAGCCCCACACTACCCCACTCACTAGTGGGGTGTGCATAAGAGCATTTTTCCTCAGACCGATGCCCAACCGGGTTTTCGATATCAAAGAAGAACTGGCCACCAAGATGACGAAACTTACCCGCCACGAGTTTTGAGTAGTTCGAGTAATTCGAGTATTTCACTTGCATCGCGTTGAGCAGTTGAGCCATGTGGGATTCCTCTTTTGGATGCCTCAACCACATGGCCATGCTATAATCACCTTGCTTGCAAGGTCTCTGGCACCCCCAATATTCACTGTACAATTTCGACAATAGATATAAACAAACGCCAAATACAGTCAAACATCGCCAGTACTAAGGTAGATAGCTAAATTCATTAGTATAAGACTCCAGCCATGCTACATCAGCAAACCAGCCCTTCCCTATACAGTGCCGCACAGACTTGTACAGAGTCACAGAGCCCACAGAAAGGTTCCCACTAATACAGGGCTTCACAGAGTGCACAGAGTCTGTACTGCTCTGTACAG
>Ga0307518_10002888_pt1 | contig 12471 bp, 16 predicted proteins | sample 25_EM_MG_FD_203889 | JGI IMG/M metagenome (GOLD analysis project Ga0307518, IMG submission 203889) | Populus trichocarpa ectomycorrhiza microbial communities from riparian zone in the Pacific Northwest, United States - 25_EM | ecosystem: Host-associated > Plants > Roots > Unclassified | place... | reverse complement strand
CCTTCTCCATTCTCCTCAGCAATGGCCAGTCGCGTCCGACAACGAAAGCACCACCAGGGCAGCATTGCGAGTGCAATGCCCGGCTTGTTGGACACAATCGACAATGGCGACGATGGAGACACACTGAGCGGTCTGTCAGTCAATGACGACGCCCGCACCCTGTCTTTACCTGCAACAACTACCCATCGTTCTCCGTATCTCCATCCGACCCACCAGGCAACCGCCTCCACGTCTACATTCAACGCCCATCCCAATCCCCCACCAACTGCATTGCCAGCCGCGTCGTCTACTTCACAGGCTCCCACAACACCGGGTACACCCCGCATCTCTGCATCGCGCAAGCCATCCTCCCTGCGCCATGTAGCCAACGCTGCGCCTTCTGAATCTACTCAGAGCGTCAAGCGCCGCCCCTCTCCCTCTGGTCGGGAAGGGAAGAGCACCCGAAGTGGCCGCGAACAAAAAATCCGGACAACACCGCGTCTCCCTCACGGCAACGATGTTCCCATTGCCCCCGCCACCACCATGTATTGGTCACGTGCTCCCGTATATGGCACACTCCCTATGCACAACATGCGCGCCCATACGGTGACTTTGGTGGACAATGTAGCATGGCTGTTTGGTGGTTGTGACGAAAAAGGCTGCTGGAAGGATGTGTACTGTTTCGACACAGGTCAGCACTACTCTCACCTTCCTGTGTAATTGCGCGCTTGACCATTTGTCTGTCAGAAACGATGCAGTGGTCGCATCCTGAGATGCTTGGCGACATCCCACCACCATGTCGTGCACACACAGCAACTCTGGTCGATAGAAAGATTGTTGTTTTTGGCGGCGGAGAAGGCCCTGTTTATTACGATACAACATACATACTAGACACAACCACCCGCAGGTGGTATGCTCCTGCATTCCCAGCACAATCCCAGCCACAGAAAAACGCCTCCAAACAGCAATCTTCGAATCCCCCATCAGCTCTAGATCCAGTACACCCTGCTCCTCGACGTGCTCACACAGCCGTGCTTTACATGGGCAAGATTCATATATTCGGTGGGGGAAATGGCTTGACGGCTCTCAACGACTTGTGGGTGCTGGACGTTTCCCGCTTGGATACGTCCATGCGTAGCGGTTCAAGTGGCAGCGGCCTGAAATGGAGTCTCATCGAGACCAGTGGCGAACCACCCGCACCAAGGGGTTACCACACGGCTAACCTTATCGGTAATGTCATGGTCATCGTCGGTGGAAGCGATGGAAAAGAGTGTTTCTCGGATGTGTGGTGTCTGAATCTCGGTACGTAAGACGACAACCTCTTCATTTAAGGTTATTAAATATCGGAACCATTTAGACTCGCTCGTGTGGACGCGTGTAAATCTTTCCGTCTCTCATCGCCGACTATCGCATACCTCTACGCAGGTCGGGTCATACTTGTTCATCGTTGGGGGACACGATGGCAATTCATACAGCTCCGAAATATTACTTTACAATCTTGGTAAGCATATTTCTCCCATACATGATCAAACTTGGGAATAATTAGACATAGTGAATCTCCAGTACGAGCCTCGTGCGGTCTGCGGGACACCTCCTTCCCCCCGAGGGTACCATGTCACTGTCGTTGCGGATAGCCGACTATTTCTCTTTGGAGGGGTGAGCAGCTATCTCTCTACGGTACCTTCGTTTCACTCTCGCTGACTCTTTCTGTAGTTCAACGGTCACGATGTATTCGATGATGTCTATATTCTCGACCTGGCAGGCGCAGCGTATCTACCTCAAGTAATGAGCTTCCGGATCGATGTGTGATGAGTTCATTGGACATCAAGTTCGTTCTTCGGTTTGTACCACTTTGGGAGATTTTTGCGCAGGTATATATATCCACTGACGCTTTACATGTACATGGCAGCTTTTCAAATTCCCGTTTCGTTCTACTAGCGCATATGATATTGCACGTCCCTGTTTGTTATACACTTGACACATACATACCCGTATGTTTTCACCATGGACATGTATACTCACATCGTGGTCGATTACCTTTTCTTCTCACTGAGATCTGGTGGTATATTCCTCCTGGTGACCCATGAAGAAAGCATAGTTTGCATGCATATCCCATTGAAAACTGCTACAACACACAGGTTCAATTACTGGAATCCCTCATAGGGTCCCTGGTTCCACTGATTCATGCCCATGCCATTCATAGCTCCCATCATCCCCATCCCAGTGTTGCCCATGCCCATGCCCATACCTGTGCCCATACCCATGCCCATACCATTCATCAACATCCCATCACTCATTCCCCCTTCCCACCCATCTGCACCCTCTGGACCAACCCACATAGGGCCATCGACATTCATCCCCATCATGGGCATGTTCATGTTCCCCATTCCCATATTCATCCCCGCTACATTCATATTCATCCCCATTCCACCCCATCCGCTCATCTCCACTGGCATCCCTACACCCATCGGCATGCCCATGCCCATCATTGCGGGGACCATGCCCTGGTTTGAGGTTTGACCCTGTGTGATAGGTGGCCGCCCATTGCGCGCAGCTCCAGGCACGCTCAATGGGACTCCTCCGCTCACACCGACACCAACACCGCCACTTACACCTCCCCCACCAGCCGTCAGTCCAGTCCGATTGGGCGATTTGGGCCGTAGTGTTTCGATTTCTGACGTACTTGGAAGGACACATTTACCGCTTCCTAAAGAGGATAGTTGTTTGACTGCTTCCTCCCAGCTGTCCTTGTCCCACCGTCGCACATTTTCAGGTAGGCATGAAGCGCGTTCGTGCACGAGTTCCTGCACACGGTCCTCTTCTCCATCAGCGAGTACAGTCACCCAACCTCGCCTTAACGAGGACCGCGCGCGGCCGAAGATCTCGAGTCGGCGAGTTCCAAGGCAAAAGTTCTCAATGAGAGTGTACATCTCTGGGGGTTTGCGAGTGGGATCCTCGGGGTCACCTTCCCATATGATGACGTCCGTGTCTAAAGGATGTGAGCACGCGCAAAATGTGGTGACATGAAACTTGGGTCGCACCAACGTTGCAGTGTACAAACCAGCTGTCCGTTGACCGTCGAACGGTACCCTTGATGCCCATCAAGCAATGCTGTTTGGTCCGAGTGAGCAGGGACGTGGTGGGAGGGTCTGTCTACCGGATTAAATAGACCTTGATGCCAGCCTGCAATAATCGTCTCAGGGGTACTCACGCCAGGTCCGCGATTGGAGTTCTTGTTCGTCTTTACCCAGACGACGTCTTCGCACCTCCTATAATTCCACTTGGCGAGAACTTCCCGACCGCGCTCCAAACCCTCGCCTGCGCCGCTTCCAACCCACATGAAGACGAACGATGGATCTGCTGCGAGAGAGGGTATCGGGAGTTCCTGTAGCTCATCCCAGCCAAACGAAGAGCTGAATGGGGGATCGAGAAGAATGACATCGAATTTGTGAGGATGCAGTGAGGAGAGTTGCTGAAATGGAAGATATGAAGATGGTACAGCATGGTTGTCGACAGACTCCTTCTTGAGATTCAATAACCGCTGTTGTTTAGGGTATCTGAGTGTACGCTGCGTCGTAAGGATAGGAGCTTGCGACTGGTGCATATACATACTCTTCGAAGCGCCGTTCTGGTTCTGCACCAAGCACCCAATTCTGGGGCCACTCTCCACCATCGACGTACCTCTGCGAGTAGTCGTTCCGTATAGTTTCTTCCTCCGGGACGTAGTTGGTGTAGCGCGCCAGTCTTGCGCGCTTGGCGGGTGGGACGTCGGGTCGCTGAGGTCTGGGTTGCTGTATGTCCAGCAAAGGCGATGACGGTGGCGAGGGCAAAGGGGATGGAGCGGACGATGGGACCAGAGGCAGGTTCAAGAGATCGCTGGGCGGTGAGTGCATCGAGCGCAGTTGACGTCGATGGCTCCGTTGGGTGTGTCTTACCCTGGTTATCAGATTTGCATGTTCTGATAGTATATTCTGAGCTGAGCTGAGGGTCTCGGTGGTGGACATGGCTTGGTGTCGATGTTGACGACGAGGAGACTTGGAATGAGCGTGTTTCCTTTTCGAGACTTACACTCATCATGGGTAAGGCAACGAAAAAGTCGACGCGGAAGTTCGCAGCCAGTGGACAACTAAAGAAGACTATCGAGAACAGAAGAAAGCACCAGCAAGTCAAGAAAAAGATACAGGGCAGACGCGGTGCAAATGGCAAACATAAGGGCAACCACAAGGAAGCAGTAGACAGCGATGCTGACAGTGAAGATGAGCAACCCGAAAAGTCTAGCAACAAGGCAGGTTCAAAGTACGTGCGTATCTCCCGCCCGGTGTGCTACGATGACTATTGTCCTCCAGAGTAAAGGGCATGTCGGTCGATGATTTCCTCGGGGCCAAATTCATGGACGACTCAGACGACGAGGTATGCGCATTTTTCTATCGGGGAATGTACCACTCAACAGCCATTCGTAGGGAACAGACGTGGAACATGCTGATTCTGACGAAGAGGATGGCGAGGACGAAGAAAGCATAGCTGATGGCCAGTCTTTTGCATCTATCGACGATTTGGAAGGCGAGTGCACCCTATCTTGTTTGCAGCAAAGTATTGACCCTTAGCGCAGACGAAGGAACCGCGCACGCACTGGAGCTTTCCAAGCTTGCCGAAAAGGATCCAGAATTCTACAAATACCTCCAAGAACATGATCGCGAATTGTTGGAGTTCGATCTGAACCGACTTGATGAGGATGATGAAGACGAAGACCAAAACCATGAACAAGATGAAGATGTGGAAATGGACGGAGAGAAGTTGCCAGTTCTTACAAACGGCATCCTGCGGGGATGGCAAAAGGCTCTACTTGAGGTGGGTGTGATATTCGAGGCAAGCGACTTCGGATGACACCTGAACAAGCATCGGTCCCTACGCGCACTGCGAAAACTCCTCATCGCGTTCCGATCGGCGGCACATATGAATGAGGAAGGTCAAGTCCTTGCATGGAGTATCGACAATTCGACAAGTACAGCACCTTTTGATTTTTTGCATCGTTCATGCTGACCTCCGTCCCAGTGTATAGGAAACTGGTCTCCACGACTCTTCGATTTACCCCTATAGTATTAGCGCACCACATTCCATACAAAACCCTTCCAAGCGGAAAGTTGTACGTGATTCGAGTGCCCCTGATAGACAATATCCGCAAGGGTTATTTTCTTTCCATAGCAAGCCCCCTACGCAATCTCAGAAACAAAGAACTACGCAGAAGCTCATCCTGTCGTACTTCAATAACGTTATTCATCTCATTCCCCAGCTCACTGACAACGAGATGATACAACTCTCTCTAACAGAGAGCGCCAAGGTATTGCCGTACATTATTACGAGTAGGAAGGCAGTCAAGTCATACCTGAAAGTGAGTGTCTGTACTCCTTCCTATCCTTTTGACTAAATGGTGACGCCTATTTAGAAATGCCTGGAACTCTGGTCCACTGCTGAAGATGGCGTACGAATATCCGCCTTCTTGGCCATTAGAAAGCTGGCATCGTCGAATGACGATGCGATTCTGGACGCCGTGCTCAAGGTTGGTCTGCATTTGTGTCTTCTAGCCTTGACTTACCAAACCCATGAACATAGAATATATATCTTGAACTCGTACGATCATCAAAATCTACCAATGTGCACAAGCTACCATCCGTAAATCTGATGAAAAATTCCGCTTCAGAACTGTTCTGCCTGGATCATGCAACAGCATACCAACATGCATTTGGGTATATACGACAGCTCGCAATACATCTTCGGAACAGCCTGAAGACAAAATCAAAGGTAACTTCTTCACTTCACTCGAATTGCTCATGATGAACGTTTTGAACTTGATTGCAGGAAGCACATAAACTGGTCTACAACTGGCAATATGCCCATAGCATAGATTTCTGGTCGCTCGTATTGGCTCGAGCATGCAGTTTAGAGACGCAAATCCAGCGAGGCAAGGAAAGTGAACTAAAACCTCTTATCTACCCCCTGGTACAAGTAAGCTTGGGCGCTGTCAAGTATGTTGAAAACCTCCTTTCTTCAGTTGCGCATTGACCATGTCGTCCAGACTAATATCGAATACACGTTCGTATCCGTTCCATTTCCATATCATTCGGTCGATGCTGCATTTGTCACGACACACAAAAACCTTCATCCCGCTATCGCCATATATTGTCCCAATTATCACATCTTCGTTGGCGTTCAAGAAACCGAAACAATCAACCCTTCGACCCTTCGACTTCGAGACCAATATCCGTACACCCATGCAATACCTGAAAACCCGAATCTATATTGAGGGCCTCGTTGATGAAGGCGTTTTCATTCTTGCAGAGTGGCTATCAAGTATGCCTGTCCAAGGAAGTATTGCTTTCCCAGAGATCATCGTCCCCATTGTCGTCACCCTGCGCAAAGTCCTCAAAAGCGCGAAATCTGTGTCCAAAAATAGTCTAGGTAAGGAGATTGGGATAGTAAAGGGGCTAGTCGAACGTGTGGAAGAGAGCGCCAAATGGATGGAACAGCAACGAAAAGGTGTCGGGTTTGCACCAGGCCAGATGTCCGAGGTGGAGAGGTGGGAATCAGGGCTGAAAGTTGATGATTCGCCCCTGGCCAAGTATGTCAGAGTCCAACAAAAAGTGAGAGCGAAGCGAAGAAGTCTGCTTGATAAGGTGCGGTGTTCCCTAAATCCTGATTTACATGAATTGGGCTGATATTTGGTTGCGTGAGATAGGCGGTCAGAGGGGAGAATGAAATCTTAGAGGACTAATTACTTGGTCGGGGTACTATACCATCTGCCCTTCCACTGCCAATTCATTTGTCGGAGGGAGGGGTTCGTCCACTTCACTTATATGTGAAACTACATAGCGGGCACAAGCACTTGTGGTGCCAATCGTACAGACATGGCAGGAAGCACCGTGTTTGGTCGCTTTTTGGGTGAATATGTCACATACTTCGACAGTCGTATGTGCCTCGGAATTCTCTCGATGAAATTTGACAGAATGCCAGAGTTCACTTCCTTTCAGTAAGTGGATGTTACAGTACCGAAATTCGTAACGCATGTCATATGCTGAGTTGCTGGAGGCTACACCCGGCATGTTAGCTCCTTGTTCCACTCTTCAGAGCCCACACCTTCAGCAACTACGAAGAGACGAAATGGATCATATTTGTCCTTTATGTCCTTTGATCGAGAGTAATGTGACCCGAAAAAGCTGGTTTGCCAGTCGATCTCAAACAAGGATGCCTTGTTAACAAATTACGGGAATCCATATATATGTCGTAGAGTTAAGATAACATGGCTGGATCCTACCTCATTAAAATAGGCACCATCGTTTGGTGCGACATCATATAAAGTACGAACCCACGTCTTGTGCTTGGACATCGTCTCTTCTAGTTCTTTCGGGGAGGCGCCTTCGTCCCATGATATCAAACACGTTGCCTGTGCTACGGCATTCCTCCATGCGGGATTGAGACCCGCTGATTCAAGATCAAATTAGGACACCTTTAAACAGTGAGATCCGTTTGGAAGGGTAACATCCCCGCGATGAGTTCCTTCATGGCTGCCACGCTTGTTGCGTTCGCCTGCAAGATGTAGAGAGCAACAGGGAGCGACTCATAAGTGCGGTAGGTGACAGGTCAGTGACTACGCCGTAAGTGCTGCCGCCGCCACCGCGCAGTGCCCAAAGTTCTGATAATTGTTGGTCGTAAGATGTTCTTCGGACTGCTGTGATCTCGATTGCATTGTCGACTCCTAAACCACCTATAAGCATGAAAGGAGTACAGCAGTGATAGCCATACCAAGACCATAAGCAGACGACAGAGAACCATGTCCCCACCTTGAAGCCAGCCACCCGCTGCACCGACAGATCCTGAAGACCCACCCACCACCACGCGACCGTACTGGTTCACAACACCATAAGCCTCCAGCCATTGCACTCCGGCGCCAAGTGTTACATGGTCAGGTACATTTGGAATTTCCATTCACCCCGTATTCTTGACGACTAATTTTAGATTGTATTGAATGGCAAATTTGACAGCAGCTTGGATGTAGGGGCATCCACACCAATTAAGAGTACACTTCCCTGCTCACAAGGGACCCCGAGAGATGTATTGAGATAACAAGCACTCACGGCGCCGTTTTTGAATTTGAAGGTCTCGAAATTGGGGCCTTTTATCGAACCACGTATTGAAGAACGCCAATAACCATTCTTCCAGTTTTGAGTGACTTCTGAACAATTTCCAGATGAGTTCGCAACAGGATAGCAAGCAGAAGCAGTAGGAGAGTAAATGAGAGGTTCAGAAACTTGGGCTTCAAGTTGGGCAAACGTTGCAGCGTCCGGCCAGCAGGGATCACCGTATGTACAGAGGCACCCAGAGGCCCCAGCGAACCCCCCTCCCCCCAAGACAAAGACAGACAGGACGGTGAAGCTGTGTAAGATCACGAGTGACAGGATTCAGGTAGTCTCCCCGAGGCAGACCCAACGAGAAGGGAAGATAGCTGAACCGTTCCTTCAAAAGCCTTGGTGGGATTCAGTGTCATTCTTGGGGGCATATTATATATGTGGATTCCAGTGGATTCCCAGCTTGCCAGGTAGGCCAGCAGCCGAGCAAGCACGCTCAAAACAAATTTGGTTTAGCAATATTGTCGTAATCTCGTCTAGGCAGAGTGCTCGAACTTACACTCAATATTATAAGTCAAGGACGGTATGTATACTATAAACCATCTGAACATGCAACAAGCGGGACGGCTGTTTGACAGTCTCTTGTACTTGACGGAGCCCTTTCATTGGCCCCCGAGCGTCTAAGGGAGCGGAATTGAAGGTGTCTTACAGCGTGTCCTTCCAAAACGGGGAGTGGCCCACTTACTATGCTGTACAACAACTTCGGCGCCATGGTCAGTCGGCACTTTTACAAAATACACAAATTTTTCATTGTCTACACAACTACATTACATCTAGTGCATGTTTGGGAGCGCTGCGAGGTCGAACGAAGCTAATTGAAGCAGAAATGAGTGAGATAGCTAAAAAGTTGGTCGTCACGTCTGTATCACTCAAGTGTCACTTGCCGACTGGCTGAGTTTGAAGTTACAGTCTGACGTCACTGGCCAATGCAGCCGCCTCGGTGAGTGGGGATATCGACACCTGCGCAAGAGGATGCCTTTGTTGACTTGACTGGTGTTTTTTTCGGTGCTTTCCCAAGCTGGAGTGAAAGCATGCACCCAACTTTCCGCACTGACTCAAAATACTCCATCCCACACATCGGAAGCATTGAATTTCGTATCACGGACCTGCTCTCCTCGCTCAATTTGGATGGGCAGCCGCAGTCCAGTGTAAATGCTGACATTCAGGCTTGTCATACCTTTCCGTCTACCTAGTACAGTATAGCCAATATAATTCATAGTTACGCAGTCTCATAGTGGTGCCGAGCAGAGTTTGCATTTGGCACCCGTGACTATCTGTGACTTTTCTGTGTCTATGCCTTGGGGCGCTCAGCTGACGAGTGTGAGATAGTGGTGTGGTGAGATGGCTGATCAGATGTATGTAGGTACAGGTGAAATGATATGTAGGGGTTGGGCGAAGCCCTGAGGGCTTCCAGCCTGAAATGAGCCCGCAGGGGAAAGGCTGAGCTGTGAGGGTGGGCTGGGACACCGAACAGGTCAGCTGGAACCGATCTGCCGGAGGTGAGTGGGACACATTGAGCAGGAGACGAGAGTGTGAGCGGAGTCTCGCACGAGGACCTGAGAGAGGGAGTGGTGTGGTGGGTGCGAAAGAAAGGCTGAGCTCATCGGAAGGTGGGAGCCACAGACTTTCGGTCTTGTAGTGTGAGACGAGCGGGAGAGAGAGGTGCAACGCCTTGCTTACCTAATGCGTAGACTAAATTCTATGCCGCTTTGACACTCAGCTAGCTTAGAAAGACATCTATGCCTTGGGGCGCTCAGCTGACGAGTGTGAGATAGCGGTGTGGTGAGATGGCCGATCAGATGTACGTAGGTACAGGTGAAATGATATGTAGGGGTTGGGCGAAGCCCTGAGGGCTTCCGGCCTGAAACGAGCCCGCAGGGGAAAGGCTGAGCTGTTCCCTGACTGAAGGAGCAGGCGACATGATCGGTGAAGATGATCACCCTGGGGGCGCAAAGGAGCTTGGGTGTGGAAGAAGAAGAACTAACGTACTGGGGGTTGTGTGTATCTAGTGAACAGTTCTAGTACTGGAGAGGACTGTAGGTAGGAGCGAGGATCATGGCATGTTTCCTAAGGTATAAGGCGAACACATTCCCTGCCCAATGACCTTGGGATTGGATGACATCAAAGGGAATGCCGCGCAGGAGATATTCTAGTGTTCCTCTGATGCGGAGGCTGTGGCCTTTTAGATTGGGTGAATTGATACTGTCCGCGAGTTTGTTGATTCTGTTGGTGAGTTCTCTCTTGCTTAGAGGGCAGTGTCTGCTGCTGGAGTGGGTCCGAGTGAATAGATGTTCATTGGGAGCGACTGTGTTGATTCGGAAATGGTTTTCGAGTGTGAATATGGGGTCCACAGGTCCGGATTGTTCTGCACATTGGACTGATTCACCGTGACTGGATGTTCGAGAGGTTTTGGTCCAAGGTAGGTCAAATTTGTAGACTGTTAGGCCGTTCCGGTCTTTCACGAGGGATAATCCCACTTTGGTGATGTGTTTAGTGGGATCGAAAGCGTTGATGCTAGGTACAGTGAATTCGCCTAGTCTGGCAATGCACCAGAAGCAGGTGGTGATGCAGGCGAACGTGGCTGCGTCCAGTGGGTTGTCCAGGTCAAGCTGCGATCTGAGTATGCTAATGATCTCTGGTGTAAAAGGTGTGCATTGGGGGCATTTGGAGGACGGAGGGGCTAGGCGCGATGCGCCTTCGATGGTTGCTTTCAAGGTGTCAGCATCTATTAGCCAGGGGCGACCATGTAGCATGTGCCAAGCACGGAGGCCTGCTGTGTAGTTTGACAGGGTGTTACCTGAGTATGTCCCTGCACAAGTGGATAAAAAGGAGAGTAGGAGTGGTTGGGAAACTGGGCATCTGTCTATTTCAGGTATGGTATGTGAATCACAAAAGACGTGGAAGACTAGTAGACCAGTGCCGTAGGTGGCTTTGGTATTTTCACTCCAAGATGCGTTGATAATGCTAAGGATGCGGTTGAAGTCTTCGTCTGAAAGGATAGGGTGCGTGGGCGTGCCTGGTTTGGGTGTGTACGGGGTCCACCACAGTAAGCGCTCTCTGGCTCCACAGTGGGGGCGGAGGGGGGAGGGAGCGGGTGTGAGGTCAGTGCGGTATGGGAGTGGCTTTACCATTGGTTGTGAGGAGGAAAGAGAGGGAGGGGACACGAAACAGGGGGATGGTGAGACGGAGCTAATTTGGGAGGGGGAATTCCGTGTGCTGGGGAGGTTGAGTGGCAGAATGGGGGGGGGGTGGTTGCCAGGGTTCTCTCAGTGTCAGAGGGGGTCAAAAAGGAGACCCTGGATGGCTGTGGGAATGGGAATGTCAGGGAGGATCCTGTTGGGGTCACCAAGGATGCCTCTGGATGGGCCATCTGCAGGGTTGTCCTCACTTGGCACGTACTTAGTGCAGAAGTCAAATTGCTGAGGGAGGGATTGTATGAAGGAGTGGATCCGTTTGAAAACTTCATTGGCAGGTGGGTTACGGTGGCGTCCGTTGTGCCAGCCTTCGATGATTCCGATGTTGTCACCAAAAAGGGTAAAGGCATGATGAGGGAGTTTGAGGGTGGCAACTGTGTAGACGAGTAGCTCGAGACCGACAGCTTTGGCCCAGCTGATGTCTCATTTGCTGTGGAGGGTTTGCCATTGGGGGTGTAAACACCATGCGCGCCAGTGGTTTCCGATGACGATGCCAACACCATAAGAGGAACTAGCATCAGAAAAGGCTGCAATGTTGACATGGAGGGGGGGATTGTGGATGGGTGTCGAAGCTAGGTTGGAGGTTAATATGTGAGTCCACCATGCGAGGTCATTTGTGATTGTTTTTTCGGGGCGGTGTGGGAGGAAAGGTTTGGGTGTGCAAACTTTAATCATCCGTTCGAAACCGGTTAAGTATGCCCGGCCCTGGGGTATAACCGCACAGGTGTGGAGTAGTTTTCCATACAGGTTTTGGACGTCTTGGAGTGTGTGCTTGTCTCGTTTGAGCCAGTTGGTGATGGATTCGAGGTATTTCGAGGCTTTAGGGGCACTTAAGGAGACTGTTCGCGTTTCCAGATTCCACTCGAACCCTATGTATATAGTGGACGTGCTGAAAGGCTGGTCTTTGGATAGTTCCCAGGGGATGCTGAGGCGGTCAGAAATGGTGTTAATATCACACATGCTGTACGTGAAGAGTGCATTGTGTTCTGATCCACATAATGCACCTGCATTGTCCCATACAACACGGACAGACGAAGCTGACAATCGGCCGTGCTACATGACCAGCTGAGATAGGGCCCAGCCATGGTGCATCCCCATGTCATACGAGTGGGCTAATG
>Ga0307518_10002887_pt1 | contig 12473 bp, 3 predicted proteins | sample 25_EM_MG_FD_203889 | JGI IMG/M metagenome (GOLD analysis project Ga0307518, IMG submission 203889) | Populus trichocarpa ectomycorrhiza microbial communities from riparian zone in the Pacific Northwest, United States - 25_EM | ecosystem: Host-associated > Plants > Roots > Unclassified | place... | reverse complement strand
TATCTCAAGTGTTGAAGGTATTTCTTAATTGGGTCCTTTTTTTATGCTTTTTTTGTCTGTGTGCTATTAAAAATATGATTTTTGAAAAAAATAATAGTAATATATAAAAGGGAAATTTTTTAAATGTAAGAGGCATTTAGGTTTTATTTGAGAAAATATTTTGTTTTGGGACTGGAATGAAATTTAGATGATACATTCAAGATTGATTTGAGGTTGTTCCATCCACGGTTATATGATTAGAAATGTTTTTTATAATGAGTTTTGGAATTGATTTGTCTTTTGTTTTTTTTTTAAATTATTATTATTATTGTACCGTCGGTTGGGAAGAAGAATATATATATGCTAAACAGATCTGAAGTCTTTGATTTGAGTATGTTTTTCACCTTTTTTTAAGGAAATGTGATTTGCATACATTTCTTTGGCCAAAGCTTTATTTCCCTTATTCCTCCACATGACAATCCCTTCAAATCTAAAATTCTCCCCCGTACATAAGAGCTGTAACTTAACTAAACTACTAAGATAGAGAAAAAAACTGAAAAACCGATTAAACCAAAAAAATTAAAAAAAAATAATTAAAAATACCGAATCATGAAAAATATATGTTATGCAAACATGAAGTCTTTGATTTGATTATGTTTTTCTCCTTTTAAAAGGAAATGTGATTTGCATGCATTTCTTTGGCCAAAGCTTTATTTTCCTTATTCCTCCACTGCGATGAAATTGAAAACTGCATTAAAAAATTATCATAGAATTGAGGAATAAATTGAACAAAGATGAAAAAAATATACGGTACATATAATGTACGAGTCACATGTGAGAAGGCTGCCACATTGTGGAGGCGCTTGTTGATTCTTCTGAGCTTCGATAGCTGGCTATCCAGGTGTTGTTGTGATTATCTAGATAAGAGCTTCTTTTTTAAATGGCAGGTGACAATGTAGCTATGGTATGGTTCTGAGTCTAATTTTTTCTATTTTTGTTAAAGGTTTTATTTTTTTTATGTTAAAGTTGATCTTTGTTATTTTAATCATAATTATAATTTGATTTTGCAAGATTGATTTTCAATTAATCATAGAATGCTGTCAAGAATCATGAACACACAGGATAATGCAAAATGACAGAAATATTTGGAAAAAAATGGAAATGCATCATAGGAGGATAAAATCGAAAAGACCAAAAGTTTGAATACCAAAAAAAGTACATAAATGATGAAACGAGTTTGAGTGAACCGAGAATGAATAGGAAATGAGCAGGTAGTTTTAGTTTTTTTTTTAATTTAATTTTTAATTGTTTAATGTTAGATGTGCTAGTAGTATATTCGATTTATTATTATTATTGGATGACATGAAAATTTTTTATAGTGGAAAAATAAATATGTAATAAATGTGAATTATCTTTAAAGTAAAATTATTTACATTATCGAAATAAAATATTTAAAAATAAAAAATAAAGTTAAATACTTATTTTTTTATTAATATATGTATCCAGACGTTTGTGTGTATCTCAACTAATCTCATGTGCCCTATAGTTAACAACTATGTAAGTGTCTAGTGGTCCTGATAAGATTTAAACTCATGATTATTATAGAGCAAACTCAAGACCTGACCAATTAATCTACTTTTCAAGTTACTATTGACTTGTTATTTAGATCATTATGATGTTGATTTTTTATTCTTGAATTTTTATAAATAAGAGTTGTTATATTTAAGAACACGGTAAATTCAATAATATTTTTACCATTGGGAAAAGATACATGTAATATTAAATGATGGCCCAAGCTTTGATTATTTTAGTTTAATTTAGTTTAGGTAATGTTGTCTTCCGTTAATGTTTTTTATTTTCAATATACTTTGTTCGACATCTAATTTAAAACTCAGTAATCACCTCTCAAAAAGTAACAATCGGAGAAAAAAAATGTAAATAAAAACATGCAAGCGATTTGAAAATCACTTTGGTTTGTCATCACTCTGGTTCTTTTTATATTTAGCTTGATAGATGGCCTTGGTTTAGGTGGGGAACGCAAACATTCACTTGGATGGAAACATGCTAGGTCTTGATTAGTATTGTAGTGGAATTGTGTTTTTAAATTTTTTTGATTTTTTTTAGTTTAAAATTATTATTTATTTATAATTTTAAATAATTTTGATGTGTTGATGTTAAAAATAAGTTTTTAAAATAAAAATATATTATTTTGATATATTTTCAAATAAAACATATCTTGAAAAATAATAACTACCACGTTTACTAAAACTAACCTATAGACTTCATTTCTCAACTTGGTTTCCATCACCGGTCCTTCTTACACGTAACTCTTTTTGTATTTTTTGTTTGAATTGCAACATTCATCTTCCCATGACAGTCCTTCAAATCTAAAAGTATCCCCATATATAGCTCTGGAACTAACTATTACAACTCCATCAAACCCTTTTTTTATCTTGGATATTCAAGCTAATTTATGTGTATTTCAATTAATTTCACAAGATTCTAAAATTAATGATTAGGTAAGTTTCCAGTGATCATTAAAGAGACTCGAACTGATGATTATTAAAGAACAAACCTAAGACCTAATAAGTTAAGCTACCTCTTGGGATGAACTCATCAAAAATCTATTCTTACACATATCATGTATGTCCTAGAGAGAGAGAGAGAAAAATCAGCTTGAGCTTTTTACATGTGTGATTGTAGAAATATTCCTTCAATTGAATGTGTTTATTTTAATATCACTCCAACTACAAAGGTCTATTTTTAATATTTTCATAACAAATTCTGACGAACTCTTGACTCAAGTAAGATCATATGTTTTTTTATAGCTCAATACGCATACCACACAAGTCCCTTTGCAACCTGACTTTTCATTCTCCTAAACTCCTGAAATATTTAATGGATATCTAACAATTATGACATTTATTAATTGTATCTTTGAATCCTAAAAACCCATCAACCCTCGTGCAACTCTTCTCGCACATTTGATGTTTCAATATGTAATTCAAAGAACCTCTAGTATTTTAATACTAAGATATGTTTGTAATTGTATTCTAAACAACTATTTATAAAAATTACTTTTTTATATTTTTTTTGATCGTTTTGAGTTTTGATTTTAATATACTGATATTAATAATAATTTTTTAAAAATAATTACAACCGCATTTAAAAAAAAATTATGAATTGAGATCCTCTCCCTGGCTATGATTCTCACTGCCTATTCTTCTGACCTGTATCAATTATTAAGAGAGAAACCACCCATCCCCATAAAAAAAAAACACATAATGGTGATGGCCAGTCCAATACAGCGGGCACCAGCCTGCTCCTTGGAATTTGTAGGCTCGGCAACAAATTGATGAATTTCCAGTTTTTGGGCCACAAACTAGAGAAGAGAAAGAACTTGCCGACCAAAAGGCCCACAACATGATTCGTTCGGGCTAAGGGTGTTTGCAGCCTGATAATTTATAATTGGGATCCTGCACTGAGCAGACTTTTTAGGCATTGCAACATTTCGGTGGATCTCTTTCTTTTGTTCAATAAAAGAGCTCGGGGTCAATCTAATGACTCCATCACACACACATATATGTTAGAATTTCGAGTGAAACAATGACAAGAAAGAAAAGGGAAAATAGAGTAAATTAACGGGGAGTTTTTTGCAAATAATAAAAGAATAGTTGATGAATTTTTTATCTAGAATTCTATAGCCATGCTCTTGCGAAAACAAAAACCAGAAAAAAAAAAAAAAAGATGGGAATTATTCGTTGCATGGAGTTCACACTCCCTTCCATCACATACAAGTGAAGTCCATGAATAATCTTCACCATGGACACGAACATGCTAGATATAAGCAAGACTACAGCCTCATTCGTTTTACAAGATCTAAATTAACCACATTTCTAATTAAATCATGGAAGCTCCCTTAAAACGTAAAATATGGCATAGAATGAGAATATTGTTTCCACGTAGTTATATTTTTGTAAGGTGTTTTTTTTTAGAAAAATATTGAAATAATATTTTTTTTATTTATTAAAATTTATTTTTAATATCAATACATTTAAATAATATTAAAATATCAAAATAAATTAATTTAAAAAAAACATTTATAAAACCAAAAAGACCAACTGGGCCTAGCGAATCATGATAAATGCATTTGCGCTTGAAAGTTGAAAGTTGAAACCCCACTAATGTGGTTTCCATGTTCTTTGACAGTTCTGTCGCTTGAAGACATTTTTCTTCTTTTCCTGACCTCTACAAATTCCAAGTTCGAAACCAACCTATCTCAAATCCATGTCAGTGTCCTATTTCAAATACTATTTTCAATTGAGTGCAAGGATTGGGCCACTAGGGCACACACAAACTTCGAAGCACAACCTATCACGTATACAAGAAACTGTCAAGATTTGAAGCTTCCTTTCCTCTCACCATCATTACATGCTCCCCTTCTCTTCATCACTAATTCACTATCTTCGGATCACTTTCTCTTCCCTTTCTTGACCCTTGAATAATGGGCATGCTTTGGAAGATTCTCAAGACATACTCTGCGAGAAAGCTTTATTAATGCACTTCCTTTGGTGGCTGGCTGGCCATCGGGTTCTTTTTGTGTGACATCAAGGGCCATTTTAGCTTTTATCCTCTCTTTTTTCCAGAGCAATATACTTCTACTCGATCGCCTGACAAATTTCTTCATTGGTGGTGATCGCCACCACACGTGGCTGTGAAATCATCCTCTAAAAAAGTTGATTGATCAACTGAACGGCTTGCCATTACCAAAGAAAATAAAGAGACACTAGAGCAATTTGCTTTGTCCGACTCCATCAATATTCAACTCTCGAAAGAAAGCAGAACCGCCAAATTGCCACTAGAAAGGAAAACGAGAATCTAAAGAGATGGATGGAAGAAGACTCGATCGACTCGATTAGTCATGTGGATCTACTTTCAATTAACTCTAAAAATAATAAGTTTGACTCTTTTTCTAAACCCTAATGAAGCCTTCAAATGAAAGACAGGAATATGCCTTTGTTTTCTAAAGGGTAAAAGTTATACTGAATGCAGTAATTATAAATCGGGAAGAAGGTTTTGAAATAGGAGCTCGCATTAATTAAACTAATAAAAATAAATAATTCTTTCAGACTTTTTTAGTTTTGGTATGGATCTGTATACTTTTTTACCAAATTAGAGATTTATAAATATAATCACCGACAGTTAATAAAAAATACATGAACTCTTGATTGAAAAACAGAATTTAAAATAAAAAGTGCTTGAAAACATTGAGAATTCCTAACAAGTTGACGTTGAATTGGTTTTACAAGTCGAGTCCTCATTCTAATAATAATAATAATAACAATAATAGAAAAAAAGTCTAGTCCTCCTATAATTCAGACCATGACATTGGAAAGTTCATATCGTAGCTATCTGATTTAACTCATCCGCTACAAAAGTACACGGGAGTATGTTGGTTTATGTTGTTTTTTATATGTTTTAAAAATATTAAATTAATGATATTTTTATATTTTTTTATAATTTTGATATGTTGATATTAAAAATAAAAAATATATATTTTAATATATTTTAATATATTTTCAAATAAAAAAATAATCTTAAACTCAGCATATAGCATATGTAAATACGAGTCAAAACATGTATTATGTTTCCTCTTATTATATTTGTACTGAAAAATATATTTTACTATCAAAATTTAAATTTGGTTCAATAATTAAAAAAAAAATTCAATTTATAAAGTTTAATAACTTTCTTTACACAAATTTATTTATTTATAATATTATTTAATAATTTTAACAACAATCATTTTTAGTGTCGCTGCTATCACTGTCATCACTCATACGCTAGAACCATCATCCCTACTTCATCATTTAATATATTATTATATATTCTTCTATTATTGTATTTTCACCGTATTATTTATCAAATATCATAAAATATTTTTCATATAAAATAATATTTTACATATACATAAAACTAACATCTTTCATGTTAGGGTTTTTTTATTATATAGTTTTGATATTTTTATATTAAAATAATTCAAAATCACATAAAATTAATGTTTGATCATTTCAGATGTACTTTTGAAAATTAATATTTTTCATTAAAAATAATATTTTACATATACGTAAAACTAACATCTTTCGTGTTGATGTGTTTTAGGTTTTTTTATTATATAGTTTTAATATTTTTATATCAACATGATTCAAAATCACGTGTTTGATCATTTCACATGTACTTTGAAAACTTCTTTTTTGAAACACAGTCTGAACAAATTATCAAACACATACAAAACTGTAATTCAAACTAGCCCAAGAAAGTCCCAATCCCTTATTAGTTGTCCGGGTTTGGCTATATGCAGATATGTCAGTGCATTCAATTTTGTCGTGGATTCAATTTTCCACGAGAAGCCGATGAGAAATGGATGAGAAAAATGTGCTTCAGATCTCAGCTCCGCCAAGGAAATTGCACAAACGGCAGGGAATTTCACCTAATAAAGTAAAAGAAAACGACTTCCATTGAGAACAGCGAAAGCAAATGAAAGGCCATGCAATCAAAGTCTAGAAGAGACTAAAGCTGGAGCAACTTTAACTTTATGCATAAGATTAAAAATCGAACTGCGATGTATTAATTTCCATGCAAGAAATCGAATTCAGACAATTATCATCCAACCCCTCCCCCGTACAATAATTCATTCTATCATGCTCTCTTATTTGGTTACGTGCGCATCTGGGCTCCGGCGCCCTAGGGGTCCTCGTAAAAATTAATAATTTAAAAGATAAAGACATGGACTTGTCACTTGTAAAGAGGAATTGTAAGTTTCTTCTTACAATTTTGTTGTGTTTATTTTCAAGTTTTTTAAGAATCAACAAGCCATGCTGGATTATTGTATCAAGGCTAGCTTTTCTCTGTACATCCGTAGACACAAACTCTAAGTAGTCGGTCGTACATTAAAGATCTTCGTAAGATGATTGTACACTATGCTCAAAATATCCCATCAAGTTGTACACAGCACATATATTTTTTCTAAAAACAAATTGGAGAATAGCTAGTTTTAAAATTTTATTTAAAAAAAATAAATTAAAGTTTTTTTTAACATATTCATTCCAAGAAAAGAAACAAATTGGAGCATCAAAAGCTTAATGAACTTGTTTCAATATGAGATTGAAACAAAATTATTTTTTTTAATTCTTTAAATATTTTTTTTTAGAATCACTAATACTTACATTGTGTTTATTTTGAATATGTAGAAATTATTGGAAAGAAAAAAATTATGATTCAATTAATTTTAAGATAATTTATAAATTGAAAATTGAATGTAGAAGATACTCATTAATTTTGACAAATAAAAAAGCTAACAATAATTATTCAAGATAGTTTAAATGATGATAATTAATGATTAATTTTTTTGTAATACTTCTTTGTTAATTGTATTTTAAATGTGAATTTCATGAATACTTTATGTTTTTATTGACCCAACTTACTTACTCGTGATCCGGTAATTGTACCGGGTTTAAAAACTTCGGTTATAATAAGAAGGCGGTTTCTTTCAGTTCTGGAAATCCACCTCATTACAAACAAGAAGAAGAGCGTGAACGGTCCATTTTCCATTGATTGTCATGGAAAAAGGCTCATAGAGGACACGTACGAGCCATGAGTGTTTGGCTTGAGCGCGACGTATCATATCTGTCACATCTTTTGTCTTTTCAAAGGTCAACTCTTACATTTAAAAAAGGCATCAAATAGTTAACCTAAGATAAAACATCATTACTTGTTTGCAAGAACATTGGATTCACCTACGGACGGTTTATGTATGCATGTATTGTATGTTTTTTTTTTTTTTTTAATGTGGATGTCCGGATCAGCTTGTGTGTACCTCGACTAATCCCATAGGCCTTGAAGTTAATGACCGTGTAAGCCTCCAGTGGCCATCATATAAGCAATTACAGGGCTCGAACCTGAGACCATAGAGGGAGCAAACTTTTTGGTCCCAAACTGTTACCACTGGGCCACCATCTAAATGGTTCATATTTGGATTTGTAATTAAACGTTAATATTTATTATTTATTATTTGTTGTTGAGATGAATTGTAGTGTTTAGTATTGCATGATTATTTTTTAAAATAAATTTTACTTGAAAATATATTAAAATAATATATTTTTAAATTTTTTAAAAAAAATTAACATTAAAATATTAAAAAATTATTTTTTTGAGAAAGGCCTAGTATTCTACTTGCCGCTTTTTTAACATGATTCTATTTATACTCTCAACGACAATATCAAAATCATGGGTCTATTTTTGGACCAAATTAATTTATTTGATTGATTGACGTGGTAGAAGCTACTGTCATTGTTGGTTATTACATAATTAATGATTTTTCTCATGCAAAATCTTAATCTATAAACATATTATAATGTGTGAGGTCATTACCTGCTTAATCGTGTTATATTTATTTATTTATTTATTAAAACGTCACATAGTAAGCCTTTGTGATTTATATACATTTTGGCAAAGCTTTTCTCAACCAAAGAGGTAAAATCATAACCAGCATGATTGCCTAAAATACCACATGGAAACAATTATTTCACGAGGAAAACCAGGGCGCAAGCATGTTCCAGTATTGAATGATTGATCACAACAAGACAATAAAATTAAATTAATTAACTGAGACCCAAAAGCTCCTCTGACTTTTTTTCATCTTTGCAATAATTAAGACCACATTGCAAACTGGGTGTCGTGCAATTAACATGATGAAATTTCTCTGTGATTCTAGAATTCCTCTTTCATAGGAGAATATATATTTTGACTGAATTTTTTTATGTTTTTTTTATTGTTTTATTGTTGAAAATAAATTTTTAAAAATAAAAAATATATTGTTTTTATATTTTTATAAACAAAAATACTTTAAAAAATAATTACTATTATTGTCCTGAACACCCTCCAAATTTGCTTATATGAAAATAATGAGATATGCCGGGTGGCCCTTAGATCTTTTTTTCCCAAATAATTTTAACTTTTGGCTTTTTCTAGAAAAGAAATTTTAATTTAACCTAAGAAACAAAATTTTTGGCTCTCGATATGTATAGAAATTAATAATTTAAGATAAGAAAGAACAAAATAGCAATAATAAATTAAAAATAAATGATGAAAATGATTATGCTTATGATCATGCAAATTGAAAAACCACTAATGCAATTCTAATAGAAATTTAGGTTGTTTTAGCCGTTATATATTGAGTTAGGAATATATGTAGCATGCATGTAGAGGAATACTTAGTTTCTTTATTTAAAAACCTGGCATTAGTATAAATAACCTAATATCAAATCCCATTCGATTATGAATCAGAGAAATCAAGAAAAATTGATAGTTATCTCGTTATGCAATGAAAGCATACTTTTCAAACCCGGCCCGACTGGTTGACCCGGGATCCAGCCGATCCGGAGCTGGGCCGGGTTAAAAAAAAACAGGAAAAAAAAAAATTCAGCGTGACCCGGTTAAAAACTTGATTATAACCTGTTGACTTTTATTTACTCGGTCAAAATCCATGATAATAACGGGTCTTGAATTAAAGCATTAGCATGAGGCCGTGAATAATATAGGCATGCACGAGATCCAAGGAATATTATTACCTATTCTCCAAACCGCGTGAAAAAAAAAAATGTGGCCATTTAGTGTTTTTCCCATTTTGCCCTTGTAACAAAACACTTTTATTGGCACCTTAAAAAAACAGAAAACAGGTGTAAAACAGTCATTTTATAGGATGTAAAAGTCAATGTATAATTGTTGAAGGATGTAAACGATTTTTCATAAATTTTGTGGACTTAGAAACACTACTTTGCCCTCGAATGAAGAAAGAAATGTTTGATGCTGAGGAGTGATGGGATTTTCTAATTTTTTGCACAGTGTAATTACTCAATTAACCTTGGAATTAAATTTGTTAAACCTTTGCTTTAGGGTTTTTTTTTTTTTTGTATTTTTGCACATGTTTTTCTGTTATTATCAGATGTTTTTTGAAAAATGTTATACCGTCGAAGGTGTTTTTTGATTTTTCACAGTAGAGCCAACCATGCTACGCGACTAGTGGGAGTCTATTCACGCCAGTTCAGTCCCCATTTGGTTTTTTTGTCTTTTTCCTTTCGTTCTTTCTTTTCCTGCTCTACCTTCCTTGTCTGTACGAAGAGATGACACGGTCAGCTACAGCGGAGCCACGAGTACATCTTAAGGCATCCATGACCCAATATTGTATATTTCAACAAATAACAAAAGATTAATTTAAATAGTAAGCTTGCCCGGGTTCATGCCAGTTCATGTTAGGATAATAAATTATTTATGTTTCAATGGAGATGGAAGTGGTGGATGGAAAATTCTTTGGATCATGTAACATAACTGGGATGCATTTGCCAGCCCTGAGATATATTTATAGAAAATATACTTTTCTAATCTTTTAAAAAACATTCTTTTCAGGTCTAACAGAACCATAGGCATGCCACATTTAGAAAATGTTTGGGAATGTAGTTGCGGTTATTTTTTAAATTGTTTTTTACTTAAAAAAATATTTAAAAAATATTTTTTTATTTTTAAAAAATTATTTTTGACATTATTGTATCAAAATGATCAAAAAATACTAAAAAAATATTAATTTAAAGCAAAGAAAAAAAATTTAAATTTAAATTTTTTAAAAAATACCTTTGAAACACAAACAAAAAATTGTTTTTTTTCCCTTTTCAAAGAAAATTAGTGGTCTTTGATATTGGGGAGTATATTAGTTTTTTTTCAGTGTCTATTAGTTTTCAACCAATTGATTTGGGATAGAATCATTTTTTTATTTTTTAAGTACATCAAAATAACTCAATTATTTTTAAAATTAAAATCTTTAAAACTACCGTTTAGAGGTTTTTTAATCTTTTCATTTTTTTAACATAGGAAAATGAATAAATTACTCATATAAGCAAAATTTTAAAACTTGTGTCCATGAACTTTTTTATCTCTTCATTATTTATTTTATTGTCATCAAGTTGAACGACAGTAATTTAGTATTTTAATAATAATAAGATATTATTATAACAATATTTAAATTGTATGGGAAAATTATTGTTTCCCCACACACAATTTACTGTGGATTACAACAGTAATTCAAAGTGTTTTTCTTCTCTCTTTTTTTATGCTAACTTTCCCTTTTTTCTTTTTTTTTTGTTTTTTTTCTAAATTATTTTTTTTTCATTTATTTTTTCTTTTTTTAAAAAAATTATTTTTATTGATTTTACTTTTTAAATATTGACCTGGTTAAAATTTTTACTTTGTAATTTTTTTCTTTAAAATACTGTGGATTGCTGTGATGTTTTTCCATATAGTTTTTCTATTTTATTTCTTTATTTTTCAAAATTATATTTGTCGATTTTTTTTAATATGGAGCTGATTGAGAATTTAGTTTTGTAATTTTTTTTCTTTAAAACATTGTTGATTGCTATTGTGTTTCTCCGCGTGATTTTTTTATGATTTTCTCTAAAATTATCTTTTTTAATTTTATTTTTTAATATTGAGTTGGTTAAAAATTACAGTTACAATATGTGAGGAAAGCACTGTAACTTTCCTTGAAAATTATTGTTGCTTGCTACAGTGTTTTTTCTCACGTGGTTTTTTTTCTGTTTTTGTTATATTTTTCCCTAAAATTATCTTTGTCAATTTTATTTTTTAAATATTAAGCTAGTTAAGAATTGCAATTACAAGTAAATACAAGTTTTTCCTCACAAAACACTATGGACTGATACAGTTTTTCCTCACATAGTTTTTTTTCTAGTTTTTTTGTGTTTTCTTTTTTTGTAATATTTTTTTCCAAAATTATCTTTGTCAATTTTATTTTTTTTAATATTAAGTTGGTTAGAATTTAACTCTGTAATAAAACTTAATTATGTAGGGAAAACATTGTAGTTTTGCTCATGAAACATTGTGGATTGCTACAGTATCTTTCCACGTGGTTTTTTTGTGATAATTTTTTTCAAATTATCTTTTTTAATTTTATTTTTTTAATATTGAGTTGTTTGTGAATTACAAGTCATTACAAATAAGGTTAAATCATATGGGGAAGCACTGTAGCTTTCATCACAAAACACTGTGAATTGCTACAGTGTTTCCAACATGATTTTTTTTCTTTTTTTTTGTGTTTGTTTTTTTTTTCTAAAATTATCTCTGTCAATAATTTTTTTTTTTAATATTGAGCTGATTAATAATTTAGCTTTGTAATTTTTTTTCTTTAAAACACTGTGAATTGTTGCAGTGTTTTCCCATGTGATTTTTTTATGATTTTTTCCAAAATTATCTTTGTCGATTTTTTTGTAATATTGAGTTGGTTAATAATTATAATTACAATAAAGCTAAATCATATGAGGAAAGCGTTGTAGTTTTTCTCATAAAACACCGTGGATTGCTACAATATTTCTCTAAATGATTTTTTATTTTATTTTATTGGGAAAAGCGCTGTAGTTTTCCTCACAAAA
>Ga0307518_10002886_pt1 | contig 12475 bp, 12 predicted proteins | sample 25_EM_MG_FD_203889 | JGI IMG/M metagenome (GOLD analysis project Ga0307518, IMG submission 203889) | Populus trichocarpa ectomycorrhiza microbial communities from riparian zone in the Pacific Northwest, United States - 25_EM | ecosystem: Host-associated > Plants > Roots > Unclassified | place... | reverse complement strand
CCATTAATGAAACATTGCCATTTTTTTCTCTTGCCTCAGCTCGCAGTTCTTTTCCATGTTCAGTGATAGCACTGTGTACATAAATTGCTAGATACATTGTAAGTGTAGCTTGCATGCTCTACTGTAATTGAACTTGTATACATCTTTTGAAAGTTTATAATCCAGTTCCACACACAGTGCTCCCTTTTCTTTTCTTTTCTTTTCAACCTTGAAGCAAGTTCTACCAGCTGCCATTCAATATAATCAGGTCTCAGATATATCCAAGTCGCATTAACTATTTTGTGGAATTTCCTACTCTCAAGACTATACCAAAACATTGCATTGTCTGTTCTATTCAGATGCATGGATGCATATAAACACGCTACTTCTACTGAAATACAAATATCAGAAATTAATGTTGTTTTCTTTTTCTTTTTTTTGAATTCATTGCTTCAGGATGAAGATGTCTATACATTTTTTGAGCCAGAGCTTCCTTGTGAATCACTAGCCTTAGCACGAACCAGGTCACTAGATCCTGCGAGGACATCTATTTCAATGATTCCAGACAGTAAAAACCAAGCCAAGGCTCATCAGTACAACGCTCATTGTCAACTTTGGAAAGGAGCAGTTATCGAAGTGCTGCTTGGCGGCCTATAGTTCATGATAGAATGTCATTGCCAGAGGGCTCATCTGTACTTGATCTCAAGGCTGAGAATTTCTTCTCTTGTACTGTTTCCCGGCTCGATATCTCCTTCAGTCATCAGATGATGTTGTCACACTTTTAAAAGAGCTGGCAGAGTCTAAATCACCAAATTGATTCAATTTTACTGGTTTTCTTGGGGCTGTAATTCAGAGGCTTGAGAAACTAGAGAGGATCTTGGCAATTATTGGTACTGGAGCTAGCAGAGGTTCCATGATCAAGTTGATTCAAGCTATCTTTTTTCCCTAGTTGGTTCAGTTGGGAAATTTGAGAACCCGACAGAGGATCTAGAGATCAAGGAATGATGATTTTTGGCAGCTGCAAGATATGCTTTTATCTGCACATATTAGTCTCTCCCATGTCCCAACTACCTTCTTGTAGGCACTCCCTTACCCTACAATTGCTGCCTGAGCAGTCCCTGTACAGTTTAGAGTAAAAAGCGGTATAAAGAAAAGGCAAGACATTCCTTTTTGTTAGTTGAGTGACATCAAATGTAGCAACTAGAAGTTACACGATGAGAAGAAATTTGGGGTGTTTTTCCCTTTCTAATACATTTGGAAAAATATTTAAACAAAGTAGCATTGGTTAAAAATTTATTTGAAAAATAGCATAGGTGGGAAATAGAAATTAATTTGGTAAAAAATATAGTTTTCACCTGCGAGTTTTGAAAAAATTGTAGGTGGGAGGGAACTGCTATTTTTAGATCATAGGTGGGAAATTAATATAGTTTTTTTAAATCTAAGTATTAAACACTAGTTTTTCGAATAAAACAAAATTAAAAAATTAAACATAATATTTATTTTTTATTTTACTGGGTCGGACCCGGTTCAATGCACGTTGAGCTTTGGACCGAACCCGGTCCGGCCGGAACTGGTCTGGCTGGAACAATGTAGCATGCTACACTGTGCATGCTAATTGCACTGTTCAGGAACAGTGCAATTAGCATGAGCAGTGTAGGAATGTATATTGTTCATGTTAATTGCACTGTTCAATGAACAGTGTAATTAGCATGCACAGTGCGCGAAAAGCAGAAATTCCTTGCTTTTCTTTACCTGCGCGTTTCGGACGCAAAAATAATATAAAATCCATGAACAGTAAATCATTTTTTTTTATTACCAAACAACTAAAAACTACAGTATAATTAAAATATACCAGTAGCCGCGTAAACAAAGTGTCTCTCACTTTTAGTAGCCAAGATACATCTTCTAAATTTTGAAGACAAAAGAAGCCAATTGCATTTATCTTTCCTTGACACGTAGCCACCACTTCATAGGTGGTCTGCAGTATGGGGCGGCGGGCTAGCTTAAATTTTTTACACCATAAAAAAGATATTAAAATAAGTGTTCTCAAAGAAGAAGAAAAAATAGAAAAGAAAAAAATTGTGAGTTTAATAAGTTTGTATAATTTTATTAATATAAATAAAAAATACAACAATAATAAATAAACTAATAAAAAAATAAAAAAACAAATTCGAGCTCATCCGGGTTAGCATGTCAAATTTACACAATAATCATGATACAAAGGTAATCTTATCAAAAACAAATTGAATAAAACAATGAATCTCAATTATCTAACAATCCAATATCGAAGAGCATAACAGAAAAAAATAATTCAAAAAAAATAATAAAAAAAAATATATCATGATTAACTTGTTAACCCCGCAACCATGTTTATAGGATTGGGATAACCCTATGACAGGAAAGCGAAGAAAAAACAAAAAAAAAACTAATTCCTAATAAATAAAACATTTGATTGATGAAATTGAAAAAATATAAAATTTAAAAAGAAACTAAAAATAGATTGAAGTCAACCTGTATTTTTTTAATTTTTTAAAAATTATTTTTAACATCATCAAATCAAAATGATCTGAAAGCACAAAAAATATTAAATTAAAGCAAATAAAATTTTTTTAATTTTTTTTAAAAACGTTTTTGAAACGAAAAAAAAAAACAGGTTTTTTATAAACACGGCACAACCAAAAATGAACTTTCTTTAACAAAAAAAAAATCAGAATAATCTCAAATTCCACAAGTAATTTCCCGATGATACCACTCATAACCATCAATAAGAAAAGCAATGGTGGATCAAGTAAAATTCTGCCAACTACAGAGATCAGCAAAACTAGAATTAATTTGGGATTCTAAGAGCAGTTTAGCCTTGTACAATCTGAACTGGACTGACTGTATAATATGAGATCACTTCAGAGAATGAGAGTTGAGAGCTGGCTGCTGTGAAAAATATTGCATTTCTCTCTTTCCAATCAAAGTAAACAACACCGCATTCCACAATCATTAACTAAATTCATACCCAATAAGTCAATAACAATTGCATGTCTCTAAAAAAACGAATCTCTACACAAATCACAGAAACCTAGTATCAAAAAGAGCATCCCAAATATTACATGTCCTAGCTAGCAACAACTCCACTTTTGCAACATCACTTCTTATTAGAGTTATCCAATCTTGAAGGGTGTAGCTCAACTGGTCAGGTTTTAAGTTTGTTTTCTAGAGGTCACCAGTTTGAGTTCTATAAACCTCGAGGCTATTAGAGGCTTATATGATCGTTAACTTCAGGACCCATAAGATTAGTCGAGGTACGCACAAGCTGGTTCAGACACCCACATTAATCTAAAAAAAAAAATAGAGCTACCCTAGTAACAAAAAGAGCTTGCAAATGTCACATATCCTAGTGATCAACAAGAACCAAAATCACAATCAATCACCACTCCACGGTTCCTAAAATATAGCCCTTGCTCAAAATTACATCTTAAAAAAAAAAAAACCAAATATTACATAACATCACAAAAATGAGTAAATTAACAAATAAAACCTAGTGGGATCATATTCAGTGACCATTCTACATTTCTAAAAATTGAATATTTGATCAAAATTCAGCAACCCCAGAAACAGAACAGCAAGAAAAAAGTTGAACAACAAAAGAAAAAAAGAAAAAAGCGAACACCTTGGCATTCAAGGATTTGAGAGAGAGAAGCAAACCAAACATGAGCTTACGATCTTGCAGAGGATTAAGAGTGTGAAGAGGACGTTCCATTTTCTATAAAGCAAACAAAACTCCATTCTTATTAAAGACATACATCATGTGTGCATTGTTCCCTGATGTTAGTTGGTGGTGGTGATGATGAACTTATGTCTGACCCTCCCGAAAAAATGCATCTTGTGAGTTTTAACTGGACTGACCCTCATTCAAAAAATGTAAGTGAGACACTAAAAGAGATGAGATAATAATCATCAAAGAGGGAGAGCGAAATGGGAGAGGGAGGTCGTTTTTGGGCATTGGGCTTTGTAAACGACGTGTCGTGGATTGTTTATTATTATTTATTTATTTTTACTGCATGTTCAATATACACCTCTTCACCACACCCCAATCAACTACTATTATATTTATTATATTAATAATAAATTTTAAAAAATAAAAAATATATATATTATTTTAACATATTTCTATATCAAATAATATTTTAAAAATCAACCCTTGGCTGACTTTTTTTTAAATCAAGGCTACAAAAATAAAAATAAAGAGATGTTGACACTACATGGATATGAGCATTGAACAATCAAATAAGGGGCAAAAAGACCAGTACAAGTAGACTAACAATATGAAAACTGGATGGCAAGGGAGACATTTTACAACCGAAACAGTTTGTTTTCTGGAGTACTAAACAGCAGCGGTGAAGAAAGAAAGGAACACAAGCTGTCAACCTATTCTATTTTGCACAAAGTTTTTCTTCAAAACAAATAACACCGACTAACAAAATAGAGCACTGTTTTGGTTACAATACATTTCCATTTACCGGAACCAGCATGCGGCTCGGCTCAGTACTCCCATTTCCTCATCTCCATGCCATCAGGAGGGCTTCCCTCCACCGTCTTAGTACCCACTTCTTTCCAGTTTGTCGACAGCACCGTCCCGTTGGACTCCACCTGTTGTTATGAAAACAGCAGACAGCACAAACAAACATCAGGAAGCAGTTCCTTCACCCCATAAACATATGCATAACATAATTAATTCTAAGGCCTTACAAAAGACTTTTGCATGGCTCTTCTTGTGTCTTCATCAGCATCTTGGTAAATTTCTCGGAAAAATTTGTTCAAAGCAGCATCCCCATCTAGCTTCTCCTCTTTCTCCTGAAATCCGTAAATGATATCTCATGCTTCGGTTATGAAATGAGCACAAAACATGAGCGCAGAATCAACAAATATTACCTCCTTCTTCACTTCAGCTTCAATCTTGTCCCAATCAACTCTTTTTGGTTTTGATGAGGGATAGGTAGGCCTATGAGCAATCTCTGCAACATTCATCATGAAAAGCAAGCAATTTAGCAAGGCCATGCAGCATGCACAAGTTCAAGCTACCACTTAGAGGCTTAAAGCATCCCTGATCCTACCGACACAATTCTAACATAAACATTTCCAACACAAGCCCTGACCCCTTGGGAAATGCATCTCATCACACATGGCACATTCCCATAATAAGTCATCGGTTCTTTTGGATGTTAGTTACACAAATGAACTGCAATATTAGTTGCGAGAATTTCACCTATACTGGGTATAAAAAAATTTACTACACTAAATAAAGCACCAAGTTAGCTGAGAAAATGTACTAAATTAAATATTATAATTCATAACAATTAAAGCTTGATGATGCAAGATGTAACATGCATAATCTATCACCTTGAAAACAACAATGGGCAAGAGGAAGGGGTTAAAGAAAATGTTTCAGAAGCATGGATTTCACAATCAGTTCAGCCTCCAGTTAATATTGATAAACAGTTGTCTTTTACTCTTGTTTAACATATCAGATGATACAGATATGTATTGCTAGCCTCTTATTTAACATATGAGATGATACACATGTATTACTAGCAATTTGACATACCAGAGGAAACAGTAATCCTTTTTACCACCGCTGTCTCCTTCTTGTATTCAAGAGATGCCCAGTGCAGACCTGGTTCAGCTTTTGTGAGACGGATTTCAACTTTGGTGGACAAGATGTTAAATTTGCACTTGTCAAGTATAATCTGTTGGCACAAAATTTGCATCCAGAATAAGTAGCAAGAAAAAGCTTCCCCTACAGTATTACACAAAAGTAGAAGAGGAAAGGACTCAAACAATAGCAGTAGTAGAAGATGCTGATTATTTTATGATAACCCTTCATTCCTCTCATTTCAAACAAGTAAATGCTATAGAATCAAACAATTATAGCCTGCTCAAAAGAGAAGTAGATTCCAGAACGTTAATCTCAATCAATACCTTCCCAAATAAGCGAGTTTGAAAATAGTACGCATCTTCACCGGGAACATTAATGCGAACACTCAACTGCAAAGCAATCATCGCACATTAGAATCTAGAAGTTCAACCCCTTGTATCCAGAAAAATATACAGAGAAAGACTTCTAATTGACATGCATACAATCTGTTCACCAAAATCAACAGTAACACTGTCGGCTGGTATGCCCTTTGCAAATATAGTCACAACCACCTCTTCTGGCTTTTGGTAGAATTCATGCCTGTACAGTTCAGTAGACCCATTACGTATTCGCATGAGAAAAACATAAAAATAGTAGTATTCAGTCAGAATCAGAAACAATACTAGAAAGTTTCAGGATAAAAGCAATCCTTCACCAGCATTGCCTTTTAAAATCAAAACCATGAGATAGGAGGTGTCCACAAGGATACACAAGCGCAAATTTGCACTAACCTGTACTTTGACTTGGAAGGTGTTACCATTGGAGCCTGACAAGAAATGTCTTCTGGCTCTTCTTTTAGGGAAAGAGTGTTTACTGAGGCCTCCACTGCTTGGTTTTTCGTCTCACCAGTTTCCTCTGAAAGGACATGAAAAGTTTGTTCACAAGATCATTATAAAGCAACAATGTTCCTAAAAACACTAATACCATCCTCAACAATTTTGTTTAGATTAATAAACTATGAACAATTGGACCAAGTATTCACATTGATAATGATAAAAGAGAACTACATACCTGCAATGCGCTCATCACATTCTTTGATCAAGTTAGCGAATCTAGACTCTTCTGTTGCCAAAGACGCTCCTGCTTCCAACGCTGCCTTAGCTGTCTGATACTCCTCAAGTTTCATGCATGCAATACTGCAACAGAGATAGTGGCAAGGGAAAATCAATCAGAAAATCCAGTGAACAGAATCAGATCATTCATGAGAAGAAAGGTGTACAAATGCATGAGGTACAACCAAGGGCACTACTTATAAGACACAGAATCCTTACACCATGAAATAATGAATAACCAAAATAGAATTCAAGACAGAGTCATCACTTCTCGCTTGTGATCTCGATTTTACTACCACAAGAAACCCAACTTTTCTTCAGAATTATCATAAACTCACATTTTAATTCAATCACACACATACAAAAGCACCACCAATTATACACCAAAACACAAAGAAACCACAAACTCCACGCTCATAATTCCACTAAACCCCAAGCACAAATTCATTAACTCAAAAATCGAAAATCAAATCCAACAATAAACAAACGAATTCGCAAACTAACCCTTTCCGCAAGTGAGCTTTAGCCATGGAAGGATCCAACTCAATCGCTTTGCTTGCATCGGCAACAGCCTCTACAAAAACATACCAAAATACAAACAAACTTTCAGTCTCATTATTATTTTATTTTATTTTTGATAAATAGTCTCTCATTACTAAAATCAATAAATTAATCAAACCTTCATTAATTCACAATTACATATTAAAAAAATTCACAATTCTGTTACGATTTATTAATAACTAATTAACACAGAATATGAACAAGAAATCGTAAAACTAGGATTAAAAAAACAGAGAGCAAGCGAGAGAAAGTGAAGCGATATAAAGGAGAGAGAGGGGTTGATGTTGTGGTGGTGGTGGAGCGAGGGTTAGTTAAGCATACCGGTGAGACTGTTGAGTTTGATATTGGCCTGAGCACGGTCAGCGAGGAGGTCAGGATTGGTAGGGTTAAGAGCGATGGCTTGGGTGTAGAGATCGACGGCTAACTCGAAGTGATCGTCGATGAATGCTTCTTTGGCTTTCTTCTCCAGATCCGCCATCGATTGAATTCAACAAAAATCGATTCAGAGAGACGGAGACGGAGACGGAAAGTCTAGAATAGAGAGAGAGGAAGAGAATTTGATTGACTTGGGAGTTTTGTTGCTAATACGAGTCTATTCTCTACTAGTCACTCTTATGTTTTATATATGATTGGAAAAAAAAAAGAAGCAAAATTACTAAAAAGTTATTTTCATGAATAATATTGAGTAATTTTCTATTCGGCTTTAAATATTTAAGAATATAAAATATATTTTAAAAAGATTATTAAAACACAATAATTTATCATACAACAAGTGCAAATTAATTATAAAATATATGTAAGATGAAGTACTAAATGATTTTAACATTCAAATGAAGTTTAATACATATAATATTGAGATAAAAGAATTATTTTTTTATAATAATCATTGTAAAATGTTTGTCTTGTTTTTGTTTCCAAGCAAACTCGAGCTTGATTGAAAAAACAACAAACATGGCTTGAATATTATTTTAGAGCTTGTTATAATCTTAGAGCTCAACTGGAAAATGATTTAATATTTATATTATAATATTTAAATTGATGTAAAGTATATTTGGGAGTTTAGTTGCGATTGTTTTTCAAAAAAAATTTCACTCGAAAATGCATTAAAATGATAATTGTTTTATTTTAAAAATTATTTTTGATATCAGCACATCAAAATATCAAAAAATTATTAATTTGAAATAAAAAAATAAAAAAAATAATTTTTTTAAAAACACTTTTTAAATATAAAAAACAAACAGGAATTTAGTTGTTTACAGCCGGGGGTTTGTATTTAATAACATGGGATATGTGTGACTATTATTAGGGGATTTATTTTTTGGTAAAGATAATAATATAAAATGTGAAAGTTATTACTGATTAGTAATAAATTTAATTTTCTTGGCTTATTGGGTGAGTTCATGCGGTTTTTTTTTTCTTGTTTCCAGGCAAATAAGTGCCAAGTTGAAGTCCTAAATTAAATTTTAAAAAAAATCTAGAAAGGAATTAGAAACAAAATGAAAATAAAAATCAAATCGGCGAGCAGACACGCTTTCTCCTTGTTTTGGCTCCTTCAAGGAACGCGTGAGGAAAAAACAATGCACAGATGCTCAAGAAGAGAGAGAGAGAGTGACGATTGCTTGAGCAGTATTACAATAGAAAGGAATCTCTTTTCCATTAAATTTCCTGAAGCCTCATACACCAAGAAAAGGATCACCTCTATGACCACTGCGCTAGGGGAAATTTCCATGAAAATTAAAACCACTAACCAGGAAAGTTCCTACCAAAACCACGGGGTCAACAGCTAACCATCCAATTCATCTGTCTTCCTACCAATTCCCAGTATCAGTTACAGCCTGAAAGAGAAATTATCCTGTCATGTCCAATTAAGTCGCACCTTTAAGCAGAAAGAGAACTCATCATTCATGCTCACTGGGTGCCCCTGAATCTCACTCATCAATGGAGGTCCAATTAGCTATTACTGTAGCATGTAGTTTTTACTACACTCATTTGCCATAGGATCGTTTCCCTAGTAATCTGAGCATGAACAAGAGAATCACGTAATGTTCAAAAACCATCCAGAACTTTAAATTAACAAGAATTTCATATTGTAACTTAACTCAAGAATTTCATATTGTAACTTATCAGCAAATATTCTATCGATCAAGAATGTGCTAATCTAGCAGTAGTAATCTTAACTCAAGATCAAATGAAAATTTGTTGCTGACCTAAAATGGTGTCATGTGAATTTGTTATTGACATGTAAAATCAGGGCTTTGGAAGTACTTGTTTTACAAAATCAAACAAAGCAGGCATTCCAGCTACTATATTGTCAATCTCAAGCCTATCAGCAGTGGCTTTACTGATTTGCAGGGCACGAGTCTGCATAACAGCTTCACTTTCTTCTAATGTAGAAAGCTCTAGTTCGATTTGTTTTATCTGTTCATATGTGGCCTTCAGGTGCTCTTCCATTTGGGCAGCTTGATTTTGCAGTGAGGTAATTCGTGCTTTTAAGTTAGAGCGTGATCTAGCAGATTGGGAGATTGCTCAGTCCAAAATCTCGTATCCTTGCAGAGGCAGTGTTTCTGGTCGTGAACTAAGGGGGCAAGTAGCAATTGCCCCCTTGAGCCGACGTACTTTAGCCAAGAGCACTCCCATGCGGAGCTTCTTACATTCGTTACTGGCGGCGTTGATATCAGCATTTAAAAGGGAGCAGAACCTATCATTTTCAGTAGGAGAAAGCAACACTTGGAGTGACTGAGACAAAAAGATCCTAAGTTCAGATGCAGCAGAAATAACTGCAAAACCAGAAGTTGTTGTGATAGAAGAAGTTGTGCTTGTAGCCAGATTACCATCTGGAACATGGAAAGCAGAAGAAACTTTAACATGGTACTAGTTTGAAAGAAGAGTTGTACAAGGCTTGTGCTGGATGGAGTTACCTTCTGCAGTAAGCTCCAAATTAGTGCATTCAACTTGAGGAACACCTCCAGTACCATCAATGGCCATATTATTGGCTTGTTGGCCAGAACTCAGAGTTTCAGATGGTAGCGGCTACAGAAAGATTGCTTCAACAACCACTATCGCAAGAAAAAAAACATAAACAAAGTTGAAAGAGAAAGATGGTATCAACAATACCTCAATAATACAGCCAGATACGAGATGATGCTCCTGATCCTGGAGACCTCTTCCAGGTGTTTCTTTTGCAGTATAATCTTCTTGTACTGTTAATTCTTGTACTTGGTCATGAGCTAGACCAGAAACTGCTGCTTGACCGATGCCTGAAACAATAGGATATTGCTCCTCAGCCATAACAATGGCATTTGTAGCTTCATCAACAAGAAGATACAGAACATATAGTAAATTCATAAAGGGCATAGTAAGACTAAGAAAGACAAGATAAAGAATATTGACAAATTACAGATAACGTAACATACAAGCACTAGAAGTTTCTTCTTCCACTCTTTCCTCTCCTACATTTGCTACTAGCTTTCTCCTCTTTGCTTGTGGAGGAGCACCAGCTCCAATCTTTGATGAAGCCTTGTTTTTTGGGTTCGCTTAGCACTAGACTCGACATTAGAAACTGACTGTTGTTTTTCATCATTCTTCCAATCTTTAAAACAACCGTGTCTGTGTAGGCGTGTAGTTCCATTCCTGCTTTTAGCACAGAGCACTTTGTTGCAAACCTGGCATTTGGCATGTACCTCACCATTTTTTTGAGCCTTACTGAAAAACTCCCAAACTACAGATGTAGTTTTTCTTGGTTTAGGAGTATACTTAGTCTGTTGAGTATCATTCTTTTTTCGTTTATTAATCCTCTTGCTCTGCTGCGTATCGTGCGTTTCTCCCACCTGCTTGTTGCCATCAACATCAAGTTCAACTGTAGCATTTTGTTCCCTGACTTCCTATCAAGAAATAATCAAGTGATAGTTCATGCAAGCTAAGTGGAATGTATACACCATCACGGAACAGGCAGTAGACATGTAGACAAGGCAGAGGACATCTTCCCATGTTAAAGCAAAACATGCCGTAATTGGTAGAATTATGACCGAGAACAAATGTGTTAGAAGCCATGTTAACTTATCTGCACGTTTTCCCAACAGCAATCAAGAGTCAATTGAGTATAGTCATTAGCTAGAGCCAGAGATCCGCACATATGTCACAATTTTGCATAAACTGATTTCTAAAGTGTTCATTAGGCTCATTTGTTATCATTCTGTTTGAATATGGTGAAGGGCTCTCAAAAACAGCCAAAGGTGAGATGTTTGGCAACTCTGCTTCATGAGACCCAACAGAGGACAGGGTCTCAGGTTCAAATAATAAACATTCCGTCACTGTTGCCTAATGAACCAGAAACGAAATGATGGAGAGCTGACAAATTACAAACTGATTTTTGAAGAACGAGAATTATTTTAGCACCAAAACAACGAAGATGCAGTGACGAAGCATACCTGTTCATGAGGCTCATCTGTTTCTACCCTGTTATTTTGGATCTTTTCTATTAAATTTAAACCAACATTTGTAAAGGCTGAAAAGGAGCTCTTAGAAAAAGCCACTGATGGAATTTGTGATGCTTCAACTTCCTCAGACAGGTTGAGCTTTGGATCCGCCTGAATTACAGCAAAGTAATCACACCAATATAAGATTTTAGAATGAAGATGAATTCACCCGCAGATTGAACCTGGACCAAATGCTAAAGCACAGGCAGCATACAAACACAAATGTCACTGAAGTTCTTCTAGCAGGCTAAATTTTAGTACAAGAGTGCTTTCATAAGAAAGAGCATGACACAAATAAAGAGGCACACCTGTATCTGCAACTCCACGGTCCCAGAATTCTCGCACTTCGTACGCAAACTCGATAGGATGTCATTGATCAAATTATTCTGTTCCACAGTATCTTTCAAGTTTTGAAAAAGTCTTAAAAGAAGTAAATTCATTAATAATTTATCTCTTTTCCCAGGACTTCAGGGCCTTAATAATTCTTTAATAAGTAAATTCATAATTGACAATCGAATGGAAAAGTCTTAAAAGAAAGTCTTCATAGAAACTGTCTGAAAGAAAAAATAACTAACCATTATATATAGATTATTTAGATATAAGTGTTAGCATCTTTCAAATTATCAGGAAAAAGATTTAATTTTAGTTGACTTATAATAAGTTAATCCAAAACTATTCTTCTTATAAGGAAAAAAAAAAAAAAAAAGAGTTCGTTGGCTTAG